>Ga0209624_10000022_pt1 | contig 159390 bp, 135 predicted proteins | sample JacPinW_OM2H0_O1_FD_188565 | JGI IMG/M metagenome (GOLD analysis project Ga0209624, IMG submission 188565) | Forest soil microbial communities from Algoma, Ontario, Canada - Jack Pine, Ontario site 1_JW_OM2H0_O1 (SPAdes) (version 2) | ecosystem: Environmental > Terrestrial > Soil > Boreal... | reverse complement strand
GTTGGCCCATAGCGAGCGAGCAGATACTCCATGATTGCAATCGACTCGACCATTGTGACGTCGCCGTCCTGTATTGCGGGTATGAACCCCCCGGGATTGATCGCCAAAAACTCCGGGTCCTTGTCCACCCCGGCCAGCAGGTCCACCGACCTCAGCCGGTAGGCGAGCCCCATCTCTTCCAGCAGCCACACGACTCGAAATCCCCTCCCCTCGCCGAAGACGACAATCATTTATGGCTCCTTATACCTACCCTTGGCCGGCGGACGCCAATTCTCGCCGGGCGACCAGAGGGGCTCGGGTCAAACCGATCTAATCGCCTATGTATACGGGCGCTGGCCGCATGGGCGACTGTCGGTAACGGGCACATCGTCGACAATCAAAAATTGGCGACATGCGTCAACCTCCCACTAGACTGATACGGTACCTGGCAGCCGAGCCGCTTTGCCCTCGAAGGTAGCCGTCGCGCGGCATCCCATCTGCCGATTGTGAGCTGTAATGAGGCAATCCGAAAAACCGCATGCGCTATCCTTCCAACGAAACAGCGCTTCTTCCAGTGCCGGCTCATCTTCAAATGAAAGCTCGCGCGCCTCGAGCAGTGCGCGGAATATGCTCAGTAGGGCTTCACGATTGAATCCATAGCGGCTGCGCAGGACCCATTCCGACTCGAGCAGCACCAGCAGCGACACCAGCACCGGTTCATCACGACCAATCGCTTGATCTACCAGCTTACGCGCACGGCGCGTTTGTTCCGCATCGTCCGAAATGACCAGTCGGATGACCACATTTGTGTCGATGCCGAGCATCTAACTACGGCTAGCGCGTCATCTGGGCGATTGATACACGCTTGCCGCCCGGGGGCTTAAAAGAAATGTCTCTAATGCTTCTGTTTTTCACACGCACAATAATCGTGCCGTCCTCGAGAACCGTGAAATGAATTCGATCGCCGGACTTGAGATTCGCAGCGGCCCGCACTTCTTTGGGGATAGTCGTCTGACCTTTACTGGTAATTGTTGCGAACGCCATACTGGTTTGCACCCGTTCTTACGATTAGTAACATTGTAAGGCACGCGCTTTGGCTCGTCCATCCGGGTATATGGTGGATTGGCGCACAAATACGCAGCCCTGCCGCTGGATCTCGCGTGTTGGAGGCCCGCCACGCACCCCGTGCATCGCGCATGGTGTTGCTACCGTATGGCGGGTGCTTGATCAAGTCGCATTCTTCGGATGTCCCGCTGCGGAGGCTCGCCGAATAGACGGGCGTACTCACGGCTGAACTGCGAGGCGCTCTCGTATCCCACACGGTCCCCCGCGTTTCCCGCGTCGAGGTTTTGGTTGAACATCAGTTGCCGCGCTTCCTGCAGGCGTAGTTGCTTTTGGTACTGCAAGGGGCTGACACCGGTGATGGCCCGAAAATGCTGCCGGAAGGTGGTGGGGCTCATGTGAGCGCGAGCCGCAAGTTCGTCAACATCCATCGCCCGGGCGAAATTCTGCTTCAGCCAAACCACCGCTCTCGCGATCTGCTGGCCCGGGGAGCCTGCTGAAACGAGTTGGCGCAGGTAGGGTCCGTGCGGGCCGGCCAACAGGCGGATGGTGATTTCTTGCTGGATCAACGGCGCCAGTCGCGGCAGCAGCACCGGCTCCTCCAGCAATGCAAGAAGACGTGTCAGGGCATCGAGCAGGGTGGCGTCGAGGATCTCGATCGAAAGGGAGCGATAGCCTTGGTCCTTTCGCATCGGTGACATTTCGATGTCAGCCGCCAGCTGCACAACGGCGCGCGCGTCGAGCGTAAGCATCATGCCGAGAAAGGGCTCTCGGGCGCTGGCTCGCGTGACATGTGCTACTACCGGGAGATCGATGGTGGTCAGCATGGATTGGCCTGGGCCATAGTCCATCATTTCGCCGCCGAGCATCACCTGCTTGCCGCCTTGCGCGACGACGCCAAGGCCTAAGCCGTAGATGCAGTGCATCGGCGCAGTCGGCATCTTGCGTCGATGGAGAGAGAGCGCCGGAATGGCGGTCGTGTAGTCACCGTCGTTTTGGGCAATCTTCGCGATGGCATAAGCGAGGACGCTCGTTGTTACGGCCGGGAAGTTGGTCAGCGATTTGTGACTACTCAAAGGAGCTTTCCGTCCAGGCTAAGGTGGGCACAGTCTAGCACCCGGCGATATGGAGCATTCCCACTTCGGGCGATCAATCGTTGTTTTAGGCAAGTATTACGATGGATCCGGCAAGCATCCCAGGGCCGGGTCGGCGACACTGGCACACCGAAATCGCGGCTCCGAGTGCGGGCAGCTCCAACAGCGCGACACCAGCGAAAGGAAGTTCCCATGACTGACAAAAAGGTTTGGCTCATCACCGGCGCAGGCCGCGGCTTGGGCCTCGACATTGCCAAGGCAGCGCTAGCCGCTGGCCATGCGGTTGTTGCCACCGGTCGCGATCCCGCCAAGGTCGCGGCGGCGATCGGCCACCACGACGACCTGTTGGCGATCAAGCTCGATGTCATTCGCCTGGAGGACGCACACGCCGCGGTCGCATCGACCGTCACTAGGTTCGGCCGGATCGACGTACTGGTCAACAATGCCGGCAACTTCTACGCAGGCTTCTTCGAGGAGCTCAGTCCCGACCAAGTTCGCAATCAGGTCGAGACGCTGTTGTTCGGCCCGATGAACGTAACTCGGGCTGCCCTACCGGTGATGCGGAAGCAGCGCTCCGGCCTGCTCCTCACGCTGTCCTCGACCGCCGGCATCACCGGGCTAATGTTCTGCACAGCATATGCCGCCGCGAAGTTTGGCATCGAAGGATGGATGGAGTCGCTCACCCCGGAGATCGCTCCTTTCGGCATCCGCACGATGCTAGTCGAGCCCGGTTTCTTCCGCACCGAACTGCTCTCCACCCAGTCAACCACTTACGCGAAGCCCTCCATCGAGGACTATGCCGAGCGCACTAGGGAGATCGTCACTGCGTGGACCGGCATGAATGGAAAACAGAGCGGCGATTCGGCCAAGCTCGCCAACGCGATTGTGCAACTCGCCGGGCTCAAGGAACCTCCGGCTCGGTTCGCCGCTGGCGCTGACGCGGTGCAGACTCTCGAAGGCAAAGCCAAGGCTCTGCTCGCACAGGCCGACGCCTACCGCGATCTGTCCTCCTCCCTTGCTCACTCGGAATCCTGAACACCGGGTGAATTTTCGCGGTATGTGGGGCCGTGTAAGGCTTCGTAGGGATACATCAGGCGGCAACTCGATTGCTATGAGCCCATTTTAGGGGCGTTCCAAGACTAGAAAAAGCTGAATTTGTTGGCCAGCCACATGGGCGCAGTCACTGCCCGGTATTGCCGCAAGCCGCCGGATGCATGCGCGCCTCGAAATCGTAGTTTGCTACGATATGCTACGTTGTGCTACAGTACCATTTATGAAAATCCGTACTATCACCCAGCGCGAACTCCGCAATGATTCCGGCGCTGTACTCCGCGAAGTGGAGGCCGGGCGAACGATCATCGTGAGCCGAAACGGCACGCCTGTCGGGGAGCTGCGACCAATCAGGCGACGCCGCTTCGTGCCTCGCGCGACGATCGCGGATGCGTCAGCGCACGCTGCGCGGATCGATGCCGGGCAGTTCCGTGCGGATCTCGATGCAGTAGTGGACCCCCACCCTCATGATTGATCCGAGCCGCGGTGTCCTCGACACATCGGTTCTGATCGATCATGACATCATCGCGGCTGAGCAACTTCCCGATGAATCCGCAATTACAGCAGTGACGCTGGCCGAGCTCGCCGCGGGACCACATGCAACCGAAAATAAGGACGAGCGCGCCAGGCGCCAGGATCGATTGCAGTGGGCGACCGCCACCTGGGATCCACTGCCTTTCGACGCGGACGCGGCACGGATGTACGGCAGGGTATTCGCTGCCGCGAGAGCAGCCGGACAATCCAGCAGGGCGCGCCTCGCGGACTTGCTTATCGCTTCAACGGCTGCAGCCAATGGATTGCCGCTCTACACCAGAAATCCCGCCGACTTTGCGGCGCTGAAGCGCATCGTCAAAATTGTCAAGGTGTAGTTCGCTGTCATTGGCCAGCGATGGCTGGAGAGTGGAGCGGGCGATGGGAATCGAACCCACGGCTCAAGCTTGGGAAGCTTGGGTATTACCATTATACGACGCCCGCGCCTGGCGCCGATTCTAGTCGCCTTTGCGAAGGTCAGGCAATACCGCGGGCGTAATCCTTAGCCGCTCGGGAAACCGAGCGGGAGCCATTCCGGCTCCCGCTCTCACCCTCGCCTGCGCCCCTAGAAGTGGTAGTTGGCCGACACCACGTACGCGCGTCCGATGATGCCGGAGAAGTACAGGGTCGTCGCCGGCGTGAAATTGGCCTGGGCGCCCGCCAGAGCAGGGAATGGCGGCTCCTTGTTGAAGACATTGTCGACGATGAGCCGCACCGTGAAGTTCTTGGTCGGGTTGTACGCCAGCGTCGAATTGATCAGCCACCATGCCCCGACGCCGAAGTAATCCTGGGTCGTCGCCGTATTCTGATTGTTGAAATTGATGCGCCCGAGGTACTGCGCCTGCCAATCCCACGAAAACGGCCCCTTCAAGTATTTCACATCGATGCTGCCCTTGGTCTTCGGGATGCCGGGTGCGTTGGCGAGCTCGCCGGATAGGTCGTTCGGGCTGGCCGACCCGACCTGGGACATCAGTTCCTTGGTATCGAGGTAGTTGATGCGCCAATCCAAGCCGCCGAGGTTCTGCGGCAGGTTGAAGGAGTAGTCGATTGACGAGGTCAGGCCCCTGAATTCCAGCAAGCCGGCGTTGACGTAGCCCACCTTGTAGCCCGTGATCTGGTGCGTCGTGGGATTGCGCGTGAATTCCTGGCAGGACGGATTGTTGGGGTAGTCGGGCGAGTCGTAGCAGGCATCCAGCACCTGCACCAGCGTCAGAGACTCGATGGCCTGCGCCAACTTGATGTCGATGAAGTCGAACTGGATGTTGAGCTTCGGCACCCAGCGCGGTTGCAGCACCACGCCGATGGTGCGCGAATCGGCAATTTCACTCTGCAGGTTGGGATTGCCCGCCGTGGTGCCGAGCACCGACGCATTCACGACGTCCGACGTGAATTGCGAGGGGGTAATGCCGGCGGCTTCGCAATTCTTCAGGCGCGTGGACGGCGCCGTGCCCTGCTGGTAGAAATTCTTGTCGCAGGGATCGTTCGCGAAGGAAAACTCGCTCGCCGAGGGCAGGAACAACTCGGTGATGGCCGGTGCGCGAATGGACTTGGTCCGGTTGGCACGAAACAGGATGTCCTGAAACGGCGCCCAGCGCATGCCTTCGGTCCAGGTGGTGGCCGATCCGGCGATGGAATTGTCGACGCGGCGCGCCGCGCCTTCGAGCTCGACTCTGTGCAGGAACGGAATGTCCTGCGCCGGCGAAAAGATGGGTATCAGCGTTTCGGCGTAGGCCTCATTGGTGTGGTACGCGCCGGAGACCGCCGACACCTGCGAGTAACCGAGATTTTGTGTATAGAAAGAGTCGGGAGCGAAATCCGCCGTCTCGCGCCGGTTCTCAAATCCCACCGCCAGCTTCACCTCGCCCGCCGGCAGCCTGAATAGATCGCCACCCAGATTGGCCGTGACATCCCGCTGGGTGTTGTCCGATTGCGCCTCCGCCAGGTGGGTAATGTACTGGCGTGCCGCGAGACTGGGCGATCCGTTGCCGAAGATGTCGATTGGCGCGCAGGTGCTCGACAACGTCGTGGTGGGCGCATTCACCGGAGTCCCGGCGCAAACGATCTGCCCCGCCGAATTGAGCTTCGAGTTGATCGCGTTCTGTAGGTTTTGGAACACGAGAGACGGGGTCACTTGAAGGCCGTTGGACGCGCCATAGTTGGCCGCGACTTCCCAGTTGAAAGCCCGATCGCCGATGGTGAAGTCGCCGTTCATGCCGAGCACGCCGCGCGCCAGCACTTGAGTCGCCGTCGCCTGGCCGCTTTGTATGTCGGTATTCGCCCGGGACACGTAGAATTGGCTGTTGTTCCACGCCGGAAATCCGCCGGCACCCTGGTACACCAGGCCTCCCAGCGGCAGGGTCGCCGCATAATTGTTCAGCGCATTTTGAATGAGCTGCTTGTCGCCCGGCGTCAGGTACGGGTTGTTGATGCTGACGACGAAGTTGCCGTTGACCAAGCCGCCCGTGCCGAATATCGCCGCGTCGTAGGCCGGCTGCGTGATCAAATCCGTGGCGTGAGTTTCGGAGAACCAGCCTTCGGCGAAGGTGCTCACGTTGTCGTTGATCTTGAAGTTGCCCAAAAGATCCGTATTGATGCGTTCCGTCGGCGACAAGAGATTACTGACCGTCGAGAGCCGCAGACCGTCGCCGCCGCTGTTGAAAACCGGATTGCCGGTCTGAGTACCGGTGTTGTAGGGAATCAGGTTGTTGCCGTCGTTCCCCCACGCCAGCAGTTGGCCCGCGGCATTCGTCACGCCCAAATCCTTGTTGGGAACACCGAAGATCGGCGGCGAGAAGAACACGTCGTCCACCAGCGGAATGCCGCCGAAGTTGACCTGCGGCACCGAGTTGGCCGGCGTCAGCACGGTGGAGTACTTGCCGGGCGTGGCCGGGGCCAGGAAGCCCAAGTCCGACGCGTACACCGGACGCGAGGTGCCGACCAGGCCGTCCGTCTTGGTGAATTCCCCAACCGCGGTGATGTTGCCGCGCCCATCCGCGAAATTCTGGCCGGCGAGAACGCGGACGCGATAGTTCCATGCGTCCTCATCGTTCGAGACGCCGGTTTGCAAGTCGACGTCGAGACCCTGGAAGTCCTTCTTCAAGATGATGTTCACGGTGCCCGCGATCGCGTCCGCACCGTAGATGGGCGCGCCGCCTACCGAGACGGTTTCCACGCGGTCGATCAGCTTGGTCGGAACCACGTTGAGGTCCACCTGCTGGCCGGGACCGCCGACGGGATTGTTGGTACCCGAGCCGTTCAGGCTCGCCGTGTTCGATGACACGAAACGGCGGCCGTTGATGAGTACCAGGGTTCGCTGCGATCCCAAGCCGTACAAGTCGACGAAGCTCTGGGCGATGCCGAATCCCGCCTGCGTATTGGCCGCGCTCGAGGGCATGACGCTGAAGGCCGGCAGTTCGGTCAGCGCCTGGCCGACATCGAGGTAGCCGCGGTCATCGAAAGTGGCCGCGCTCACGATGGTCGTCGGTTCCAAGCGGTCCAAGTCCGGACGCGCGATACGCGAACCGGTGACCACCACCTCCTGCAGCTCGTCCGAGGGTGCGGGCGGCGCTTTGGGTTTGTCCTGCGCCTGTGCGGTCACCGCCAAACTTAGAAGGCAGGGTGCAGCGAACAATGCTCGCTGCACACGACGACGAAGCGTGCTTCGGCTGGTCATAGCGTCATCCCTCTCCAATGTTCTGTTCTTAGTCGGCGAGGTCTTCGACGGACTCTCACCGCGTGTTCCCGAGTATATGAAGAACTGTGAGGGAAAGTGCAAGATTTCTTTTGCTCGTCCGCCCCTAGAACACCCGTGGCCGGCCGGGTGATAGGGGGCATGCCACCCAAGGCGCGCGGGGCGCACGGACAAAATCCGGCTCGCCGGCTGCCATCTGCGCTACCCTTCTCGTTCCCAAGAGGCCGTAAAAAAGGGGATTTCATGGACCGCAGAGTCTTCATCCAGTCAGCCGGGGCCTTGTCCCTGGCCGCCTCCGCCGGGAACTCGATCCTGGCCGCCGACCGGGGTTTCGATCCCACCGAGCAATCCGTCGCCGCTCTGCAGCGGGCGCTCGGGTCCGGTGCTGTCACCTCAGAAATCCTGACCGCGGCCTATTTGAGCCGCATCGCGCGGTACGACCATCACGGCCCGGAGCACCGGTCGGTGCTGGCGCTCAACCCGAACGCCTTGAGCGCCGCCCGAACCCTGGATGCGGAGCGCAAGGCCAATCGGCTGCGCGGCCCTCTGCACGGCATCCCCGTCATCGTCAAAGACAATATCGAGACCGGCGATCCCGTGGCGACGACGGCGGGTTCCCTGAGCCTCGCACGCTCGCTTCGGCCCGCCGATGCCCCCCTGGTCGCGCGCCTGCGCGCCGCCGGCGCCATCGTTCTGGCCAAGGCGAACTTGAGCGAGTGGGCGAATTTCCGCTCGACCCGCTCCTCGAGCGGCTGGAGCGGCCTGGGCGGCCAGACTCGCAATGCCTACTCCCGCGACCGCAACCCGTCGGGTTCGAGCGCGGGCTCCGCAGTCGCCGCCGCCGCGAGCTTCTGCGCCGCGGCCATCGGGACCGAGACCAACGGCTCTATCCTCTCCCCCTCCTCTCTGAACGGCCTGGTTGGGCTCAAGCCCACGGTTGGCCTGGTCAGCGGCAAGGGGGTGGTGCCCATTTCGCCGCGCCAGGACACGGCCGGCCCCATGTGCCGCAGCGTCGCCGATGCCGCCCTTCTGGCCGCGGTGATCGCCGAGCGCCCGCTCGGGTTTGGCTCTCGCAGCAAGGACTTCGAGTCGTTTCGGCTGCGCGGCGTGCGCATCGGCGCCATGCCTATCCCGACGGGAGCCCATCCGGACACCGCCCGCTTATTTGCCGACGCGCGCGCCGCCCTCGAGCACGAGGGAGCCGTGGTCGTCGACCTGAAGGCGCCGGCCGCGTTCGATGAAGTGGACGAGCCCGAATTCGAGGCCTTGCTCTACGAGTTCAAGGCCTCGATCAACGACTATCTCGCGACCCTCGATCCCACCCAGGTCGACGTCAAGACCTTGGCCGACCTGATCGCCTTCAACTCGGCGCATGCGGATGAGGAACTGGTGATTTTCGGCCAGGAGATCTTCGAGATGGCGCAGGCCCGAGGACCGCTTTCCGATGCCGTCTATCAGAAAGCCCTTGCGACCCTGGTGCGTGCCGCCGATACCGAAGGCCTCGCAGCCCTGTTGGGTCAGCAGGGGGTCGAGGTGCTGCTCGCGCCCAGCAACGGTCCCGCGGAATTGATCGACCACGTCTGGGGCGATCGACGCGGCGGCGGCTGGTCGCAGATCGCCGGCGCCGCCGCCATTGCGGGTTATCCCAGCCTCACGGTACCCGCGGGCCTGGTCAGCGGGCTGCCGGTCGGCATCACTCTGGTCGCCCCACGCAACCAGGACGGTCTGCTGCTGCAGGTCGCTTTAGGGTTCGAGCGCGCGGCCCACGCTCGCGTACCGCCGCGCCTCATGGTCTGACCGGGAGAACGGCAACGTCGGCGTTACGACTCGTACACCCACCGCCCTCCCAGCAAGGTCCGCTCAACCTTGATGTCGAGCCAGCTTTCCTCGGCTAAGGTGAATGGATCGCCCTCGAGCACCACGAGATCCGCCAGTTTCCCGGGTTCGATGCTGCCCTTGTCGTGCTCTTCGAACGAGGCATACGCGCCGTCGAGAGTCGCCGATCGTACTGCCTCGGGCAGCGTGATGCGTTGTCCGGGGCCCCACACATGGCCGCGGGGATCGCGGCGCGTCGTCATGGAGTACAGCCATAACATCGGCGACGGCGGGCTCGCCGTGTAGTCCGAGGAAGCCGGCGGACGCAGCCCGGCGTCGATGAACCATCGGTAGGCAAACATGCGCTGGTTGCGTTCGTCGCCGTAGAAGTGCATGACGTCGCCGTGAAAATTCACGTAGCCCGCGAACGGGATGGGAATGGCGCCGACGGCGCGGATCCGCTCGACCAGCGCCGGGGTCACCACCGTGCAGTGCTCGAGCCGGAAGCGCGGATCGCGGCGCGGCGCCTCGCGCTGCAGCTGCTCGTAGATGCCGAGCATGTGGTCGATGGCGCGCTCGCCGTTGGCATGCGTCGCCAGTTGGAATCCCGCAAGCCACGCCTTGCGCGAGTTCTCATACAGGCTCTCCCGGGTACCGCTTTCGACGCCGTAGTAATTCGGCAGGCCGATGTAGGGTTCGGCCAGCCACGCCGTACGCTCCGAGATCGAGCCGTCGGCGAATTGTTTGATGCCGCCGATGCGCACCGTGGAATCGCCGAACCCTGTGTGTAGGCCCGCAGCGATATAGCGGTCCAGGTAGCCGACGTCCATGTGGCAATACGCGCGATACAGGAGTTCGCCCGAGTCGCGCGCGTCCTGGTAGCCCTGTAGGTGATCGGGAGTCGCGTCGGCCTCGCAGGCCGAGGTCACCCCGTAGCTCGCGTACAGCTTGGAAATGACCGCAACGGCCCGCCGATGATCCTCGCGGGTCAGCTCATTCGGGATCTTGCCGAGCACCGCGTCCATGGCCTTGTCGGCGACTCTGCCGTTCAACTGTCCATCCGGCCCATGCTCGAACCGGCCCCCGGGGGGATCCGGTGTCGTTGCGGTGACCCCCGCCAGGGTCAGGGCCAGCGAGTTGACGTAGGCGGTATGGCCGCCGCGATGCGCGACCAGCACCGGGTGGTCGGGAACCGCGGCATCGAGATCGGCGCGCAGCAAGGGCCGGGGTGTCTTGCCGTCATCGTACAAATAACCTTGCACCCAGTGGCCCGGCGCAGTCTTTGCGGCCCGGTCGCGCAGCGAGGCGAGAATGTCTTCGATCGACGTTTTGTCGCAGGCCACGTTCGACAGCTGCAGCAAGCCGCTTTCCGCCGGGTGCGCATGGGCGTCATTGAATCCCGGCAATACCCGCCGCCGCGCCAGATCGATACGCCGCGTCTTCTTGCCCGCAAGCGACAGCATCTCCCGATCGGTGCCGACCGCCAGGATTCGGCCGTCGCGGACCGCGATCGCCGTTGCGGCCGGGTGCGCCGCATGCACGGTGTAAACCAAGCCGTTGTAGAGAACGAGCTCGGGATCTCCCGTCCCCGGCCGCAGCAGCGGCAATGCCGCGAAACTCTTGATCACTTCCCGACGCGTTGCTTGCACCCCAGATCTCCCGATAGCTGGACGAATCGCTGCCTATTTTGTTCGAGGCCGTACCGCTTGGCGCGGGCGGGCACGCCGCGCCTCGCGTGCCCAGCCGAAGGGTTTCAGCGGCGAAGGTATGCATCCGAGCCATCCAGCCAATCCTGGCGCGGCGGATTGAACACGTCGACGTCGAGGGTATCCTCGAGCGCCAGCGCGCGATGCGGCAGGTACGACGGGAGGACCAGCACCTCGCCCGAGCGCACCGTGACTTCCCGTTCACCCTTGTCTCCCAGCCAGAAATGCAGGGCACCCTCGAGCACGTAGGTGATCTGTTCGTTCTCATGCGAGTGTTGCGGTACCTCATCTCCCTTCTTGAGATAGACGTGCGCGATCATCATGCGCTCGCCCGTGATCAAGCGCCGCGTGATGGTGCCCTTCATGGACTCTTCGGGTATTTCCTTCCAGAGATAGTGCTTTGCGCTCGCCGCGTCGTGGGCGCTCATTGCTTTGACGGTATTCATGGTGATTCCTCGTTCAGCGAAAAACCTTGTAGCGAAAACCTCAGCGAAACTTCTCGTCGATCTGCAGATCGAGCGCCGCCGCGTGGGCATTCGTCTCGTTCGCGAGCCCGATGATGGCCACGAGCTCGGCATGTTGTTCGGCGGTCATTCCCTTCTTGCGCGCCGCGGCGCCATGAGAGGCGATGCAGTATCCGCAGGCGTTGGTCACGCTGACCGCCATGTAGATGAGTTCCTTGGTGAGAGGATCGAGCGCGCCCGGGCCCATGACCTCTTTGGCGTTCGCCCACATGCGCCGCAACGTGGGCGGGTGGTGGGCCAGCACCTTCCAGTAGTTGTTGACCCAGTCGGTCTTGCGCGTCGCCATGATGTCCTCATACACGGCGCGCACCTCCGGCGAGGCATCTTCATACTCGATCGGCGATCGTGCCGCCGAAGCGGCCGCCATGCCGCCGGCGCTCACGGCACCACCACGGCACCACAGGCGCCCAACACCCATGCTCGCATGAAGTCTCTCCCGCGAATTGAGGTACTCGTGCAAGCCTAGCATGCCGCGCACGCCAGGCGCCGCGCACGCCACGCGCCACGCCGCGCACGCCACGCCCCGCACGCCGCACGCCGCGCAGAGCGGCACGGCTGCGCAGTACCGGGGGCGGCGTCCGCAATCGGACACCGCCGCCGCTACCTCTATCGGATCAGTACAAAGCCTTCAGGAGATTGGCCACATCCGGTACGCCGAGGCCGGTCGCCTGGTCATAGCCCTGATGCGCGTCGAAATACCAATTGTCGCCGTCCTTGATGTCTCGCAGCGGCGCTTCGAATCGATTGTAGGCGGCTCCGAAGCGGGCCAGGTCGTACAGCGCGAAATTGATCAGGCCGACGCGTTGGCCCAGCGCCTGGTTGTAGAGCGCGGTCACGCCGTTGAACTGCGGCGCCGCGAAACTCGTTCCGCCCCAACCGGTCTGGATGCTGAACACACCCTTGTCATCGGTGTAGTACACCTGGTAACCGGTGTAGGGATCGGAGTTGAGCGAGAGATCCGGCACATTGCGGCCGGGGAAGCCGCCCGGCAGAGTCACGACGAACGCTGGGGGTGTCTGCGTGTAGTCGAGTTGGGTCTGGCCGAATGCCGTGCTGCGAATTCCCGGAATGCCGGACTGGTAGAAGGGCAGCGGCACATAGGCGCTGACGCCGCCGCCGCCGCCGCCCGGATAGATGCCGCAGCTCAATGGGTTGAAGCCTAGATCTGCGCACAGCGGGATCAAGTAGTCCCAGCCCCAGGCCTGTTCGTTCTGAATATTGATGGTCAGATTCTGCGTCGCGGAGATCGCAAAGGTCAGCGGACCGGGCAAAGTGGTGCCGCCCATGGTGGTGACCCACTGTTGAGCGGCCGGATCGTCCACGGACAGAACCACCGAACCCTTCGGTACCGGCCAGGACGGCGGAGTGAAGAAGTCGGTGTCGTCATAGGCGCCGGCATCGCCCGCGGCCACATAGAAGCTTTGGCCCTGCAATGCTGCCTGAAACAACAGGTCCCCCTCTGCGCGCAGAGAGCTGGTCTGGGTTCCGGTGACCGGATCCGTCACGACATTGCCCTGGGCGGCCAGGTCGAAGAATTCCCACTCGCCCCAGCTGCAGGAAATCGTATCCGCGGCATTGCTGTCGATGGCCTTTGCGAACGCGTCGATGAATCCCTGGTTGGTGTTCGGCGCCTCGTACACCACCACTTTGGAGCTGGGCGAGAGCCCGCCCGACTGTTCCACGTCGATCGTGGTTTCAAGAGAGCCGCCCACGTCGCTGACCGGACCCGACCCGCCGTCGATCTGAACCTCGCGGATTCGGTTGGATTTGACGTTCAATCCGAGCGCCTGCCAATAGGCATAGGCATCGCTCGGGGTAAAGGAGGCGAGTGTCACGATGCCGATGGTCACGCCCCGGCCGTCGAGGCCGGCGTGATACAGCGGGTTCACGTCATAGTGTTTGGCAAAGTCGGTCACCGTCAGCGACCCGGGCGGGTTGGCCGCGTTGGGCGTGGCGGCGGCCGGCAGGTTGAGCAACCGGCCATTGCTCTGCGCAAGCATCGAGTGCGCCAGATGCGGACGAAATTGCGGCCGGGTATCAAGACCGTCCACGCTCTGCACGGCGTCGGCTATGTCCGAAGCAATCTGCACCGCGCCCATGGGCGAACGAAAGCGATACCCGGCGCTGGTCGCCGTCGGTGCGACCTCGAAGGCGTGCAGCTGCACGCCGAACTCCGCCTGCATCGCCGCCGCGCTGCCCGACACGCTCAAATGAGTGCCGGTGATCTGCGCAACGTGCAGCCCGGCCTTCTGGAAGTGCTGAGTCACTCGTGCGATGGTTGCCGCGGTGGGACCGAACTTGGCGGCGAATTGCTGAGCAGTCAGGAACTTCCGGTAGCTCGGGCCGCCGGCGGTATAGACCGCTTGCAGCAGCGGTTCCATCTGATCGGTATTGCGCAGCTTCAGCGATACCGTGACCGAGATTTGCGACTGACCGGCGATGTTTTCGGCGGCGCCCAAATCGACGACGGCCGATTGATTCTTGGCAAGCGCCGCGACCGAGACGCTCCCCATCACGGCCACCGCAAATGCTGCGGCAACCCACATACGAGTCGATTGCATGATTGTCCCCTTCCAGTCCTTGAATAACATTGATCCCGCGCATGGCGGGGCCCCTTATGAGCGCCAGCTTAATACCTTCGCGAGTGAAATCCATCAGCAGCGGCGGCGATATGACATCCAGATTGCATCCAGGTTACATAATGCGGGTGCCCGCGCCATGAACGATCGGCGCGTCCCCGCCCTGGCCGCTCGACTCGCCGGTGGCCTCGATCTCCACCAGCAAATCTTCGCGGCAAACATCCGCCTGCAAATACACGACGGCGGCCGAGGGGCGCAGCGAGCCCGCCAGTGCCCCTTCGATGGCGTGGAAATCCGACGGCTGCCGGACGTAGACCTTGAATTTGAGGCCGTCGATGGAGTAGCGCGCCGATCCGACCACGCGGTTCGCCTCGTCCAACAAGGCGTTGATGTTGGCCATGGTCTCGCGCGTCTGCGCAGCCACGTCCCCCGGGTGAATGGTCTCGTGGCCGACAATGCTCGCGGTGCCGGAGACGAATAGATTCGTCCCCGCCGATTCGCTCAACACACAGGCACGCGAAAAAATCGGGCTGTGCCGGCCGAACTTCGGCGGATAGTAATAGGCACTGGTCTGGCGGGGATTCTCGATCATCTTCGGCGGACGCCGCCCGGCCAGGAAATAAATGCAGATCGGGCTGCCCGCAGGCGAGCCCAAGGCGCTGGCCGCCGGCACGGTGCCCGTGGTCGCGCGGCCGGAATTGCGGAACGCCAGTTGGCGTGCCGAATTGAACACCCGGTAGCGCTCGTCGCCGCCGGCCTCGCGGTTGATTTCCGGCAGATAATTCCACACCCGAATCAAGTGGGGATGCTGGGTCTCTCCGAGTACCCCGAAAATTCCGTGGTACGCCATGGCGGTCGCCCGCGACAGCTCCCCGGAATCCATCCCGCGTTCCTCGATGGTGATGGATCCGAACAGCAGGTCTTCGCAGAACCGATAGCGCACCGGACTCTGTCCGGCGACACCGTGCGACAGCCGCATCGCCGGTCCGGCGACTCGCCAGACCTCGCAGAGATTCCCATTGGCACCCAAAGACGGGGTCATGCTGGCGGTCACCGGCACCTGTGCGCCGTCGAAGTCCGGCAGCTTCTCGAACCCGACCACCCCCAACACGTTTTGCCACCAGTGGGGAGACTGCGAAGCTATCTCGTCGCAGGACATGTAATCGAGCCGCAGCGCCGCAGGAGTCCGCATGGTCGTCATTGAAACCAAGTCTATCCCGGCCCCGGCCGCGCGCCCACCCCGCTGTCGCTCCAGGAGGTAGCGGCCCCCTATTTAGCGAGCTGCTGGCGCTGGCTATTGGAGAGAACCGACGGCCCTTGGTACCCGTCGGCCAGGCCGTACCGGCAGGAAGCCGCCGGCGATTGGGACGGCGTGATTCGTGGATCGCCAGGCTCAGTAGGCGACGTAGGGACCCGCGCCGAGGGAGGTCGTGCCGTTTTCCAATACCGTCGCCACGCGGCGGCCATAGTAGAACGGCAGTCCATAGTCGAAGCTTCCCGAGACGGGGTTGGTGCCGGTCAGCCCGGGGAGTACGGTGAAGGTCGGATTATCGGACGCCAGAGTCTCCGCATTGTCGACGCTGAAGCCGATATTGGCGGTCACACCATTGGCTCCCTGCAGCGTGACCGTCAAGCTCAGCGTGCTCGCGGGACAATAGAATTGTGAGAAGTTCGATTCGGTGCATTGAACGATGCCGGTATCCGTGAAGAAAATGCCGCTCGAACCTGAGTCGATGAAACTCATGGTCAAGGGCTGGCCGTTGAATACCGCCGTCAAATAGCCGAATTGTGGGTCGACGGTCAGCACGGTCTCGGTTCCCGATGCGTTGTTGGTCTGGGTATCGACACCGAATATCAACGAGCCGGTGAGATTGACTTCACCCGGCGCTGTGACGCTCGGCAAATCGATGATGCTGCCGTTGTTGTCGGTGGCGAACAGCGACACGGGATTGGTTACCTGCTGCGCCAACGTCACGGTGACGGGCTGGCACAGCGTCGCGGTACACGCGTAGTAGAACCCAGTCTCGGCGGTGGTCACGCACTGCGGCCCGCAGTCTTGGGTGAAGACGCCGATCCCCAAGATGCCGTTGGCGCCGAAACTGGCGACCGTGTCCTCCTCGACCGGCGCCTGTCCGGAGCAGCTCGCGGGAACGTTCGGGAAGCTCGGGTCGCCGATGACCTGCAGGGGGACGGAACTCGCGGACTCGCCCGCAATATTCACATCCGCCAATGCGACGGGACCCCAACTGTAGCCGTCCACGAAGACGGTGCATTCCGCCAGCGAGCCTCCGCCGGCCGCCGCCTGCACCGGCAACGCCACCGTCAGCGCCGACGCCAGGACACGCAGCCCGAACGACTGTGTGTCCACCTGGATGTGATCGATGGTCTGGCAATCGGTGCTGCTGCCGGGGCTGCACACTTCGACCGTGGTGAACAGCGTATTGACGTCGGGGCTCGTGCTGGTCGGGCCCGCGTCGACCACGACGCTGACCACATTGGAAGCGGCCGTCGTCGAGCCTCCGGGAGTGCTCACGAACGGCGAACTGCCGTGACCGCCGCAGCCGAGCGCCGACAGACACAGAGCCGTGCACAGCCCGATGAGTGCGGCGCGCATCAGCGCACTTCTCCCAAGTCGACGCCGTTCGGAACGCTCTGGGGCAGGTAGGCGCGTCCCGCGAATGCGCGCATGTGGCCGCCCGACTGCACCACCAGATCGCCGGTCCGGACCTGCAGGTGGCTGTGGTCCTTGCGTCCGGCACCGGCCGCCGTGACGAAGGGATCGAAGAAGCGTCCCAACATCTGGCGCAGATTCGGCGGGGTGAGCCCGCTCCATGCGACGGCAAACACCTTGCCGTCCGCTCCGACGAATTCGCGCACCAGGGTGCCCGAGGGCAATTGTAATTCGTGCAATCGATAGCCCGCGTGCTCGGTCACATTGATCGAGCCGCGCAATTGCAGCGCATCGGTTTGTATCGAGGCTTCCGGCTCACCCAGCGCCGCTGCTGCGATGCACGGAGTCAATGCCGCGATGAGCACCCCGCCCGCAACTAAACACTTCTTGACGTTCATGGTCGATCGCACATTGAGCATTGTAGTCCCTTGCGCAGTTGGAACGACGACAGGCCAATTGGTTCACACAAACGGGCTCGGGGCAGGGCCATGTCGGCCCGTTGCGACATTGTAGACGGAACGCGGAACACTATTCCTTGAACGGCGGCTTGGCGCGATACTGCCCCTGGAACGCGAGCATCCAGCCCGGGTATTCCGGCGGCAGCTGACTTACCTCATCCAACGCCTTGAGCTCCTCGGCCGTGAGCACGACGCGCGATGCGGCGATATTGTCGCGCAATTGATCCATCGTCTTGGCGCCGATGATCACGCTGCTGACGAAGGATTTGCTCAATATCCATGCGAGCGCAATCTGCGCCACGGACACCCGCCGCTGCTCGGCCAACGGACGCATGGCATCGACGCATTTGAATGCGCGCTCCTTGTCGACGATGGGAAAATCAAAGCTCGAGCGCCGCGCGCCGGCCGGACCCTTGTCGTCGGCCGTCTTGAATTTACCGCTCAACAGGCCGCCCGCCAGCGGACTCCAGACCATCAGCCCCAATTTCTGATCCTGCACCAGAGGCACGACCTCCCGCTCGAGATCGCGCCCGGCGATGGTGTAGTAGGCCTGTACGCTGACGAACTTCGCCAATCCCTTTTGCTCCGAGATACTCAAGGATTTCATGATCTGCCAGGCGGCCATGTTGCACAGACCGATATATTGCACGCGGCCCGAACGCACCACGTCGTTCAAGGCGGACAGCGATTCCTCGAAGGGCGTCAGTGGATCGAAGCCGTGGACCTGGTAAAGATCGATGGTGTCGAGCTGCAGGCGCTTCAGGCTGGCATCGACCTCCCGAAAGATGTGATGCCGCGATTGTCCGCGGCCGTTCGGCGTGTCGTCCATCGAGCCTGTGGATTTGGTGGCGATGATGAGCTGTTCGCGCGGCAGCCCCGTCGATTTCAACGCCTGACCCAGCAGCATTTCCGACTTGCCGAGTGAATAGACGTTCGCCGTATCGATGAAGTTGATGCCCGACTCGAACGCGAATTTCACCTGTTCGTTCACCGCGTCCTGCTGCAGACTGCCGATGTTTTCCCAGATGCCCTTGCTTCCGCCGTAGGTCATCGTGCCCAGACAAAGTTCCGATACGTACAAGCCGGTTTGGCCGAGTAAGTGGTAGCGCACGGCGATCTCCGATCATTGAAATTGTTACAGGGGTCAAGCTTGTATTGAGCGCCGGCCCGGTGGTCTTTCGAACGGCCCGCGCGGATCGCGCGGCGCTACACAATTCTTGACAGGAAATGGCGCCCGGAATCGGAATGATTACAAGCAACCGTTGTCGCATCTTACAATGTCATTTGACCGACTTTCGGGGATACGGCGTGAAAATACTTGCGTGGACCATCGTCGCCGGCACCGTGGCGGCGATCATCGGCTGCAGCATCGACGGGAAGTACACGGTCGGGGGTACCCTGACCGGCCTTACCGGGCAAGGGCTCGTGCTGCAAGACAATTCGGGCAACAACCTTGCCCTCACGGCGAACGGCGCATTCGCATTCTCGGACGGCATCAAGAACGGCGACGCCTACTCGGTCACGGTGCAAACACAACCGTCCAATCCGGCGCAGACCTGCACGGTCCACAACGGCACCGGCACCATCGACAAAGCGGATATCACCCATGTCATCGTCACCTGCGCCGGGACCGGACGATTCGCCTACGTCGCCAATGAGCTGTCCAACGACCTCTCCGCCTACGCCATCGATTCGGCGAACGGCGAATTGACGCCGGTGGCGAACTCGCCGTTCGCCAGCGTCGGCACCGCTCCCGTGTCGGTCGCGGTGGATCCGAACGGCCAGTTTCTCTACGTCGTGGACAGCGCGTCGAACGATGTCTCTGTGTATGCCATCGATGCCACCACCGGTGCGCTCAGCGCCGCCGGCGTGGCGAGTCCCACCGGCAGCAGCCCCTATGCGGTGACTGTCGACCCGACGGACAGCTTTCTCTATGTGACGAACTCCGCGGCCAACAGCGTGTCGGGGTACTCCATTGACGCCACCACGGGTCTGTTGAGCGAGCTACCCGACTCCCCGTTCGCCGTCGGTACCAATCCGACCTCAGTGAAGGTCGATCCAAACGGAAACTTTCTCTATGTCACCGATTTCGGCAGCGCGGATGTCACGGTGCTGGCGATCGACCCTGCCACAGGCTCCTTGAGCGCAGTTCCCGGCTCTCCGTTTGCGGCAGGCGCGGGCGCGCTCGCGATTGCCATCGATCCCACGGGAACGTTCGCCTATGTCGCCAATGAAACTGCCGCCACCCTGTCCGAGTACGCCGTCAATCCCTCGACGGGCGCACTGACCGGGGTGTCCGGTTCGCCGCTCGCCACCGGCAGCGCACCCGAGTCGCTCGCCATCGATCCGGCCGGCCGCAATGTCTACGCCGCCAATGTCACCGCCAAGAATGAAGTCGCCGTGTATTCCATTACGCCGGCGAGCGGTGCCCTCGCTGCGTCCGGCTCGCCGGTGGCCGCCGGCGTCCTTCCCGTCAGTCTCGTGCTCGATCCCTCCGGCCAATTCGCCTACGTCGCCAACGACAGCTCCGGCGACATTTCCGTGTATACGGTCAATGCGACGACCGGCGCGCTCTCGCCCGTCGGCAATTCACCCTTCGCCGCCGGCAACGAGCCGAGATCGATCGCCATCGATTGACGCGCAATCGCGCGCTGCCAGGCTGGGGCGCGCGGCCCAGCGTGCGCGGCACCGAACGGCGCCGCAACTCCTGTTAGGGTTATCATGTGCGGCGGCCTACTCCGCAGACCTGCAGGATCGACGTGAGATGAGCATCAATGATGTGACCGCCGGCAATCGAGTGCCGCAAGAATTCAACGTGATCATTGAGATCCCCATGGCTTCCGAGCCGATCAAGTACGAGGTGGATAAGCAAACGGGAGCGCTGTTCGTGGACCGTTTCATGATGACGGCCATGCACTATCCGGCGAACTACGGCTACGTGCCGCACACCGTCGCCGAGGACGACGATCCCGTCGATGTATTGGTGCATACGCCGTTTCCTCTGCTGCCGGGAGTGGTGGTGCGCTGCCGTGCGGTCGGGGTGCTGCGCATGGATGATGAATCCGGCGGCGATGCCAAGGTGCTGGCCGTCCCGACCGACGACATCTGTCCCTTGTTCGAACACTGGAAATCGATCGCGGACGTGCCGGAGATACGCCTGCGTCAGATTCAGCATTTCTTCGAGCACTACAAGGACCTGGAGGCGGGCAAGTGGGTCAAGATCATCGGCTGGGCCGGTGTCGATGTCGCGCATGCCGAGCTGCTCAACGGCATCAAGCGCTTCGAGGCTGAAAAGGGGTAGCTTTCGCATGGCTGCTCGCCATCGCGGACTCACCGTCGCCTTTGCGGGGATTGCGCTGTTGCTGGCGGCGACCCACCTCGCCTACCGCCCGATCGTGCCGCTGGGGGTGGATGCGCCGCCGACGGTATTTTCGGCCCAGCGTGCCACGACGATTTTGCGGGAGCTCGTCGGCAACGGAGTTCCGCATCCCATCGGGAGTTCCGCCGACGCTCGCTTAAGGGAAGCCATCGTCGAGAAATTATCGGCGCTGGGATACCGATCCCAACTGCAGTCCGGATGGGTGTGCGACGAGGGCGCATGCGGCAACCCGGTCAATATCATCGCGCGGCTCGGGGGCGATTCCGACGACCGGGGCACGATACTGCTGGTGGGACACTACGACTCGGTGCCCGCCGGCCCCGGCGCCTCGGATGACGGCGCCGCGGTTGCGAGCATGCTGGAGATCGCCCGAATCTTGCGTGCGCAGCCGGCGCCGCGGCATCCCATCGTTCTCTTGTTTACCGACGGCGAAGAAGCGGGCTTGCTCGGCGCGTCATTGTTCGTGCGTGAACATCCTCTGTCCGACCATGTAAAGGCCGCGGTCAATATGGAGGCGCGCGGCACCTCGGGGCCCAGCCTCATGTTCGAGACGGGATCGGCCAACACCTGGCTCATGCATGTGTACCAAGCGGCAATCGCACGGCCGCTGACGAACTCGCTCTACTATGTGGTGTACAAGCTGCTGCCGAACGACACCGATTTCACGGTGTTCAAGGCCGCGGGCTATCAGGGATTCAACTTCGCCTACATCGGCAACGTCGGCCGCTACCACACGCCGCTCGACAACGTCGCCAACGCCGACGCAAGCAGCATTCAGTACCAGGGCGACAATGCGCTGGCCGCGCTCTCGGCGCTGGCAAATGCCGCGACCTTGGACCCGAGCCCCGGCGAGTCAGTATTCCTCGATGGTTTTTCGCGAACGCTCATCGCGTGGCCCGCCGCACTCACCCTGCCGGCGGCGCTGCTGGCGCTGATCCTATTGCTGGCCGAATCGGCCGTTCTGCTGCGCAGGGGAGCCGTCACCTGGCGCCAGGTGCTATGGGGTTGGGTGGCCACGGTGGGTACGCTCGGTTTGGGGGTGGCGCTGTGCTCGGGGTTGCTGGCCTTGAGTTTGGGGCTGCACCAGGTGCCGTCGCTCGAGGGCTCATCCTGGGTGTCGCAACCTCTCCCCATGCACATCACGGCGGCGGCGATTGCGCTGCTCGCCGCGGGCGTCGCCAGCCTTTTTATCGCGCGCCGCGCGCATTTTTGGGGATTCTGGATGGCCGCCGCCCTGCAAATCGCCGTGCTGTGCGTGATCAGCGCCGTCGTCGCTCCCGGCGCGAGCTTTCCCTTTCTGTTGACGGCCGCCGCCGCCGGTGTGGGAGCGTTGCCGTGCATGGTGAGCCTCTCGAGATCCGCGGCGCCCAAGGCGGGGGCTTGCGACCTCGCAGCGACGCTCCCCGTCCTCGTATGGTTTGGCGCAGTGTTTCCCCTGCTGCAATTCCTGTACATGGCGCTCGGCAGCCCGGCATGGCCTCTCTCGACGCTGGTGCTCTCCATCGGAACCGCGTCCCTTCTGCCGTTGCTGGCGCGGGCGAGCGGCACCGCGGGGCGGATCGTCGTCGCTCTCGCCGCGTTGACCGCGCTCGGCGGCGCGATTGTCGCGCTACGGGTGCCTGCGTATTCGGCGGACTGGCCGGAACGAGTCAATCTCGAATACTGGTTGGACGTCGACACGGGCGAGTCGCACTATCTGGCGCGCTGCGATTCATTGCGGCTGCCTGCGACCCTCGCGGCAGCGGCTCACTTCGAACCCATCGCTCGCCCCCTCTTCGCGGGAAGCGCATCTCGGGCGTTCTACGCCGATGCGCCCCTGCTCGCGCTCGCCCCGCCGGAACTCTCATCCGCGGAAACCACGGGCACGGGCGCCGCGCGCTACGTCCTGCATTTGCGCTCCGCGCGCGGCGCGCCCGAGGCAATCGTCGTGTTTCCGGCCGCTTCGCAAGTGGGGGAGATTGAGCTTGCGGCGGCGCAGGGTCCGGTGCGGGCCAAGACTAGCAAGCTGCGCAGCGGCGCAACGCTGCTCGATATCGTGGGGCTTCCGGCCGCCGGCGTGGATTTCAGCTTCGATGCGGCCGAAGCTGCGCCGATAAAGATCCAAGTGTTCGATCAGAGCTACGATTTTCCGCGGCAAGCGGGCCTGCAGCAGGCGCGTGGCCCGAACACGACCAGCTCACAGGACGGCGACCTTACGGTGGTGCATCGCACCGTATCGCTTTATCCTGTGGCTGGCCGTTGAACCTAACACTGCATCGCCCGGCTAGCCGTTCTTCGAGTGAGTGGCGTACAAAGCCGCCAACCGCGAATTGTCGACCTTGTGTATCGCTTGGGCAATCGCCTGATTCCGGCATTCCTCGATCCGACGCTGAACTATCAGGTCCCGAGTCGAGGAGACCGGACAAACCTGATTCGCCGCCCGGACGATCTGGGAGTACAGATGCCTCACGCCGGTGTCGGTGCTGAGGCTCTGTTCGCTGTACTTGACGACGACGCTGGGGACATCACTATCGGTACCGGCGGCACCGGCAGTACCGACACCGAGCACGCCCGCAACGGCGCCCAGCGCCACCAACGCCAGCTTGGCACCCGGCCCCGTGGCCTTGAAGGTAGTGAAATGACTCATGACATCTCTCCTGAAAGACGCGTTGTGTTCACGCCCTTATAAGACACGCGAGGAGCCGTCGGCGTCTGCGGCGAAGAGTCGAAGTCGTCCCGCCCATTGACGGCTTCGTCCCGAGACCGCGCTCCAAGGCTCCGCAACCACCCCGGAGTTGCGCTAGGCTTGCCACCATGATCGGAATGGGGACAGCGGAATTGCGGGCCCGGCGCTTTGCCGGGGGCCTCTCCCTGCGGCAGTTTCTGGCTATTACCACCCTGTTCTGGGTCTATGTGGTGCTGTCGAACATCCTGTACGCCTACAGCATGCGCATCGGGATGTCGCGTATGACGAACGTCTCACTGTTCGCCGCATGGGACGCGCGCTTCCTGCAGCATCTGATGCTGCTGCCGGTGCTGCTGGTGTCGTACTGGGCATCGCTGCGCATTCAGTGGCGGCCTCTCTGGATCGCGCTGCCGCTGCAGGCGATTCTGGGCGCCATCTTCGCCGCCATCGCCTATCCGGCCATGCTCGTGGCCGAGATGACCATGGGACGCGAGAACTGGCATGAGACCGTGGTGCAGCACGGCTCCGATCCCTGGTTCGACCCCACCTTTCTTTCGCTGTGGCTGGCGAGCTTCGTGAGCTTTCTTCCGACGTATGGATTCGGGCTCGCCCTGGTCACCGGATTGGCGCTGTACACGCGATTTCGAAATTCCGAACTGCGGCTGGCGGCGCTCGAGCGCGAGTGGAGCTCGGCGCGCCTGGCGGCGCTGCGCATGCAATTGTCGCCGCATACACTGTTCAATCTGCTGCACACCATTCGCGGCCAAATCGAATGGGATCCCAAGGGCGCCCAATCCATGGTGGTGCAGCTCGCGGATCTGCTCAGGCGGCTGCTGAATGCCGGAGAGCGCGACTTCTCGCGCTTGAGCGACGAATTGCAGTTCGTCCGATTGTACCTGGAGCTGCAGCAGCGGCGCTTCGCGGACCGCCTGAGCGTGGTGCTGCCCGATGCCGCGGACATTCCCGCGGTGTGGGTGCCGAGTTTGATTCTACAGCCCTTGGTTGAGAATGCCGTGGTCCACGGGTTGGCGGGCCATCAAGCCCCCGTGAGCGTGCGCATCACCGTGCACATGGCGCGCGACGTGCTCACACTGCGGGTTTTCAACACGATCGCACCGGAGAAGGCGGTCGGTGAGGAAGGCATCGGCCTCAACAACGTCCGCGAACGTCTCGCCGTGCAATTCGAAGGCCGCGCCAGCCTCACGACTTCAGGCACGGACGGCGAGTGGTGCAGCGAAATCACCATGCCTGCGATTCACCAGGCGCCGTCGCGCGTCGCGCGGCGCTCGGAACCCTTGGTCGACGCATGATGGACGTCATCATCGTCGACGATGAGCTCGCCGGCCGGCGCACCTTGCGCGAATTCTGCGAGGCGGAAGGCGATTTGCACGTGGTCGGCGAGTACGGCGACGGTGTGGCGGCGCTCGCCGCCATCAGGTTGCAGCCGCCGCAGCTTCTGTTCCTCGACATCCAGATGGACCCTCTGAACGGCATTGAAATTGCGCGCGCGCTGGAGCCGTCGCAGCTGCCTTCGCTGGTGTTCGTCACGGCCTACGATACCTACGCGCTCGAGGCATTCGAGGTCAGCGCGGTCGACTATCTGCTCAAGCCCTTCGATCAGGAACGCTTTCGCAGGACATTGGCGCGGGTGCGCCCGCGTCATGCCAAGTCGGGAGCGGACGAGCGTCAGGCCTTGCTGGCCGGTCTGCTCGCACAACTGGAGCGCGGGGCGCGCGGTGCCGGCGAGGAGCGGCCGCGGCTGCTGGCCGAATTCGGCGGCCACCTGCACGTGCTCGAGGCAGCTCAGGTTGAAATGATCGAGGCGGATCGAAACTACGTGGTCATCCGGGTGGGAAAGGACAGTTACCACGCCCGCAGCACCCTGCAGCAGGCGGAGATCGCGCTGCGTTCGCAACCCATGCTGCGCATCAGCCGGTCCTGCCTGGTCAACATGAACTACGTCAAAGAAGTGAATCGCACCCTGCGCGGCGATTTCATCCTCATATTGGGTGGGGGCGCCACTGTCACCAGCAGCGAAGGATTTCGCGGCAAGGTGAAGGAATATCTCGGCACCATGAAAATCTAGGGAGCCCTGTCCGACGGGCTCGGCGTCAAAGGAGCTCCTCCGGCGCGAACGGCGCCAGGACTTTCAGCCAGAAGCGCTGCGAGCGAGTGGTCTCCGGATCGATGAACCAGGTCTTCTGCGACCCTTCCTCGCCGCTCGACCATTCGATCCGGTCGCTGTGATCGACCAATCGCAACCGGTAGCTGCCGTCCGCGCTGATGTCGTCGAGCAGACTGGTGACCTGGCGTGCGATGTCGGCGCTGCGCATCACCAACCCGAGTTCGCTGTTGAAGCGCGCCGATCGCGCATCCATGTTCATCGATCCGATGAACACGGTCCTTTGGTCGATCACCAGCGCCTTGGCGTGCAGGCTCGCGTTGGACCCGCGAAAGGGATGAAAGCGGGCGCGCTTCTGTCCGAGCTTCGGGCGCAACTCGGATAGCTCGACCCCGAGCTCGAGCAGCGCCGCGCGGTAGCGCGAATAGCCGTTGTACACCAGGGGCGAATCGGTGGAGGCCAGCGAGTTGGTGAGTATCCGAATGTGCACGCCCGCGCCGACGAGCTTGGCGAACAGCGCGACTCCGTCCTCGCCGGGAACGAAGTATGGCGAGATCACCAGCAGCTCCTGCTTCGCCGAGAGCATCAGGGTGGAGATATTGTTGACGAGGGTCTCCTCCTCGTCCGGAGCGGTCTCGCTGGCGATCTTGGCGGGCCGGTCCGCGAGCACCGTGGCGGGTACCCAGAGCAGCGCCACCTTGCCCGAATTCAGTTCGCCCTCGAGCCAATTGGCACCGTCGGGGGTCCCCTCGTCGGGCGGCGTCGGGACCGGTTCGGCCTCCACCGGCGTGGCCACCGAGGCGATGGGGTAGGCGTACTTGCTGTTCCAGAAGGCATCGAACGAGGCCGACAACTCCGGCACGATGGCGCCGGCGGCCACCACGTCGAGATCGATGAAATTGCTGTACCGGTCCCGCGTGAAGTACTGATCCCCGATGTTTCGGCCGCCGGTGATCGCCAAGGCGTTGTCGGCGACGAACAACTTGTTGTGCATGCGGTGATTGATGCGCCGGATGTCGTTCATCGAGGCGAGGAAGCGGGTCCACATCGCGGATCTTCCGCCCGGGAAGGGATTGAAGACCCGCACTTCGACGTTGGCGTGTTCGCTCAAATGCAGGAACCGCCGGTCCTCGCCGGCGGTATTGAGATCGTCGACGAGGACGCGCACCCGCACGCCCCGATCCGCCGCCAGGCGTACGTGATGCAGCAGCAGCCGCGCCGAATCGTCCTGCTCGATGATGTAGTACTGAATGTCGAGGGTGCGCTCGGCGTGGTCGGCGAGCGCGATGAGATCGGCCAGGGCTTCCTCGCCCGAGGTCAGCAACCGGATGCCGGAGAGGTTCCTGCCGGCTTCCTCGGCCGCGACGATGCGCCCCAGCGAGGTGGTCGCAGGGTCGGCCAGCGCCTCGCTATGAGTCTTCGCGACGTGCCGCGGCAGGGTGGCGCAGCCGGATACGAGCAGTGCGACGAGCGCGAGCAGGGGCCATGAGCCGCAGGTGCGCGCAGACCGCAGGACGCACTTTGAGTTGCGCATCGCCGCATCTTATCAGGCAGACTTTGCGGCCATGCAGCCCCAACGACATGTACGCAGCTTCGTCTTGCGCGCCGGCCGGATGACGCCCGCCCAGGAGCGAGCGCTCAAGGAGCTGTGGCCGGTTTACGGCCTGGAATTGCGCGATACCCCCTTGGACTTGGAGGCGATTTTCGGCCGGCGCGCGCCGCGCTGCCTGGAGATCGGGTTCGGAGTCGGGGAAGTGATCGGCGCACTGGCCGAGGAGCGCCGGCACATCGACTATCTGGGCATCGAAGTGCATGCCCCGGGCGTGGGCCGGCTGCTGCTGCGGGCGGAGCAGGCCTCTTTGAGCAACCTGCGCGTCATTCGCCACGACGCGGTCGAGGTATTGAGGGACGGCATTCGCGATGAGTCCTTCGATGAGATCCTGGTGTTCTTCCCGGATCCCTGGCACAAGAAACGCCACCACAAGCGGCGCCTGATCGACCCAGCGTTCGTCGAGTCGGCGGCTGCCAAGTTGCGTCCTGGCGGAGCGCTGCGCCTGGCCACGGACTGGCAGGACTATGCGGAACAAATGCTGGCCGTGTGCAACGCAAGCCGGGATCTCGCCACGTTGAGCCCGGACGGTACCTACGTGGCGCGGCCCGACTTCAGGCCGCCGACGCGCTTCGAGAGGCGCGGCGCGCGCCTCGGCCACGGCGTGTGGGATTTGGCCTACGAACGGCGAGTACCGCCGCCAACGCCATTAAAGGAAGCTGCCGCGAATTCCGTCGACGATGAATTGCACGGCGAGCGCCGCGAGAATCACGCCGGATAGGCGGCTCACGACGTTCGCGCCGGTCACGCCCAGCACCTTCATCAACCGCGGCGTGGCCAGCATCAGCACCCAGCAGACAGCCAGCACCACCGCCACCGCGCCCAGCAAGCCCGTGAACAGCAGCGGCGTCGCGCCCGCCTCGCCGGCCGAGAGCAAGATGGTTGCCAGGGCACCGGGCCCGGCAATGAAGGGGAAAGCGAGGGGAAACACCGAAATATCCTCGCGCTTCTTCGCCTCCTCCTGCTCGGAGCTCGTCGAGCGCGTACCCGACGGACGCGCGAACACCATGTCGAGCGCAATGAGAAAAAGGAGCGTTCCTCCCGCGATACGGAACGAACTTAAGGAAATTCCCATGATGTCCAGAAAGCGCGCCCCTACCAGGGAGAACAGCACGCATATCGCCAGCGCGATCGCGGCGGCCTTGCCGGCCATTCTTTTCTTGTAGCGCGCACTCGCGCCCTGGGTGAGACCCGCGAACAGGGGAATCAGCGATATGGGATCCACCACCACGAAAAAGACGACGAAGAATTTGACGAGTTGTTCGATCACGAGGGAAGCAATTGGATCACAGTCGATGTTGCTTCGCGCAAAAATTACATATTGCGCGAACGACCCATTGGGAGTTGAATGGAAGCAAGGACAGAACGAGGGCGAGCATAGCAGACGGAGACGGCGATGAACGCAATCAGGCCGATCGTGGGTCAATGGTATCGGGGCGGCACCAACGAGCTGTTCGAGGTGGTCGCGATCGACGACCAGGATCAAACCATTGAAATTCAGTACTTCGACGGCACCGTCACGGAAATGGAATTCGATTCCTGGAACGAGCAGCTGCTCGACGAACTCATCGATGCGGCGGATGCGCCGGAGGATTGGTCGGGGGCAGTGGACGTGGAAGCCGAGGACCTGGATCGCGAGTTCGAGGACAGCACGCGCAGTCTCTGGTCCACTCCCAACGATCGCTCGCTGCGCCGCTGAGACGCGCTGGCCCGCATTGAATTCGCGCCCCTCGAGGACCGCGCCCGCTACTTAGCGCTGTGCGGCTTCACGCACCCCCAGTTCGTTCAAGGGCGCACGCAGCACCACCAGTAGAATCAGCCCCGGCACCGCGGCCAAACAGGTCACGATGAAAAAATCCGCCCATCCGATCACCGGAACCAGATGCCCCGCGATCCAGCCCGTGACGTTTCGCGGCAAGGTCGCCAGCGCGGACAACAGCGCGTACTGAGTGGCGCTGAAATCCGCCGAACACAGCGACACCAGGAAGGCCACGAACGCCGCCTGACCCATGCCGCCGATCATGGTATCCAGGCAGGTCGCGAGTGCGAGCAGCCACACTTTCTTGCCGGCCAGCGCCAGCCACATATAGAGAAGGTTGGTGAGCGCCTGGCCGATGCCGAATATCAGCAGGGAACGGAACGTCCCCCAGCGCATGTACATCCAGCCGCCGAATGCCACACCGATCATGGTCGAGATGGTCATGTTCAGCTTGCCGGCGATGCTGAGTTCATGCAGGGAAAATCCGACGCCCTTGATCATGAAAGTACTGTAGAGGCTGAGCGCCAGAGCGTCGCCCACCTTGTAGAGCAGAACCAGCGCCAGAAATCCCCAGATGCCCTTCTCCTTGAGCAAGGCTTGCAGCGGATGCCAAACCGCATCGACCAGGGTGCGCGGCGCGTGGCCCGGCGCGTCGGGTTCCGGCGCCCTCAAGGTCGCGATCATGGTGGCGGCCATGAGGCAGGCCACGAACATGAAGGCCACCTGCCAGCCGAGACTGGCGGCAATGTAGACCAGCACCGCGCCGGCCAACATCGCCGCCGTGCGGTAGCCGAACGCGGCCGCGGCCGCAGCCATGCCGCGCTCGCTCACCGGAATCGTATCCACGCGGTAGGCGTCGATGACGATGTCCTGTGAAGCGGATAGGAATGCCAGGAGCAATGCAACGGCCCCCAGCACGTACAGGTGTTCGGTGGGGGAACAGAAGCCCATCACACCGATGCAAACTGCGAGACATGCCTGAAGGATCAAGATCCAGCCGCGGCGGCGGCCGAGAATGGGCGGCAGATAGCGATCGAGCAGCGGCGCCCACAAGAATTTGAAATTGAGCGGCAATGCGACCAGCGAGAAGAAGCCGATGGTCTGGATGGCGAGGCCGGAAGATGCCAGCCAGGCCTGCAAGGTGAATCCGGTCAGATTGAACGGCAGCCCGGAGGCGAAGCTCAGGAATAGGACTGCCGCCATGCGCTTGTCGCCCAGAGCCTGCAGCAAAGTGGGCCTGGCCGCCGCGACAGTCAATCGCGCGCTCGCATCGCCAAAGTTGAGTGAAATTCCGGCATGAGCTTAGATTCGGTGGTTCTTCAACATGACGCTGTGCATGGCGCGCGATAATATCAGCCCCCATGACCTTGGCATATCAAACTGACTTCATCGACTTGTGCGTGCGGCAGGGAGTGCTGCGATTCGGCAGCTTTACCTTGAAGTCCGGCCGCGAAAGCCCCTACTTCTTCAATGCCGGCCTGTTCAACACCGGCGCCGCCATCAGCGCATTGGGACGCGCCTACGCGGCGGCGCTCAGCGCCTCCGATCTGAAGTTCGACATGCTGTTCGGGCCGGCATACAAAGGAATCCCGCTGGTCACCATCACGGCGGCGGCACTCGCGGAACGCGCGGGGCGCAATGTGCCGTTTGCGTTCAACCGCAAGGAGGCCAAGGATCATGGCGAGGGCGGCAGCATCATCGGCAGTCCCTTGAACGGGGCCGTGCTGATAGTCGATGACGTCATCACCGCCGGTACTGCGATCCGCGAATCCATCGACATCATTCGGGCGGCCGGCGCCAGGCCGGCCGGGGTGCTCCTCGCCTTGGACCGTCAGGAACGCGCCCCCGAGAGCCGTTTATCCGCGGTCCAGGAAGTCGAGAATCAGTATGGGATACCGGTCATCACGGTCGTCAACCTGGCCGACCTCATGCACCATATCTCGAATCAGGGGCGCCGGGACGACCTGTCGCGGATGCAAACCTACCGGGAGCGCTATGGGCTGGCAGATTGAGGCATGGGCCCTAGAAAACCGGGGCCGCTCCGATCACAATGGCGGCCGATTCTCTTAAGGACACGCGCTTGAAGACCATCGCTTCGATACTGTGTGCGGGAGCATTGCTCGCGTCGACGTGTTTCGCGGGCGGAGCCGGCCGTACCCTCTATAAATGGGTGGACGCTCAGGGGGTCACCCATTACGGCGACCAGGTTCCGCCGGAATACGCGGGGCAGGAGCAGCAGATCATCAATTCTCAAGGCGTCGTGATCAACCGTCTCGAGGCCCAAAAGACCCCCGAACAGCTGGCCGCCGAAGACCAAAAGAAGCTCGATGCACAGCAGAGCCAGAACCGGGATCACAATTTGCTGAGCACCTATGCGTCGGTGCAGGAGATCGAGCGCCTGCGCGACCAGCGCCTGACGCTGCTGTCGGATCAGATCAAGGTGACCTCCCAATTTCTCGAGGTCCTGAACGGCAGGTTAGCCAAGCTGCGCGCGGGCAGCATGCGCTACAAGCCCTACAACACCGATGCGGCCGCCCCGCCGATGCCGGATCAAGTCGCCGAAGACCTGGTGCATATGGGGAATGACATCCGCACGCAGGAGCAGAATCTGCACGCGAAGCAGAGCGAGGAATCGAAGATGCGCAATCAGTTCGAAAGCGACATCCAGCGGTTCAAAGAGCTGAAGGGCATCCATTGACGCCGAAGACTCGAATTGTTCTCGGGGTCACCGGCGGCATTGCCGCGTACAAAAGTCCCGATCTGGTGCGCCGGCTGATCGAGCGCGGCGCGGATGTACAGGTCGTCATGACGAACGCGGCGCAACGATTCGTGTCCCCCATGACTTTTCAGGCAGTCTCGGGTCGCCCGACTCGCAGCGATCTGTGGGACGGAGCGGCGGAAGCCGCCATGGGCCACATCGAGCTCGCGCGCTGGGCGCAGGTGGTGCTGATCGCACCCGCGAGCGCGGATTTCATCGCGCGGTTGGCCGGCGGAAGAGCGGACGATTTGTTGGCCACCCTCTGCCTCGCCACCGAAGCGCCCATCGTCCTCGCACCGGCGATGAATCGAGTCATGTGGGCGAACAAAGCCACACAGGCCAATTTGGAGACGCTGATTTCACGCGGGGTGCGCGTCCTCGGTCCCGCGTCCGGCAATCAGGCCTGCGGAGAGGTCGGCGAAGGACGCATGTGGGAGCCCGCCAAACTTGCCGAAAGTCTGTTGGAGCCGCCGCCCAACGCGGGAATTCTGGCCGGTCTCAATGTGCTCATCACCGCGGGCCCTACGCGCGAGCGCCTCGACCCGGTCCGCTATCTCACGAACCGCAGCTCGGGAAAAATGGGGTTTGCCGTCGCCGCCGCGGCCCGCGAGGCCGGCGCGCATGTCACCATCGTCACCGGGCCCGTGCACCTTCAGACGCCGGCCGGTATCACGCGCATCAACGTGGAGAGCGCGCGCGATATGTACGCGGCGGTTCACCGCCAAGTGGCGGACGCCGACGTGTTCATCGCGGCGGCGGCCGTCGCCGATTTCCAGCCGGTGACCGTCGCCAAAAACAAAATAAAGAAGCAGGGCGTCGCGGTCCAACTCGACCTCGAGCCCGCGCCCGACATCATCAAGTCGGTCGCGGACATGGCCAAGCGTCCGTTCGTGGTCGGATTCGCGGCCGAGACCGACGATGTCGAGAACAACGCGCGCAGCAAACTCAAGCGCAAAAAACTCGACATGATCGCGGCCAACCAGGTGGGCGACGGCATTGCCTTCGATTGCGATGACAATGCGCTCACCGTCATCTGGCCCGGCGGCAAGGTCGAAGTCGCGCGTGGACCGAAAATCGACGTTGCGCGCCAGCTCATCTCCCTGATCGCGAGCCGCCTGCCGCCCCCCGACGGCAGCCCTCGTCGCGGGGCGCGCAAGCGCCGCCCTGCCGCCCTGCCGCGCGATCGCGTGCGCGCCCGCCGCGCGCGCCGCTGAAATGAAACCTAAGATCAAGCTGCGGATCTTGGATCCGCGCATCGGCCGGGAATTTCCCCTGCCGCAGCATGCGACGGCGGGCTCGGCCGGCATGGATCTGCGCGCCTGCATCGATGGCCCGCTGGTTCTGCAGCCCGGGACCACGGAACTCATTCCCACCGGCATATCCATTTATATTGCGGACCCGGGACTTGCCGCGGTATTGCTGCCGCGCTCTGGGTTAGGCCACAAGAACGGCATCGTTCTCGGCAATCTGGTCGGCCTGATCGATTCCGACTATCAGGGACCGCTGATGGTATCGACCTGGAATCGCGGCGGCGCGGCGTTCACCATCAACCCCGGCGATCGCATCGCGCAGATGGTGTTCGTGCCGGTGGTGCAGGTGGGGTTCGAGGTGGTGGAAGATTTCTCGGGCACCGCGCGCGGCGCGGGCGGGTTCGGGAGTTCGGGGCACGGCTAGGTGGGCGGGGTCCTGGTAAACCCGGGTCGGCATCAAATGATTATTAGTCTGCTTTCTTAGATCCCCTCGTTAATGTCCACAAAAGAGCGCCCAGTGCTAGCACTGTGGCAAGCGGTTCCTTGGGTATGCCATCGAGTAATTTTGAGATTTGAGATACCGCGGGTGACGATGCAGCGGCCGATGGATTGGGCGCTGGGGCGTCAACCTTTGCTTGCTGTGAAAAGGCATCGAAGTGCCCAGGGTCGAATTCTCCGGCTGCGGCGATTTTGGCTATAGGAACGATCTTCCTAAACTGCACCCACTCGCTCGATGGAAGCTTCTTGTAGAACGACGCGTAGGATACTGGCAGCCGCACTCGCTTGCCCTCGCTTTCGCGATAGCCGCTGAATATGGGTTGCACCTCCAGGAAGGCATCGGCGGCGTTGGGATTACCCGGAATCCAGTCAATATAGCCGCAGTACACCTTACCGTCATCAAGAGTGAGCATCACCATTTTGCCGCGCTGAGTTGCGCGATAGAACAGGCGATCCAATGAACTAGCGGCGCGTTTGGCGAACAGATGCGACTGCACCGCAGCTCGTGGATAAAGAAGATTCAGGGTCCAAGCAAACATGGGACCGAGTACGGTCGCCAAGAGTGTCGTCCCTAGCTCCTCGCTCGCAATGTCTTTGGCCGTTGGCGCGGAAAATCCTAACCACAAATCTCTCGTGCGGAAGGGGTGGAAAGCCACTGCGACGAGAATAGCCACATAGAGGAGCCCCACTAGCGATGCCCGAAGCATGATCGCCACCGGCAGCATCCGCACTCGCTTAGCCCACCAGACGCAGAAAGCAAAAAGGAGGCAAAGATTGATGCCCCACACATAGTGTATCGAGATACCTAAAAAGCGCGGGAATATTGGCGGAACGTCGATGAACAACCGCCGGAGTTCCGAAACACTTGTAGCCAAGAGTACAAGTCCAACCGGCGCCCTCCATGACCACTGGCGAATCCATGTCGACAGTGTGGATATGTTGCCGAGCCCCGTCAGTCCGAACGAGACCAGACTGATGGCCATAAGGCCGAGTAGCGGCACAACCAGAATGCAGATCAGAGGGATCGCAACCGCCTGTGGGCCGCTAGTTGCATACTGACACATCATCACCGCGGCACGAGCAATGGCTAGCAATGCGAGCCCGGTCACCGCCAACCAAAAAGTTAGCGTTGCAACGTTTTGCCTCGCCAAGAAGTAGGCACTTCGATGGAAAATTGAGAGAAATAGAAAGCCACCCAGGACGGGTAACAGCAGCACATTCAGCTGCATAGGCTAGCCCCCCTCTACTGGAGAGTTAGATCAGCTCTGAGCTAGCCGCGACTGATTCCAGAGCTCTTGAGCTCTATCGAGGTCCTTTTGCCCTTCCGTGGAAGACAAAAAGCCCTCGACGTCTACGCGTACCGCGCCAGACTTGTCCAGCTCGATCGCCATCTTAGAGTCAGGCTGAGTTGTCGCCGGTGCGACAATTCGACCTAGCAATGATTTTACCATCCGTAGCACCCCTCTTCGATGAGGAGCTAAGTATGCGTCTAACATAAGAAAAATCCAAGTCTAAACATCATGACTCTCAAGGCGGCACGTACCATGCCAGCCCTCAAAATCAATGTCACAGACCAGCACAGTGGGGGCAAACCGACACTTTAAAAGTAGCAGCGACTTAGCGGTAGTTCGGGGGCTGTTTACTGAGGGTATCGAACTCGCCGATTGACGCGCCGACGACGACCGGGAATGTGTTCGCACGCAGAGGAAATGCAGCTGGAGAGTTGTGCCCACGCCGGTCAGGCTGCCTCATGGCAATTCGGGATTGGCCCAGGGACGAACGACCCCGCGAGAAGCTGCTCGGCAAGGGCGCCGCGGCGCTGTCCGATGCGGAACTGCTGGCCATTCTGTTGCGCACCGGCACCCGCGGCCGATCGGCGCTCGATCTCGCGCGCGACGTGCTCAATAACTTCAAGTCCCTGCGCAAGCTGATCGCGGCCGATCGGCAGAGATTCTGCGCCGAGCGCGGGCTGGGGCTCGCGCGCTTCGCGGAACTGCAGGCCGCGGCCGAGATCGCCCGCAGGCAGCTGTCGGAGACGCTGCACGCCGGCCCTTCGCTCGCGAGCCCGCGCGCCACCCGTGATTTTCTCTCCTCGCAGCTGCGCGATCTCGAGCATGAGATGTTTTGCTGTCTCTACCTCGATAAGCGCCACCGCTTGATCCAGTTCCAGGAACTGTTCCGCGGCACGATCGACGGCGCGAGCGTGCACCCGCGCGAGATCGTCAAGCAGGCGCTACAGCGCAATGCGGCGGCGGTCATCATTGCGCACAATCACCCCTCCGGCGTCGCCGAGCCCAGCCAGGCCGACGAATTGATCACTCAGCGCGTCAAGGAAGCTCTCGGGTTGGTGGACATACGCCTGCTGGATCACATCATCGTCGGCGACGGCGCCAGTGTGTCGCTGGCGGAACGTGGAGTTCTTTGATATGTGGAGTACCGCGGCCGATCGGGGGTTTTAGTCGGCTTTCTGCGCGTTTAGGTCCACATTTTATTTGTTAGAGGCCGGGCAAAAGGGGTCCTGGACGGGCATCCGGCACTGTTGATAACAAGGCGTAGGTTTCCTGCTGTGCATCATCACAACCGCAGGAGGAACCCATGAACGTCATATTGCGTAACAGCACCCGCCGCATGATCGATCAGTCGCACGCATCGGTTGAGGCAGAAGGATTTATCGCGTGGCTGCGCACTGATGGCTATACCGATTACGTCATCGATTGCCATATCAGGCGGCTGCTGTTTGTTATACCCAAGCTTTCATCCGGCACAGCGCCGCCGACGTTGCGCGACGCTGATCTTGTCGCCGTCTTCGGCCGAGAACGCCGCCCGCTTACTCGGTTCACCAACTTCGCGAGCACGCGGAGGGTTTACTCGCGCTACCTGCGTGCACAGGGGCGGCTGATAACCGAAGCACTGACACCAACTCAAGATCTCCTGCGTCGGTATGATCAGTATCTGATCGATGTCCGCGGTCTGTCCGCCTCCGCGCGTTGTCATCACAAGCTCACTCTGCGCGCGTTACTGAACGGCTTCCCGTGTTCTCGTTCGCTTAAGAAGCTCTCCCGAGATGACGTCGAACGATTCATCCTCGAGCGTTCGCGGCGGATCTCACGGCACAGTCTGCAGCACGAAGTTGGCCAGTTGCGAGCTTTCCTGCGCTATGCCCACGATGCCGGATTGGTGCGCGAGCGCCTTGATAGCCTCGATACGCCACGCACCTACCGCGATGAGCTGCCACCGCGGGCGCTGCCGTGGCCGAGTGTACTCAAGCTCCTGCGCTCGATCGACCGTGCGAGCCGGAACGGCTGGCGCGACGTCACCATCCTGCATCTGATTGCCTATTACGGTCTGCGCCCGAGCGAGGTCGTCACCTTGCGTCTCGAGTCGATCGATTGGGAGCAAGGACTGCTCCAGGTGTACCAGTGCAAGACTCGCTCGCCCCTGACGCTGCCACTCGACCCGCGCACTTTGCGAGTTCTGCGCGATTATCTTAAACACGGGCGCATCGCTAGCGCCGATGACTCGCCGATGCTTTTCCTGCGGGCCCGTTGTCCATTTATCCCACTCGAACGCACCTGCGTCGGGGATATCTTCCGCAAGCGGATGCGAGAGGCAGGGCTTCCCGACTGTCGCAAGCACGTATATCGGCTGAGGCACACGTTTGCGATGCGCCTCCTGGGCCGCGGCGTGGGCATGAAGGCGATCGGGGACGTTTTGGGTCATCACAGCTTCTACGGCACCAGCGCCTACCTCCGTCTCGATGTTGCCATGCTCCGCGGTGTCGCTTTGCAGGTTCCTAATGCGGTTGGAGGGCGTCATGTCTAAGGCCCTTCGCTTGCAACGCTTCGATGCCGCTCTGGCAAGATACCTCTCGAGTCGGCGCGCCCTGGGACGAGGCTCAAGGCTCGATGAGTATGTGCTGCGCCGCTTGCGCCGCTACCTCGCCCGGACCGGGCACGACGATCTCAACGCGACGAGCTTTGCCGCTTGGCGACGATGCCTGCGTCACTGCGTGCACAACACGCAAGTCGACTGGGCGACGATGGTGCATCGATTCTGCCGCTACCGGCGGCGCCGCGAGAGCCGCTGCTTCCTACCCCAGCGCTGGGCGCTGGGACGGCACCGCCCTTATCCGCTACCGACGCCGATCGGGCCCGATCAAGTGCGGCGGTTGCTCGATTTCATTTCCGACTTGAAGCCTGGTCCCGGTCGCCCGCTGTCAAGCGCTGCCCGTCGCCTTGCTGTAGTCCTCATGTACACCGCGGGCCTTCGCCGCGGTGAGGCGGCGAGGCTCCAGATGCAGGACGTTGATGCCGAGACCGGAGTTCTGCGCATCCAAGAGTCTAAGTTTCATAAGTCGCGCTGGGTTCCCCTCTCCCCGACCGCCACCCGAGAGCTTCGCCGGTACCTGCGATTGAGGGCCGCGCTCGTTCCTCGATCGGCGCACAACACTATGCTGCTGTGCAGCCGCATTAATCGTGGTTACACCCTTGAAGGGCTCAGTAACGCCGTGCGGATCGTGATGCACAACTCCGGCATCTGGTCGACCGGGCCACGCGTCCCGCGCGTTCACGATTTCCGCCATGCCTTCGCCGTGGCGGCGCTGAAGCGGTGGTATGAAGACGGCTGCGATGTGCAGTCCGAGCTCCCAAAGCTCGCGATGTACATGGGGCACGTATCGATCGCCTCAACCACCTACTACCTTCGCTTCATGCCGGCGGTGGTCGCGCTCGCGAGCGAGCGCTTCGCCCACGCATGTGGCGATCTGATTGACGGAGGTGCTGTATGAAGCGCTCTGGCCCCACGTCCTTGGGTCGCGATCTCGTCTCCTTCTTTGAGGATTTCCTGCCCGCTCAGCGGGGCTTGAGCCCGCACACGGTGCGCAGCTATCGCGACGCGCTGCTCCTCTTCCTGCGCTTTTCGGCAGCCGATCTGCGCCGGACGGTGGACCGACTGGACATTCCCGATCTGACGGTCGAACGCGTCACGCGCTTCCTCGCATCCTTGGAAGCGGAGCGCTCCAACGGCATTGCTACCCGCAACGCCCGATTGGGAGCCATCCACGTCTTCGCTCGATACCTTGCTTCGCGACTACCCGAGTACCTTGGCATCCTACAACGTATCATCGGCATGCCCTTCAAGCGCGGGGCGATCGAGGCGCCGATCGAGTACCTGGATCGTACGGAACTCGATGGGCTCTTGAAGAGCATCGATCGCTCGCGGCTCCTAGGTCGGCGCGACTATGCGCTGTTTGCCTTCATGTTCAACACCGGCGCCCGAGTCCAGGAGGTGCTCGATGTGCGCGTCGCCGATGTACGCCTCGAGGCCCCCGCCCAGGTGCGGCTCATGGGCAAGGGCCGCAAGGTAAGGGTTTGTCCGCTGTGGCCCGCCACGGGGCGGCTGCTGCGCGATTTGATCGCCGAACACCCAGCCGGTCGCGACCAGCGCGACTCAGCGCTCATCTTCACGAACGCTCGCGGTCAGCCGCTGACTCGCTACGGCGTTCGCTATTTGCTCAAGCGCTATGTGCAAAAGGCCTCGCAGCTTGTCCCGTCCTTGAAGGGAAAGAGCCTACATCCGCACTCAATTCGTCACAGCACCGCGGTGGCGCTCCTGAAGTCCGGCGTTGATTTCGCCACAATCAGTCAATGGCTCGGTCACGCTGGCCTCAACACGACCATGCGATACGCCCGCGCAGATATTGATTTGAAGCGCCGGGCCCTTGCGCAGGCCTTCCCGGATGCCATTTCGCCGCCTCCCGGCGGGCGGCTCCTGCTCGACGGCACCGACCTCGTGAGTTGGATGCGCAGACTGTAGAAAAAATGAAGAGTTCTCCCGCGCACGCCGCCAGCGCCAAACGGAAGGTTTCGGTAAACTGAGCCAGTGACTACCGATGATGTCAACACGGGCATGTTCAAGATCGCACCTATTGTGGCGTGGTTTATTATGTGTAGCTCGCTGTTTTTTGTGGCCGTGTTCATAGTGGTGTCGTGGTCCGATCTGATCTCAAATCCGTCAAGGGTGCCGGTATCCGTATGGGCGGGCGCGGCGGGATTCGTCGGATGCTTTGCCCTCGGACTCTATTACAAGACCTTGCGGATTTTGGTGAGTGATACGACATTAAATGTTACGAGTGTGTTCGGACATCACGTCACTTTGTTGAGCGATATCGGGTCGGTGGTAATCAAAGACAACGGACAATGGCGAACGATGGACGTGAAGAACAAAGGAGATAAGAGGGTCCTATATATTTCGACGACCGGCTTTAGCGGATTTGATGAGTTGGCGGACTTACTTTCGGTGAACGCGACAGGTCGAGTAAAAAGCTAGGCAGAATCGGGGTTACTCTAGCCAAACTCTCGTCGCGTTTGCAGCAAAGTGATGGTCGCTTCACTGCGTCAATTCTCCCTCGGGTATTGGCCGAAGCCGGCCCGGCTCGCGCCGGTCGGTGGGGGGCGGTGGCCGCTATTTAGCGGTACCGGCCAGTCAGACCCGCGTGACTATGTGGAGTTCTCCCGCGCGAAAGCACGGGAGAATCAACCCTAGCGGCTACGTACTCAACATTTCAAAGAAGTCCCGATTCCGCGAATTATGGGGAGCTCTCCATATCTGGCCGAGCGGGGACTTATTTGAGCGGGAACGTAGGTCAACCTAATCACGTCCTCGGCAATTCGATCGCTGGTCACGAGGCGGAGCGGCGGCCGGGGGCCGGCGAAGAATGGTTTGCCGCGGCCAAGCACGTTGGGATGGAGGTAGAGCCGATACTCATCAATGAGACCAAAGTTGGTTAGGCTTCCCGCCAAGTCCGGTCCGGCAACATCAATCTCCCCAACGAGCCGAGCCTTCAGCCCACGTATCACCGCCTCGATGTCATCCTCGACAAGGGTGGCGTTGGGCCCGACCGACTTCAACGAGCTCGACACAACCCACTTCGGCTGTCTCCGCCACGCCGCCGCGAAGTCGTGTGCCTCCGCCGCCCAATCCGGAAGGTCTTCGTCCCAATAACGCATGATCTCGTACGTGCGGCGACCGTACACGATGCCCGTCAGGTCGCGCACATGCTCGATGAAGTGACGAAAGAGCGCCGGGCTCGGCCTAAATTGCAGATGGTCGACGTAGCCATCCAAGGACTGGTTCAATCCATAAACGAGCTTTGCCATGGTACAAAATCTCCACCGCCGGTTCTTTAGAATAGCTTGAGCCGACCCGCAGGGTGCGCCGATCTATACTATCGGATGCCGCATGGGCGCGGGTTCACGGAGGATGGAAATGAATAAGCTGGGAGTCGTCGCGCTCGCCTTGAGCGTTCTTCTCGGGATGACCGCTCGTGCGTCGGCGCCGCCCTCGATCGAGGATTTCGCATCGCGATCCTCCATTGAAAACGTGTCGATATCGCCGGACGGCCGCTTTCTGGCGCTGATTCGCACGCACGACGGCAAGGGATTTGTCTTGGTGTCGGACCGCAGCCTCGGCAAGGACCAGACGATGCAAATGGTGCTCTCGGAACCCGAGCATTTCCGCATAGCCTGGTGCCGCTGGGCGACGGATACGCGACTGCTCTGCGGGTTTCGGGCCATGGTCAAAGAGCGGTACGTCTACAGCGTCACACGATTGGTGGCGGTGGACGCCGACGGCAAGAACATGCGCGTGCTGATTCAAAACTCACTGGAAGCGCAGGGTCAGTTCCAGGACAGAATCATCAATTGGAATCCGGGACCGCCCAATACCGTGCTCATCGAAGCCGACGAGGGGATGAGCGCTGAGCAACTGGCGGGCGGAGTTCAAGTTTACGGCAACGTAGGCACCCACGCTCTGCCGGCGGTGTTCGAACTCAATGTGATGTCGGGGGGGCTCCATATACGCCAGCATGCCAGAGACCCCATTCGGCACTGGATCACCGACAAGCATGGCGACGTAAGGCTGGGCTGGGGGTTTTCTGGCGTCACGATCTCGTACTGGGCGCGTCTCGAGGGTGAATCGAATTGGCGGCGGCTGAATAAGTTCGAAGTGTTCAGCCGCGAAAATCATTTCGATCTCACCGCCATCAGCACCGAGGATCCCAATCTGGCCTATGCCATCGGCCCCTACGAAGGCCGAAATGCCATCTGGCTCATCGATCTGACGGACAAGGAGGAGCCGAAACTGATTTTCTCTCACCCCCTGGTGGATGTCGGCGGCGCCGTTCACACCAGAGACGGGCGGCTGGTCGGCGTGCGATACGATGATGGCTATCCCTTGATGTACTACGCGGACGATGCCGCACGGCAGTCCATGGAGGGACTCAAGAAGCTGACGCCAGGACTGTTTAACACGATCCACGGAGCCACCCGGGACGATCGGGTGCTGGTGATCCAATCGTCGGGCGATGTCGAGGCGCCGCGGTTCCTGTTATTCGACCGTCAAGCCCATCAAGTCACCCAATTAGGTGCGGCCTACCCCGATCGAGATTCCACGACTCTCGGGTCCATGCGGCCGATCTCCTATCCGGCGCGGGACGGCACCCGCATACCGAGCTATCTCTCGGTGCCGCCCGGCGTGCCGGCCACTCACCTGCCGCTGATCGTGATGCCGCATGGCGGCCCCATGGCACGCGACACCTGGGGCTACTTCTTCCTGCGACAATTTCTGGTCAGCCGCGGATACGCCGTGCTGCAGATGAATTTTCGCGGGTCGAGCGGCTACGGCAGCGATTGGTTCTTCGCCGCGCATCAGGACTGGGGCGGCCTCACCTACGACGACGTGGTCGACGGCACGCGCTGGGCCATTGCTCAGGGCATCGCCGATCCGCAGCGGGTTTGCATCGTCGGCTGGAGCTTTGGCGGCTATGTGGCGCTGCTGGGAGCGCAGCGAGATTCTTCGCTCTTTCGCTGCTCGGTGGATATCGCCGGGGTGAGCGACTTAGGGCTGCTGATCGATGAGGGCTACCATTGGTTGAACTCGGAATCGATCAAAAGGCAGATTGGAGTCGACCGGGAGAAGCTGAAGCACGATTCACCTCATCTGCATGCCGCGGAATTCAAGGTTCCGCTGCTAATGCTGCAGGGAGACATGGACGCGCAGGTCCCCTTCGAGCAATCCGAAGTCATGGATCAGGCGCTGACCCGCGCACACATAGCGCACCGCTTCGTCGTCGTGCCCGGCGCCGACCACCAATTCAGCGAGGTCAAGGATCGCGCCCTCCTGTTGAAGGAGACCGAGGATTTTCTGCGGGAGCATCTGCCGGTGGCGGCGCCTGGCGCCCAATGAACGCCGCTGCGGCGCCCAACCTTGCACCCCGTGCAACTCATTGAAAGATATATCATTTGCTCTGTCGCCGTGCCGGATTTGTTGCTCTGTCCCGGTGACCCTGGTATAAAGCGCGGCTGTTCCACGTTTCCAAGTTCAAAGGTACGCCATGTCGCGAGTCTGCCAAGTCACGGGCAAAGGCCCGAAAACGGGTAACACGGTTTCCCACGCGAACAATCGCAAGCGGCGCCGTTTTCTGCCGAATTTGCATACTCACCGCTTCTGGTCGGAAGTCGAGAAGCGCTTCCTGAGCCTGCGCGTGTCCACCCGCGGCCTGCGCACCATCGAGAAGCGCGGTGTGGATGTGGTGGTTGCGGATTTGCGCGCCAAGGGCGTCAAGGTTTAAGGGGCGATACATGCGCGACAAGATCAAGTTGGTTTCTTCGGCCGGCACGGGTCATTACTACACGACCACGAAGAACAAGCGCCTGCATCCCGACAAATTGGAAACGAAGAAATTCGATCCCGTGGTACGCAAGCACGTCGCGTACAAAGAATCGAAGATCAAGTAGTCCCGCCCGCCCGAGCCTCACACGCCCGAGCTCCCTGAAGTAGAAACAACGAGACGCGGCATCGCGCCCGCCCTGCTGGAGCGGCGCGTGCTTGAGGTCCTGGTGCGCGATCGGCGCCTGCGCTGGCCCATCGCCCCGCATCTCGAAGCCACCCTGCGCGGTCAAACCGTGCGCGGCATCGACCGGCGCGCCAAGTACATTCTGATCCGCTTCGACTTAGGCACTCTGATCCTGCATCTCGGCATGTCGGGCAGCCTGCGTCTGGTCAAGAAGGGCACGCCGCCCAAGACGCACGATCATTGGGACATCCGCGTGGACAGCGGCTGGGTGCTGCGGTTTCACGATCCACGGCGCTTCGGCAGCCTGCACTGGACCGAAACCGATCCTGAGCTGCACCCGCTGCTCGCGAAATTGGCGCCGGAACCTTTGAGCGCGGCGTTCGACGGCGAATACCTGCACCGCGCAACCCGCAAGCGCACGGTCGCCATCAAGCACTTCATCATGAATTCCCAGGTGGTCGTGGGGGTGGGCAACATCTACGCGAGCGAAGCCTTGTTTCGCGCGCGCGTATCGCCGCGCCGCGCCGCCCGCCGGCTCACCCGTCAAGAGGCCCTAGTGCTCGCGCAGTCCATCAAGGACGTGCTCGGCGAGGCCATCAAGATCGGCGGCACCACGCTTCGCGACTACGTGAACGCCGACGGCAAGCCCGGATATTTCCGCCAGAAACTATTCGTGTATGAGCGCGCGGGCGAAGCTTGCCGCGTGTGCAAGGGGCCCGTCAGGCAATTCGTTCAGGGTCAGCGTTCCACGTACTGGTGTTCGACCTGCCAGCGGTGACTAATAGACCAGGCCCACGCCCTCGCCGCGCGGATCGGACGCCGCTTCCACCTTGCCGCTGGCGAAATCCCAGGTGATCACCTGCATGTTGCCCCATTGCCGGCCGGACACCTTGAGCGTGTGACCCATGGCCGTCAGCTCTTTGATCTCGGCGTCGGTGAGCGCGCCCGCTTCGTAGTCGACTTCGTCGGGCAGGTATTGATGGTGGTAGTGCGGATACTTCACGATGTCCGCCGCGCTCATCCCGTCGAGATAATTGAGCGTACCCAAGAGCACCATGCTGATGATGAAGCTGCCGCCGGGCGAGCCCACGATCATGAGACCCTTCGAGGTCTCGACGAAGGTGGGCGACATGCTGGACAGTGAGCGCTTGTTCGGCGCGATGGCGTTGGCGGTGGCGCCCACCAGCCCGAATTCATTGGGCCTGCCGGGCTTGGTCGAAAAATCATCCATGGTGTTGTTGAGCAGCACGCCCGTCTTCGGCGGCATGTAACCCGTGCCGAAGAAAAGGTTGACCGAGATCGTGGCCGCGACGCGATTGCCCGCGGCATCCAGGACCGAAAAGTGGGTGGTTTGCATGCCCACCGGCTCCGATTCGATGCCGGGCAGCAGACTCGAGGGCATGGCCTTGTCGGTGCGTATGCTGCTGCGCTGGCCGGCCGCGTAATCCTTGGCTAAGAGCTGCGCCAGCGGCATTTTGACGAAGTCGGGATCGCCGAGGTAGATCGCGCGGTCGCGATAGGCGCGGCGCATGGCTTCGATAACCAAGTGCTTGCGTGTGGCGGAATCGTACTGCTGCAGATCGAAGCCGGACAGGATGTTGAGCGCATCCAGCACGGCGATGCCGCCCGAGGAGGGAGGCGAGGCCGATACGATGCGCGCCCCATGGTATTCGCCGATCAGGGGTTTGCGTTCAACCACCCGGTAGTTCGCGAGATCCGCCAGGGTCCAAATGCCGCCGTCCGCGCGCACTCCGGCCACGAGGTCGGCCGCGACGCGGCCTGCGTAGAATCCTTGCGCGCCCTGATTCGCAATAGCCTCCAGCGTAGTCGCCAGGTCCGGCTGCTTGATGAGGGCGCCGACTTCCGGCACGTTGCCGTCCGCGGTCAAGAAGGCCTTCGCCGCGTCGGGCGAGCGCTGCAGCACCTGGCGCTTGTAGCGAATGCCCCCTTGCAGGCGCGCATACAGCGGAAAGCCGTCCCGGGCCAGGCGAATCGCGGGTTGCAGGTCTTGCTTCAAGGACAGCTTGCCGTACTTGCGGGCCAGGTACTCGAACGCGGCGGGCTCGCCCGGAATTCCCGACGCCAGCGACCCCGCAATCGACGCGTTCTCCATCGCGTTGCCGGCCTTGTCCAAGTACATGTCGCGCGACGCGGCACCGGGCGCCTTCTCGCGCGCATCGATCATGGTTTCGAAACCGTCGGCCTGCCGATGCAACAAATAGAAGCCGCCGCCGCCCAACCCGGAGCTCGAGGGTTCGACCACCGCGAGTGCCGCCGACACCGCCACTGCCGCATCGAAGGCATTGCCCCCCGCCGCCAGAATTTCCTGGCCCGCTTGGCTCGCCAGCGGATAGGCGCTGGCGATGGCCGCTTTGTGCGGGACCGCGGCGTCGTAGGCGGCCGCAGCCCGCGGCAGGCCGATGACAGCAACGAGGATCGCCGTGAGCGAGACAAGGGAGCCGAGGTACTGCCTCGGACTGCGCGGTGCGGATGCCTGCATCAAAGCTTGCGGTGCCGCTTCAATTCGGCTTCGACGATGGGGTGCACGAACTCCGATACATTGCCGCCCAGCACCGCGATTTGGCGAATCAGCGTCGAGGAAATGAAGGTGTACTGCTCTTGCGGGGTCATGAACACCGATTCTATCTCGGGAGTGAGATGCCGGCTCATATTCGCCAGTTGAAATTCGAATTCGAAATCCGACACGGCGCGCAGGCCACGCACCATGACGGACAGGCCGTTCTGCCGCGCAAAGTCGACCGTGAGTCCCGCATAGCCCATGACCTCGACATTGGTTACGTCGGCGAGCACCCGGCGGGCCAAGTCCACCCGTTCTTCCAGGGTGAACATCGGAGCCTTTTCGGGATTGGCGGCGATGGCCACCACCAAGCGATCGAAGATGCTGGCCGCACGCCGCACCAGGTCGGTGTGACCGTTGGTGATGGGATCGAAGGTGCCAGGATAGACAGCGGTTCTTTTATGCATTTTGTGATGGCTCGCGCGATGACACGCGTGCCAGATGATAACCCACCTCACCCGCCGACTTCGATTTGAGCAGCTCCCAATGGGGCGGCAGAGCCGGGGCACCCGATGTTTTTTCGTTTTCCAGGTACACGAGGCCTTTAGGGTTCAGCCAGTTGCCCGAATCCAGCATGGGAACATATTCCGCCAGGGCATTGCGCCCAAAAGGCGGATCCAGGAACACGATGTCGAAGGGCGTCGCGGGAGTGCGCAGGAATCGCGTCGCGCCCATTTCCGTCACCCGTGCCTTGCGCTCACCGCCGAGGAGGGTCAGTTGCTCCTGCAGGGCGCGCGACGCGGCGACCGCCTGCTCGACGAACACCACCTCCTTCGCGCCCCGCGAAAGCGCCTCGAGTCCGAGCGCGCCGGAGCCGGCAAATAAATCGAGGCAGCGCGCACCCACGACGTCGTGCTGCAGCCAATTGAACAAGGTCTCACGCACCCGATCGGGGGTGGGCCTAAGGCCCGGGATATCCGGAAAGCTGATGCGCCGGCCGCGCCAACCGCCGCCGATGATGCGCACCGAATTGCGGCCGCCCGCGGCATGCGATTCCGTCTTGGGGGTAGTCACTGCCGGTATGATACCTGCCAATGACGAACGATACCGACCCCTCGCGGCCCTTAGGGTTTTTCAAGCGCCTGCGAGCTAAATTGAATCGGGGACCGGCCTGGCTCACGGCCGATCTCACCGAGCTCTTGCCGGGGCGCAAGATCGATGCAGGCATCCTCGATGATCTCGAGACGCGCCTGATTACCGCCGACGTCGGCGCCGAGGCCACGCGCCGGATTCTCGATGAGCTGCGCAAGCGCGTCGCTCGCCAGGAGCTCAACGACGTGGATGCGTTGCTCAAGGCCCTGCACGACGCCATGCTCGATATCCTGAAACCCGTGGAAAAGCCCCTCGCCATCGATCCGAATATCAGGCCCTACGTGATTCTGGTGGTCGGAATCAACGGCGCCGGCAAAACCACGACCATCGGGAAATTGGCGCGCCGGCTGCTTGCCGAAGGACATAGCGTCATGCTGGCCGCCGGCGATACATTTCGCGCGGCGGCGCGAGAGCAATTGGAGGTCTGGGCCGAGCGCAATCAAGTACCCATCGTGGCAAGCCAGGCCGGAGCGGAGCCCGCCGCGGTGATCTTCGACGGCCTCAATGCAGCGCGTGCGCGCGGTGTCGATGTCTTGATCGCCGATACCGCCGGGCGATTGCACACCCAGACTCATCTCATGGACGAGCTCAAGAAGGTCAAGCGCGTGCTCGCGCGCCTCGATCCCGGGGCGCCGCATGAGGTGTTGTTGGTTCTCGACGGCACCATCGGCCAGAACGCGGTCGCACAGGCCGACGAATTCAACAAGGGGCTGGGGGTGACCGGGCTGGTCGTCACCAAGCTCGACGGCACCGCCAAGGGTGGCGTGGTGCTCGCCATCGCGCAGAAACTCAAGATTCCCATCCGCTTCGTGGGCGTGGGCGAGCAAAGCGAGGATTTCGGGGTGTTCAACGCGCAGGAATTCGTATCGGCGCTGCTCAAATCGGGTCCGGACGGTGCCGCCGCATGATTCGCTTCGACCAGGTTTTCAAGCGTTACGCCAACGGCCGCGAGGCACTTTCCGGCGTCTCATTCAGCATAGCCGCGGGCGAACTGGCCTTTTTGACGGGGCATTCGGGCGCGGGCAAGAGCAGCATATTGAAATTGATCGCGCTCATCGAACGCCCCAGCCGCGGGCAGGTGATCATCAACAATCAAAATACCTCGAGGATCAAACCTCGCGGCATCCCGCAATTTCGACGGCAGCTCGGCGTGGTCTTTCAAGACCACAAGCTGCTGCACGACAGGCCGGTGGCGGACAATGTGGCGCTGCCGCTGATCATCGCCGGTGTGCCGAGGCGCGAGATCGACAAGCGCGTGCGCGCGGCGCTCGATCAGGTCGGCTTGCTGGGCAAGGAGAAAAGCCTGCCGCTCGAGCTCTCCACCGGCGAACAACAGCGGGTGGGAATCGCACGGTCCATCGTGGCGAAGCCCGCTCTGCTCATTGCCGACGAACCCACCGGCAATCTCGATCCGGAACTCGCGCTCGAGATCATGAAGTTGTTCAAGCGCTTCAATGAAGTTGGGGTGACCGTGGTGGTTGCCACTCATGATGTGCATCTCATCGAGCAATTCGGCGCCCGGCGCATCGTCCTAGGGCACGGCCGGGTGACCGATGCAGGGGAGCGCGCCGCCGAGGGTGGGGGCCACGGCGAGGGCAAGGGTGAGGGCGAGGGCAACGGCAAGGGCGTCACCATCGAGGCGCACAGGCCATGAACGCGCAAGCCTACTTTGCACGGCACGCACAAACCCTGGTCGGGTCCCTGGGCCGCATCGTCCACCATCCGTTCGCGACGTTGATGACCATGGGGGTGGTGGCCGTGGCGCTGGCCCTGCCGCTATTTCTGAACTTACTGCTGTCCAATGTGCGAAACGCCACGGGCAATTGGAACGAGGCCTTCGATTTGTCGATCTACATGGACAAGAAGGCGGGTGCCGAGCGCACGGCGGCGCTCGCGAAGCTTTTGCGTCAGCGCGGCGACGTCGCCGCGGTACGCATCATCACCGCCGACCAGGCCTTCAAGGAGTTTCGCGACAATTCGGGGTTCGGCGACGCGCTCGATGCGCTCACCGACAACCCCCTGCCCGATACGCTCATCGTGACCCCGACGCTGCTCGCGAGCACGCCTCAAGGCACCGACCTGCTCAAGGCGGCGATTGCCGGGATGGCGGACGTACAGACCGTGCAACTCGACACCGATTGGGTGAAACGGCTGCACGGCATGCTGGATATATTGCGGAGGGTGGTCCTGCTCACCGGTGCGCTGCTCGGCGCGGGGGTCGTGCTCATCGTCGGCAATACCATTCGATTAGACATATTGAACCGGCGGGCAGAAATCGAGGTCATGAAATTGGTGGGCGCGAGCGATGGCTTCGCCCGCCGGCCCTTCCTGTACAGCGGCATTTGGTATGGGCTGGGAGGCGGATTGATGGCGTTGATCTTGGTCGCCCTCGCGGCAGTGATTCTGGCGAAACCGGTCAACGAGCTGGCAAAGTTGTATGGGAGCCCATTTCACCTCGAGGGCTTGAACTTCGCGACGGCGGCGTCAGTTCTAGGGGTCGCCGTAGGGCTGGCTTGGCTGGGCTCCTGGCTTGCTGCGACGCGACATATCCGCGGCATCGATCCGATTTAAGTGTATATTTTTCAATCGTTTATGCACGATGTGAACTATCGGTAACATTAGCAGTCGAAGACCTGGAGTGCTATCATTGTCGTCGCGCTGATTGGGAGGTCTTACGCTGATGAGTACTGCTTTAGTCGCTAAACAGGCCGGTGGATTGGTTCTCGCGGGCCCCGTGGGGAGCCTCGACTCTTATATAGACCGTGTATCCCAGATTCCGGTTCTATCCAAGGAAGATGAGATCGCCCTCGCCGTCCGTTTCCGCTCCGAGGCCGACTTGGATGCGGCCCGGCAGCTGGTGCTGTCGCACCTGCGCTTCGTGGTGCACATTGCCCGCGGCTACTTGGGCTACGGCTTGCCCATGGGCGACCTGGTTCAGGAAGGCAATGTCGGCCTCATGAAGGCGGTGAAGCGCTTCGACCCCACCGTGGGCGTGCGCCTGGTGTCCTTCGCCGTGCATTGGATCCGTGCCGAGATTCATGAATACGTGCTGCGCAACTGGCGCCTGGTGAAGGTCGCCACCACCAAGTCGCAGCGCAAGTTGTTCTTCAATCTGCGCAAGATGAAAAAGAACCTAGCCTGGTTATCCGAGGCGGAGACGGCTGCCGTGGCACGCGATTTAGGGGTCGACGTGGCCGACGTTCGCGAAATGGAGCAGCGCCTGTCGGCGCGCGACATGTCCTTCGATCCCACCCCGGAAAGCGACGAGGAGGAGGCCTATTCTCCCGCCATGTACCTGCCGGCGAGCAACGCCGACCCCGCGATCGAGGTCGAGAACGACGAGTGGGAAGAGGATTCCACCGAGCGGTTGAGCATTGCCCTCGAGAAACTCGATGAGCGCAGCCGCAGCATCTTGAAGCGGCGCTGGATGACCGACAACAAGGCCACCCTGCACGAGCTGGCGGACGAGTATGGGATTTCCGCGGAGCGCGTGCGCCAGGTCGAGACCAACGCCATCAACAAGCTCAAGGGGTTGATGGCGGCGGCTTGATGGCGGGCGAACGGCGGACGGGTGAACCGGCCGCATCCATCGATGGTCTAAAACCCTGTGCCAAAGCCACAGGAGCGATCCATGCGTCGCCTATTGTTCTGTGTCGTGGTTGCCGCAACGGTCGCGTGCTCCCACCTGCCGCCTTCGTCGGATGCCTCCGCCCCCAATCGCTGCTTCACGGAGTCGGGCTACCTCGATTCCTCGAACGGCTGCTCCGCCCGGGCGGGGTATCCGGACTGCTACTTGGTGTGTCCGGACCAGGGGACGCGCAAGCGCCTGTAGCGTCCCGGCCCGCAGCGGCGTAGCGTTGCACCATGCGCACCGCTGCTCAATGGCTAGACGATTACGGCGACAGCCATCGCAACGCGACCAACAAGGCGCTGCATTGGATTTGCGTGCCGGTGATCGCCTGGTGCGTCCTTGGGCTCCTGTGGACGATACCCTTTCCCGGCGACGTTCGAACGGCGTACCCGGCCGCGAACTGGGCCGGGGTCGCGGTGCTCGTCGCCTCGCTGTACTACGCGGCGCTGTCCCCGCGCCTCGCTCTCGGGGTGCTCCCCCTGCTGCTGCTCGGTCTGTGGTCCCTGGATCGAGTCGATCGATGGAATGGCCTGCCGCTGTGGGCGATCTGCCTGTTCCTGTTCGTGATCGCCTGGATCGGCCAGTTCATCGGCCACGCCATCGAGGGCAGGCGCCCGTCCTTCTTCAAGGACGTGCAGTTTCTAATGATCGGGCCGCTGTGGCTGCTGGCCGATGTGTATCGGCGATTGGGCCTTCGCTTCTAGCGCTGTACCGCCGGCAACGATGACGGCAATCTGCGCCGTGCGCACCGATTGATCTCATTGCAAGATGATGCCGTCCGTCAGGCGCGCGCTGATACAAATACTTCACAATTGCGCAATGCCCATGAGTGCCTACGTATATATGGTAAGTGCGACCGTTTGGATTTGGATGCTCGTTCGGGGGATGCATGCGCACTAAGGATTTGATTGACATGGATGCGTCGAGGCGCACGGCGGCCGCGCTGATCGGTGCGCTGGCGATAGCCGGGCTCGCGTCGGTGCCGGCAGCTGCATCGACAATTACACTACCGAGCGGCAACCCGATGTACTGGACCGCTGAGTTTCTGGGATCACCGGGCGGCAATACGACCACGACACCGACCGGTAATTTTGGCAACGACTACGCGCTGTCCGTGCCGGGTCAGTACTCTTTTGTAGATTCGTTCGGGAGCCAGATGAGCCCATTGACCGGTACGGGCACCAGCAGCCCGATAGGATCGTACGCCTTCCGCGACACCTACGAATTCTCGCTCGCCCAGCCTGCGAGCGGGGATACGCTGGCCGTTTCTCTCAATTTGGGACAAGGGTCGTCGGCGACTTTCGACATCGCCAATTTGCAGTTTCGCCTCTACGAAGTGCCCGCCGGCAGTACTCCGGGTATCTCCATTCCGCCGGGCAGCACCATCGTTACCTCGTGGATGGGCACCCCGGGCAATTCGACCGGGACTGCGATTCAGGCGAATTTTTCGAATGTGCAATCGGGCACCTACTTCCTCGACGTGGCCGGCACCGCCGACGGTACGAGCGGTGGCACGTACCTCGGACAACTGAATCTCGAGCCGGTACCGTTGCCCGCAGCGCTGTGGCTGCTTCTTTCCGGTCTCGGTATGTTCGGTGCCGCGGCGCGACGGGGCGCGTGATCGGATCTTCCTACGGCGTGTGCTTTTTCTGGGTCCGATTCTCGAGCGCCCGCGCCCTATAGTCGTCAACCAGATTTTCGATTCGGGTGCGGGTGATGCGGGTGAAAGGCTCTGCGGCGGCCGTCTTCGTGAAAAGCCCGACGTGCTCGTAGCGATCCAAGACGCCGTTGGTGATCTCGTATAGCTGCAAGTTGTTCTCCGCACATTTGTCGAATGCCGCGTTGCGTTCGCCCAGATCCTGGCGCAGCTTGCTCCGATCGGCTTCGACTTCCTTCAGCGTGGTGGCGGTCTCGCGAAAGCGGCTTACGAGCTCATTCATTCGCTGCTTGTAGAGTTCCAGGTTCTTTTCGGCGGACTCTTTCGACGCGTTGAGCTGTGCGACGGCCGCCGCGGCCGTTGCGGCTCCGCCGGCGCGCACTTTGAGCGCATCGCGTTCCTTCTTCACCGCCGCAAGCTCACTCTTGGCGGTGTCCAAATCCGTTTTCATCTGCGCGGCCTGGGCTTGCAGCGCCGTCTTCTCCGCAGCCACCTGCTGGTACTGTTGCATGATCTTCTGCATTTCGCCGCCGCCGCTGCGCTCGACTTGGGCGTGCGTCGGAGGCGCACTCGCGGCGAGTGCGAACGCGAGTACCGCCAATGGGATGGCCGCCCAACGATGAGGCTTGGTCATGGTGGCACCTAGAATCGGGTGTTCAAGTCGAGTTGCAGCGTGTCTATACCCAGGGTCGGGCCGTCGATCGCATTCGAACTCAGATAGCGCAAGCGCACCCAGACCCGGTTCGCGACGCCGACGTCGCCGACCAGGTAGTACCCCTTGGCATCGGTTCCGCCCCAGTGGAAATCCGAATCCGTATACGCGTCGATGACCGCATCGCGTTCCAGGTAGCGATAGCCGATGACGCCTCGCCAGGCGCCCGCCGTCAGCACCGTCGGATGGCCGAAGCTGAATTCCGACTGGTACCCCTTCGTGCGGGGCGCGACGTACGAACCGTAATTCGCCGACACCTCCGCGGTGTCGTAGCCGACATTCCTTACCGCATCGGCCGTGACGCCGAGGGTGTAGCGTCCGATCGGCAATTCATAGGTCATATTGAGATTGGCGAGCCGGTACTTCGCCGCCAATGCGAACAGATTCACGGTCGGGTCGGTGCTGTTGCTGATGTCGAAGTACGTGTTCCCTTGGCGTAGGAACGTAGGCGCCGTGTAGTTGTAAATCGTGCCATCGAGCGGGTTGAGACGCCCCGTGACATTCAAGTAGTCGAAGAATCCGGCGCTGAGACGTAGACGCTGTCCGTCGCCCCAGCGCAGGTTCGCTCCCAGCTGACCGCCGATCAGCCACTTGTCATCCGGCGACAAGGCGATCTCCTGCAAGGGGTGCGCACCCACGGTAATGAATAGATGCGATTGCTCCGCGCTTCCGTCTCCCAGGCCAAGCCGCCCGGTCACGGCGAGCCCCTCGAACGTCAGGTCTTTGTGAAAAATAAGATCCGTGGGGGTCCCGTAGGGATTGATGAAGCGACCACCGACGACCGACAGCCATGGGAATCTCTGGGCATTGCGCTCATCCAGACGAATGTAGAGCTCGTCCAATCCGAATTGGTACGGCGCGGTGCCGTCCAGGGTCTGCGACTCGGAGACCAGGTCCGATGTGTTCCCGGTTGCGATCCGCATACCGGCGGTGATGGAATCGGTGATATCAGAATCCACCGCCAAACGCGCGCGGCCGCGAAAGCGCGCCCGATCGACGCTGACGTTCTCGAATGCGTTCAGCCCGGCCTTCTCGATTCCACCCGCCGTATTGATGCCGTAATAGTTGAGATAGTAGTTTTGGACATTGTCCGGCGAGAACAAAACATCTTCCTCTCGCAGCGTGATGCTCCCGCTGATACGCGTGTGCGTCAGCCAGTCGGCCAGTGCTCCGGGAACGCCCCATTTCTCGGTCTTGGCCTCCTTGACCACGTCCGCGACCACATCCGGCTTGACTTGATCGGCCACCTGTTTGGCAATCTCGTCCTTGACGATCTGCGGCACATACGGCACGCGCACCGCTCCCTCGTCGGCTTTCGCCGTAGCCGCAGCATCGGCCGCAGCTTTGTCTTGCGCAGCCTTGACCAATTGCGCGGCTTTCTCCCGCGTCATCACGCCTTGATCGACCAGGGCCTGAAGTAGATTGATGACGGTATTGCGCAGCTCATCGAGAGACTGGCGCTCGTCCGCCGCCAGGCAGGCGACGACCGGCAGCGTGGCAAGCGCAACAGACGCAGCCGCCGCGCGAAATAGTTTCACCGTGAACATTTGCATCGATCTCCTCACGCTCATTGTCATCCTCGAGAAACGATCTTCAGACTGACGGGCTGCGGCATCTCCAAGGGGGGCGCATCGCTCAGCCGCGAGAGAGAACTCAGTGCCGACTCGATGCGCTGATCGAGTTGACGGTCGCCGGTCGTTGTGACCAGCTTTACCTGCCTGATCCGGCCGTCGGCTTCGATCCACACCCGCACCGACAGCGAAAACTTCTTCGACCCGATTTTGGAATCGGACGAGAGCTTCTCGACGACCGCGTCCTTCAGCCGGTTCGTGTACCAGGCGAACGCCGCACTGCCGCTGCCCCCGACCAAGTCGCTGCCGCCGCGGCGAGCCGCGAGCCCGAAGGCGTCCTCGCCCGCGGTGCCTTGCGCATCGAGACCCATCGGTTCGGCCGGCGGCGGCTCGTCGTCGGGCTTCGGCTCCGGTTTGTCCTTCGGCAGCGGCTCGTCCACTTTTTCCGGCGGCGGCGGCGGTTGCTCCGGCGGCGGCGGCGGTGGCGGCGGCCGCATCAGCTGTACGATTTGCACCTGCCGCGCCGGCTTGCCTATCTTGCCGGCCATCATGGTGCGCACGAACCACGAGAATCCCAGAATCAACAACAATCCGAACACGGCGCCGCCGAGGCGCGTCAAATAGCGTCGCTGCGTGCGCTTGTCGGCCATGACCGCGCTACTTGACGATTCGTTGGGTCACTAACCCAAGCTGCGTGATTTCAAGTCGCCCAACCACGTCGAGTACGTCGACGACGCGCTGATAGGGAATCGTCGAATCCGCTTTGACTATCACCGGCAAATTCGGATTGGCCGTTTTGTACTGACGCAACAGACTCTCGAGTTCGGGCAAGCTCACCGGATAGGTATCCAGATACATCGTGCCGTCGGCCGTGATCGTGATCGCCTTGGTTTGCGGCTTCGCAAGCGAGGGTGTGTCGCTGGCTTTCGGCAGATTGACTTTGATCCCTTGAACCGATGCAGTCGTCATGATGATGAAAATCACCATCAGTACGTAGGCCAGATCCAGCATGGGAGTGATGTTGATGTCGTCGTAGACATCCTTCTCGCCGCTGTCGATTGATCCTGACACGGTCCGGGCCTAGCTGTATTGTTCGGCGAGCCGGGTGACGAACTCGTCGACGAAGACGCGATTGTCGGCGCTGATCGACTTGATCCGCGTGTTCAACCAGTTGTAGCCGAACAGCGCCGGAATCGCGACCGACAGTCCCGCGACCGTGGCCGCCAGCGCGGCCGCGGTGCCGGGCGCGATCGCATTGACGTTGACGTCGCCGGACAGAGCGATTGCGGCAAAGGTGATCATGACTCCGATGACGGTGCCGAGCAGTCCCAAGAACGGCCCACCGGAGATCGCGATCGTCAGCAGAACCATTTGACTGGACAAACTCTGCTGCAACCGCGTCATCGATGCATCCATGGCGGCTCGAATGGCGTTGATCGATTGGGGCGAGAGGACCGCGACATGCGAAGCGCTGACGGTTTGCCCGGCGACGCGTTTCTGTGTTTCGCGAACACCGTGGTGGTACAGCCGGTACAGAGTCGACGCGCCGTATTTATTCTGGTCGCCGGTCATCAGGGACGCCATCGTTGGGGCGTCGTCCAGTTCGTCGTCGTCGTTTTCTTCGGGCTTGTCGAGTGCCGTGGCATCGCCGCTCAGGCGGCGGAAATCCCTCAAGAACCTCAAATTGGCCTTCTCGACCCGGCTCAGGAAGATCGCCTTGACGACCATGATGATGAGCGCGATGACGAGCATGGCCATGCAGATGCCGATCACGACCCAACCATCAATGGTCAGATTCTTCGCAATGGTCACGAAGTACGAGGTCTGGCTGCTGCCTTCGCGCTGACCGTCGGCACCGTAGACGACGAGATTGGCGTCCATGCCCTGGCTCCGGGCGCTCGCCTTGATCCAATCCGCGCTGCGCACGACTTTGGACACCTCGACTTCATCGAGATCGCCGGTCAGGTAGCGGGCATCATTGGCCGCGCCGATGGTGAAGTTTCCGCCGACTTCGGTCAGCGTCACCGCGGCGCTACCGGCCGCGATTCCGTCGACGAACAGGGTCAGCTTGCCGTTACCGGCCGTCAAGGCCACGTGGTGCCACTGGCTCAAGGTCAAATCGGACGATTGGGTTACCGTCACCGGTGTGCCATCCAGTGCTGCGCGGGCGACCATTCTGGATCCGTCGACGGCGAGCTCCAGCGATTTCCCCTGATCGCTGAGCGCGAATACCACGGCTTGTTGCGCATGCTCGAACCGCAGCCATGCGGACGCCGTAATCCCCTGATTGGGAAGCAGCCGCAGCGAGGCGGTCGCGGGCACTGTGATGCTTTCCTTGCCCGAGAACTTGGCGTCGCCGCCGATCAATCCGGCGGGAGAGAGAGCCGCGGTCGACGCGGTGGGGTTGTTCTTGTACGCAGTCGAGTCCATCGGCGGCCCTGAGGCCTCCGAGAACGACAGCACGAGGGATTGCGACGCATCATAGGTACCAGGTACATCGGCGGCGGAGGCCGCGTCTGGATTACCGTAATAGGCGTAGATCTTGTCGGTCTTCGAGCCGCCCGTAATCTGCGGAACCCGTACCCACAGCAGCGCCATCTGATTTTGCGGGTCGTACTTCTCGAAATGGAACTTGAGCGGCGTTTTGTCGTCGCTTGCGACCAAGCGAAAATCGGACGCGTCGGCTTTGGTGTCGGTGAAATAACTGAAATTGGCGAGCGACAGACGCACCAGCACAGGCACGTCCTGCGGCGTACCCGCGATATCAGCCCCGGCGGATGTCAGATCGAAGCCGATATCCTTCCGGTACTTCCAGTCGTTGTTCCACCAGGATGCGGCGAGGGCAATTACCGGCAGCAGAACTGCCGAGATTGCAAGCCACTTGACGCCGCTTTTCATGCTTTCTTGTGTCCCGCAAATCGCGAAGAATATCCTTCGTCCATTCTGGCGGTGCCGCGTGATCCTTTTGTGACAGTCAATGCGGGTGATGTAGATAAATCCGACGACGCAACTCTCTAAATCGGTTGGATATACCTCATCGACACGCCGCGCATCGAAGTTGCGCTGAATGATCCATGGGCTCGCCTCAATGAGCGGGTTGATGCGTGCTCTGCCGCTTCAGGCATTCAATGTCGTCCGGTTTGCAGTCCTCCTCGCCGAGTCCGGTAACGAACACGTCAAGCCAGCTGATGGCCGCGTCGGCGACCGGCGTGCCGCCCGAGGCCGCGTTTGCGGCATTGAAACTCTCCGCTACGTTTGACGTTGCACCGGCGGTGGAGGAGGCGCCGGCAAATGCGGCACCCAAGCCCGTTACGGTAACCGGGACACCGACTGAAGTGCCGCTGACCGTGATGTTGCTCGCGCCCAGAACCGCGGTAGCTGCGATCGTCAAATTTCCCGCCACAATGCCGGCGTCATCTGCGTTCACGACGCCATGCGGCGCAAACAAGTACACGTTGCCCGGGCTGACGCCCGGCGTACCGCTGAGCGCCTGGATACCGCTGCCGGCGATGGCAGCCCGCAGCGTTACATCGGGTTGTCCGTTCGAGTCATAGACTATATTGAGCGCGGGCGCCGAGATCGCCGTCTTCGCACCGCGACCGGCGTCGATGTTGCCTTCGGTCGACCAGACCAGGATGTCGCCTCCGTCCGCTGCGAACACGCGCGACTGATTGACTTGGAAATCACCGTAGGAGAAAGCATCCACATCACCGGTGGTCTGCGCAACGATTCCCAGCTCATCGGGCGCCTTGTTGATGCCAAAGCTCGTCGGCGCCAGCGCCAGTCCGACGTTGATCTCGCCGCCGGGCGCGAGCAGGGTAATGTTGCCTCCTTGCTCGGTGTAGATGCGGCTGAAGTACAGATCGATGCTTCCATCGTAGCTATTGGTTTGCTTCAACGCCAAGTTCGGATTGGCGCCCGGAAACAGCGCGCTGATTGCTGCAAAGGCGCCCGAGTAATCGCCGTTGTTCAAGGCGGCCTCCTGGCTCCCGTAGATACGCAACAGGTCGATGAACAACTCCTCGACGAACGTGCGCTGCAGCTGCGGTGTCATGGCGTCGAACTCGTGTTTTGCTCGAGCCACCGTCAGGCCTGTCGTCCCGTCGACTGTCTGCACGAATGCAGTGATTGCACTGTCGAATTCATCCGAACCGTCGACGTACTTGCCGATGAACGCGGCATATTGCGCCGCGCCGGCCCCGACGCCGGCCTGTACGCTGATGCTCGCCCCGGTCGCCGGCAATATCGGATTCACCAGATTGGCGCGCGTGCTGACCCCGTCCGACGTACCAAGATCGACGTTGCGGCCGGCGCTCAATTGCAGCGCGCCGGGCCCATCCACGACGATGCCATTGGTGTCCGGAAAGAGAGTCCCGCCCGTCGTGTATACCTGCGGATAAATGATGTCCCGTCCGGCGGTTACCGACGTGACGTCGCCGACGCTCAGGTTCTGCGCCACCAGATTGAGGTCCACAACATCGAGGCCGGCGAACACCTGCACCGGCTTGGCCGACCAAATGCCTTCGGCCGCGTCGCCGGTATTGGGCTGAAACTCCACGTCGCCGTTCAGTGCGACGACGCGCACCGGCGCCAGCCCGGCCAGATCCTCGGACATATGCACCGGGGTGGGGGCATGTTGATCGGGCAGAACTTGGGTCAGCGCAGCCAGCATATCGTCATATATTTGCAGGTTGGATTGCGGGGCGTTGGGTGTGGGAAGCGCCGTGGGATCCGCATCGGAGACAATCAATTGCCCCGCATTTCCGGAGGCGCCGGCCGTCGCAACGACGTTCTGATTCGCGAATATCTGCAAATTGCCGCTCGCGGAAGGCGACAACACGATGGCGCGCAGGATGTCGACATTGCCGCTGAGCGCGTACATGTTCAGCGTCGACGGGAATAGATCAAGGGGTGCCAATGAACCTTGCCCGTTCGTGACGTTCCCGCCAAGGAATGAGCTTGAAACCTGACCCTGGAAATCAGAGTTGACATCGTCGAGCAGCACATTGCCGCCGATCGCGGTGAGGTTGACCGACGAGTCCGCGCCGTAGGTGGAGAAATTGACGCTATGGCCGCCGAAGCCTTGCAAGGCGCCGCGGCTAAGCAGCGACGGATTGAGCACTTCGGCAAGTGCCAGGTTGCCCCGCGCTGTGACGGTGACAGTCGCATCGCCCATTCCAATGACCGGGGCTAGACCCGTTCCGCCGGAGGCGGCAGAACTGGCGCCGACGTCGGCGCCGGCTTGCAGATTGGCGCTGCCGCGCCCCACATAGTAACTGCCGCCCAAGATCGAACCACCGGCGAGGACGTTGATATCGCCGCCGCCCTCGATCAGCACCGAATTGTTGGCCAATGTGGTGCCGCCCACCTGTACGCCGATCGAGGGAATGGACACCGACAAATCGCTGATATCGCCGCCCGCTGTTACCGACACATTGCCGCCGGCCAGAGCGCCGATCCCTTGTTGGAAGCTGCGGAAACTCACGGTCCATGCTGTCGCAGAGCCGGTTGGGAAAGTGGCCGGGGAACCGACGCTCCACAGCCAATCGTTGATGAATTGATTGGTCGGGGCGCCGATGACATCGAGTGCCGCCTGGATTTGAATGTCGCCGCCGTCGGTGGGGTAGGCCAAACCCCGCAGCGTACCGGCGGTGCCGGGCAGCGTGATGCCGCTGCCAGCGACCCCGGCCGTGTACAGCATCGACTCTTGGCTGCCGAGCACGAAGTTTCCCGAGGCACTGACATCGATGAAGCCGTCACCGGTGCGCACCATGTTCGGGGCGTAGTCTGCATTCGGTGCGGTCGACGTGCCGATTTTGCAGTTGGCGGCCGCGCATGCCGCTATCGTCACGTCAGCCGGGTTCGCCGCATCGACCGTCAGCGGATTCGCCGCCGCGAGGTCCGCGCCGGCAACGAGGCGGTAGGACCAGGAATCTCCGGGCTGCGTCGGAAGCGTGAAGGCAGCAGTCCCCGACGTCGCGGCGAAACCGTCCGATAGCGAAGCATTGAAAGTAATGCCGTTTTGTGCGCGCAGCGTCAAAACGCCGGGGACGTTGTCATTTGCACCGAATCGCCAATTGTAGAGATTCCAGGGGGAATCGAGCTCCAGCGTACCGGTGCCGTTCGATTGCACCGTCGCGTCGATTTCCACACCGGGCTCGACCACAAAAGCGGCGTTGGCGCTCTGTCCGAGCACCGATGTAATGGCGCCGGCATTGCCCATGAACGCAACGGCATTGGCGTATATGGGGTTAGAAGGATCGGCGGCCACATCGGTAGCTGAAATCACGCCCGTCGTATTCTGGTACACGGAGAAACCTTCAAGCGTGGTCCTGGTGCTGCCCGTAATCGAGCCCTGTAAGGCAACGCCGCTGCCACCGCTGAGAAGTGCCGTCACCGTAGCGGCCGGCGCCCGTAGAAGCACCGTGCCTCCCGTCCCCGTGCCGTCGGCGCCCAGACCGCCGCCGCTGACGTTGATGCTCGATCCGGCATTGAGCAACAACTCGCCCTGAGAGGTCTCCAATTGCACGATTCCACCGTTTCCGCCGGCGAGCGTAGCCTGCGCGTCGATCGTGCCGTTGACGGTAAGATTGCCCGACGCAGCAAGGGTGACAGACCCGCCCTGTGCACCGGCGGCGTCAATGGCGCCATTGACGGTGATGCCACCTTGATCCGTTTCCAGCGAAATGTTGTTCGCAGTAATCGCGCTTCCGGCGGCAAGGATCAGATCGCCCGGGCCGCGCTGCCGCAGCACCCATCCGCCCGAGAATCCGCCGGACTCGAGCAACGAGCCGAGTGTGCCGAAGTCGCCAAACCCCTGCGCGTCGATGCTGATGGATGCGCCCATCCCTGCGCCACCCTCGCCTTTCAGTGCACCGCCGATACTTATCGTCCCGGCGGGCGCGGACAGCGTCAGCGAGCCGGCCTGCCCGCCGCCGCCGCCGCCGCCGGCGCTGACATTGATGGCGCTGCCGCCGGCAAGATCGATATTCCCGGCCGACGCGAGCATCACCGAACCTCCGGGACTCGCGACATTGACGCCGTCATACTGTTGCACGACGCCGGCGACGCTGATCGAACCTCCGGTTTGCAGCACAAGATTGCCGCCCGAGGCATCACCGGTGGTCGTCAGAGCCACGCGGCCCGACGGCAACTCAATGGGAGTCGCCACGGTGATGCTCGACCCGGTAATGTCCAAAGATCCACCAAGGCTCGAGGCCGCCGCGAGCGCCGCAGGCCGCGTCGGCGCCAGCAGCGACACTGTGCCTGCGGCCGATAACGAAAGAGTTACATCCGAATCTGTCGTAATTTGGGATGCGGTGACCGACAAGTTGCCCGCCGTGCTCAAGCCCGCTGTAATCGAGGGAGCCGTGTTCGAACTCGCATTGTTCGCGACGGGGGCAGGCGCTGCATTGAGGGTGTCGCGAGCATTGAGTGCCAGCGAGCTGAATCCGCTGGCGGGCATGAGGCCGCCGGCCATGTTGATATCGGATGCATTGATTGCCAGTGCACCGGCGCCGGTACCCGCACCGCCCGCGGTGCTGCCCTGCAAGTTGCTCAACGTGAAAGTGCTGTCCGCGGATAACGTCGCCACATCGCCGGCAGTTCCGAAGCCCGACAGCCCGGCGGCGTCGATCGTGATGTTCTTTGCGCTTGCGTCGACACTGCCGTAGATGTCTATGTTCGAACCGCTCTCCAGCAACAGATTGCGCAACCCTTGCGCCGCCAATACGTTCGACCCGAGCACGGTTCCCGTCACGCCCGCCGGTGCGGCGCCGAGAATAATGCTCGGCGACTGCACGGCCAGGTCGCCCCCCGTCAAGGACAGCGAGCCACCCATCGAGACGTTGTTGGACGCTTCCAGATACAGGGCGCCGCCCGGAGCCGTGATCGATGAGCCGGGCGCGAGCGACAGCACTCCGGCCGCGCCCGTGACGCCGCTGCGCTCGACCGAACTCTGCACGCCGGCGCTGACGCTCAAGAACGCACCGTCGCCCGACAATGTATAGTTGCGCGCACCTGGCGCTGCGCCTGCCGCGGTTATCGACGCGCCGTTATCCAAATTGATTTGATCCAGAGCGGTCAAAAGCACCAGCGGGGCAGTCAGGTTGGCGCCGCTCCCAATCTCGATCGATTGCGCGGTGGTCGTTATGGCCTCGTCGGTATTCAATCCGCCGAGCAGCAGCGTTTGCGCATTGAGCGCGTTGAGACTGGATGCGCTCAGCAGAATCTGTCCCGGTTGGGCGACAGTGGAGTTCGGCGCCACCAGGATGTCCGCGCTGGATATATCGACCTCGGCGCCGAGGCCGCCGTTGGCGGCGGCCGTGCGCAACGTTCCGTTCAATGTCAGCGAGTCGCTCGCGATGAGCGCGAGTACGCCGCTGTCCTGCGGTAGGCGCGGAGCAGCGACGGCCGCGCTCGCGGCCTGGCTCGCGAAGAACTGATTGGCGCTCGTGATCGTGTACTGAGCCTGCTGCAGTACCACGGAGGCCGGCACAACATCGAAGCCGCTGGTTCTCGGGTCGCCGAATGAGGTTCCTGCCACCGTGTTGTAGCCGGCAATGATGGTGCCGCCGCCCAAGACTGGAAACGCCTGCCTGGGTTGAATGTCCTGATAACCCGATACCTGGGTCACGAGATAGGCGCCCGGCAGCAGCGCATAGCGGGACGGCAGAAGTTGGTACACACCGGCCGGCAGACCCGGCATTCCGGACAAATAGACCGCATCGCCCACTTGCAATGTGGAGCCCGCCGAGATGTTCGGGTCGTAGGGTGCGACGTTTGCGCGGAGGCCCGGCAGGATGGCGAACTGAGTGGGTCGGCCGCCTTGCGCCGAACTATTGGACAGCACGTCGTTTGTCCCTCCGGTGCCGTTGATCCACTCGTAGGCCTGCAGATCGCCTCCGCCGGATACATCGACCACGGCTCCGCTATGCACATTGACCTGCGCACCCTGCAGGGTGATGCGCTGCGCGGGGGGGGCGATGCCATCCGTCCCGTAGACGACGTTGTACCCGTTCGGTAGTGGATAAACCCACTCGATCCCGCCCTGCGTCGTGCCGAATGGAATCGTCAGTCCTGCGGCGGAAGTCGATGTCAGGCTGCTTTCGGTAAGCTCGATTGACTGTGCATCGATATTGATGGTGCCCAATGGCGCGCGCAGAACGCCGTTTTGCGTCACGGTGCCCGCGCTCAAGGTCACGTTCCCGCCCGCTGACAACAGATCCGTATTACTTCCGGCGCTGCCTTGAATCAAAATCGATCCGGCAGTCGGATCTATGATGCTGTTTGGATCGGCCGAGATCACGAACTGAGACAAGGTCGAGGGATAGACCTCTCGTGCCGTCAGCTCGAGATTGCCCGCGACATACAGCGCGCCATAGGGCGCTTGGGCGGCAACACTCGATGGATTCAACAGGCCAAGCAATCGCAGGTCGCCGGTTGAGCTGAACTGAGCCGTTCCGATGCCCTCCAGGGCACTGGTCCCGTAAAGTTCGACGAACCCGCCGGCGACATTCAAGGACCCGCTACCCGGGGTCGCTGCGGGTATGTCGTTATAGATTTGCTCCGTGTTGCCGAATTCGATGTACGGAGAGCGGACATTCGCGGTGGCACCGGGACTCACCGAGTATTCGGCGGCGTCGAGAGTGATCAATCGCCCGGCGCTCAAGGTCACGTCGCCGACGAACGAGATGCTGCCGGGCAACGCAGTCCCAACGGTGATCGGGAGTGATGCCGCCTTCAGGCTTACCGTGTCGAATCCAGCTGATTCCAAGGCGCTCGCGGAAACATAGGCGAAGCCGGCAGCCGATTCGGGAACGGCGTCGCCCGGACCCACTACGATCGGGGGCTGCGTGGCGCTGACAATGACCTGCCGGGGATCGCTTGGAAATGGAACTGGGTCGGCACCGCCGAAACTGAATGCGTAATCGTTGCGATTGCTGCCGTCCAGCGTCAAGCTGAAGCTGCCGCCCGCGGGTTGTGTCACACCCGCTCCGGCAATGCCGGCCGCGGCATTCAAGGTACCGCCAAGCTCAATGCCCTCCGCCGCCGTCAGCTGCAGTACGCCGCCACCGGATGCAATCTGCGTAGGGCGTGTCCCGCCGCCGCCGACGCCGCCGACGTCGACGACTCCCGAAGTGCCCGCCAGATCGATGAGTGATCCCGGCAACAGTTCGATATATCCACGGTTCGCCTCCAGGTTCACGGTTCCGCCGCTCAACACGTTGCCGCCGCGCTGCTCGATGCTGTTCAAATAGATCTGGGCCACCCCGGCGACGTTGAGCACACCTTGGCTGCCGAGCCAAATCGCCTGCGTGGCGTTGTACGAGGATTCGAGCAGGCTGGATCCCAGGCCGATCGATATCGAGCCGCCGGGCGCACTCAAAGTGCCGTCTACCACTACGCGCACATTCGAGGTCAAAGATATATTGGCCAGGGGATCGGCCTGGATCAATGCGCCCTCGCCCACGAGCAGTGACGGGGTAGCGTTGGTCACTGTCAGCACATCCGCCTGACCGAAGTTTTCGGTCAAGGGAACACTCTGCGACAGTGACAGATTCACCGGCTGCCTCAGCTGGTCGGGAAGCACCGCCAGCCCCGCCAATCCGATCAACGCGCTCTGATCCGGCAACATCGAGTAGCGGCTCGGCAGCAGCATGTTCTGCTGCCGCAAGGTCACCGTAGTTTCGGCGGCAACGCTCAATCCACCTTGATCGGCACTCAGCGAATAGGAACTGAATCCGCCCGAAGCCAGTTCCGCCGGCGACACCCACAGCGTCGCCGGGTTGCCGGCGCTGCAGTCGGCAGCGGCAATGCAGATCCCACTGGTGGTCAAGGACAAACTCCCGCCATCGAAGAGGCCGTAGCCGCGAACCGTGGCCCCGAATTCGAGCCGCGGCTGCGCGCCGGCGAGCGTTCCCGCCTCGGTCTCCGCGCCCACACTGATCGACCCGCCGACGCCGGCATTCAGTTTGCCGGCGCTGGTAATTTGAGCGCCGCCGGACACGTCGATGAGGCTCCCTGGGGCGAGCTGCACGCCCGGACCATAGGTACTGTCGTTGGAGAAAGCGCTGAGCGAAATCGCGCCGCCATTGATGATGAGGGGCGCGGAATTGCCGTTCGGGTACAGCAGCGGATTGTCGTTGACCCATTCTCCGCGTGCCGTCAGTGCAGCCCGAGGCCCCAATATGAGAGCAAAGGCGGAAGAGGCGGGATCACCGACCGCTGTCGGCTCAGCCATCGCGGTGATCGTCCCGCCCGGCACGTCGATGCCGCCCTCGATATCGATCAGGCCGGCGTAAACGCCGAAGCTGCCGCCGGGGGGAAGCGAAATAGAGACATCGGCAGGCTGCAGGAACTTGCCGTTCGTGTAGATGCTGACGTTCCCAAACCCCTGCTCGCCCAGAAGCTGCGGGCGCAGCACCGATGCCGTGTAGCTCGCCGGCAGCGGATCGGTCAACGGATTGAATGCGCTGCCGTCGGAATTTTCGAGCCCGGGCAGCACCAGATTGGAGGCCATGGTGACATTGCCGGTGCCGAAGTCGCTGCCCGATGCTCCCGGACTGCCGATCACCAGCGTGGCCGCCTGGGGCACTTGGTCATAAGCACGGTACAGGTTGCCCGCCGGAACGCTCTGATCCGGCAATCGTTGGTATAGCCCCGCCACGGTGCCGGCCAGCACGGTGCCGTCAAATATGAACTGCGGCGCCAACAGGCTCAGCGTGCCGGCGTCTTTGCCCTCCACGTACCCGGGCGCGTAGTTCCCCGGCGTGGCGGCATACGTATTCGACACTCCCCATTTCGGATTGCTCACGGTGGTGGTGTTGGCGATCCCGGTGTACAGCACATTCGGATTGGCCGATCCGATGTCGACGATCTGGCCGGTGGCGGTGATCAATTTCGTGGTGTCGAGATAACCGGGCGTGTACTGGATCTGCCCGCCGGCCACATCCACGAGGGAAGTTGGAGCCAGGATGATATCGCCATGAGATTGAATCGCTATCGTTCCGCCGGTCAGGTTGCGCTCGACGACGTTGTGGCCAATGGCGGCGATTTCTCCACTGATGTCCGCCAGCGGAGTTCCGGTTCGGATGTCGACATATACCGTTTGGCTGCGCAGCGGCCCATTCTGCTGCAGCGGACTATTCGCGAGCTCAGAACCGCGCAATTGCACGGGAATCACGTTGCTGCTGACCGGCAGCACGATGCTGGCACCCGACACATCGAGTTCGGCGCCGGGCGCCAGATAAAACCGGCTGCCCTCGGATTGGGACGGCGCTTCGTTTGGCGACAGCGCCGCGGTGATCTCGATCGTCCCGCTCGTCGCCCGCGCGACGCTGTCGGGAAGCATCTCGATGTCGTGGCCGGTCATGTTGATATCGGACTTGAGCTGCGGGACGCTGTCCACGGTCGTCGAGGGATCGGCACTATCGAGCGTCACTTCGGTATCGCTGTGGGCCCCCAGCACCAGCCGGCCGCCCGTACCATCCTGCAGTGTGCCGCTGACGCCGGCCACGCCCGACGCGGATATGGTCCCGTGATCGCCTGCCTGCAAGCGGATGGTGCCGTTCTCGTTGATGCTGGTCGTGGCCGACACCCGCCCCAGCTGATTGACCGCCAGCCCGGCCAGCGTGACGTTGCCGCGCTCGGCGATGATCTGGCCGACGAGTTGCTGAGGTGAAGCGATCGCACTGTCGCCTGCATTGCCATTGGTCACGGTTCCGCCCGTGCCGCCGACTTCCACCAGCAGCCCGCGCAAGTTGGGGTCGCTGCTGCTCGCCAGATAGATCGCGCTGCCGGCGGCCAGCATGGTCTGTCCGCCGGGCGTGCTGAGTGTCCCCTGGTTGCTGATCTGCGGGGCGAAGATCAGAATCTGGCCGCCCTCGCTGGTTTGCAGCGTCGCGCCGCTATTGATCGTCACCGCGCCGGATGCGCCGCTCGCGAAAGACTGAAAAGCCGCATTGCCGTTGGAGCCCGGCGCGATCAATCCGCCCGTAACCGCCGCGGGATTGATATTCAGCGTCGAGGCGACGAGTCCACCGACACTGACCTGCGCACCGGCGCCAAAGATGATGCCGTTCTGATTGATCAGAAACACACGGCCGTTGGCGTTGAGCGCCCCGAAGATCTGGCTGGCGTTGGCGTCGTTGATTTGATTGAGTGCGACGGCGGTCGCGCTTGGCTGAACGAATTGAACGGTACCATCGGCCGAAATATTGAAGCTCTGCCAATTCAAGGTCGCGCTATTGCTGGTTTGATTCACCGTGAGCTTGGATCCGGCGCGCACCGCCGTCGCCTGTCCGGCGCTGACGAATCCCGTGGACCCGAAGGCGCCGTTTCCACAAACACTCGCCGACAGACAGGGCTGCGGCAACGTCGCCCCATGCACCACAGGCAACGCGCCCTGCAGCAGAATTGCGACTGCTGCAGCCCCAGCGATCCTTGATGTCTCGCCCATGGATGCGTTCCTCACGGTCAAAATCCGTATCGCAATAGAAAATCAATGCGCGACTTGTCCTTCAGCGTGCGTACTCCATTGCGCTCCGGCACGGCGTAGTCGACCGTGCCCGTCACGCCATGCGAGTTCTCCAGCCGCAACCCGACACCGGTGCTCCATAGCTCCACGTTCTCGCGTTGTGCCGGCAAGGGATTGACCAGTGTGGCCACCCCGCCGTCCACGAAGACGAACCCATACAGCGGGCTCAGCAGGGAGCCGACATGCGGACCCAAGGCTGGGCTGTGCAGCTCCACTGTGCCCGCAAAACCCGAATCTCCAAGCGCCTCGGCCTCCAGGTAGCCGCGCACGGTATCGGCACCGCCCAGCGAGTATTGCTCGTTGTTGACCAGCGGACTGTCGGCCCATTGCGCGCTGAGCCGCTGCGTCAATGAGAGTCCGCCCGGCAATTTCTCAGTGCCGTTGAATCCGAGCCGCACATAGAAATAGTCCGGATTGGCGTTGTAGCGCGCATTCGCGAATTCATCGACGCTGTTCACCGCGCCTCGAATGCCAAAATTGACCCCGGCCGACAGCGAGTAGAACTGCGCATTCGGCCACCAGCTGCCTGAATAGACAGCCGACCAGTTGACGTATCTGACCTGCGCGGTGACCGCTGCGGCGCTGGTCGTGCCCGGGGTATTCGGCAGCACCGACGTGAGTACGTCTTTGTAGTCGGCGCCGGCATTGAAGCTTTGCGAAGTTGTTGCGCCGTTTTGCAGCGGCTCAATCCAATGGGCGCCGTAAATCGACCCCTTGCCGAGAACGCCCAGAGTTCCAAGCGCCAGTACATTGCTGCTGGTATGGGTATACGACAAAGCGGCTTGTGCGCCGTCCGAACCTACATGGCCGAGATAGTTGGCCATGAGCACCTCGGCGTCGCTCGGCTTGGCGGGCGCCGTTTGATATTGCACGCCGATACTGTCCTGGCGCTGCCACAGATTGTCGTAGCTCAGCGCCGCGGTAGCGCGATTGGGCGTAGTGTCGGCCGTATGACGATCGTCATACTGGAGCGATCCGTGCAATGGCAATGTGTCCTTCACGGCCAAATCGACATCGACGGTGCCGGGCTCCGAGCCCGCCTTCAACACCGGGGTCGTCGACCGATCGGCGGTGCGCGCATTGAGAGCCGTCAGTTCCTGCTGCAATTCCGGCAGATTCGGCGTTTCGCCGATTTTCAGTGCCGGCAGCGCCGCGAGTATCTGGCGATCTGAAAAATAGCGGTCTCCGCGCACATGCACTTGCTGCAGCTTTCCTTCGGTCACTTTCAGGCGAACGATGCCGTCCGCCACCTCTTGTTCGGGAATGTCGACGTAGATGGCGCCGTAACCCGCGGCCTTGTAGGCCTTTTCGAGCGCGTCCGCCGCCTGTTTGACCGTCTCGATGCTGCGGGCCGGGCCGAGAAACGGATAGACGCTACGCTCGATCACCGTAGGCGGCAGGACATGATTGCCAAGCACCCGAAATTCATTGATATCGAACGTATTCTGCGCGGTGGCTGCCGTGCTCGGCTCGGCGGCGCGCGCCGTGCGCGGCCAACAGAAGCCGGCAATGAGTGCGGTAATCATAGCGATGGACCATGTCGCAATCCCCGATTTCTGAAGCATGCGACCTGGACTCGTGTGACTTGCCGGACCCTGAATAACAAACGGCGAGCCACCGGTTGTCTGACCGGTGGCTCGCCTGAGCCTGCGCTCATCCTAGCCAGTGAAAACTACAATGATGTTAATTGTTGACGTTACCCGTACCCAAGAGGACCGACTCGAGCGGCGCCGTTGTCAAATCCGTCGAATCGAACACCGGCTGGTCGCAGTTGTTGATCGATCCGCTCGCGGTCTTGGTAAACGCGGCGGTCGGATTGGTCGCGGCAGTGCTATGAGTTGCAGGCAAGGTCGGCGGGTTCGTGCTTGCATACCCACCATTCCCGGCCGGCGACTGGTCGCCGGTTACTCCCCACGGATTGCTGGAGTAATTCGTGTTGCTGTCCGCGGTCCACAGCGGATGTCCGATCTTGGACCGGATGGCGGTAAAGGCGGTCGCGGCAGGCCCTGTGGGGGCACCTGTCTTGCCGGCCTTGATCTGATACGCGTTGCCCGTGCTGAAGTACGGATAGGTGCCATTCTGCAGATTGGAGAGCTGGGGCATGACGCCGTCGACGGCGACCATGCGGAATGCGTCTCCGGCGCCGCTCAAATTGGCTGCCGTGATTTCCGTGTTGAGCATCCCGATCGCGTATTGGTTACCCACGGTCGTAATTGACGACGTCGTCGCGTAGAAACCCGTCAGCTTGATGCCACCGACTTGGAAGGCCTGCAGACAGGTCCGCATCGCGCCGGCGCTTGCATTCGCCCAAACGGTCGCACCGTCCTCACCGGGTATGCTCAGGCTGGTCTTGCTGCAGCGTTCACTGACGAAATAAGCCTCAAACGAGGCTTCCGTGCCGGAGCCGAAATCGCGGCGGCAAATGTAAATCTGCGAGTCGGTGGAATTGCTCAACCCCAATTGAACGTCGGCCTGAATCTGCTGGCTGTAAATACTGGCCAGTTGCTGCCTCGACAGCGAAGGGGCGCAGGAGGGTGAATCCTTGCCGAGAAAGCTCGTACCGGTGACGGCCACGCCATATTGCGTGTAGGTAGCAGGGCAAGTCGCGGTCAAACCTTCCGCGGCTTGCAGGTCATAGTAGAATTTCTTGGTGACCGGTACGCCCCACACCTGATCCAGCGTCGGAAATGCCGTCAGATCGCTGCTCGCCAGCGCGGCGCTGATCGCCTGGCCACCCGCGGTCAAGAGAATGGCGGCCTCCACGTCGGCAAAGCCGCCGATCGGGGTGCCGGCGACGACCGCGGTCGATGCGCAGGACGGATGCGTGATGTACTGGCCGAAATCGCCCGTCGCAGCGGTGGTTGTCGCGGTACCGCAGGTCGCGTCAGTGATGACCGTAGGATCGATAAAGATGGTGCCGGCGGATCCACCCTGAGCGACGTTGATCAGCGGCTGAACGCCGTTGGCGGAGCCCACCTGGGATTCCTTGAAAATCGCCAGCGGAGTGCCTGCGGTGAGACCGCTGGCGGCTGTGGCGCTGCAATAGATCAATTTCTCGACGGAGCCGATGAGGTAGATGTCCGTCGTGCCGGATTGGCACATGCCGGGTTGGGTCGCGTTGACTTGAATGGCGGCGTTGGTCAATGTGCCGTCAAGCGCGGTCGAGCCGCTGATATAGACGTTGACATTGGTGGTCGCGTTCGCGTGATAAGTGCTGATGTCGAGTGCATTGGCGGAGCCGGCGGCGGTGCCGGCGATCGCCGCCGCAACGGCGTAACGAACTGTATTGTTGAACATTGACATAGTCGTTTCCTGATAGAGAGAAATAATGATTGGTCTAGTAGCGCGCTCAGACCGCCGTTGCGCGACGGCGACGGCCGACGCCGATCAGGCCCATCAAGCCGCTGCCCAGGAGCCACACCGCTGCAGGTAGCGGTACCGGAGCGGCCTCGGCGACGATGTTATAAGTCAGCTGACCGGCGCTCGACAGGAACCAGAACCCGGCGTACGTGGTCGTCACGGCCGTTCCGTGCGGAACGCCACCGCTGGTACCCGTTGCCGCCGTATTCGCCAGTACGTTGTAGAATGCACCCGCGCTGCCGACGGCAATGCTGCTGATGCCGCCGTTGTTCCAGGTACCGGAGGTCGACGGCGCGCCCAACGCTGCAATCGTGGTGCTGCCGTTCGAGTCAAAGAACGTGCCGGTGGCACCGGTCTGACCGCTCCAGTTGGCAATTTCTTCCTGAATGTTCTGAACGACCGTGGTCGTTCCGGCTTTGGTGATCGACGACGGATTACCGCCGGAGGTGATCGCCAGGCCCTCGATGGAGGTGGTGCCGGTCTGAAGCGTTGTCGCCGCGGCTACCACCACGTAGTTGTTGAATGCGCCCGCGGTGTTGTTCGCGATCGTGCCGAAATTCAGCTGCTCTACCGAGCCCGTGCCGGTCGACGGGTTGGTCGCCGATGTCCACGCCGGACCCGACGCGGTGTTCAAAAGGCCGAGATTGGCGCCCGCAATGTCGGTATACGCGTAGCTCAGGTTGACGAGCTCGGTGGCGCCGGTGGTCGCGTTCCACGCTTCGAGGAATAGCCCGTCGCTGGACGGCAGGACGGTACCCTGGATGGGCAGAGCCAGCTGGGCATGTGCCGACGCGGAAATCAGCGCCAGGCTGACCGCAGCAACGAGGGGGTTGATGGAAAGTTTCATAATCGATGGTCTCCCAATGGTTTGGCAATTCAAAAAGGCCGAAATAAACCGCACCGCCGACTCGAGATCTCCAGCTTGCGTGCGGCTCCGGAGCCGCAGCTAGCGCGCGCCACTGGACGCTTGCTTCGATCCTATGCAGCGGGATCGGGGGGCAGAATGCACATCGGGAATGTCACGGGTGTGATCTAAGTGTGAATATTGGACAACACGGACTGGGCGCTACTCCTCAATTCCAAGAATGAGGGGTGGCAATATGCAAAAGGGGGAGCCCGTTTCAAGCACCGGCGCTTTCAAGGCTGTCGCATGTTTGTAGCAGTCACGCCTTAGGCTTTCGTCAAAGCTGCTTTTATCTCCCAAATCTCCGGGGCACCTCAACGATGGTCAATCTATTACTTTCCGGCTCTAAAAAGGCCGCTTGGGCAACGGGAGCGGCGTTGGGGCTGGGCCTCGCTTGCGCCGCATACGCCGCGAATACCGCGGACTCGCCCATCAACCCGAACGTCATTGGAATCATCGGTCAAGAGAGGCTCGCCGAACCCGACGTGATCGCCTCCGATAAATCGGAATTCGACCAGCTGCAAGGCGATTACGCGTTAAAGCGACGCGAGTTGGAGTTGAAATACGCGCAAATGCGGCACGATTTGGTGCAACGGCAACTCGACAGACGGCTCGACCGGGCAGCCCTGGAGATGGAGGCGAAGGCCCGGGGCATCGCGACGGATGAAGTGTTGGCGGGTCTCAAATCTGCCGCCCCGACGGACGACGAGGTGCGCGCGTTCTACGAAGCGCACGCGGACCGGATCAAACAACCTTACGAGGAAGTGGCTTCAAAGGCCCGTCAATACCTCGCGAACCAGCGTAATCAGGAGGCTACCCGCAGTTTTTACGATGATCTGCGCGCCAAATACGGCATCAGCTCATTGCTTCCTCCCTACCGCGTGTCAGTCGCCGCAATGGGGCCCGCGCGTGGCGAGAATACGGCTCCGGTGACCATCGTTGAATTCGGTGATTTCGAGTGTCCCTATTGCAAGGCGGCGGAATCATCGCTGCGCAGGGTGATGGCACGGTACCCGCGGGAGGTGCGCGTGGTGTTCCGCAATCTGCCTTTGACCCAGATACATCCGAATGCGCAGATCGCGGCCGAAGCGGCAATCTGCGCCGACCGCCAAGGCAAGTTTTGGGAAATGCACGATGCGATGTACGGCGATCAAAGCGCGCTCAATTTGGATGCCCTCAAGAACGCCGCGACGCGGCTGGGTCTTGACACCGATCGCTTCTCGGCCTGCCTTGCCGACGGCTCGACGAGACAATCGCTCGACCTCGATGCCAAGGCTGCGCGCGAGCTTGGCCTATCCGGGACGCCGTATTTCTTCGTCAATGGCCGGCCGATCGACGGCGATGTGCCCGTCGAGAAGTTCGAAAACCTCATCCAAGACGAACTGCACCGGGCGCACGATCGAAGCTAGGGTACGTACGCCGGGGCTGGGCGGACATCTCTGACCGACGCACACCCGTTGCAACGATGAGCAACCGACAATCACGGCCGCCCTTGGAACCGACCACTGTTCCGCAATCGCTCCCCGGCCACGGGGGCAATCAACGCTCGTTGACGCTTGCGCAGGCGTGGCAGCAGGCGGCTACCGCCTACGTCCATGGCGACTGGGGGAAAGCCGAGCAATTGTGCAGATCCATGCTGCATGCCGAACCTCTGCATTTCGATGCGCTGAGCTTGCTCGGAGCCATCGCCGCCCAAATGCGGCGCGCACGAGAAGCATCGGACTTCCTGGCGCGCGCCATTGTCGCGAGACCCCTTGACGCCACGGCGCACAACAACTATGGCATAGCGCTCAAGAATCTAGGGCGCTTTGATGCCGCGCTCGCCAGCTACAGGCGTGCGCTCGAGCTCGACCCGGCGCTTGCCGATGCTTACTACAACCGGGGCAATGCGCAGAAGGAACTGAAACGCTACGCTGACGCGCTGGTCAGTTACGACTGCGCACTCAAAATCAAACCGGGCTACGTAGAAGCTCACATCAATCGCGGCATCGCCCTGCAGGCGCTCGAATGTGCCGACGCCGCACTCGCGAGCTTTGAACGGGCGCTCCAACTCAGACCGGATTATGCCGACGCGCTCTACAACCGGGGCGTGGCGCTTTTCGCGCTCGGGCGCACTCAGGATGCACTCGACAGCTACCAGCGCGCGCTCGAGATCAGGCCTGAATATGCCGAGGCCCACAACAACCGGGGCAATGCACTCAAACAACTCGAGCGCCTCGACGCCGCGCTCGACAGCTATGACCTGGCGGTCAAGGCCAAGCATGACTATGCGGAAGCGCACAACAATCGGGGCGTCGTGCTGCAGGAACTGCGGCGCTTCGACGCCGCGCTCTCGAGCTTCGAGCGGGCGCTCGGGATCAAGCCTGACTATGCAGGCGCCTGCATCAACCACGGCAATGTACTCACCGACCTCGGGCGCTTCGAGGACGCCCTGATCAGCTACGAGCGTGCGCTCGAGATCAAGCCGGACTATGCCGAGGCCCACAACAATCGGGGCAATGCCCTCAAAGAACTCAGGCGCTTCGTCGACGCGCTCGACAGCTTCGATCGTGCGCTGAAGATAAACCCGGACTATGCTGCGGCGTACTTCAACGTGGGGAACGTCCTGGCACAGGTCAAGCGCTCGGATGAGGCGCTGCTGAGCTACGACCGGGCGACCCGTATCGAGCCGGATTATGCCGACGCCTACTTTAACCGCGGCAATGTACTGCAGGAGATTCTTCGCTTGGACGACGCGCTCGACAGTTACGGGCGTGCGTTGCAGATCAAGCCCGACTTGGAATCGTTGTATGGCACCTGGTTGCACACACGGATGCGGCTTTGCGAATGGAGCGATTTAGGTACGCATATCGACAGTCTTGCCGCCCAGGTCGAGAGTGCACAGAGAATTACGCCGCCCTTCCCCGTGCTCTCGCTGGTGGACTCGTTGTCATTGCAGCGCCAGGCGGCGCTTGTTTGGACAAACGACGGGAATTCGAGCATCCGCCTGCCTGCCCCAGGCGACAGGCGCGGTCGACGCAAGAAAATCCGGGTGGCATATTTCTCTGCCGACTTTCACAACCACGCGACCGCCTATTTGATGGCCGAGTTGTTCGAGAGGCATGATCGGGCGAGATTTGAGCTGACGGCATTCTCTTTTGGACCGGACATCCGCGACGAAATGCGGGTGCGTTTGTCGGCGGCTTTCGATCGGTTCTTGGATGTGAGCGCGAAATCGGACAAGGAAATTGCCGAGCTATCGCGGGAACTGGAAATCGACATCGCGGTGGACTTGAAGGGATTCACCCAGGACGGGCGGCACCGGATTTTCTCCTACCGGGCTGCGCCCATCCAAGTCAACTACCTGGGTTATCCCGGCACGACGGCCGCGCAGTGCATTGATTACATCGTCGCGGACCGGACGGTCATTCCGGCTGAGAGTCGAGCACACTATTCGGAGAAGGTGGTCTATCTCCCGAACAGCTATCAAGTCAACGATCGTCAGCGGCGGATCGCGGACAAGGCGGTTTCGCGCACCGAACTCGGTTTGCCTCAATCGGGGTTTGTGTTCTGCTGTTTCAACAATGGCTACAAAATCACCCCCGCGACGTTTGATGGTTGGATGCGCATCCTCGCGCGAGTCGACGGCAGCATCCTCTGGCTGCTGGAGGACAATCGGACCGCGTCGAATAATCTGCGCCGCGAAGCCGAGGCCCGCGGCGTGAGTGCGGCAAGGCTGATATTCGCGCAGCGTATTCCGCCTTCGGAGCATCTGGCGCGACATCGAGCGGCCGGCCTGTTCCTCGATACCGTGCCCTGCAATGCTCACACCACGGCCAGTGACGCGCTATGGGCAGGTTTGCCGGTACTGACCCGCATGGGAGAATCCTTTGCGGCGCGAGTGGCCGCCAGCCTGCTCAACGCCGTCGGCTTGCCCGAACTGATCACCACGACCCCAGAGCAATATGAAAGGCTGGCGATCGACCTCGCTGCCAATCCCCGGCGGCTCGCCACCATCGCCGAGAAGCTGCGGCGCAACCGCTTGACTGCGCCATTGTTCGATACCGGGCTTTTTACCACGCACCTCGAGGATGCCTACACGCAAATGTATGAGCGCTATCTGGCGGGTTTGAGCCCCGCCGAGATCTATGTCGCGCGATGACGCCCCGACGAAGTCCGTGTCCGCAGGCGCATGAGCACGAGCACCCCAAGGAACCCCACGAGATCCAACCCGATTCTGCCGCCGCCGCCGGACTTGGCCGGCGCCTGCGTCACACTGACAGTGACGCTCTTCGAGACCGATCCCCCAGGTCCGGTACACGTCAACGTGTAAGCCGTGGTTGCGGAGACGGCCACCGACGTACTGCCCGAGCCCGTCGGTTCGCTTCCCGTGAAAGTTCCGCCGCTGGCGGTGCAAGACGTGGCATTGGTGGTCGTCCAGGACAGCGTCGTCGCCCCGTTCACGGCCACGGAGGTCGGCGAGGCGGTCAGGGTGACCGTCGGCGGTGCATCGACGATTTGTATGCCGTACAACCCATATTGTTGATTGACGGCGGGGATGGCCACGACGGTGAATTGATAGTTGCCGGGGGTTGCGGTGATCGGGAATGTACCTGCGCCATAAATACTGCCTAGCACGGTGCCGGCGCTCGTGCCGATCAGCGCCAGATTTTGAAATTGCGCGGGGAACATGAGATCGTTCAGCGTGACGTTGAAAGTGCCCGAGGTGCCCAGGTTGATCCCCTGCGACGTGAATCCCCCCGGCACGGTCATCACCAGCTGAAGGTGATCGAACTCGAGCTGCGGACTGGCGCCGCTGGTTTGCACATTCACATCCACCAGTCCGTTGCCGTTGGCCGACGGCGTCGCATCGACCAGCAGCACGACCGGCCCCGCCGCCGCGGTAAACTGCAGCGATCCGACCGATATCGCCTGCTCGAGGACGGCGCCGTTTTGGGCCACGGCGAACTGCACCGCGGTCAGCGCGGCGGGAAACTGGAAGTCGTTGGCCGTGGCCTGATAGACGCCGGCGGCAATGGCCGGCGAGACAAAGGCATACGCGAGCGAGCCGGCGCTGCTGACGCCGAAAGCCGACTGCAGCAGACTGGTTGCGCCCGCGGTCAAATCGACTTCGTAGGTACCGGCGCCGGTGGCGGCCGCAGCGAAACTCCAGACCTGCAGCGCGCCCGCGGGGGCGCTGAAGCTCGAAGCGCCGCCTGTGGCCGTCGCGCTCCCGAGAGCCGTGGCGCCGGACATCACCAAAGCGCCGGCGCTGCCGAGCGCGGTCGGAAACGCAAAATCGCTGACATTCAATTTGAGAGATTGGGCGCTGGGGTTGTTCGCCGCCGAGGCCGCCCGCAAAGTGCCGACGGGATACGCCGTATTCAACAACGAGACGCCCGCGGGACCGGTAACGGATATTCCGAATAGACCGGCCATCGCAGTCGGATCTGCTTGCGCTATCCCCAGCAACGTATAGGTGCCGGGACTCAGGGTCAACGTCGCGGGAGAGGCCGGGAGAGGTACGGCAATCAGGGCGGCGCCTTGGAAGAGCGCGATGCTGGGCGGGTTCGCGGAATTCAGCGCGACGGGGAATTTCTCGTCCGTGTAGGTAAAGGTATAGGAACCCTGCGTGGTGACGGTCAAGGTCGCACTGAAGGTCGTCAGAGTGGGGTCTGCAGTCGTCGATTGTACGGTGATGTTGCCGGAGAGGGATGCGTCTGCGATGCAGGCGGTGGGCGTCGCCTTGGGCGCCACACATACGGTAAAGATGCCGTAACCCACGGCACCCGGCGCTCCGATGACCCGCAGCGTGTACTGCCCGACCGCCGCAGGAAGCGCCAGAGTGGCGGTCGTCGCTGCAGCCGCCAGCGCGGTCGTGCCCACGATTGACGCGCCTTGCGTCACGACGACGCTTGCCGCGCTGAGCGCCGCCGGCGTTTGCAAGTCGGTGAACGTGACGACCAAATCGGGCTGCACAGAGCCCGATGCGACGGCCGCGATCGTGAACGTCTCCTGGGTCGCGGGTGGCGCGCCGCTCACGGCCACGAGCTGCGTTTGCGGGGGCAGCGGATCCGCCGATTGTGCGGCCGCCCACATCGGACACAACGACGCAATCGCGATAAGCAACCGCGCTGGGCACTGAATCATCGTGCGCACCCGCAAACGATCGCGTGTCCGTCGTTCATCGCAAATCATTCCTCCGCGACTCAGCATGACAATGAGCCTCAGGTTTTCGGCGTTCGGGCGGCGGCCAACGGCGATTTAGCAAGCTTCTCGAGTGTGGCCTTCGCATCATCCAGGCCGGCAAATCTCGCCCCCGAATTGACTGCACGAAGGAGATTGTCGCGCGCGCCCGAATCATCCCCCGTCAGCGATTGCGCCATGCCCAGGTGATAGCGTGCAAGCACGGCGTCGGGCACCTTTGCCACCACCTGAGTCAGGACCGGCACGGAGTCCGACGCATCGCCGCGCTTGAACAGCACCCAGCCGTAAGTATCGAGGTACGACGGGTTCGGCGACTTCGCGAAGCGCACCGACAAGTCCCTTGCGCGATCAAGGCTCGCGGAATCCTTCTTGTAGGTCGCGAGCAGCATTGCAAGATTATTCGCAGCCAAGTCGGACTGCGGATAGCGCCGGATGTCATCTTCGTATTCCCGGATGGCCTCGTCCGGCATACCCTGTCTTTCATACAGCGACGCCAGCTGCACGCTCAATTGTTCAGTCTGATCGACCACCAATTTTGCGTTGCGCAACGTCGCAATCGCCGCCGCGGGATCCTCTTTGGCGGCGACTTGGGCATTCGCCAGACCGTGGTACGGTGCCCACCATTTGGGGGTGCGCGCGATCGCTTGGCGGTAGGCTTCCTTCGATTCGGCGATTTTTCCGGCGCGCAGCAGCACGTCGCCTTTGATGGTCAGCGCCAACGAGGAATCGGGATATTTTGCCGATACATCATCCAGCCGCTTGATCGCCTCCGGCGCCCGATTTGAGCCGAGCAGCAACCGCACGACGGCCTCCAGGGGTTCCGCGGTGTTGGGTTGCAGATCGGCGGCATTGGTGTAAAGGCGCAATGCCTCCTGGCTGTTTTTTTCGGCTTCGGCAACCATACCTTGATATACGAAGCCTGCGGCGAGTTTCGGCTGCAGGCCCACGATGGTGTCGGCGGCCGCCTTGGCCGCGGCTAGATCGTTCGTGGCCATCGCGATCCGAAACTGGGCATCGAGCGCCTCGACGTCGTCGGGTTTTTGCTTGACGAGTTCCGCGATGATGGTCTTTGCCTGCTCCATCTTGCCGATTTGCGCCAGAAGCTGTGCGAATTCCAGACGCAGGACCGGACTCTTCGGATTGGCCTCCACTGCGTTGCGCAGGGTTTCCTCCGCGACCGCGGGTTCGCCATTGGCCAAGTGGGCGCGCGCCAGCGACCGGACCACCCCGATCGCATTTGGTTGGTCGCGCAGGACCGCCCGAAGATCGGCGATCGCCGCGCGCGGATCCTTGGTGGACAAAGCGATGCTGCCGCGGACGAGCAGCGCATCGTCGTCTCGAGGACTCTTGGCGAGCACCTCGTTGGCCAGGGCAAGAGCGCCGGACACATCGTTCTCCTCCAGTCTCAGCGCCGCGAGACGGCTCCGGGCGCTCAAACCCGCTGGGTTCAACTTTTCCTCTGCGATGACCTCTCTGTACACGGCCTCCGCCTTCGCGGGCTCCTTGCCTTCTTGATAAAAGCCCGCCAGTGCGAATTTCATCTCGCTGTCGCCGGGCGCCGCATCGATCATCCCCTTGAGCTCTTTCTCGGCCACATCCCGACCGCGAAGCGCGGCCAGAAAGGTGACCAGCGACATCTTGGCGTCCCGCTCCTTCGGCAAATCCTTGACCGCCTGGCGCAAGGTGCGCTCGGCCGCGTCCAGCTGCTTCGATCGCACGTAGAATTGCGCCAGCCGCAACCGGTGGGATTTTTCGCCGGGCTCGAGGGCTACGAGCTCGATCAGGACCGATTCGGCATCCGCGAAGCGATTTTGGTCCATGTAGATCTGCGCCAGCACCAAACGCAAGTCGACCGTGTCCGGAATCTTTGGAATTGATTGCTCGAGCAGCGTCTGAGCTTTGGTCTTGTCGCCCTGCGACGTGTATACGCCGGCGAGGACGGCTACCGCATCCTCGTTCGTCGGCGCCAACTTGACGGCGCGCTCCGCATCCGTTTGCGCCGCGCTCAAATCCTTTTGCTGGACTCGCGCAGCGGCCCGCACAACGAGCAATTCTGCGGCATCCGGGTGCTTGTCCATCGCAGGCTCGAGTAATTCGAGCGCCTGCTCCGGTGCGCCCGAGAACACGTACAACCGCGCGAGCTTTGCACGCGCGCCCACGTGATCGGGATTGACGTCGATCGCGCCTTGGTAGAACTTTGCGGCCTCGCGCTGGTTACCGAGCTTTTCATCAACCACTCCCATCTGGAACCGGACATCCGCGTCCTTGGGGGCGATCTGCAGGGCATTCTGAAATTCGACTCGCGCTTTCTCGAGGTTCCCTGCGGCCAAGAAGGTCTGTCCCTTTTCAAAATGCCGCGCCATTCGCGCCTGAGCGCCGCCGCAGCCGGACGTGGACGAGACAGCCAGCGCCAATGCGATCGTCAATAGTGGGCTCAACAGCGTGCGGGGTGGCATGGTCGATTCCGAGGCGCAGGAAGGAGGGACAGGCTACGAACTCCAGATGACGTCCGTATGACGAGTTCGTGGCTACAAGAGCGGCCGAACGATCAATCCCGCCAGCAGCGCGGCGGCTGCGATCCGCAGCCACACCACCGGCGTCTCCACGCGACTCACCAGCGCCTCGATCGCGTAGAAGAGAATGACGAGCTTGGCGATGCCGCCGGCGCCGCCGTCGGGCAACCCGAAGCTTCCGGTCAAACTCGGCACGACCAAGGCGACGAACAGGACGATGAGGTCCAGCGGCGTCAACTCGAAGCGTCGGTCCGTGGACAACCGCATGCGCAGCACCGTGCCCGCCGCCATGGTCAATATCGCCGCCCATGCAGCTACGGTCACCCACTGCCGGTCGTGCGGAACGACGCTATCCAAGTACACGAGCACGGTCGAGGTGATGTACAAGGCGGCTTTTTCTATCGTGCTCAAGGGCTTACTGCGCAGAATGGCGAGCCATACAACGGTGATCGCGAACAGCGCCATCAGTAACAGCCGCACGTCCATGCTCACACGCGCAGTCTCGGCGGTGACCAGCGTCGCGTATGCCCACGCCGCGACGGCCACGGTGAGATACGCCCATCGCGGCAGGTATCGCGGCTGCCGCAGAATCGTAATGAAGCGCGCCAGCGGAGAGGTCAGCTTGTTGGCCTTTGGGGCGCGAAACCGCCAGTGGCGGCGGGTAGCCACCTGCAGCAAGGTGATCGAGCCGATGAAGAATATCGTCACCACCCCGAGAATCGCGAGATCGGATTCAAAGCGCATCCAGTAGGCGAGCAGGAACAAATCGGCCTGGATCGCATAAATCACCATCACCGCTTCGTGGTGGTCGAACCCGAACGCCAGCAGCTTGTGGTGGATGTGGTTCCTGTCCGCTCCGAACGGCGATCGCCCCTCGCCAATGCGTTGCACCATCACGCTCAAGGTGTCCAAGATGGGCAAGGCGAGCAGCAGAATCGGCGTTGCTGCACTAACCACGGCGTCGCCGCTTTGAGTCGCACGCAGACTCAAGACGCCGACCGCGAATCCCAACAACTGGCTGCCGGCATCCCCCATGAAAACGCTGGCCGGGTAGGTATTGAATCTCAGGAATCCCAGTACCGCACCCGCAAAGGCCAACGCCAACGCGGTGCAAGAAGGTTCGCCCACGCTGTGCGCAAGCATCGCCAACGCGCAGAGACAGAGAAATGTCGTCCCGCCCGCAAGCCCGTCGAGTCCGTCGGCGAGGTTGATTGCGTTGGTGATGCCGACCAGAAAAAACATCGTCAAGGGAACGGAAACCCATGCCGGCAGCATCAGGCGGTCATCGAGCGTCAGCGCGTGAATCTGGATGTCCCCGCCGAGTACGACGATGCCGGCCGCGAGTACTTGACCTGCCATTTTGATCCGATAATCGAGATCAAAGCGATCATCCAGGGCGCCGAACGCGGTCAAAACACCCGCCGCAATCAGAAAGTACCGGTCGGCCGCTTGGAGCGGCACCACAATGATGGCCGGCACCAGTACCCCAATTGCCATGGCGACTCCGCCGATTCGCGGAATCGGCAAAGCGTGCACCTTGCGCTCGCCGGGTTGATCGACGACGCGCCACTTGGCGGCGACGCGGCCGAATATGGGCAGCCAGGCGATCGTGACGACCATCGCCAGCAGAAAGGGCGCGATGAATAGCATGGCCGACCTCAGTCGGGCACGTAGCGCGTGAGAGTTGGTGCGATCCGAGCCGCTAGGTCTGCGAGGCGGCGGTCGGCGTCCCGTTCATCCCCGCCCAACGGCAGGGCGGTAATCAGGCGCACCAGCGCGCCGTCGGTTCGGCGGCGCGTCAATGCATCCCAGAACAGATACCATTTGACCGCAATCTCATTGGTGATCACTCGGCCCCGCTGCTGGAACCAGTAGTACACCAATTCCCGTTGATCGCCGAGTTCGATGAGCGTGCGATTGACGCGCAGCGGCTGCCCATCGATCCTCACGTCGCTCAACGTTCGTTGGTCGAAATCACGCAGCTGCCAGCCGCCGCCGGGCAGACAGGAGCGCGGCGAGTGCACGGCCTCGCCTTTGCGCTGCGAGTTGTAGTACGCAATGTATAAACTGGCCGCCGACCCTCCGCCGTCCACGAAGTCGGCAAGCAGGTAATCGTCGAGCTTCAGCACGTCGCCGTACACCCCATCCATGGAGTTTCTGTGCCCCCGCCACGGGCCGAAGGTCGTCGGGTATTCGTCAAAGCTCGCACGCTGCGGATAAATCTCGGCGGGCCGCGGCGCGATTTGTGTAACACCGATGAACAGCAGCAAAACCCCGCATGCGGCGATGAAACTGGCCGGTATCTGCCGTTTGCGGATCAGCGCGCCGCTGGGCGTCGATGCCGGGAACTCGATGCCGAATTTCCGGCGCCAACTCCCCGATTCGATTCCGATGCGGCTCAACACGGCGATCTCCCCCAGCATCAGCGCCGCGCTGACCATGAAGATCATCCAGCCTTGGAACTCGTGCAGGAAGCCCTCGGCCATCTCAATGCCCCAGCGCTCCACGGTGACGCCGATGATGCCCACTCGAATGCTGTTCATGAGCACGGTGATGGGGATGCTCGACAGAAACAGCAGGATGCGTTTCCAAAGCGCACCCTTGTAGAAATACGCCATCAAGAAACCAAGCGTCATGAGCGGAAATAAGTAGCGCAGTCCGCTGCAGGCTTCAGCCACCTGCAATTTATAGCCGCCGAGATCGATGACATTGCCTTCGAGAAAGACGCTGATGTCGAACAGCCGGATGATCCATACACCGATTTGGGACGACACCAACTGCAGCTTCGTCGATAGATTCGCAAGAACGAACTGCGGGAGCGGGACCATGAACAACAGGATCAACAGCGGGACGGCGATCAGCCGGAACGCCGGCCATCCGATGAACGATAGAATCAATCCGTACAGGGTGATGACGTAGGCATATTGTACGATCACATAGACCGTGCCGAGTTGTCCCAGGACCAACAGCGCGCCGGCCAGCCCGAGGATCGCGACGCCCCACCAGCTACCGGCAAACGGCATGCGCTCCATGCGATCTTTCTGTTGCCATACGAGGAAAGCGGCTATTGGGGGGATCAGCAGGCCATGACTGTATTCGGCCGAATCGACCCAGCTGCCCCACATGATCGTGAGCCCATCCCAAAAAGGCCACAGGCTCGCCAGGCCGATCGCAAGCGCCGCCACTACGGGACCCCATGACAGCCGCCAAACGGGCGGCGCAGGGGTTGAGGGTTCGATCGACTGCACGGACATTGGTCGCTTCCTGACACGGATACCGCGCGGTACTGCCGGCGCGACCCATCTTGATACCGACAATGTGTTTCAGAGAGGTGACATCACCAAGGTCACCCGCGGCATAGGATGGGTACCGGGCTTATTGACAAGTCGGCTTGCTGCCGACGCCATGGCCCAGAGTGACGCGAAGAATCTCTTGGAGACGATGCTCGTAGGTGTGCTCGCGGTATGCGCGAAGTTGACCGCGCCGCGCAATATCGGCGGCAAGATCGGGGTGGTCGAGGTAGTACCTGACCGTCTCTACGAGTTCCCCGATTGATTTGAAAGCAACGATCTCACTGCCGACCTGAAAGTGCTCCGCCAGCACGGGAACTGACGTTATCAATTGGAATCCGCCGCATCCCGCCAGTTCGAAGGCACGCACATTCAACCCATCGACTTCCCCATAGTGGAGAGTATTCAGGCAGATGCGCGCGCCATTCGCGGCTCGCGCCTTGTCGTCGGCGAACACTTCTCGCCCTGAGTGTGCAGCGCTCAGACGGTTCAGCAACCAGTCCGGCCGCGTCCCCCATAATTTCAGATCGAATTCCGCCAGATGCCTCAATATCTCCTGTCGGTAGTAGTACAAGGTTCCCGCGATCATGACGTCGCAACCGTAGGTTTTGCGCTCGGCTTCGGTCAACTCGACGGTGCGGTGGACGCGCGGGTTGCAGGCTTCCGGCAGGTAGAAAAACGCGGTCGATTTGACCATTCTCGAGAACAGGTCATGCATGTAGCGGTCCTTGACGAAGACGGCGTCGTATTCCGAACCGAGCAGGAATTGCCGGCCCAGAGTGGTCATTTGGTCCTGGCACCAGCATGCAATTCTTGCCCGCGTTACCCCGCGCAGCCGCTTCACTGTCTTCGGCGAGAGTTGGTTTCCCAGCGTGACTAGAATCAGCGTCGGTTCAAAATCTTTCACCGCACGCTCCATGCGCGCCTCATACAAGCGCTCCGGCTCCCTGAAAAACACGTTCGTGAACTTGTGGATACCCTGTCGGACGAGTTTTGGGGTCCAGCCGAGGGATGTTGCGCTTTGAAAGAACTCCGCCGTGCAACCCAAGCGACGCAATGACTCGACGATGTGCCATTCCAGGGCGTCGGGGAAAATATGGTGGCCGACGACCAAAATCCTGGGCATCTTGGCCGGCGGCTGCGAGTCAATCTCCGTATTCTCGGTCATCAGTCTCTCTGGTTGGGCAGAATCACCGAGCAACGGCAGGAGTTCGCGCCCGGTCCATCGGGCATAGTATAGGGAACGCGGCGCCTCCAAAAAGCAACCAGCGTGCGTCACGAAGCGGCAACAAGGGGAGCGTATGCATGACGCCGCGTAACGTCGGGCAATTCGCGAGCCTTGAATGAACAACTGCGTTGATGACTACATCGATTGGAAGGACTGGCGTGGCGGTTCTTTCGGCGATTGCGCCCCCATACTGGCTCGCTATTTCGAGGCGGAAACCGGAATCCTTCCGAAGCCGGGTGTGCGAGTGCTCGAAATAGGTTTCGGCAACGGCTGCTTCATCGGCTGGTCGCGCGCCATCGGCGTAGAGGTTTTTGGAGTTGAGATCAATGCCGCGTTGGTCGATCGCTGCAAAACATTCCTCGGGGAGGAGCGCGCATTTGCGGATCTGTACGATGCCCGATTGAGTGCCGCCTCGGGGAGCTTTACGCACATCGTGGCCTTCGATGTAATTGAACATATAGGCCAGGATGAATTGCCCAAGTTCCTGGCCCGACTGAAAGCTCTGCTTGCCGTCGGGGGTCGCGTGATCTTGCGGTTCCCCAACGGGGACAGCCCTTTTGGCCGGATCTACCAGCACGGCGATCCCACCCATGTGACGACGATCGGCAGATCGAAGATTGCCTACTTCGCGCATCAATCGGGATTGGAGGTTGAGGAGATTCGTGCGCCGCGACTCCCGATGACCGGCGTCGGCCTGCGCAGGGCCCTCGAGAGGTGTGTCGTAACGGTCGGGCGATATTGCGTCGAACGTTTGGTGGGAATTCTGTATTTCGGCGGAACCGTGATTCCCCTGAACCCCAACTATACCGCCGTACTGTTGCATGCGGACGCCGGCCACCCGGCGCACCCACCGCCTAGGTTGGACCGTTAGGCCAATACCGGCGCCCGTCGATGTCGAGCCGCGCACGCTGAGATGACGGTCGATGCAATGGCGGCGGCGGCCGCCTCCGTGGACCAGCTCGAACTCCTTCTTTGTGCTTCTTCGCCCATTCGCATCAGGCCCTCTCGGCCAAGCGACACCGCGGCTCGCAGGACATGGACCAGATCCTCCCGGCTTCGTGATTCAAATACCCAGCCGGTCGCTCCCGGCTCGACCAGATCACGCGCACCGCCCACGCGAGACCCGGCGATCACAGCCCGTCCGCTCGCCATTGCCTCGTTCAGTGCCAGGCCCCAAGTTTCGCCCGGTCCGCGCGAAGGCAGGACATAGACGTCTCCGACGCGGTAAATGAGCGGCATGTCGCCCTGATTTTGAAACGGCAAGAAGTGAACGTTGGGCAGACCCCGCGCGCGTTCCCGCATCGCAGTCTCCAGTTCTCCGTTTCCGACGAAGATCAAGTGGGCGCTCGGCTGCAACGAGATGAAGGCATCGAGGAGCAGCATCGGATCCTTCTTGGGGAGAAACTTCGCCGCATATAAGATTGCAACGGCATCGCCGCGAATGCCCAATTCGTCCCGCCACTTTTCAACTCGCCCGGCGTCGTCGCCGCGGAGTTCCCGGAATCTTTCCGTGTCGACCGAATGGGGGGCAAAGGCGATGCGCTCCGGTCGAACGCCGCTCCATAAGTAGTAATCCCGATTGTTTTGCCCGACGGAGATGACTGTGTCTGCGTTGGAGTACACCCAGCGCAGCCACAGGGCGCGCGCCAGCCGGCGAATTCGGCTGCTGGAATCAAGCAGTGTCGAGTCGCCGCGGAAAAGCACCGGGATCCTTCCCTTGAAATGGCGCATCGCGCTCAGATGCGAATGCAGATTCCAGCCGTAAACCAGCACCGCGCCCGCGCCCCACTCGGTGATCTCACGTATCAAGGACGGGTTCCTGACTCCTCTGAAATGAGTGGGTTTCGGATCGCCGGCGACATTGGCGACGAATACATGATCGTATCCGTCGCGCAGCGGGACGTCCCACTCGAACGTGGCCCCGAATCCTGGATCGAAGACCCGGCCCGATGCCGCCTGCGACCAGGTGAAGAAAACACGCGGCGTTACGTCCGCCGACTCCGCGAGCGCTCGGAACACCGGTGCGTAATACTGGATGGGATGCGTTGAAACTATGGCGAGTTTTACTCGCGTCATACCGCACGATATTAGCTTACGACTGTGACAGAACGGCGACCGCCCGCTGATCATGCAGTTGTAACCTTATGTCATTAGGATGCAACACCTTATTGTCATACGAATCCCCCATGAACGAACGGCGGCGCAGCGCTTTCTTGAGCGTGTTTTTCGGCTATTCCAGCCTGGCCATTTCCCTCGCGCGCAACATTTTGCTGGTGCCGATTTATCTGCGCTCGATTCCGCTGGTTGAATACGGTGCGTGGCTTGCGACGGGGGGCGCGCTCGCCCTGATGCTGATCAATGATTACGGGTTGTCGGGCGTGGTCACACAGAGAATGTCGGCGCACTATGGCGCGGGCAACTTCGGCTCATTGGGTAGACTGGCCGGATCGGCCCTTGCAATCGGAACCCTGCTCTCCATCGCGTTGTCCTTGGTCAGCCTGTGTTGCGTGCCGATTTTGCCCGGCCTCGAGACTCTGAGCCCGTCTCAAACTCATACGGTGCTCATATGCTTTGTCATTGCGATAGCGGCGAATGCGCTGGGCGTGATCGGAGCGACCGCCGCCAGCGTAATACGCAGCCTTCAGCGGGTCGTGCTCGGCGGTTCGATCCTGTTGGTCGCCGAAGTGGCGAACGTGGTTGTGATTCTTCTCGGGCTCGTCGCCGGTTATGGCCTATATTCGCTCGCCGCCGGCCTCCTGGTGCGGGCGGCCATATTGACCTTTGCCGGACTGGTCGGCGTGTGGTTCGTGTGCGTCCGCAGTCTTGGAGTCGCCGTCGAAATTCAGGGCGCGACCGTCAGGGATTTGATGGGCGAATCCAGCCGCTTCTTTTTCTCCGCCGTGGCCGTAAGATTGATGGCTCAGGCGAACGTCTTTTTCGCCGGATGGATCTTGGGGCCCGCGATCGCGGCAATTTACAGCTTGACGGTGCGCGCCCACGAGACCGCCGTCATGCTCATCATCTCGATCAGCGGCTCCTTGGTGCCCTCGATTACCCATCTGTTCGGTTCCGGCAACTTCACGAGGTTTCGCAGCGTCGTATTGAGATTGCTGGTGATCTTGGCCGCTCTGACTGCACTGGCAATGACGATCACCATCATCATGAATCCCGCCTTTCTGCGCCTTTGGGTGGGGAAAGATGCGTTTGCCGGGCAAGCCGTGTCCATCCTCATGGGTGCCGCGCTATTCGTATCGTTGATCGGCGGAGTCGCCTACGACGCCCTGCTGGCACAGGGTAAATTTCGTCTGGTGAGCCGGTTCTATATCTGTAGCAGCCTGCTTCAGGTGCTGTTGCTCACATCGCTGCTGCGTTCGGGTCTGTGGGTGGCTCCCTTGGTGACGATGGCGACAGTCGCCGTTTGGGGAGTTGGATTTTGGATCAACGTCGGTCGGGACATCGATATTTCCCGCAAGGAGGCGCGCGGCCTGATTGGAGAACTGGTGCGAATTGTAGTGATGAGCGCCGCGTGGATCGCGGCCTTCGATACTTTCTATCCGGGCGCGAATTCCTGGCCGGCGCTCGTCGCCGAGGGCGTGGTCTCCGCGCTGTGCGTATCCGCCTCTTACCTGGTGATCAGCCCCAGGCTCCGCGACATCGTCCGCGACGAAATCGGCACGACATTGCGCGCGTTTCGGGCGGCTTAGCCGTTGCGGCGCCGCCTGTAGCCCATGGGCACGCTTCGCACCATCTTCGCCCTATCGGTGGTCTTCGCGCATTCCTGGCCCGACGGCATGCTTTTCGTGGGAGGCCAGAATGCCGTCGAGCTCTTCTACATCATTTCCGGCTTTCTGATCTCCTACATCCTCGTCGAGAGCCGTAGTTACGGCAGCGTGAGCACCTTCTACATCAATCGATATCTCAGGCTGTATCCAATTTACATCGTTGTGGCCGCCCTTTCGCTGATCGCCGTTCTCGTCTTGAAGCAACCGCAATTCATGGCGGTCTACCGGCAAGCTCCGATCGATGCCATAGGCCTGCTGGTGATCTCCAATCTGCTCATGTTCGGACAGGATTGGGTCATGTTCTCCGGTGTAGCGCATGGGCAATTGGTTTTTTCCTCCGACTTTCAGCTAAGCGAGGTTCTCCTGTACCGCGGGCTTCTCGTTCCTCAGGCATGGACTCTCGGAGTCGAGCTCTCGTTCTACCTGATCGCGCCGTTCGTGCTGCCCAGACGCCGGCTGATTTACTCGCTTCTCCTCGCATCGATAGCCCTCCGCGCCTGCCTCATTCATTCGGGGCTGGGAACCAGAGACCCATGGACTTATCGATTCTTTCCGGCGGAGTTATCCCTCTTCCTGGTTGGCGTACTGGCCCACCAAATCCTGCGCCCCTTGTATGCCAAGATATTGAAACGCGGCGAGGCATTGATATCCGGCGCCGCCACCTGCTTCTTGATAGCGCTTGCGCTCGTCTATTTCTTGATACCGCTGATCGAACCCTATCGCGCCCTGATACTTTTCGTGGCGTTCGTATCGTTGCTTCCCCTGGCGTTCATATTTCAAGGCCGGAATCGCTTCGATATGTGGATTGGCAATCTCAGTTATCCCATATACATCGGCCATCTATTAATGACCGGTGCGGCCGCTCATGTCTCGAGGGCCATGGGGATGGGCAACCTGCGGATCATTTCAATTGCGTCCGCCGCTTTGTCGGTCGCATTCGCGATTCTGCTGAATTACGGAATCGGCATGCCCTTCGAGAAAGTTAGAAATTACGTCAAACTTCGGCAATTCGACGCAAATCAGCGCCCGGTGCCGGCCGTTTCTTGAGACTTGGTTCATCGGCTACAAACACCGTATTGATCCTGTCTTTGTAGACGACTGCGTAGCCGGCATTGGCGATCGAGCGTTGAACAGCCGCATCACCGGCCGAAATGTCATGCAAATCCGGATGGGTGTGGGAGAGTTCGACAATGATCATCGTGGGCATCCACTTCTCGAGGGAGAATCCGGCGAAAACCGACGCCTCTGCTCCTTCGACGTCGACGATGAGCACGTCGATTGCTTTTCCTTCCGCTCCCGAGGCCGCGAGGATTTCGTCGAGAATTCGTTGTCGTACGGTCAGACGAGTGGAGTTCTTGACCGCCTCCTTGGCCCAATCGAGGCGTTCATAGCCTCTGATTACATCGTCATTCGTCGAAGTAAAGGGTCCGGCGATCGTGAATTCAACGTCAGCGGCAGTGTCGCCGACGGCGGCATCGACAACCTGTATGCGCGCGTTGCCATGATAGCGGTCACGACAGGCCTGCGCGAAGCGAGGAATCGGTTCGATCAGTATTCCGTTCCACCCGGCATCCGCAAGACATGAGCTGTTGCTGAACGATATCCCATCATAGGCCCCTACTTCCACGAACAGCCCATCGTTTCGCTCGCCCAGGAATAGACGATACAAAGTGGCCAACTCCGGTATTTGACACGTGGGCGCCGGCCTGTAGAAATCGTCGTGCCCCCGCAAGTCCTCGGGATCCGGAGCTCTCACGCGCTCCAAGCGCAGGCCGACACGTGCCAGAACGGCGTTACCCAATCGCGAAATCGTCGTCATGACCTTTAATCTCCGAAGTCGTCAGCCGGTATGGCGTGCGGCGCGCCCAACGGCGGGGCCGTTCACCGGAGAAGATTGGGGAACGGTTGAATGGCGGCCTTCGAGACATTCTCCAAGTCCGTCGGGCCCGCCTCGGCGGTCGAGCGCCCGCGCCAGGGCACGCGCGCAAAAAACAGATGCAACAAGCCGATTCCGAGCAGCGACCGCATCCAGACGACATAGTGTGTCGCGAACTCTCCTTCTGATGCGAGGATGACTTCACGTACGGTTACCACGATGACGAGCACACGGGTGATTGTCGCCGCCTGCGCAAGATTGAATCGACCGCCGATACTTCCGAAGGTCAATCCGATCAGGCTCATGCCCACGAGCACTCCGGCCCAACCAAAATTCCAATACAGCTCACCCAAGTGCGAAGGCGACACGTATGTTTCGGTGGCGTCGGATATGTGGAATTCCTTGTTCATTATCTGGCCGGTGGGAATCGAGGGCTTGTCGGACCACAACAGCCGCGGTATGAATGTCGTGATGATCGGAGTCAGCGTATATCCGTGCTGAAACGGCGTGATTGTGCCCGTTCCGCGCACGATGATCTCCACGCTGGTTTTGGTCGTCAATCGTTCGAGCGCCGTCTGTGCCCTGTCGTGGCCGGTGTTCGTGCGCTCCTTGGCCTGCAAAGCCCTTTGTATGGCGTCGAAGACGTTTTCGCTTGCTTTGGTGGAATTTTCCGCTCTTTCGTCGCGCACCACGCGGTTGGCCTGCAGAATGGGAAAGCCGACCGCAAGGACGACGAGCATCAGAGCCACCCAGAATTTCGGCACGCGCCCGTAGACCAGAAGATTGGTCAGCACGACGAGTACGCCGCCGATCAATGCCTCCGTCTTGAAGTCGATGATGAATCCGTAGATCAATTGGAAAACCACGACGCCGACCATGAGCGGAACCATGTAGGGGCGCCGGTATCGACATTGCGCGTATGCCAGGATGAGAATCGACAAGGGCTGCGCCATTCGCGCCACCATGAACATGCCAACCTTGATGCCACCGAGGCTTTGCAGGCCGGCCAGCGTCGCCGCGTTGCTCCGCTCGGTAAAGAGGTTGACGCTGAATTCCCAGCAAAGCCGGGTGGCCACGAGCCACAGCGTGACGCCTACGACCATCAGTGAAAGTTCGGTCCAGTCCTTCGGGACTATGTTCGGCGCCGGCCTCGAGGCGGCGCGACAGGCGATCCGATAGGTGATTTGTACGAGCAGCCCCCCCACGATAATCAGCATCTCCGCCGTGTCGAGGATTCCATCGCGTTCTATCGGCGTGCCGTCCACACCGAAAATGAGATTGCGAAAATCCAGTGCGCCGTACATCAAGAAGAAATCGACCGACCAGAGCACCAGGAGTGCATACGGCCCATTGACGGCCCGCGCCTCGATGATGGGAGCCGAGCAAATCGCGAACAGGAGAATGACGTATATGGGATGAGCGGCCCCTGGATGCACGCCGTATCCAACCAGCACGAGGGCGGCCACCAGGGCATTGAGAAGCATGTACAGCGCGTTGCGGTTCATATTTGCATGCTCAGGGGCGCGTGCATTCGCACGTGGGCTCCGTCCCGGCCGGACATACCCTGACGGTTTCGGACTCTCTGGTATCGAGCGGCCGGCGCGCGCCTGCGCAGGAATTCGAGTACAACACGCTGTGCGAGACCAAGGCCGAAGTGCCCAGACTGATCCCCGTGCGGGCGTTGATCGGTCCGCCCTTGCAGGCTCTTGCAGGCGCGGAATCCAGGCCCCCCAACGCGTTGTGAAAGATGAGAGCGTTGCTGACGAACGGCCACCGATTCGGCGGCGGACCCTGATACCAGGTGGGCATTAAAGAGATGGCCCCACCCTGAGTGGCGTCGGCCCCGTTGATCGAGTTGTGCGATATCGACAGGCCGTAACTCGCCGTCGGTGGCACGGAGTTCGGCGTCGGCCCGATCGCGATCGATCCCAGGATTCCGGAAGAGCTGCAATCGTCGTCCCAATCGTATTCGCCGTCGATCGTATTGCCGCGGATCTCGAGAAAGTCCACATAAAATGTCTCGCGGCCGCAGGCGCTGCAGGATTCCTCCTCTGCGTTGTAGTACTGCTGAAAGACTATCCCATCGGTTCCGTACTGCCGGTTGCCTTCGACCACGGAATCGGCATTCTGGGCCCAGATACTGATCCCTCCGCCTTTCTTCGAGGTCCGATTGCTCTTCAGGCACGGAGGTCGGCGATGATCGACCGTGTTCGCAATCGTATATGCCTGCCAAAACTCCCGACCGATGCTCACACGCGTCTTTCCGGATTGCGGAACGACATCCCAATTGGGTGCGATCAGAAGTGTCACCGTGCCGCCCGAGCGATCCTCCGTATAGGAGCGGATTTTGCGTACTTGGCCGAGACCAGGGCCGTCGCCCACCTGAATCCAGTGGCCTTGGTAATAATTGCCGATTCGAATGTCCCTGTCGTTTTGCCGCGCGGCCAGTGACCCGGAGATGGTGATGCTGTCCACGGTCGCCCGCAGCACTGCCGCCGCTCGGGCCAGTCCAAAGGTATTGGCATTGTTGTCGTAGGAGATCGCCTCGCCGTCGCCCGCCTTATCGCCGGTGCAAGTTGCGACGTTTTGCGAGACGAGCAACATCTCCTGGTTGCCGTTCATGTGCCAGAAGAAAGCGGCGCGCCAGCCGTGTGCATCGTCGACCGAGTACAGGCGGTCGGTCGCGGCACCGTCCGCGGTGTTATGACTGAAATCCATACGCAGAGACGCGCCTATCTCGCTGGCCATTGTCCCTTGGCGAATATCCGTCTCGAGATAGCTTCCGGGTTTGAACGAGTTATATTCAATCACTGCATCTTCGACACCGAACTTCTCGTTGACGAGATAACGGTTACCGGCAAGCTCGAGCGCGTTGCGGTAGGCTCCGAACTCGTTGTAGGTGATGAACAATCTCGAGATCGGCGCTCCGCCATCCTTGATTGCCACGTTCGGCCGATCGAACACATTCTGGGTGATGACGATATCGGACACGGCCGGTTGAGCACTCGAGGAGGAAGCGCCTTCGGCGTGTGCCGGGCCGATTTGGATGAAGGTGCTGTCGACATACTTTGGGCCATATATGTGGGCATCGCGAAACGTCATTCCCTCGACTTGATTGCCGCCGAGCAGCGTGAATGTCGACTTCGCCGGCATCGGTTTTCCGTCGGCGTTTTGAAGAATGGTCGTCTCGAACTTTCCGGCGCCGCGCAAATTTACGCCGCGGGGAACCAAGATGCCGTTCGGCTGCGCCATGGTCGTCTCGGACAGGTTCCAAGTGCCGGGTCCGAAGGTTACGGTACCTCCGCCGGCGGATTCTGCCGCCGCAATGGCTCGCTCGACGCACGCAACATCGTCGAGCCCGTCATCCGCTTTGCAGCCTCCGTACGCCGCCGCACTCACCCTGAACTCCGGCGAAGGCGGCGGATCCGGACGGACCTCCAAGTATTGTCCGGAAAGCTCGATCCACCCTGCTCGATCGCGCCTCACCTGTACGTGGTAGGTGCCGGGCGTGATTTTCGCCGGCAATGCAGCAAGTGCGACATAACGATCGAGGGCCAAGTTCGCCGCTCCGGCGGTTGTCGCCCTCAGGATGATTTCGGCCGGCCCCAACAATCTAACCTCGGTGGCCGCGTTCGGCGCGGGCTGCAGATTGCGGCCGACGATCTTGATGTAGCGTGGAAGCGACGCAATGCTCGTGCTCGAGTAAACCATCGCGGGACTCAGCCACAATGGTCTTGCATCGTTTATGCGCACCGGCTCGCTCCACTCTCGGCCGGCGGTCAGCACCCACAACGCGTATGCCCGGTCCGCGCGCATCGATCTGGGCAAGCGCACCGTCAGAGAATACGGAATGTTGGCGAAGCTCACCACATCGGCCGTCCCGGACGACGACGTCGATTGCCGCGGCGGCTCGAGGGGATGTGTCAATTCGCTCTTGTCGTCATCGATTGCTTGGTATACGACCTGATCATCGCCTTTGAATCCGAATCCCGGGATGAGCAGCAGATCATCCGGGTCCCCTCTGGATGGGCTTTCATAAGCCGGTTGACGATATAGAATTGGCGCCGCCGACCAGCCGCGCGGGGCCGCTCCCATGGACGCCAAAATTCCGGCTGTGGCCATAATCGCGAGTCGTTTCTGCTTCACTGTGCAAATCAATTCCGATCGCGGCGCCCGGGCCGGGTCAGGGCCGCTAACAGATAGCCGCATCATGTGACAGGGGTGTGACAACCTCGAAGTCCCCGGTGCGTCGACGCGAAGCCCAAGCGGCGCCGCATGCAGGTTGTAACATCTGCGAGTATGACTTCGATATCGGTCCTGATTTTGACCTTGAATGAAGAAACCAACCTGGCGGAATGCATCGATTCCTGCGCCTGGTCGGATGATATTGTGGTTTTCGACTCGTTCAGCACCGACCGAACGCAGGTTATCGCCGCGCAGAAGTCCGCGCGCTTCATTCAGCGTCGGTTCGACAACTACGCCGCCCAAAGAAATGCCGCCTTGGCCGAGGTCCGTTTCAAACATTCTTGGGTATTGATGGTCGATGCCGACGAACGCACGCCTGCCGATTTGGTGGCAGAAATGACTCGCGCGGTCGCGAATGCCGACCTTGGTACCGTCCTGTTCCGAATGCGGCGAAAGGACTTCTTTTTGGGCCGTTGGCTGCGCCGCAGCAGCGGATATCCGACCTGGTTCGGGCGGCTGGTTCGCGTGGGTCGGGTACGGGTCGAGCGTGAGGTGAATGAAGAATACATCGCCGACGGCAAAACGGCCCACCTCGAGTCGCACCTTTTGCATTACCCGTTCAATCGAGGGGTGGCGCATTGGTACGAGCGACATAATGGATACTCCACGATGGAGGCGCGGGCGAAGATTCAGTCGCGCGGGGCGCCGTTATCGCCAAAGTCGCTATTCTCCGCCGACCCCGTCGTGCGTCGACGCGCCCTCAAGCAAATCGCGTATCGGTTGCCGATGCGCCCGGGTATCTGGTTCCTTTATCTCTACATCTTCCGGATGGGATTTCTCGACGGCCGCGCAGGCCTCGCTTTCTGCCGAATGCGTGCGTCCTATGAATTGATCATCGACTTGAAGGTGCTGGAGCTGGAACGGGCGCGCACCAATTCGTCTCACGGGAACCGGTAACACAAATTCCACATTGATCCCGTAGTCTCGAGAATCACAAGAGCGTACGAGAACCCTCCGATGCTGGTACTTTCCACGCCCCGCGGCCTCCCGGTCCGTGTACCCGAGGACCCGACCGAGGATCCGTCGCCCCGCTTCAACCCCAATGAGCTGCAGGCGATCCGGAGCTACTATGAAGAAAACGGCTACGTGATCGTCGCGAAACTCTTCGCGGCGGAGACTTGCGACGCGCAGCGACGTTTGTGGGAGGAGGAAGTCAAACCCTTCGGCGGCTATATCTATCGCCAAGCGACAGCCAAGGCCGAAAAGCATGTCTTCAACGACAACGGTTGGGTGATGAACCCGATACTCAATCTTCAAAGCCTCGACCCGAGGCGATTTCCGCGGTTTCGAAACTTCGCCACTCGCTCGGTGCTGGCTTCGCCCGATTTGAGCTCTGTGTTCGCCGGGCTGTTGGGAGAGCTCCCAAAAGTCGTTCAATCGATGTATTTCGAGGGAAACTCCGCCACTTGGGAACACCAGGACAGTTACTACCTGGACTCCGAGAAGGTCGGCGAAATGGCCGCCGCTTGGATCGCCATCGAGGATATCGCAGCCCGTGCGGGCCGCTTTTTCGTCTGCCCGGGTTCCCACAAGTTCAAACTCGATGAGCATGGACTGGAAAACAACATTGCCGAACATCACGAAGTCTACATATCGTCGGTGGTGAACAAGATCAGGCAACTGAATTTGCCGATCAAGGCGCCGGCGCTGCAAAAGGGCGACGTGCTCTTCTGGAACGCGCTGACGATCCACGGCTCCCTCAATACTCAAGACGGTCTGCGCTCGCGCTCGTCGATCACCTGTCACGCTATTCCGAGTTCGCGATTGTTCCTCCATCACCAAATACTGCTATGGGACGTCGCCACCGACACCGTGAACCAGACCAAAATATTCCGGCCCAAGGATCTCTCTATCTTGAGGAACCGCCTCATCTTTCGGCTCGAATCAAGGTTCCCATCTGTTTTTTATTGGGCAAAGAAAAACGCGGTGAGGCAGGTATTCAGATGGAAGACTCCAGGGCGGCGCGATTACGCGCCCGTGACGGGCGGTTCTCCCATGCCGGCGAAGGATAAGGATATTACTGTTTGATCACCGCTCTGAAGAGGATTCCGCTTGCGGCGGCGACGAATGCCCGATTGAAGGCTTGGTTGCTCGAGCGCGACGCTGCCGCGATACGCCATCGGTATTTGGAGGCCGCCGACCGGCGCGGGATCGTGGTTCCCGAAGGCGCGACCCTTCAATCTGCGTTGATGCGTCGAATCGGCGAGAGAACGGCGCGACTTCGCTGGCCCAAGCGGCCGGAGGACCTGCACTTATTTCTCGCGTTTTCGGTCACCAACTGGGAAGCGGTGCTGCCGAAAGCGTTATCGGGATTTGGCGAGCTATCGGTATTCGAGTGGCGGTCGCGCGGCTTCGACGAATCAATGCCCGACTGGCTGCAAAGACGCGACGCCATGAACCGGGGGATGTTGGAGGCCTTTGTCGCGGCCAATGAGCGGCGCCCGATAGACATCGTCGTCGGCTACTTCTCCGGATTTACGGTAGCGCCGCAAATATTGGAGCAAATGGCCGCGCATGGCGCGGTCATCACGAACTTCTGTTTCGACGACAAGGTCTGCTGGCCGGGGGCGATTCGAGGGGGGCGTTACACGAGCACCGCCGCGGTCGCACACGCGGTCGATCTCAACCTGACCAGCGATCCTCATGGCATGACCCGGTACTTCGCTCACGGAGGACTGAGCATGTTTCATGCCGAAGCAGCGGATCCGGATTGCTACGAGCCGTTGGATGTGCCGTTTGAGCATGACGTCTCGTTCATTGGCGCCTGCTATGGTTGGAGGCCGCGACTGGTGGAGGGGTTGCGCCGAAGGGGCATCGACGTCACGTGCTTCGGGCGGGGATGGCCGAACGGCGCCATATCCATGGAGGCCATGAATCGGATCTACGCCGCAAGCCGAATCAATCTGGGATGCGGGGGTATCGGCTTTTCCAAAAATCTCTTGTGCCTGAAGGGCCGGGATTTCGAGGTGCCGATGAGCGGTGCTCTGTATCTAACTCAAAACAATCCGGAGCTCGCGAGCGTGTTCGAAGTCGGTCGCGAAATCCTGCTCTACGACGACATCGACGACTGCGCCGATACCATTCGCGCGGTGCTGGCGGACGAGCGTCGTGCGGACGCGATTCGCTCCGCGGCCCGCGCGAGGAGCCTCCGGGATCACACGTACTCGGCACGGTGGATACACGTGCTGCGCGTCCTCGGTGCCGTTGCGCCCGGCGCCGGATCGGAATATCCACGATGAATCAGCTGCGGGCAATCGTCAGGGACGCGCGCGGCATCGCCACCGTGTGCGGATGGCTCATTGCCTTACGTTGGTTGACCTGGATTGCGCTTACCCTACCGGCCTGCGTGCGAAGTCGTAACCTTCAGCCCGCCGACCGCCGCATGGGCAGCGGGCCGTTTCGCGTCACCCGCGGCGCATCGCACGCATCGCTATCCGGCCCTCAGGTGTTCAGTGGAATTCGAGAGATTTGGGTGCGCGACGTATACCTCCGTGATGACTACCTGGAAATTCCACGGGGCGCGCTGGTAATCGATTTTGGTGCGAACCTGGGCAATTTCACCAACCTCGCTTTGGCGCAGCACCCTGACGTCAAGGTCATAGCCGTCGAGCCGAGTCTTGCTCTTTCCAGCAGCCTGCTGACGTCGGTCGGCAACAACGGCTGGGCGAATCGCGTCGCCGTCAAGCGGGCGTTCGTAGGAGTGAGCACCCGCGTCCAATCGGCGGTCGCCGATATTCCGGATTACAAAGGTGCTCCATTCATCACCGAAGAGGATTTCCTGAGCGAGTTCGGCATCAAGCGCGTGGATTTCTTGAAATGCGACATCGAGGGCAGCGAGTTCTTTTTGCTCCGGCCCGAGAGCCGGTTGCTGTCCATGACACGAAGCCTTGCAATCGAGATCCACACGTGGGGCGGCCCGGTATCGAGTTTCCTGTCCGGCCTGCGCGATATCGGCTTCGAATTCGGCTCGGTCACATACGATGCCTCCGGTTGCTGCATCGCGCTCTGCAAGCGGACGGCGAAGCAGCTGTAAGCCAATCGATCGGTGTTAGGAGTTCACTGAGCCGTCTTCGGCCAGTCTCGCACTGTTCCGCCGATCGAGCGGATAGATTCCGCTCACCGAGAATCGCTCCCGCAGGATCAATCGCCGAAACACGATATTCGCAACCTCCACCGGCTCCCGCCAGCGCCGCATACGGACCGCGAGCGCCCTTGGGGTGAAGTTCTTGGCCAACGGCAGCGAATCGGTTTCGAACAAATCGAGCAATGTAAACCACAGCTCCACGACCCGCAGTGCGGCGGCGGATGGCAGATGGATCTTCAGGCGCTTCGAAGCCGTCCAAACCGAAAACATCCTGAGCCTGGCGCAATCGTTCAACACCGTCGCGTGCACGTCGATGACCGCGATGTCGGACGGTGCCGAATCCACTCGCAAGGCGGTCCCTCGCTTCGGATCCGCGAGCCAATGTTGAGTGTCTTGGGAGTCCCTGACCCGAAATACCACGGGCGACAGCTTCCACCGCCTGAGGAACCATGGCACCGCGTGGAAAAACCGCTCGAGATAGTTCCGAAACGCCTCGAAATCGGCGACCGACGCCGATTCAAGATCGCTCTGCGCCTGGATTTTGGCTGAATTTCGCCGCAACAGGCTCTGAATATAGGCTTCGCGATCCGCGAAATCGAACGGCACGAGCTCGAATCCTTCGGGGCCGCTCCAACTGCTTCCGGGGGGCATTACGACGCACTCGGTCCGCGCCTCCGATTTTGCAGCAATCGCCACGAAGCGCCGCCTCGCCAGCTCCGGAGTGGTGGCAGTCGAATTGTACTGCCTCGTTTCCGGGTGCAAGAAGCAGTGATTGCTCGCGAAGGGTATGGCGTAGCGGGCGCGGGTATATATCGCGCAGCGCACGAATTGATCCGCCGAGTCGTGGTTGCCGTCGTTCCGGGGCAGCAAGCGCTCATGGTCCTCGATACAAAGCGGAATCGGCGACGCACTGGAATGGCTGCGGAAAATGAAGTCGATCTTCGGGTGGTTCCTCAAAATCTGGCGCAACGGCAGGCCGAAGAACTTGCAATCGTTGCAGTTGAAAAGCGTGTACCCGCCGCCCGAGAAGACGGCGGCACTGTCGACGCCGAATCCGAATTGATACGAGCGCAGTTCGAAATCGTCCCCGAGGGCGATTCCTGCGCCATGCGGCACTTCGATGATGTTGTGAAAGCCCAGCCAGCGCAAATCATCGACCATTCGCCGCGTGGGCACCTTCGGCACGACGATCTTGGTGCTCGGGTCGAACAGTTTCTTCAGCGAAGGTCCGTGAAAATGGTCCCAATGCAGGTGAGTCAAGTAAATGTATTGCGGCGCCAGATTTTGCACCAGATCGGGGTCGGGTTCCGGGAAATTCCACCAGCTGCGCCAGTAACATGAGCCGATCAGCCATGGATCGCACACAACGCGCACACCCCGGTGCTCGACCGCCAAACCCGCGTGGCTCAGTATTACGAATTTCATCTCATTGGCTCGCGTATGCGTGTGCGGCGACGGTCTATGCGCGGCCGAGAATTCGCCGGTATGCGGCATCCATCTGTGCGGCAACGCCCTCCCAGGACAGGTGCTCGATTGCGGCTTGCCGCCCCAGGACGCCGAGCCGTCTTCGCCGGATTTCATTCTGATGCAGGTCTGTGACGGCCTGAGCCAGTATGCGCGGATCGCCCGAAGTGACCACCCCGGCGCCGGTTTTCGCGACGAGCTTTGCGAGTCCGACTTCGGGGGTGATGACCACGGGGCAGGCCATCGCCATGGCTTCTGCCACGACATTGCCGAAATTCTCGGAGTAGGACGGCAAAACGAACATTTCCGCGTTTTCGTACAGCGCCCACTTGTGTTCGTCGCTTACGGGTCCGAGAAACCGCAGGCGGCCTGAGACGCCTTCGCGCTGCGCCAGGGCCCTGAGCTCCGGCAAGTAGTCCTCTTCGTCGTTGCCGGCGACCATCAGCGTCAATTGCGGGACCCACTTCCAGGCGCGTATCAGCCGGTCAAGTCCTTTTTTGTGATTGATACGGCTCAAGAACAATGCATAAGGTTTCGGGATGCCGCCGAACGGGCCGGCGCTCAGCGAAACATGATGACTCGGCCAGCTCACGCCGTTCGGAACACAGACGATCTCGGGCAATTTGAGACCCAATGCGGCCACCTCGTCGCCCTCGATCTCGGCGGTGACGTGCAATCGTGCGGCCCGCGCCAAGGATCGGCGTTCAACCAGCTTGATCCAGGCGGATTTGAGCAGGCGGCTCTTATTGCGAATCACGTCGCCCACCAACATGCCCCGCGGCGACATGAGGTACGGCACGCCGGCGCGGTATGCCAGCCGCGCTGCGACGTATGTCGGCCACAGGAAGACCGAGTGCAGATGAACCAGGTCGAACTCGGATATGGTCAGCCGGATCTGTCTGGCAAGCGCCGGAGACCAGTAAAGCCGACGGAACACCGGTACCGGAAAGTAGTGCACCGAAACGCCGTCCATTTTCACAGGCAGGCCTAGCGGCACGTCCGACTCGCCTTCGCCGTCGATGTTGGTCGTGTAGACACTGACCCGATTGCCGCGGCGAACGAGCGACGCGCATAGCGCATGCACCGAACGAACCGGCCCCCCGTAGCGCACTGCCGGGTAATACGTCGGTACGACGTGCAAGATCCGCAAAGGGGCGTTGAGCCCCGCGGCGGTCGACGGCGTCGATGCCGGCTTCAACATATGCCGATACGGTTCAATGGATGTATCCTTTCGCGCATTTCACCACTGTTATATGGGCTTTAGATGACAGCCATCCTCTCCGCGCCATGAGCCGTAGCTTCGCCCTGACGGCAGCCCGCATCACGTTCGGCTCGCGCGCACGGCGCATGGCGTGGAATATCGTATGGCTGTTGCTGTACCGGCCGAGTCCGCGCCCGTTCCATGCGTGGCGCAGGCTGTTGCTACGGGCCTTTGGTGCCCGAATAGCCGCCGGCGCGCATCCCTACGCAGCAGCGCGCATCTGGGCGCCCTGGAATCTGACCATGGCCGTCAATAGCTGCCTTTCCGATGACGTCGATTGCTATTGCGTGGCACCCATCACCATTGGGCCGTTCGCCACCGTAAGCCAGTATTCGTACCTCTGTTCGGCAAGTCACGACTATCGCGACCCCACGATGCCGATGGTGCTCGCCCCAATCGACATCGGTGCGGAAGCCTGGGTGGCGGCGGATGTGTTCATAGGACCCGGAGTCGCCGTCGGCGAGGGCGCCGTGGTCGGTGCGCGGTCGACCGTGACCCACGATGTGCCCGCTTGGACAGTAGTGGCGGGTTCTCCGCCGCTCGTCCGCGGACAGCGGCCGAGATTTACGCGGCCGCTCACTCCCCCCGGTTGAACGGCGCAATCATATGTCCGTCACACAGGGTCACCATACTCTGAGCGATGTGTGGAATTCTCGGCCTTTTCAACCCGGCCGGCATCCTGCCGCCGTCGGACATCCTTCTCGCCGCCCTCGACCGACTGAAACTCCGAGGGCCTGACGATTCGGGAATCTGGCGGGACGAAAGCGTGCTCCTCGGACACCGCCGGCTCGCGGTCGTCGATCTGTCGCCCTCCGGTCACCAGCCCATGGAATCCGCCGACCGGCGCTATATCGTTGTTTTTAATGGCGAGATTTACAACCATCGCGAACTTCGTCCGCGGCTCAACCTGCAGGGCGACTGGCGTGGCACATCGGATACGGAGACTTTGATCGAGGCCTACCGTTTCTGGGGCATGGATTGCTTGAAGTACATCAACGGCATGTTCGCGTTCGCCATCTGGGACCGGGTTGAGCGCAACCTGTTCCTCGCACGCGATCGTATGGGTGTGAAGCCGCTGTACTACTCCCATAGCCACGGGAAGTTTGGGTTCGGATCACGTCCGGGCGCCCTGAGCCTGCTGATCAATGACGATGGCTTGGAAATCGATTCCGAAGGGTTGCGTGTCTACCTGGAACTGGGGTACGTGCCCGCACCGTTGTCGTTTCACAGGGATATCCGCAAACTTCCGGCCGGGCACTGCCTGCTGGTCAATGCGCGCGGCGTGCGGCGGATCCGCTACTGGGATTATCGATCCATCAAACCCGATCCCTCGATGAACTCGCGCGCGGAGGGCGAACTGGTCGATGAGCTGGATTCGCTGATCCAGAGCGCGGTCAAGGCGCGTTTGATATCCGATGTGCCGCTCGGGGCTTTCTTATCCGGCGGTGTAGATAGCGCGATTGTCGTCGCCGCCATGAAGAACTCCGGCGTCGGCCACCCGAAAACATTCACCATCGGATTTACGGAAGAAACCTACAACGAAGGACCGGCCGCAGCGAAAGCCGCCAGGTACCTGGGTGTGGACCACATTCATGAAACCCTGGATGTCAACAGCCTCCTCGATCTGCTGCCGATGTACATCCAAGAGTTCGACGAACCGTTTGCCGACAGTTCTGCGTTCCCCACCATGGCGGTGGCGCGTCTGGCGCGTCGATACGTCACTGTTGCACTCAGCGGCGACGGCGCCGACGAGCTGTTCGGAGGTTATCACTACTACCCGCTGATCGATCGCCTTGCGCCGATGCTCGGCTGGCGCGCCGCGACCAAGCGCGCGTCGGGCCGCCTGTTCAACACGCTACCCTGGCACCGCACCAAGCTTCTCGCCGGCGCTCTGCAGTGCCGGGATACGGTAGGACTGTTTCACTTTCTGCGAAGCGTGAGCAAGGACTACCCGTCCCTCGTGAACCCGGAAATTTTGCGGTCGACCGCCAATTCGGAGAGCTGGTTCTCCCAATTTGCCGGGGCCTTCGCCGTCGATCTTACGGCGGCCGAGACCGCAATGCGCCTCGACGCCGGCCTGACATTGCCGGATTTGTTCTTGCAAAAGGTGGACGTCGCTACGATGGCCTTTTCCCTCGAAGCTCGATGTCCAATGACCGACTACCGGCTCGTTGAGTGGGCGATGCGCCTGCCGATGCGGTTCAAAGTGCGCGACGGCGAGACGAAGTATCTACTGAAGAAGGTATTGAGCAAATACTTGCCCGCCGAATGCGTGTACCGGCCGAAAATGGGGTTTGCCGTCCCGCTCGCAAAATGGCTGCGCGGCCCCCTGCGCACCTGGGCCGAAGAACTCGTTCACGACGACTCTCTGATGTCCCGGCTTCCCCTGGACAAGGCGCGAGTACGCGAATTGCTGCGGCAACATTCGGCGGGAGACCGCGAATCGCATCCGCTGCTGTGGAGCGTCTTGATGCTGCTGTGCTTCGTGCAAACCCACGGCGCTCGGCGCGCGCTTCCTGTCGTGGCTTATCGCGAAGTGGCATGATGGGCCCGAGAAAAGCCGCCCCCCGCGTGGTGTTTCTGTTCACCGAGATATTTGCGAACGGCGGCATCCAGCGGTTCAATCGGACTATTCTCGACTCCTGCGGCCAACTGGGCCTCCATGGGCGGGTGATGTCCTTGAACGATTCGTCGGAATCGATCGAGGGGCAGCTCAAACACGGCAATCTCACCGTCGTCGGATTCTCGGGGAATCGGCGGCGATTTGCGCTTGCGGTAGCCGTTGTGCTGCTGCGGGGCCGCTACGACCGTGTATTGATCGGTCATATCAATTTCCTGCTGTTGACGATCCTGGTCATGGCCCTGCGGCTGTTCAGCCGGACACCGACATTGCTCGTCGCTCACGGCATCGAAGTGTGGAGCGGCATAGGCTGGTGGCGTCGACGCGCCCTATCCCGGGTCACTCGTATCCTATGCGTAAGCCGGTACACGCGGCAGCGCATTTTGGATCAGGCGCCCGCCTTGATCGCCGGCCATTTGATTCGTTTCCCAAATGCGCTCGCGGATACGTGGGGCCGGGCGCAACCCGTCCCGACGGCCCGTGCCCTCCCGAATCCCTTCATTCTGTCGGTGACACGGCTGGACCGTGGCGACCGTTACAAGGGCATTGCCACGGTTATCGAGGCGTTCAGCATGCTGGCCGACGATTCCATGCAGTATTTCATCGTCGGTCACGGCAGCGATCTGTCCTTCCTGCAGCTGGTCGCCGAGCGCTGTGGAGTCCGGGATCGGGTGCGCTTCATGCGCGGGGTCAGCGACTCGGAATTGATTGCGTTGTATCAACAATGCGCCGCGTTCGTATTGCCCAGCGGCAAGGAAGGCTTCGGCATCGTCTTTCTCGAGGCGATGTTCTTCGGCGCCCCCGTCATCGCCGCGGAAGAGAAGGGAGCGGTGGATGTGGTGCGGGACGGCGAGACGGGACTCACGGTTCGCTTCGGCGATACGATTGAAATAACAAGGGCGATCGAACGCATCGTATCCGATGCCGGGTTGCGCGAACGCGTGCGGGCCGCCGGCCGTTCGCTGGTCACTGACGGCGGACCCTTCACATTCGCGGGCTTTACCAGGCGCTGCGCCGAAGTATTCGAGGCGGGCGAGACCACTGTCGCGTGATGCCTCAACCTATGGGGCACCCGGCGCACTGCGGCGCAGAACGGCGCTCCATCGATCGAGAGCTTGCTTCGGCGTGAACCTGTCGCAATACAGCCCGTAGCCGTTCAAGCCAATCGATTTTCGGCGCTCGCCATCGCATTTCAGTTCTACGATCCGCCGCGCGAGCTCCTGCGCATCCCCGACACCCACGGTCACACCGGCCCGCGCGGATCCAATCAGGCGCGCCACTTCACCGTCTTCATCGCCGACGAATAGGACCGGACGGCCGGCGGCGAGAATTCCGTAGACTTTGCTCGGTACGATCAAGCCTTCCAGAATCGGCAACAAACTCACCCAGTGCACATCGGAAGCAGCCATTCCATCGGACAGAGACTCGCGCGGCTGGTAAGGCAGGAAATGGAAACTGTGCAGGCCACGCCCACGCACCGCTCGCCGCAGCGCAGCCATCCCCGCGCCTCCGCCGATCATGAGAAACACTATGTCGTCGTCGCGGCTCAGCAGGGAAGCGGCATCGAGCACCGTCTCGAACTCGTGCGCCCGGCCGAGGTTCCCCGAGTAGCCGACCACGAATTTACCCGACAATTCGAGCTTCGCCCGCAGTGCACTGTCGGTTGCCGCCCTGGGCGCGCCCGAATCGCCGTCCGCCCAGTTCTCTATGACGCAAATCCTTTCCGGCGATATCCCCCGCCGCTCGAGAAACTCGCGCATGCGTTCGCCCAGCACGATATTCACGGCCGCGTACCGTAGCGACGCGTCCCGAAGCCCGCGCACCAGGCCATCGATGCACTTCGGGAGAGGGTTGCTTGCCAAGCGCGACGCAACCTCGGGAAAGATGTCCTGCAGCCAATTGACGAGATGCGCGCCCTTGGCTTTGGCGGCCGCCATCGCCACGATGGAAATGAGCGGCGGATCGGTCTTTGCCACCACCGTGTCGCCGCTGCTCAAGATCTTCAACAAAATCCACGCGCCAGAGATATAGAAGGTCAGGTAATCCATTGCTCGGCCGGCCAGCCGATCTCGCCCGAAGCGCGTCGTCCACACTCGGTGCACCGTGACCCCGTCGATCGTCTCCAGGGATGCCAGGTTCGCACTCGACCGATCATAGAGCTGGCGGGAGCACACGATGTGAATCGTAAAGCCGCCCGCTGCGAGCCCAAACGCAAGGTCCGACAACATTTGACTGGTTGCGGATTGATCTGGGAAGAAGTACCGGTTGATGAAGACCGCTTTGAATCGGCGGCCCGGCGGGCTTGAGGTCATTCGTTCGTAATTCGGCGATGAGCTGCCGCATTATCCCGGCTGCCCGTGACAATTGGACGACATCATGAACTTCGCTCACGGCCTCGCGCTTAGGCCTCTACCGGCATAGGGTCGCGCCAACGGTTCGCCGATGAAGAGGCCTTGGCCGGGCATCTGGACGCTCTTCCAGTAGGCCTCAATCACGGTCTCGCCCTGCAAATAGTGGCGCAGCAGCACGCTGACGCTGGGAAATTTGGCCAGACGGTTGCAAGGTTCTGAGACCGCGCCATAGGATGCCGTGGCGCCTTGTTTGAGCCAATCGGCGGCGGACATTTGTACACCGCCGGAGAGCACTCCACCGGTCGAGGTCAGATGATCGGCCACGGCACCGGGGCGAAAATGAATATGCGGCAATTCCGCCACGCGCGCGGTGCCGGTGAAATAGGCAATCGCGTCCTGCACGTCGTTTCGGACGGGCTCGGATAATTCGACGATGCGAAGGCGCCCGGCCAGGGTCTCCTCGGTATCGACGTAGGTCGCCGCGCGCACATTGCGGGACGCATCCTTTGTCCGCACCAGATACACCGTGCCGCCCGGAGACGTCGCGTCCGCCGCGATTCCACGCTCGATCAATGCGCGCGCGGCCGCCGGATCGCCCGTGGGAATGAGCATCGCGGGCCACCAGCCTACCGTGTCCGCCGGCAGCCAACCATCCGAGTCGAACAGCGGATTCGGCGCCGTAGGAGCGCAACCCGGCTCGCAAAAATCCGCCCGATAGCCGGCCGCAAAGGCGGTTGTCACCGACATGCAGCCCACTGCGTAGGGCCGGGACCAAACGAGGGCCAAAGATTGTACGGCCGTGGGCAGTTGATCCAGGGCCTGGAGCCGCAGCGGGGCAAAGGTGTCCGGCGCCAGGATATTGGCAGCGCCGAGATGCACTCCCACGACATTCGCCTTCGGTATGGAGCGGCGCGCCGCGTAGTACAGGGCCAGCTCGTGGCTCGAGGGCTCGTCCAGATTGTACAGGACACCCAGTCTCTCGGCGCTCAATCCCCCGGCATTCGCGTGACCGACGACCGCAGTCGCCACGATCGCAACCAGAACTCGGAGCAACGGATTTCAGCCGCGGTCGGAACCGAGACCCGCGCTGGTATCAGCCAACGTCATCGGCGCCGAGCGATGACGGCCGAACAGCGGCATGGCGCCTCGCTGCTTTCGATCCTTGATTACATGCTGCAGAAGTTGCACGTTGATCATCGGTTGCTGCTCTGCGAATGCATACACCAGCGCAAGGTCGCACAGCTGATTGATCAAGCGTGGTATGCCTCTGGCGCGCGCGTGCACGAACGCGATCGCCTCGGCGGGAAACAGCGACGTATCGCCGCCGGCCTTCGACAGTCGATGAGCAATGTAGGCGCTCGCCTCGTTCAGGGTCAGCGGCCCCAGGTGAAAATCCACGGACACGCGTTGCGCAAATTGCTCGAGTTCGGGTTGTTCCAACTTCGCTCGAAGCTCGGGCTGACCGACGAGCAGAACCTGCAGCGACAGATCGCCCTCGGAATTGACGTTCGACAGCAGCCGCAATTCTTCGAGAATGGGCGGCGACAGGTTGTGCGCCTCATCGATCACCATGAGTGTGCGCCGACCCCTGGCATATTCACGGACGAAAAAATCGTTCAGCGCCTCGTACAGCGCGATATCGGAATCGTCCTTGGGCACTATTCCGAGCGCCGAAAGCGCCCACGGATGTATGGAGCGAAATTGCGCATGTGTGTTGCTGATCAACCCCACTGTGATTCGGTCGCCGAGGCTGCGCAAAAAATGGCGCAGCAGGGTGGTTTTGCCCGAACCGATTTCACCGGTCAACAAGCAAAACTGCGCCTGCGACTCCATCGCGTATTCCAGCATCGTCAACGCCGCCGCGTGCTGGCTGGACGGGTACAGGAAGCCGGGATCCGGATTCATCGCGAAAGGCTTCGACGCGAAATGGAAGTAGTTCTCGTACATGGCTTCGCTTATCCGTATCCCGAATCGAGGCCGGTCGCTTTGTTGAGTACTGTGCCGAGTATGGGTGTTCTGCGCAGCAGTTCCATGCAGCGCAGCAGATCATCGCGTCGTGTCGCACGCTCGGCGATAACGACCAGCCCGCACTCGACCAACGGCGAGAACGCCAACGCATCGTCCGCGCCGAGAACCGGCGGCAGATCGAATACGATGATTCGCTCGGGGTATCGGCCGCGCAATTCTGCGACCAGCTCGCGGCCGGGCGGTCCTGCCAAAGCTTCCGAGGAATTCGCGAGAGTCCCTCGAGCCGGCAGTACGACCAGGCGGTCGAAACCCTGCGGATGATATAGACATTGTTCGACCCGTGCATCGCCCCGCAGCAGGTCGTCCAAACCGAATTCTGGGTTGATGCCCAACGCGCTGCCGATGGCGGGACGCCGCAGATCGCAATCGACCAGCAGCACTGTGTGGCGACGATCGCTCGCCAGGCTCACCGCCAGGTTGATGGCGGTGGTCGTCTTGCCGTCGTTCATTCCGGGACTCAAGACCGCCATGGTCCGCCAGCCGTTCTCGTCCATTCGTTGAATGACCTGGGTACGAAGCATGCGGAAGGCCGCGGCGGCGGGGTCGCCGCCGGCAGGATTGATGATCCGATGGGACTCGAGCGCGGCCGCTTCGGGAGCAAATATCCGCGTGCTCGTGTAGGTGATTTTGGCCGGCAACCCCGATGCCGGCCGGGATGAATCGCCCGTCAGATGAGCCTTTGCATCGGGGTCGATCACCGGCGCCTGCGGTTCCGCGGTGAAGCCGCGATCACGCTCCTGCCGTGCCAAATCGAGTGCTTTGCGAATTCTGTCCACGTGTCACATCCCGAAGCGGCGCGAGAGAGTGATCCATAGCACATCGAGAGGCCGCACGAACAAATGCACCATCGACACTCCGGCAATCAGTATTGCAAAGCTGCCGGCCCAAGAGTACCGAAGGCGGAGCGTATGCGACCGCTGCTCCGCGGCCGTGACGATGGTCGGAATCGCGGCCAAGGGAGGTACGTTCAACAATTGTCTGACGTCGCCGAATCCGCGCACCGACGGGTCGAACATATCCTTGACGACGGCCGCGCCCAGACCGAAGCCAAGGCTCAACACGAGCCCCGTTGCCATGATCAGTATTCGGTTGGGAGTGACCGGCTTCTCCGGCGGGAGCGGCGGCTCGATCATGGTGAAACGCTCTCCTTTGCGCTCCGTTTCCAAATTCTCGGATACCTGCACATCGCCCTGCTTGGCGCGAATCTGCTGGTACTTGAGTTGTGCGTTCTCCAAATCTCGCGCCAGTTCCCGATAGTCCCGCTCCACGGCCGGCGCCTGAGCCAGGCGGCGCTCGAAATCGTCGAGTTTCGCCTGCAGTTCGTCGCGCTTGGCTTCGGTGCTCTCGCGTTCCACGGTCACCGCGTCGAGCTGACCCTTGACTTGAATGTACACAGGATTGTCGGCATGCACCTGGGTCTTCAGCAAGGCGCCGGCCGACGGCTGCGCCGCCAGCTCCTTCTCCAGTTCGCCGACGAGATGCGTCAGCCGTACGACGTCCGGGTGATCGGGAGCGTATTTTTCCTGCGCTCGCGATAGTTGCGCCTTGGCCTCGCCGAGCTGCCGCGAGATGTCGCTGGTATCGTCGTGCTCTTTCGCCTCCTTTTCGAGGCCCGCGATCTCGCGTTCGGTATTCACGATGTCGGGGTGCCCCGGGGCGTAACGTGCCTTGTAGCCCGCGAGTTCGGATTTGAGCGCCTTGAGCCGGTCATCGACCCCCATCACTCGCTGGCCGGTATCCGAAAATACCTGCGACGTGGGATTCAATTGCGCCAGTTGAGCTCGCAGCAAGACCTGTTGAGAGTCGAGCGCCGCAATGCGGTTCTCGGCGTCGTGCAGCTCCAGCGCCGTTCTGTCGCTCACCTGCAGGTTCAATTGCGAGAGTTCAGGGAGGCTGTTTTGATGCTTCTGCTTGTAGTCAGCGAGTTTCTTGTCGAGTTCGTCGATCCGCGCCTCTTGCTTCGAGGCCTCTTCGGAGAAGAACGCAGTGGTCTGTTCAGCCATCTGGGTGCGCGACGCGAGATTTTCGTTCAAGAACAGCGTCGTCAGCTCGTTCGCCACCTTCAATGTCAGATCCGGGGAGCGATTTTGATAGGAGATCGTGAACGCAATGGTCGCCTGGGTGGGGCGTCCGCTGCGCGGGTCGATCACATCGGCGCTGATCATCTTCAACGAGATGTCGTTGCGCATCTTCTGCAGCAACACTTCGCGCGGTTTCGACTCCCGGATATCCGGATACAGGTTGTACCGATCGATCAGCACCATCAGATTCTGTGTGGTCATGACGCGCTGACTGATGACTTGCACGCGTTGATCGGCGAACGAACTGATGGCGGATCGCACCAGATCCTGGGGAATCTCCTGCTGTTCGATCAAGATCGTCGCGCCGGCGCGATAGGTCGGCGGCCACAGTATCGCAATTACGACGGTCAATGCCGCAAGCACTCCGGCCACCGCCGAGAACGTAAGCCGCAGGCGCCAATAGGCCCGGATTCTTTCCCGAAAATCCATCGCCGGCGTGGAGCCCGTGGCTTGGGCGATCGCGTTCATCTATTGATTTGTCCGGTAAAACTGCCGGGAGATTTCCAATCTGACGTCGTCGGACCTCGGGCTGACCAACGGCTGCCCCGGTTGAGGAGCGTATTGCTGGCCGATTTTCAACACGTGCAGCGTGAGCGTCCACTGTTCCGTCCAGCGCCAATTTGCGAAGACATCGCCGTCGTAGAAGCGCCGATGCTCGCTCGCGCCGATGACCACGGGATCGATTACGTTCTGCCAGATGGCGCTCAGGCCGAAGGTCCACCGTTCCGAATAGCTGTAGTTGGTGAGCAGAGTGACGGAGTCCTGGCGAGACAGGAAGACGGATCCTGTTGGCGTGAACGCCCGCGACACGCCGGTGGTCACCGAAAGGACGTCGCTTTGACGGGTCAAATTCGCCGAATACACCCCGCCTCTTTGCACGATATCGAAGGTTCCGAAGAAATAATGATACTGATTTGTCGACTTCGAATACCCGGCGCTGGTGGTCAGTTTCCACATCTCACTCAATTGCCTGTTGAAGCCGAGTTGCAGATTGTCGTTGTCGCTGTCGGTGAAGCCGTCGAGCGATTCATAGCGGCCGGCGCCGCCGAGAACCTGGATGGTGTCCCGTTCGTCGAGCGCGTATCCGAGACTGGGCGAGAGGCTCGTATACCGGTAGTCGACCAGGTCGGTCGATGCGGTATTTTGCGCATACAACGTGCGCGATGTATTCGCATCGAATTGAAACTGCAGGCGCTCGGATAGCGCACGCTGCCAGTTCACGTCGGCCGACGACGTATCGCGGCGCACTCCGGCGCCGTTCGAGAGTTCACCGGCGTAGAGCAGCGAGGAATCGCGATACAGGGAGCCGGTGCAGGCCAACGATCCGAATTCGTTCGTGAACTGCGCGCTGGCGTCCACGTGGTAGTAATTCGATGTCACCGAAGAATAGCCGGTCGTCCCGCCGTACCGCACGCGCGGAGTGACGGAAAAATGCACGGCGTCCAGGTCGTAGTTCATCGGCAAGTCGACGAACAGCGCCGCATGAGTCTCGGATTGTGTGGCGGGCGCCACCAACTCCGGGTTCGACGCGTATTCCGCTGCTACTCCGACGAGAGGCTGAGCGCTGAATGGGCCGGCGAAGACCCTGTCGTTGGTGGAAAGGAGGCTCACGGTGGTAAGTAATACGAGTAACGGTGCCCTCACGGCACGATTACCGTATCCCCGCTCTGCAAAAGGATGTTCTGATCGAGGTTGCGGCCCCGTGCCACATCGCTGTAGCGGAAGCGCATCGAAGTCTGATGTGATCCGTCCCGGTGCAGTACTCGTATTCTGTCCGTGGACGCGAACGGCGTTGCGCCGCCCGCCAGACTCAACGCCTGCATCACATCGGTCGGCCGCAGCAGCGGAAAATCGCCGGGCCGGTTGACCTTGCCGATCACGAATACGCGATTGCCATTGGGAGCCTTGACGGAGACGGTGACGACGGCGTCGGGAATCAGCTTGCGAACCCGCGTTTCCATTTCGGCCCGAAGTTCGGCAGTCGTGCGGCCGGCTGCCTGAATGTCGCCGGCTAAGGCGAAGGAAATACCCCCATCCGGGCGAATCAATACTTCGCTTTGAAGATCCGTCTCCTTCCACACGACGACTTGCAGAAGATCGCCGGGCTGCAACCGATAGCCGCTCGAGACGGCGGCCTCCTCCGCCCGCACCAGCGAGCAGCACGTGAACGCCAAGACTAAGACGTGCCACGCATGCCTCATCGTCAAATACAATCCATGTTGCACCGCATTACGACCCTTCGCTTCGATCAAGAGGACCCGAAAGTCTAGAGAGCGTATGTGAGAGTTTCATTGCAGTCGCAACATGGCGGACAGATGTCGTACGAGACACACACGGCCGCCGCGCGCCGGCGTCCGACGCGACGACTCAGGCGGGTGTGCTGGACGACAAGGGAAATTCGCCGCGTTGGCGGCGTTGCCAACCCAGCAGGATCAAACCGCATGCCAGCAAACCGATGGAGGCCGGCAGCGGAACCGGCGTGACGCCGCTGGGGTTGAAGACGATGTCCATGGAATATACGCCGGCGTCGAGCGGGCCCTGCGCCGCGCCAAACCACTGTACGAAGACTCGCCCACCGGTGACGTCAAACGTCTGAGTCCCAGCGCCCATTTCCGGCCCCAGGAGTCCATCCGCCGTTCCGACCACCAGGTTGAGGCTCGCAAGCTGCTCAGGCCACGGCACGTTCGTCAAGGTCACGGTCAACGTGCCCGGACCGGATACGCTGAAGGAATCCTCGAACGATTGCTGACCGACCATAAAGCCGCTGCCGGCGTACAAGACTTGAGCGGCGTCGGCCGACCCGATTCCAGCCATGAGCGCAACGAGCGCGACCCCGGCAGACAAGATATTTCGTAGCTTCATGTTGCTTCCCCGCCGTTCTAGATATTGACCGTCACCGCCGGGCGTTGCAGATTGACTCGATCGCTCGGGGCAGCCGGAGGCACGTCTTCCGGTTTCGGCTCATCGTTGCGATACACGTACTTGTCATAAAGATACCCGCGCAATGAATGGCCCCGTCCGTTTGCCTCGGCCGGGGAGCCATTGCTCTCCTTCAGCCGCATCATCAGGTATTGCTCGCGCAGGCCGCTCATGGCGAGCAGTGCGATGTCGTCACGATGGACCCGAGCGTCTTCCTCGACCCGTTCGTTGATGATTCGGTCGAGCCGAAAGGAATCGAACTCGAAGTAGCGGATCAACTCGTCGCCCGACTCGACCAGCACCGGCACCAGATTGCGGCCCCGAATTGCCTCGTCGCACAGCGGCGAATTCCGGTTGAGCATGGACTTGATCGCGAATCGGATGATGTCCGAATCGCGCACACCCAATCGCTGCGCCATTCGCTTGATGTTGCGAAGGTCGCTTCCGCCGAGCCGGATCGACACTGCTTGCTTTCGATGATCGAGCACGAAACCCCCTCTCTTGTTCTTGGCTGTCACACGAGACGAGGAGGATCGTAGGAGATAAGTATCTCGTGTGAATGGCAGTTCTATGACAATTTGGACATAACGCAATGCCAGGCCGGCGCGAGAGTGCGCTCGATGTAGCGGGACAATCGATGACGAAGGCAGTGTGTAAGTGCGGTGAAGTGCCGATCGAGGTTGCATCGGCTGCAAGAATTGCGGAGAGATCCGTCTTGAGATCGGGCGCCGGCGATGGCGCCCGCCGCGTCGCTGCATGCGACGGAGGGAGGGCGTGCAGTCGAGGGATTTGGTAGAAGCAGGCTCTCGAGCGAGAGCCGAATACTATCGGCGCGCTACGGCGCCGTCAGCAGATTGCTGCCTTACCGGCCTCAAGCCGCCGACATCACCGTATCGGAGTCCGTCTCACGCTCACCCAATGCATCGAGCTCTTCTTCGAGCGCATCGCGCATCGCTTCGAGTTCGGACAGCCGCGCGCGGGCGCGGCTCCAAGCCGTCTGAACGATGGACATCGATTCCAGCAGGGACTCGCATTCGGCACGAACGCCCGAGGCGGCCTTGAAGGCCGCGAACCAGCGGCGTTCCAGCAACACCGCCGCCGGTTCACCATCCACATAACGCTTGATCATGACGCTCTCCCTCGAATGCTGGCTGCTCGATGCGCTCCACCTGCCTTGTTCTCGTGGCGCATCAGTCTTGGCCCAGAATGCTGTCTTCGAGGCGTTCGATCTTCGCCATGATCCGGGCTTTCAACGCCTCGGTGCGATCCAGGCGTTCGCGTGCACTCGCGAGAAGTTTTGCATTGGCTTTGGGAGCAGTCGCCAGCGCTCGATAGTCGGCGCGCGCGACGATGCTGGATTCGTACGCCTGGCGCCACTCCAATTCCAGGTTGTTCATGTGGGCGTCGAGGTCAAGGTCGAGGCTGCTCATCGGCTTCCCTCCGGGACTCAACTTAAAGGTAGCTGCGATGCTGCCCCGCCAACATGACGGTTAGCGGACAGTTATGAGGCAGTTCGTTGAAAGAAAAAGGCCTCGCGGAGGAGGCCTAGTGGGGGCGAAAAAGAATTCTCAGTAGTTCAGCGAACTTGCGACGCGGGTGCCGTTCGCAGCCGGGCCCTGCCCAGCCAGGAGTCGGCGCCGACCGCGCCGATCTGCATATTGACCGCCCTCAACGTGACGGTGGGATACGCCGCCGCGTCCATCCCTTTGCCGTAGGCGAGTTTTTTCTGCAACGCATGCCAGGGCAGGTTCCACAATTCGCCAACATCGCTCATGACGCTCTCTTGATTCCCTTAGGCAGCCTGGCCGACGGGCAGCTCGATGGCCGGCGCAGGAGCCTGCGCGCGCACCTTCGGCCAATCGATCAGGCTCAGACGCCCGTTCATGTCCTCGACCAGCGAGGTGCAGCTCTCGACCCAGTCGCCATCGTTGCAGTACAGAATGCCGTTGATCTCGCGCATTTCGGCGCGATGGATGTGCCCGCAGACCACCGTATCGACGCCGCGCTTGCGCGCCGCCTGGGCGACCGCGTCCTCGAAGCTGCCGATGTATTGAACGGCGGTCTTGGCCTTGTTCTTGAGATACGACGACAGCGACCAATGCGGCAGTCCGAACTTGCGCCGCACCCAGTTGATGTAGGGATTGGCGGCCAGCAGCACGTCGTAGATGTCGCTGCCCAGTTTTGCGAGCCAGGGACTGCACTTCACGACACTGTCAAATTCGTCGCCGTGCAGCACCAGCATGCTGCGGCCGTCGGCGCCGCGATGAACGTATTCACGGTGGATTTCGAGGTTGCCGAACACGGCGCCGTCGAATTCGCGGAATACCTCGTCGTGATTGCCGGGGACGAAGATCACCTTGGTGCCGCGCTTGGCCTTGCCCAGAATGGTGCGAAGCACATTGTTGTGCGTTTGCGGCCAATACATGGACTTTTTCATGCTCCACACATCGATGATGTCGCCCACTAGAAACAGGGTGTCCATTTCGACGTGGTGCAGGAAATCGAGCAGCAGTTCGGCGCTGCAGCCTTTGAATCCCAGATGGATGTCCGAGATGAAGACCGTTCGCAACCGCTGCGGCGACGGCGAGGGGGCGTTACGTTCCAACATGTCTCGTCCTCCTAGAGGCTTCGTCGCCCCTAAGATGGCGTTTCGATGTTACGGAGGCGTTACCCGAGAAAGAATATTTGTTTACAACAAAAGAACTTAGGCGTGGAACATCGCGTGGAACAATAGAAGTGAGACCTAAATCTCACTCAAGGCGCTCGGAGCCGGGGGCGGGAGTGGCGAACCGGTAGCCGAATCCGCGCACCGTTTGGATATAGGCCTCATAGCCCGGCTCGGCGAGGATTCGGCGCAATCTCTGCACATTGACGTCGACGGTGCGCTCGTCGACTTCGCTGTCGTTACCCCACACCTGAGCCAGGAGTTGGTTTCGATTGAAGGTTCGGCCCGGGTGCGACATCAGGAACTCGAGCAGCCGATACTCCACGCCGCGCAGGTTCAACGGCTTACCCTGAGCGGTGACGCGGTTGGTCGACCCATCGAGCACCAGCTCGTCGCAGGAGAGCGCCGCACTCGGATCCCCGTGCGAGTGGGCGCGCAGCACGGTGCAGACCCGCGCCACCACCTCGCGCAGCGAGTAGGGCTTGGCAATGTAGTCGTCGGCGCCGAGGTTCAAGCCCGTCACCACATCTTGTTCTTCCGCCAACGCCGACAGAATGATGAGCCTGACCGTCTGCGGCGGGCGCGCGCGGCGCACGCCCTGAATCACTTGCAGCGCCGAGAGACCCGGCATGTTCCAATCGATGATGACCAGGTCCGGGGGCCGATGCGACACGGCGGCGATTGCAGCGGCTCCGTCGGCGATCGCGCGCACAGTGAATCCGGTCTCGCGGAGTCTCTGGCGGAGCGGTTCGACGGAGGCAACATCCTGATCGACGATCAGTATCTGTTTGTTATGGTCGGTGGCAAGCATTCGCCACGACATTAGAGAGTCCGAGCTTTACAGTACGTTGACGAATTTGTGACCTTTGGAAAGAAACTCGCGCCGCAATTCCTCGGCGTGCAGCGTCGCGGCGCGCACCGAGACGGACGAATAGCCGCGAAAGGCGGTCGGACGTTGCTCAGCCCGAACCTCCTGCGCGTCGTCCGACGCGTTCCACGCCGCGAGCAGCAATCCCAGCGCCAGCCAGTTGAGCGACGCTTCGCGGCGCTGGGACCACCAGGCTCCCGAGCCTCCCGCCTGCCACACCGACGGCGCCGCCGGCAGAGAACCTTGAATCATATGTCCGGGTGATGTCGACATGATCTTCATCCTCGTTTTGCTACGAGGACAGTGTCCGATTCCAGTGTCGATTCTTCGGGGCGCGAATCGGGCAAACCCGAGGTCAATTATGGCGAATCATGGCGGCGGGTTTTGGCCTCGGCCAATGCGTCGGCGGTCGCTGTTTCAGGCTCGCCATCGGCTATGATTCGCCGATGAAGAAGCACATCGCGATCGTCGAGGACGAGCCGGCCTTGCGCGAGAACTATGCGGCGGCGCTGGCGCGGCACGGCTACTCGATCAAGACCTACGGCAATCGCAAGAACGCCATGCTGGCGTTCCAAAGCCACTTGCCGGACCTCGCCATCATCGACATTTCGCTCGAGGACGAGGCGGAGGGCGGATTCGACCTTTGCCGCGATTTGCGCGCCTTGTCGGCGGAACTGCCCATCATCTTTCTCACCGCCCGGGACAGTGAACTGGACGCGGTGTCGGGGCTGCGCCTCGGCGCCGACGATTTCTTGACCAAGGATGTGAGCCTGCCGCACCTGGCGGCCCGTGTCGCGGCGCTGTTTCGGCGCATCGATGCCCTGCGGCGGCCCGACAACGCCGCGCAAATCGTGCGGCGCGGCGCCCTGTCGGTCGACGGGGAAAAGATGCAGACCACCTGGAACGGCACCCCGGTCGCCCTGTCGCTGACCGAATTCTGGATCGTGCATGCGTTGGCGCGCAATCCGGGGCATGTCAAGAACCGCCAGCAATTGATGGATGCCGCCCATGTCGTCCTCGACGACAACACCATCACCTCCCACATCAAGCGCATGCGCCGCAAGTTCCAGCAGATCGATCCGGCCTTCGATGCCATCCAGACGGTGTACGGAATGGGCTACCGCTGGGTCGAGTGAGCATCCGCCTGCAATTGCTGATTGCCGCGCTGGCGACGCTCGTGTTGCCCTGGGCCGGCTGTCAATACGCACGGGAGCTCGAGACCGCGCTGCGCGACTCGCAGGAGAAATCGCTGCTGGCGAGCGCGGGCACCATCGCCAATGCCCTGTCGGCGCAGCCGCGGCGGGTATTCGGGGATTCGGAGAATACTCGGGGATTCGCGGCGAGCGGCGGAGACCTCTATGTCTTCCCATTGCACGCCCAGCCGCTGCTCGACGGCTATCGCGACGACTGGGACATCGCGGCGGATCCCGCGGCGCTGCCGACCTCCACGGGTTATGGCGCGCGAGTATTGGCGGGCGCCACCGAGCGGTATCTCTATATATATGTCGAAGTCGACGACCGCCACTTCGACCCTGAGCCCGCCAACCCGAATCCCGACCGGGACCGCTTCGATCGAATCGATGTGACCGTGCAAGGGCCCGACGGCGCCCGGACCTCTTTTTTCTTTGCGACCGGCGGCTCGGGACTGATTGCGGCCCAACGAGTGATGGGGGACGATCCGGCGGCCGCTCGCGCCGTCGAAGAGCCGCGGATCCAGGCATTTTGGTTCCAGACAGCGTCGGGGTATCACGTGGAGGCTCGAATCCCCCTGAGCTTCGTGGGATCGCGCCTCTGGATTCGGGCCCGCGACGGCCGCGGCTCAGCCCAAGCGGGAACGGCGCCGGATGAGTTCCCCGACGGCGGCCGCCTATTCTTCATGACGGCGGGCTTGAGCGATTTATTGGACACCTTCATCCGTGAAGGCACTCGAGCCACCGTGGTGGACGCCAATGCGCTCAAGCTGGGGGTGGCGGGCAGCTTGGGCGGCAGTGCGCCCGGCGAATTGGAAGGGCCGGCCGAACCCTGGTATCGGTATTTCATGACTGTCGACACATCGAGTTTTCCGCTGCTGGCATCCGCTCCCGACCGGCTCGGCGGCAACAGTGTCGCGGCGGCGCTTGCAGGGCGCCCGCACGCGGAATGGGTGCGCGGCACCGGAAGCCCGGAGCTTTTGCTGACGGCGGCCGCGCCCATCGTGGCCGATGGGCAAACGCGCGGGGCGGTGTTTCTCGAGCAGGCTGCGGATCAGCAGCTTGCCCTGCGCGATCGGGCGGTGGCGCGTCTGTTCAAGCTGACCTTCCTGGCCACAGCCTCGGCTGTCATCGTCATGTTCGGTTTTTCGACTTGGATCAGCCTGCGCATTGGACGCCTGCGCGAGGCCGCCGACTCCGCGGTGGGGAGCGACGGTAAAATCCGTCTCGAGATGCCGGGATCCGCCGCCGGCGATGAGATCGGCGCGCTGTCGCGGGGCTTCGAGCGTTTGTTGGCGCGCCTCAACGAGCACACCCAGTACCTGCGCACCCTGGGGGGAAAGCTCTCGCACGAACTGCGTACGCCGCTGACCATCGTGCGCTCCTCGCTGGACAATCTGGAGTCCGAGGGCTTGCGCGAAGATCAGCTGCGCTACGTGACTCGGGCGCGCGAAGGCACCTTGCGCCTGCAATCCATCTTGAGCGCGCTCGGCGCCGCATCCAGGGTCGAGGAGAGCATCAAGCAGGCGGAACGGGAAAATTTCGATCTGCGCGCCCTGTTGGCGTCCGCGGTCGCCGCCTATCGCGACGGATTCCCGCAGGCGAACCTCGTTCTCGATGCGCCCCCCGATCCCTGCTTCGTTCGCGGCGCGCCCGATCTGCTGGTGCAGCTGCTCGACAAACTGGTCGAAAACGCCGTCGATTTCTGTCCTTCCACCGGGATCATCACCGTGCGGCTGGCACGGTCTTCCGGCAATTACGTGCTGCAAGTGGAGAACGACGGTCCGCCCATTCCGCAAGAGCTCTTGGGAAGACTGTTCGAGTCGCTGTTCGAGCAGCGCCAGGGCCGCGATGACAAACCGCACTTCGGCTTGGGGCTGTACATCGTGCGCCTCATCGCGGAGTTTCACGGCGGCACGGCCGTCGCCGCCAATCGCACAGACGGCGGCGGCGCGATATTCACCATCACCTTGCCGCTGATATAAAGAGTTGGCGCTGCATCGGCCGGCTGCCGCTCCGGTCGGATTCAGGCAGGCCCTCGTGGGCGAGAAGCCAGCGCTTGCGCTCCAGGCCGCCCCCGTATCCGGTCAGAGACCCATCGGCACCGATCACCCGGTGGCAGGGCACCAGGATTGCGATGGGATTGCGCCCGTTCGCGAGTCCCACGGCACGCGAGGCGCTGGGCTTGTCGATTCTCTTCGCCAGCTCCCCATAGCTCCAGGTCTCGCCATAGGGTATTTCGGTCAATTCGCGCCACACGCGCTGCTGGAAGGCCGTGCCTTGCAAACGCAGGGGCAAATCGAATTCGCGCCGAGTGCCGGCGAAGTACTCGGTCAATTGCCGCACGGCCGCCGCCAAGGGAGCTACCGAGACGTCCTCGACCCAGCCGTCGGTGGACTGCGCCTTGCGGCTGGGCTCCATATAAAGACCGGTCAGAGCAGTACCATCGGAGGTGAGCAACAGACGGCCGATCGGGCTTTCGATCGTGGTGAACGCATTCATGGCTGAACTCCCAGTGACTGCCAAAGATAATGAGTGGCGTACGCCCGCCACGGGCGCCAGCCTTCGGCGAGCTTCTCGAGTTGTCTTTGACTGGCATCGGCAGCCCGCAGCAGCATGAGATCGCCGCTGGGGAACGCATCCGGCCAATGCAGGGCGCGCATGGCGATGTACTGCGCCGTCCAAGGACCGATGCCGGGCAGGCGCTGCAGCGCCTCGATCTGCTCTTCGACATTCGCCGCAAAGGTCAACGCGATTTTTTTTCCGGCGACGGCGGCAGCCAGCGAACTCAAGCAGCGGGCGCGCGCGCCGACGATGCCGAGAGCGGATATCTCCTCGGCCGTCACGGAGGCCATGCGCTGGGCGCCCGGGCTCACGCGATTGAGCTCGGGGTAAGGCGTCGCGATCGGGGTACCGAAGGCTTGTGCCCAGCGTCCGGCCAGGGTGGTTGCACCTTTCACGGATACCTGTTGTCCCAGCACGGCGCGCACCGCAAGTTCGAAGCCGTCGAACGCCCCCGCCACCCGCAGGCCCGGAATCCGGCGCACGGTTCGCGACAGCAGAGGATCTTGCAGCAGCAGAGCGCTCACCGCGTCGGGCACGGCCCCCAAATCGAACAGCCGTTTCACGCGGGCGATCACCGCGCCGATCACCGGCGCCAACGAGGGTGAAAGCTCGATGTCTAGGGCGTTGTCCTTCCTACCCTGCGACACGGCGATCCAACCCTGATGCTGGTCGATGGCCACCGTGCGTCGATAATGCGTCGCGTCCGCCATCTCGACGCCGGGGATGGCGCGCAGGCGCAGATAATCGAGCAGATGACTCCACGCGAACGGCGGCCGGAATTCCAATTGGCAGTGAAGCCCCTCCGCTGCATGGGCGCCGCCGCGCAGCGCGCGCGGACTCAAACCGTAACGCGATTTGAACAGCGCGTTGAAACGCCGCACGCTGCCGAAGCCGCTGGCGAACGCGATCTCCGTCAGGTTCAAGGAAGTCTCTGCGAGCAGCCGTTTCGCAAGCAGCAGGCGCTGCGTCTGCGCGAGCTCGATCGGCGATACCCCGAGTTCGGACTCGGTGACGCGCCGCAGGTGCCGATCGCTGATCCCTAAGGATGCCGCCAGCTCCCCGACCCGCGCGCTCGACAGCGCATGCTCTTCGATACCCGCCATGGCGGCGCCCACCAATCGGCTCAGCGCATCGACCGAAGCCAAGCCCGGCGCGCGCTCCGGGCGGCAGCGCAGGCAGGGCCGAAAACCCGCGCCCTCGGCAGCGGCCGCGCTGGAATAAAACCGCATGTTGCCGCGTTTCGCGGGCCGCGCCGGGCAGATGGGGCGGCAATAAATGTGCGTGGTGCGGATGGCGACGAAAAATCGCCCGTCGAAACGCCGGTCGCGGGCGCGAACTGCACGAAAACAAGCGTCCGAGTCGAGTTGCATAGCCACAGAATAGCCAAGAACCGGGACGAATACTCGCCGTTTTCGGACCTCTAAACGACCCTGTCTCGGCCCCAACCGCGCTTAAAGGTTCCGCCGAAACCTTTATAAGCCCTGCACGCTCTTTAAGGATTCGGACTGCGACGGGGGGGGTCAGACGATGCTGCTGGCCCCCTGGCCGCCTTCCCGTCAGGCCGACAACAATTCCTGCACCGCGCGATCCGCCTGATCTATCGCAGAATCGGTGTAGGCGGCGCGTCCTGCATCCGAATTGGCAATGACGATGCGGCCGAAGCGCGCGCGGCCGACGACGTTCGGCTGCCGTTCAGGCGGCAATTCCGGTTCGAACAGAGGATTGAATTCCGGCGCATAGCCATGCGGCCAACGATTCACCGTGATGGCCTGGATGTCCGCGGCCGGATCGAAGCCTCCCGCCGACAGCGTGCGCGCCAATTGCTCGCGGATATTGCGTTCAAAGGTCTCGAACGACGTCGCGAGCAATTCCGCGCGGCCCGCCCTGTTTTGATCGTGCTCCGAAAGTCCCGGCTTGCAAGGAGTCCGCGTCATATGGACCAGGATGGGATCTTCGGGCTTGGCCGGACTGACGTAGCTTCCGATGTTCACGTTTTCATTCAGCGTCAAATAATTGTGGTAGCTGCCCGGAGCGTAGACGCTGTGAATACCGAGCTTGTGGAACGATTGCCAATTGCGCAGCGCGACGTTGGTGTACACCAACGGGGTCTTCACGAGGTCGTGCAGAGCCGCTTTTTGCGCCGGCGGCAATTCCGGACATAGATAGGGAATCATCATGTTCCAGCTCGCGAGCACACAGCCGTCCGCGCGCACCGTCAACGTCCTGCCGTCTCGAACGTAGCTCACGGCCACCTGCCGCGCCGTTTTGGGATCGCCTGCGTGAACCGCGCGGATCACCGTGCTGCTCAGGCGCAGGCGCACGGGATTATCGGGGCGGTCCAGCCGGCTGTAGTCCACCCTCGCCGTGACCACATCCTCGGCGCTCGAGCCCGGCACCGCCTTCGGGATGAGATCGCGGACCAAGAGCCGCGCCACGGTGGCGTTGCCGTCCGGAAAATGCAGCGTTTCCGAGCCGCCGGTATCGGCGAATCCCGCGGGGGTGTAGCCCATGCGGGAGATCGATCCGGGCTTGAGATTCATCCCCGTGAAGCCGGGCAGGTCGATGCCCCAGCAGTCGAGCGCGGAAATGGCGTCGATTCCGACGCCCCACCAGCCCTGCGTTCTTGCCTGATAGAACGCGACGCAGGCCTCGTCCGCATGCACCACGTCGCGCAGGAAAGCCTGATAGCTGATTTTCGACAGATACAGCTTTTTCTCGTCGGAGCTCTTTCCCGGAAGGAAATCGATCGCGCCTCCTTCGATCCGCAAGATGTCGCCGCGGGCGCGCTCGGGAAGCGGGCTTGCCGCCAGCGCCTTCGCCAGGTGCGGCTTGCTCCATCCGGCGACCAACTTGTCGGTGCCGAAGGTCTCGCGGTCGAAGAACACGCCGGATGTGAGCCCCTGCCCATCGTAGAACTTCCGATGTTCGATCTTGCGGCGCAGTGCGACGACATCTATGCCTAAATCCTTGATCAGTTTCGCCGCCACCGCGCTGTAGGGACGCGGGCTCTCGATGGACAGGGTGCCGCCATTCAAGAGCTCCATGCGTCCGGCGAGAGAGAATTCGTTTCGCTTGGCATGGCCGCCGAAGTCGTCGTGGTTGTCGAGGATGAGAATGCGCGCCGCATGGTTCGTCCGCGAACGATAGAAGTGAGCGGCGGCCAGTCCGCTGATTCCCCCGCCGACCACGATGAGATCGTAGCTCTCTCCGGTGTCGGCACCGCGCTCCGGAACCGCCCCGTCGCGCAGCGCGTGCGCCGCCTCGAAGGAGCCGGGATGGCTGCCGCGCATCCCATTGAGCAGCGGCGGATAGTAGCCCGGCCTGTCCTGGGCCGCCGTGCCCAACCCTAAGTCCTGCGCAAAGGCCCAGCCCCAAGGAGCCGTCATCGCGGCCGCGGCGCCCACCAGCGCACCCTGCAGGAAATCGCGCCGTGGAATGCTTCGATCCATTCCGAGTTCGCGGTCGGTCAGCGGAGGCGTTCGGCTCATGGTTAACTCAGTTGCAGATGATGGAAGTCGCCGCGGCCTTACTTCAAGGCCGCAAAATATTCTTGCAGCGAAGACACGCCGAGACGTTTGGCTTCGAACAGGCTTTCGAGATGTTCGCGTGAATTGACCAATCCCCGCGCGCGCAGGATGCCCGCCTCATCGAGCAGCGCCGCGAACGGCAACCGGCTCACCTGATAGGTCATGCCGAGCGGCGCGGAAATGATATACGGAACGCCGCCGAGGCCGTTGGCGCGCACGAATTCGCGATGCTCATCGGGGTTGCCGTCGCTGGCGAGAATGATGTCCAGCCAATCTCGTTCCTGCTTGCCGCTGGATTTGACGATGGGCAACAGCGTTTTGCACACGGGACAGGTGGGCGAAACGAACAGCAGCAGCGTGCTCTTGCCGTCGGCGCGGGCGTCTCCCAGCCGAATGGCGGTGCCGCCCAGGTCCACGACATCCATCGACGGCGCCCGCTCGCCCACGGTCAATCCGCGATTCAGCATCAGCGCGCCCACCGGGGCGATACGCTCGTGCAGCACTCCCAGTTGCCGCGTCAGCGCGAACACCACGGCCAGCAGCGCCAGCACCACCACCCACAGCACGATCACCGAAATCGCGAGCGGCGTCACCGCGAACCCCGGAGCTCTGCGCTGCGCCGTGCGGTGCCCAGCAGCTGATCGGTGCACAAATAAATGAGCGCGACGGTCATGAGACCGAACGCGATGGTGATTGCGTCCCACTGCCCCAAGACCCGATCCGCCCACGGCACGAACGCCGACGCCGCGGCAAGGGCGACAATGAGATTGCGCCAGACCATCCAAGCGGCGATGGGGCGCCGCTCATCGGGGCCGCCGCAACCGCAGGCGAGATCGCGATGTCCGCGCGCGAGATTCACGCCAATGGCCGCGGCATAGGCCAACAGCAGTGCGATACCAAGGGCGGCCGCATACGGCCGGTACGCATTGACGGCGAGACCGGCTGCAACCATGATCTCCAGTACCGGCACGAGCAACGATATTCGCGGGCGGGAATTCACCGCCACCAGAGCGGCCGGCATCAGCCCGTAGGCCGAAAAGATTTCATCGAAGCGTTCGAGGTTGCGCAGCTTGTGCGCGGCGGCGCTCGAGAACAAGAGAGCGACGGATGCGAGCATCAATGTACCGATTGCCGGATCGAGAGCCATGAGCTCCATGATAGCGTATTGACGGCTATGAACCGCAATCTACCGCCTTCGTATCTGCGTCGAACGGGCATCGCCTGCGCCTTTGCCGCTGCGCTGCTGTTGTCTCCGCTGCCCGCATCCGCCGGGTTCATTTGGGACCTTGCGGCCGGCGTGGGATACGGCTCGCTGGTCTTCGCCGTCGCCCTGTACCTCTATCCCCTGCGCGGCGAAGGCATTCCGCACCGGCGTCTGTTCACCGTGTCGCAGCACCGCCGCATCGGCTGGATCGCGCTCATTCTCGCGCTCCTGCATGCCGCGATCCTGCTCGCGGCACAGCCGTTGACGGGCCACTATCTTCTGCCGTCCACGCCGCTGTACATGCTCTGCGGCATTGCCGCGCTCATCGCACTGGCGGTGCTCGTGGCCACGGGCCTGTCCGCGCGATCGAAGCTGCGGCGCGGCGCAACGGCCGGTGCCTCGTCTCCCGGCGTCGTCGCACACGCCGTGTTGGCCGCGTTGCTGCTGGGCCTCCTGGGCGCCCACATCGTCGGCAGCGGACAGCTCATCGATCGGCCGATCAAGAGCGTGACTTCGAGCGTGCTGCTCGCGCTCGCGCTGTTGTGCACGGCGTGGCGGCCGCTCTCCGCGCATATCCGGGCTCGGCTGCCGTGGACCCTGGTCGCGAGTTGCCTGACCGTCGCGGCGCTTGCGCTGCTGCCCACGCCCATCGGCGGAATGCGCCTGCTGCAGCCTGCATTGACGCCGTCCCCGCTGCATGCATTCTTTCCGCACGAGCACCATCGAAGCGTCGATTGCGTGGCGTGCCACCACAATTTCATCGATAAGACCGGTGCCGGCAACTGCTACGACTGCCATCGCAGTAACCGGCCCGATTTGCATCAGGCATCGGAAGCGACCTTTCATGAGTTCTGCCGCGGCTGCCATTTGCAGTTCGCGCAGGAACGAAGCAAAAAACATGGGCCGGTTCGCGAATGTTCCGGATGCCACACGGAACAGGCGCCGGCGGCCGCACTATCGGACAACGTGGCAATATGCCAAACTTGCGGCAACGCCAATCCAGGCTCAAATCCATCGGAAGCGGCCGAACAGGGATCGCGGCTATTTGTGGCGGCCGATGAGTGGGGATTTCGATGAGAACAATAGTCATCCGAGCTGCGCTGCTGTCGCTCGCATCGTGCGCACGCTTGTTCGCGGCCGCGCCGCTGCCCGCCGAGCATCTCACCGTGACGAGCATGCCGTCCGACACTCAGCACCGGATCTACGTGCTCGATGAGGCCTTCTTCAACGAGATCGACGCGCGCGTGCACCTCTTCGACGGCGATACCTACCGCCGCCTCGGCCAGATCGACATCGGCTTTACTCCGGCATTCAACCTGTCTCCCGACGGCAAGACCTCCGTGGCCGCGACCACGTACTTCTCGCGCGGCAGCCGCGGCACTCGCACCGACGTGGTCGAGTTCACCGACAATACAACCTTGAAGGCGACGCACGAGATCGTTCTGCCGTCGAAGCGCGCGATGACGCTGCCGACGATTTTCACTCTGGGGTTCAGCGCCGACAGCCGCTTCCTGTACGTGTCCTATGTCACGCCGGCGGCGTCCTTCGGCGTATTGGATCCGGCGAAGTACGCCGTGATCGACGAGATCGACACCGCAGGCTGCGTGCTCGTGATTCCGTCGGGCCCGAATCGGGTGTCGTCGATCTGCGAGAACGGCACCCTCTTGACCGTCACCTTGGACGCGCAGGGACACGAGGCTTCGCGCGCGTTTTCCGACGTGTTCTTCGACGCCGACAAGGATCCGATCTTTGCGCAGGGCGTGCCCGAGACCAACGGCTACGCCTTCATCTCCTTCCTCGGAGAGGTGCACGAGGTGGACTTCTCGGGCGCTCAGCCCGCCATTCACAAACCGTGGTCGCTGCTCGCCGCGGCGGATAAGGCGGGACACTGGCGGCCGGGCGGCTACCAGGTCGGCGCCATCCAGCGGCATCTGAACCGGCTGTATGTCCCCATGCACCAGGGCGGCGAAGGCTCGCACAAGGACGGAGGTACCGAGATCTGGGTTTTCGACCTTACCAGCCATCAGCGCGTGGCGCGCTGGCCGCTCGCGGCGCAGAACCTATCGGCCGTCCTCGCCATCCAGGTGTCTCAGGACGACGCGCCGCTGCTCTTCGCCGCGGACGATCGCGCCGATCTCGCGGTATTCGACGCCGTGACGGGGAAACTGCGCCACGTCGAAAAGCAGATGGGACAAACTCCCTGGCTCATCCTGAATAATTAGAGGCACCGATGCGCTCCATCGACCGTTTGTTCGAAAAATCCTCGCGCGCTCTGGCGCAGCGCACCTCGCGCCGCAGCCTGCTCGCGGCGTTGGGCCAGGTGCTGACCGGGGCTGCGCTCATCCCGCTGCTGCCGATCGATCGTTCCGCGCGCGCCGGCGAAGCGCCCGCGACTCCGGCGAATCCGAAGGCCAAAGCGGCGAAGGCCGCGACGGACGATCCGAAGAGCTGCGACTATTGGAAGTACTGCGCCGTCGACGGATTTCTCTGCTCCTGCTGCGGCGGCTCGTCTAATTCCTGCCCGCCGGGCACGGCGCCCTCGCCCATCACCTGGATCGGCACCTGCCACAATCCGGGCGACGACCGCGATTACATCGTGTCCTATAACGACTGCTGCGGCAAAGTGAGCTGCGGCAATTGCGAATGCAACCGCAACGAGCGCGAGAAGCCGATGTACCGTCCTTCGCGCAACAACGACTTGAACTGGTGCATGGCCAATGCCGATTCGAACTATCATTGTTCGGTGTCCGTGATTCTGGGTGTCGCCGAGAAATGAAACCGATCGGCGGGTTTGCGGCGGCGGCCGCGGCGGCCATCGTCTTAGGCTCCATCCCGCCCCAGCTTGCCGCGGATCCGGCTAAGCCTCGTTACCCCGACGGCGCCGCAACCTTTCAGGCGAATTGCGCCGTGTGCCACGGCTCCAAGGGTCTGGGGACGCCTTCGCTCGCACCGCCCCTCACCTCCTATCCCGCCCGTTATGCCTCCATCGCGGAGGGACGGCGGCAACTCGCGATGACGGTGCTGAACGGCATGTTTGGCGGCATCGATGTGGACTCGAAGCACTACGACTTCAAGATGCCTGACTTCTTGCAGCTCGACGACGCGGCGCTCGCCGCGGTATTGAACTTCGTGGTGTTCGATGTTGCCGGCGCCGCCGAGGCCACAAAGCCGCTCTCCCCCGAGGACATCGCAGCCGAGCGCGGCCACCCGCAGGAAGGCGAGGCGGTACGCGAGCACCGGGCAAAAGTTCTCGCCGCGCTCGGACTGTAGGCGAGCGATGCAGAACCCGCGACGTCGGCGCGGACGGATGCAGGGATTCCTGCTGGCGGCGGCTGTGGCTGTCGTGGCCGCCGTTGCCTGGAGCGGCGCCGCGTGCGCGAATCCCGCGCAGGACTACATGCTCTACTGCATGGGCTGTCACGGCCCGCAGGCCCAAGGGGTGCCGGGTAAAGTGCCGCCACTGGCGCACTCCATCGGCCTCTTCATGCGCAGCGCAGCCGGCCGCGACTACCTCCTGCGGGTGCCGGGTGCGGCGAACTCGGTGTTGTCGGACGCGCAATTGGCCGCGGTGCTCAATTGGCTGGCCGAAGAATTCAATGCCGAGGAGCTCCCCGCCGACCACCGTAAGTTCACCGCCGACGAAGTCGCCGCCCGCCGGCATGTTCCCCTCGGCTCAGTGCTGGCAGTGCGGCGCGAGGTGGTGCGCGATCTCGCCGCCACCGGAGCCGCTCCTCCGGCGGACTACTGAAGGTAGCGCAGAATTCCCTGCGCGGCTTCGCGCCCCTCGAACACCGCGGTCACCACCAGATCGGAGCCGCGCACCATGTCTCCCCCGGCAAATACCTTGGGGTTGGTGGTTTGAAACGGCAATGACGGCGCGCCGGCCACCCGTACGCGGCCGTTCGAGTGAAGCGCGATTTGCTGCAAGGCGAACCAGTCGGGGGGACTCGGCAGGAATCCGAACGCAATGATCACGGCGTCCGCATCCACGGTCTCTTCCGTCCCCGGAACCACTTCCGGCACGCGGCGCCCGCGTGGACCCGGCGGCCCCAAGCGAGTCTCGATGAGCTTCACGCCTTGCACGCGGTCGGAGCCCACGATTTCGATGGGCTGCTTGTTGAACAGGAAGTGGACGCCCTCTTCCTTGCTGTTCTTGTAGTCGCGACGCGAGCCCGGCATGTTGTCCTCGTCACGCCGATAGGTGCAGGTGACGCTGCTCGCGCCCTGACGGATCGCCGTGCGGTTGCAATCCATGCCGGTGTCTCCGCCGCCGAGCACCACCACCCGCTTGCCCTGCATGTCGACGAAGCCCGAGGATTCATCGACGATTCCCAATTCGCGGTTGATGTTCGATATCAAATAGGGCAGCGCCTCGTGTACGCCCGGCAAATCCTCGCCGGCGAATCCGCCCTTCACGTAGTTGTAGGTGCCCATGCCGAGAAACACCGCATCGAATTCGCGGTCGAGCTCCTCGAAGGAAATGTCGCGGCCGACATCGACATTGAGGCGGAATTCCACCCCCATGTACTCCATGATCTCGCGGCGCTTCTCGACCACGTCTTTTTCCAGCTTGAAGGGCGGAATGCCGAAGGTGAGCAAGCCGCCGATCTTCGAGTAGCGGTCGAACACCACTGGAGTCACGCCGTTGCGCGCCAGAATGTCCGCGCAGGCGAGCCCCGCGGGACCTGCGCCCACCACGGCGACCCGTTTGCCGGTGCGCACGACGTGCGACATGTCGGGCTTCCAGCCCTGCTTGAACGCCTCGTCCGTGATGTACTTCTCGATGGCGCCGATGCTCACCGCGCCGAGTCCGTCGTTCAGGGTGCATGCGCCCTCGCACAACCTGTCCTGCGGGCAAATGCGCCCGCACATCTCGGGCAAAGAATTGGTTTGATGCGACAGCTCCGCCGCCTCGAACAGTTTGCCGTCGCGCACCAGCGCCAGCCAATTCGGAATGTAATTGTGAACCGGGCATTTCCATTCGCAAAAAGGATTTCCGCAGGCGATGCAGCGTCCGGCCTGGGCCCCCGCCGCCTCGCTTCCGTACTGCGAATAGATCTCGCGAAACTCCTTGGTGCGTACCTCGAGAGGCAGCTTGTCGGGATCCTTGCGCGGAATTTCCAGGAATTGCAGGTGTTTATCGGCCATGTGGAATACTCGGACGGGCTCCCAGTCGCGGCGCGCTCAAGCGGCGCGGCGCAGGTTTTCCAGCAGCGAGTCGATGGCGGCCGCCTTCGGCTTCACCACCCAGAACCTGCCGATATAGGAGCGAAAATCGTTGAGCAATTGCGCGCCCCACACACTGTCCGTGGCTTCGACGTGCTGTTCGATCAATCCGCGCAGATGCTGCACATGGATGCCCATGCCCTCGGGCGACACGCGGTGAATGTCGATCAATTCGTGGTTGTAGCGATCGACGAAATCACGCTCCATGTCGAGCACGTAGGCGAAACCGCCGGTGAATCCCGCGCCGAAATTGACGCCGGTGCGCCCAAGCACGCACACGACGCCGCCCGTCATGTATTCGCAGCAATGGTCCCCGGCTCCCTCCACCACGGCCAGCGCGCCGGAATTGCGCACCGCGAACCGCTCGCCGGCGGTGCCCGCGGCATAGAGTTCCCCGCCGGTCGCGCCGTACAGGCAGGTGTTGCCCATGATCACGGTGTCGCGCGCCGTGAAGCTCGATCGCTCGTGCGGCTTCAAGACTATTTTTCCCGCCGCCATGCCCTTGCCCACGTAGTCGTTGGCCTCGCCCTCGAGATGCAGGTGCAATCCGCCGGCATTCCACACGCCGAAGCTCTGGCCGGCCGAACCTTTCAGGGTGACGATGAGAGGCGCGCCGCTCATGCCCGTGTTGCCCCAGCGCTTCGCGATTTCGCCTGAAATCCGGGCGCCGATGGAGCGATGGTAATTGCTCACCGAGTAGGCGAACCGGCCGCCGGTCTTGGCGGCGATCGCGTCCCGCATATCGCCAAGCATCTTCTCGGCCAGCACGCCCTTGTCGAAAGGCGCGTTGTGCGGATCGATGCAGTACTGCGGCTTGCTCGACACCAGCGAGGAGTTGGCCAGCAGCGGCGACAGGTCGAGTTTGCGCTGCTTCGCGGTCTCGCCCGGCAGTATTCTCAAAAGCTCGGTGCGTCCGATCAATTCCGGCAGGCTGCGCACTCCCATGGAGGCCATGATCTCGCGGCATTCCTGCGCGACGAACTTGAAATAGTTGATCACCATCTCGGGCAGGCCGATGAAGTACTTGGAGCGCAGCACATTGTGCTGCGTGGCGATTCCCGTGGCGCAATTGTTGAGATGACAGATGCGCAGATACTTGCAGCCCAGCGCGACCATGGGCGCGGTGCCGAAGCCGAAGCTCTCGGCGCCGATGATGGCCGCCTTGATCACATCGAGCCCGGTCTTCAAGCCGCCGTCGGTTTGCAAGCGCACCCGATGCCGCAGCTCGTTGGCGCGCAGCGTTTGATGGGTTTCGGCCAACCCCAATTCCCAGGGCGTACCGGCGTACTTGATCGAGGACAGGGGGCTTGCGCCCGTGCCGCCATCGTAGCCGCTGATGGTGATGAGATCCGCGTAGGCCTTGGCGACGCCCGCCGCCACCGTGCCCACGCCGGGCTCCGCCACCAGCTTGACCGACACCAGGGCGCTCGGGTTCACCTGCTTCAAATCGAAGATCAGTTGCGCCAGATCCTCGATGGAGTAGATGTCGTGGTGCGGCGGCGGCGAGATCAGGCCGACGCCGGGACGCGCGAACCGCAGGCGCGCGATCATGTCGTTCACCTTGTGCCCCGGCAGCTGTCCGCCCTCGCCGGGCTTGGCGCCTTGGGCGATCTTGATCTGCAGCACCTCGGCATTGATCAAGTACTCCGGCGTGACGCCGAAGCGGCCGGAGGCCACCTGCTTGATCTTGGAATTCTTTTCCGTGCCGTAGCGCGCCGGATCCTCGCCGCCCTCGCCCGAATTTGAGCGGGCGCCCAAGCGGTTCATGGCGATCGCGAGCGCCTCGTGCGCCTCGGGAGACAGCGCGCCCAAGGACATGCCCGCGCCGTCGAAGCGCGCGATGATGGCCGAGATCGGCTCGACTTCCTCGACGGGAATGGGCGCGGCCGACGGCGACAGCGCCAGAAGATCGCGGATGCAGGACGCCGGCCGCTCGTTGACCAGCGCGGCGAATTCGCGGTATTGGCCGTAGTCGCCGGCCATCACCGCCGACTGCAGCGTCGCGACGACATCCGGGTTGTACATGTGGTATTCGCCGCCGTGCATGTACTTGAGCAGGCCGCCTTGCTCCACTTTTTCGCGGGGGTCCCAGGCTCGGCGTGCCAGATAATCGGCATCGGCCTTGAGGTCCGTGAAGTCGGCGCCGGCGATCCGGCTGTCCGAGCCTTCGAAGCACATGTCGACGACTTCTACGCCCAAGCCCACGATCTCGAACAGTTGCGCACTGCGGTAGCTCGCAATGGTGGAGATACCCATCTTGGACATGATCTTGAACAGGCCCTTGCGGATGCCGCGGCGGTAGCTGCGGCCGAGTTCCTGCCGCATGGCCGCTTCCATTTTCAGGGCACCGGTGCGCATGAGATCGAACAGCGTCTGGTACGCGAGATAGGGATACACGGCGGTGGCGCCGTAGCCGATCAGACAGGCGAAATGATGCGCATCGCGCGCCGTGCCGGTCTCCACCAGGATATTGCACTTGCAGCGCAGGCCGGTCTTGACCAGTCGGTGGTGTACCGCGCCGGTGGCGAGCAGGGCATGCACGGGCACCTTGCCCTTGACGAGGTATCGATCGGACAGGAGCAGCACGATCTTGCCGTTGCGCACGGCGGCTTCGGCTTGATCGCAGACCGTCGACAGCGCGGTCTCGAGGTCGATGTGTTCGTCGTATTGCAGGTCGATGAATTCGTTCGGCACCCCGGAATCCGCGAGCCCCACGATCTGGCGCAGTTTGCGCTGCGAGAGCACGGGGGAGGAGAGCACGATTTGCTCGGCGTGATGCTGCGCCGGCACGAAGATGTTGCACTCTGGGCCGATCTGCGTCTGCAGCGACATCACGATGCTTTCGCGCAGGCTGTCGATCGGCGGGTTCGTGACCTGGGCGAACTGCTGCCTGAAATAGTCGTAAAGAGAACGCACTTTCTTCGACAGCACCGGCATCGGTGTGTCGTCGCCCATCGATCCCACCGCCTCGCTCTCATCTTCGGCCAGAATGCGGATGACCTCGTCGCGCTCCTCGGCCGACACGTTGTACATTTTCTGGAACACCGCCAGGGTGTCGCGATCGAAGGGTTCCGCGGCCAACCGCGGATCGATGAGATCGGTTTGCAGATACCGCACGCCTTTCTTCAGCCACACCTTGTAGGGATGCCGGCTCTTGAGGAGATCGTCGACCCGCTTCGTGTCCATGAGCTCGGAGGTCTGCAAATCGAGCGCGAGCATCTCGCCCGGCCCCAATTTGCCCTTCTTGACCACCTCTTCGGGCAGGTAGTCCCACACCCCCGCCTCCGAGGCCACGGTGATGTGCCGGTTCTCGGTGATGACCCACCGCGCGGGGCGCAGCCCATTTCTATCCAGGGTGCAGCACACATAGCGGCCGTCGGTGAGCACGATGCCGGCCGGGCCGTCCCAGGGCTCCATGTGCGTCGCGTAGTATTCGTAGAAGGCCTTGAGATCCGGGTCGATCATGTCGACCGACTGCCAGGCCGGAGGCACCAGCATGCGCATCGCGTGCATGGGATCGAGGCCGCCCATGAGCAGGACCTCGAGCATGTTGTCGAGCGACTGCGAGTCCGAGCCCGTCAGGGACACCAGCGGCAAGACATCGGTGAGATCGGGCAGCACCGGAGAGCGGAACAAGGGACCGCGGGCCACCGCCCAGCTGCGGTTGCCCTGCACCGTATTGATCTCGCCGTTGTGAGCCAGGTAGCGATAGGGGTGTGCCAGGCGCCACTGCGGCATGGTGTTGGTCGAGAAGCGCTGATGGAAGACCACCACCGAGGCTTCCATCCGCGGATCCTTGAGGTCGGGATAGAACTGCACCAGGAATTGGGGCATCACCATGCCCTTGTAGACGATGGTGCTGGCCGACAGGGATGGAATGTAGAAGGCCGGGTCGTCCCGCTCCAATTGCTTTTCCGTGCGCCGCCGCGCGAGGTACAGCTTGCGGTTGAACGTGGCCTCGTCGATATCGCCGCCGCCGTTCACGAACACCTGCTCGATGATGGGCAGCGTCTTCAGCGCCTCGGAGCCGCAGGCATCGGGGTCCACGGGCAGAATCCGAAAGCCCGCGACCTCGAGCTTCTCGATCCGCAACTGCTTCGTGAGGGCCTCGCGCGCGCGCTGTGCATCGGCTTTGTCGCGACTCAGGAACACCAAGCCGGCGGCGAATTGGGCGCTCAAGATGAAGCCCGATTCCGCGGCCACGGCCCTAAGAAACGCGGTGGGTTGCTTGATCAAGAGACCGCAACCGTCTCCGGTCTTGCCGTCGGCCGCGATGGCGCCGCGGTGTGTCAGACGGTTGAGCGAGCTGATGGCCGTCTGCAGCACCCAATGACTGGCGTGATCGTCGAGACTGGCGATCAGGCCGAATCCGCAGGAGTCCTTTTCATAGGCGGATCGGTACAGTCCCCAATCCCCCATACGGGGATCCCCGCCGTCGCGGCTCGCTGCGAAGTGTGTTCCGTCCTCGATCGCCATAAAACGCCCAACCTCAAGCCTGCTCGGCAGCACGCTGCAAAGCCTTTTAAAAACAATGACTTAAATCGGTTCTAGGCGCCGCAAAATTCCGGCGCCAGGTTGGGGCAAACGCCGTAGGCGCGCCTTGAGTATGCGGCTCATGATACCGAGGTGGCGGTTACCGTCAATCGCCACGTCCGGCTGGACCGTCCCTCGCCGACTCAGCCGGCGATATACCGCTCCAGCTGTTCGATGTGCTCGGTCTGCTCCTGGATGACGGCCTTGACCAGATCGCCGATGGATAGCATTCCCACCACCCGGCCGCCCTTCACCACCGGCAAATGCCGGAATCGTCCCTCGGTCATGAGCTGCATGCAGTGATGCACCGTGTCTTCCGGTGCCACACTGACCGGCGATGCCGTCATGATGTCGCCCACCGGCGTGTCATGCGATGAGCGATTCTTCAATATGACCTTACGGGCATAGTCGCGCTCGGAGATGATGCCGACCAGCGCTCCCTGATTCATCACCAGGAGCGCACCCACGTGCCGGGTCGCCATGACTTCGATGGCGTGCAGGACCGAATCCTGCGGTCCCACGGAGAAAACGTCAGCGCCCTTGTTTTTGAGCAATTGAGCCACGGTCTGCATAGTTCCCCCCTCCTCACTGACTATACTCCCGCCCAACCCGAGGACAAGTAGCCCCAAGGAGCCCCTTCTGGCAATCGAACCCGAGTCCAATCCCCCGGTTGCGGCGGCGCGGCCGCATCCCGTGGCTTCGCCGCATGGCGTCAGAATCGATCCCTACTACTGGCTGCGAGACGACGAACGAGCGAACCCGGAGGTGCTGGCCTACCTCGCGGCCGAGAACGCCTACCGCGAGCGCCGCATGTCGCAGGCCAAGCCCTTCGAGGACGCGCTGTACCGGGAAATCGTCGCGCGCCTCGAGCAGGACGATGCCAGCGTGCCGTACTTGAAGCGCGGCTACTGGTACCACACCCGCTTCGAGCCGGGAAAGGAGCACCCGATATTCGCGCGTCGTTTAGGTTCCCGCGACGCGCCCGAGGAAATCTTAATCGACGCCAATCAACAGAGCGATGGGCACGACTACTACCGCATCGGCGCGCTCGAAGTCTCGCCGGGCGGCGAGTGGCTTGCGTTCTGCGAGGATACCGTGGGCCGGCGGGAGTTCTCCCTGCGCTTCAAGAATCTGCGCAGCGGCGAGATTCTCGAGGTTGCGATACCCCAAGTCGAGCCCGACCTCGCATGGGCCAACGACGACCGAACGCTGCTGTACGTGGAAAAGGATCCGGAGACCCTGCTCGGCCTTTACGTCAAGAAGCACGTGCTCGGCACGGATCCGCGGCGCGATGCGCTGGTGTTCGAGCAAACGGACAAGACCTTCTACACCGGCGTGTCCAAATCCAAGTCGGAACGCTTCATATTCATCCACATGGAGAGCACGGTGTCGTCCGAATGGCGGTACGCCGAAGCCGGCGATCCCAAGCTCGAGTTCAAAACTTTCCGGCCGCACGAGCGCGATCACGAATACCAGCTGGAACATCGCGGCGACGCCTTCATCGTCAGAACCAATTGGCAGGCGCGCAATTTTCGCCTGATGCAGGCGCCGATCGGCCGGGAATCGGACCGGGCGGCTTGGAGCGACGTGGTCGCGCACCGCGAAGACACGTTTATCGAGGATTTCGACGTGTTCGATCGGTTTCTCGCCGTGTCGGTGCGCAGCGGCGGCCTCGCCAAGATCTGCATCAAACCCTTGGGGGAAGGCGGCGCCACCCAGGAGGGGAGCGGCGCCGAGTTTTTTATCGATAGCGACGAGGCGGCCTACGCCACGTCGCTATCGATCAATGCGGAGTCGGACACCGAACTTCTGCGCTACGCCTATTCCTCGCTCACGACCCCGACCACCATCTACGACTACAACGTGCGCACCCGCGAGAAAATCCTGCTGAAGCGCGACCCGGTGGTGGGCAGTTTCGATCCCGCGAATTATCGAACGCAATTCCTGTTCGCGCCGGCGCGCGATGGGACGCGGATTCCCGTGTCGCTGGTGTACCGCAAGGAATTCGCGCGCGACGGCACCGCGCCGCTGCTGCAATACGCCTACGGTGCGTACGGTCTGTCCACCGACCCGGTATTCTCGTCGGCCCGCCTGAGCCTGATCGACCGGGGCTTCGTCTACGCCATCGCCCATGTGCGCGGCGGCCAGGAAATGGGGCGCGCCTGGTACGACTTGGGGAGGAAACTCAACAAGATGAATTCGTTCAACGACTTCATCGACGTCACCCGCTTTCTCGTAGCGGAAGGTTACGCCGCCAAGGACAGGGTGTTCGCGATGGGCGGGAGCGCGGGCGGAATGGCCGTCGCGGCCGTCGCGAACTTGAGTCCCGGCGACTACCGGGGAATCGTCGCTCAGGTTCCCTTCGTCGACGTCGTGACCACCATGCTGGACGACAGCATCCCGCTCACCACCAATGAGTACGACGAGTGGGGCAATCCAAAAGACGGCGTGGACTATGACTACATGCTGTCGTACTCGCCCTACGACAATGTGCGGGCGCAGCGCTATCCGGCCCTGTTCGTGACGACGGGACTCTGGGACAGCCAGGTGCAGTACTACGAGCCCGCCAAATGGGTCGCCAAGCTTCGCGCGCTCAAGACCGACGACAACGCGCTGCTGCTGCACGTGGACATGGAGGCCGGACACGGCGGCAAGTCGGGTCGCTTTCAGCGCTATCGAGAGATCGCGATGGAATACACCTTCCTCCTCGACCTCGCGGATATTCGTGCGTGAGGAAGCCCCAAAAAAAAGCGCCGCGAGCGGGGGAAGCTGAAGCGCGGCGCCAAGATTGACACTAGGGGGGAGGGAAACACTCTAAATTAAGCGGCGGGCACCTCCGTCACTTCGTAGCCGACCACCGCCCGGGTGGTCGGGTCCACGATCGGAGCGCCTTGGCGAAACCAGCTGGCGGCAACCCGCGTGGCGGAAGCCACCCGGGCGTCGATTCTTTCGAGCGCGAACTGGCCATTACCGCGGCGTACCAGCAAGGTCGCCCTTGGGCTGCCCTGCGGGACCAACAATGCGATGATTTGCGATTGCATGCCCATACTGGGACTCAAGCAAATGGCGTGCCAAGCGCTAACTTCAATAAATTCAGCTAGTTGGAGTCAGCCCTCGATCGCCCTCACTGACAAGAATTGTCACTGGTGACGCGCACCGCCGGGCCATGACGCGCCACCAGCCCTTGACGCACCGTCGGGCCTTGACGCGCACCGCCGAGCCTTGACGCGCCGCCGGCCTTTGACGCTCCGCCGGGCCTAGTGCCCTGGGTGGGTCAGCACGCATCCCTGCGACTTCGCCTTGAGGCTCTTGCAAAGCGCGCTTGCGTGTTTCTCAGTGAGGCCGGTCACCTGCAGACGGTACAGGGTTCCGGAGGCGCCCTTCTTCGGCGACACCGTGGGCGACAGTCCCGCCAGAAGTTTCGGGTATTCCTTGGTCAAATGCGCCCAGCGCCGATTGGCCGCATCGGCGCTCGACTTGAACGCGCCGAGCTGTATGCCGTAGGAACCCTCCGTGGCCGCAGGCTTGGCGGCGCTCTTGGGCGCGGCCGGAGGCGCAGGCTTGGCGGCGGCGGGCGGCGGGGCGGCTCCTGCCGCGGCGGCAGCGGGGCCGGCGGCGGGACCGCCGGGGGGATTGGCGGGTTCCGATCCGGCGGGCGCTGCGTTCGGCGGTGCCTGGGCGAGGGTGAAGTTCTCCACGCGGATACGTGCTTCCTCCGACCACTTTCCCTCGGGATATTGCTTCAGGAACGCTTGATAGGCCTCTTGAGTGTCGGTGTCGCGCGCCTTTTGCCAGTCGCGCTCTTCGTAGAGCTCCTTGATGCGCGCATTGGCCTGCGCGGTGAATTCGCCCGTCGGATATTTCTTCAGGAACAGCTCGTAGGCGTCCGCGGTGTTCGCCGTCCGGGTTTTTTCCCAATCGCTCTGCTGCCGGCTGCAGGCGCTCAAAGTCAGCAGCAATGCCAAACCGAGACTCAAGACCGCCTTGTTCGTGACCATTTTCATACCCGCGCGAGATTTCTCTGAGATCTGCATTCTACGTCTATTGCGATCTCGCGGCGACGCCAAGCTCGTCACATCACTGTCCGCCGCGAATAGGATAATGAACGGCATGAGCGCACAGAAACGGCGATTTTTGGAAGGCAGTTGGGGCACCCCGACTTTCATCGGCGCCGAGTCTGTGTTCGTCGGCAACATCCGCGGCGCAGGGCATTTCGTAGTGTCCGGCGAGGTGCACGGCGACGGTGAGTTGCAGGGCGGCCTCAATTTGTCCGCCACGGGATCCTGGCACGGATTCATCCAGGCGGAGCAGGCCATCGTCGCCGGCAAGATCACGGGCGGTCTCAACGTCAGAGATAAATTGGAAATCGGCTACACCGCCGTGATCCGCGGCAAGGTCAGCGCTCGAACCATCGCCATCGCCAAGGGCGCCATCGTCGACGGCGAGATCGAAGTCACCTCCGGCGCACCGGTGCTGCAATTCGAGGAAAAGCGCGAAGGTTAATCAGGTGATCTCATGCTCGCGCAGCGAGCCTATCGGACGGGGTCGCCTCGACCCCGTAGATTCGGCGCGAAGCGCCTGGATAAGTGCAGCGAAAATTCCCAAGACTGTTTGCAAATGGCGACAACCAGCGGACGAGGTCGCTTCGACCCCGTAGTTTCGGCGCGAAGCGCCTGGAAGAGTCCGGCGTATTCACGCATCCTAGCGGAAACTCGAAAGCTCAAGGTCAATGAAACAATACGATGTAGTCATCGTCGGCGGCGGCATTCACGGAGCCGGGGTATTGCAGGCCGCGGCGGCGGCGGGTCACAGTGCACTGCTCATCGAACGGCTGGGTCTTGCGAGCGGCACCTCCAGCCGATCGAGCAAATTGATTCACGGCGGTTTGCGCTATCTCGAATCCGGTCAGTTCGCGCTGGTGCGCGAGAGTCTGCGCGAGCGCGCCATCCATCTGCGAATCGCGCCGGAACTGGTCGAGCTCAAGCCCTTCTTCCTTCCGGTGTATCGCGACACTCGACGCCGGCCCTGGCAGCTCAAGCTGGGATTGTGGATATACGCGCTGCTGGGCGGTTTCGATGCCAGTACCCGCTTCGGCGCGGTGCCGCGGTCGGAATGGTCCTCGCTCGACGGCCTCGAGACGCACGGTCTCGATGCCGTGATCCGGTATCACGACGCGCAGACCGATGACGCTCTGCTCACCCGCGCGGTGGTGCAATCGGCGCTGTCGTTGGGCGCCGAGATTGCGATGCCCGCCAGTTTCGCAGGCGCGACTCTGACCGACGACGGCGTCGCGGTGGCGTACGCGCAAGACGGCGCCGCCGTGGAGTGCACTGCCCGCGTGCTGGTCAATGCGGCGGGTCCTTGGGCCCCGCAGGTCGCCGGCCTCATCCGGCCCGCCATTCCGATTCCGGACGTCGATCTCGTGCAGGGCACACACATCGTCCTGCCCGCGGGCGTAACAGCCGGAATCTACTATGTCGAGAGCCCCGCCGACGGCCGCGCCGTTTTCGTCATGCCCTGGCACGGCGCGACGTTGATCGGCACCACGGAAACGCCCTACCACGGCGACCCGGGAAAGGTGCAGCCGTTGCCTTCGGAAGAGGAATACCTGCTCGCCGTCGCGCATCATTATTTCCCGGCTTTCAGAAAGCTGGGACGCGAGGACATCACGCAGCGATTCGCCGGATTGCGCGTTCTACCGGCCGCCACTCAAGCGGCATTCGACCGCTCGCGAGAGACCATTTTCACCACCGACCGAGAACCCAATCCGCGGGTGCTGGGCATCTACGGCGGCAAGCTCACCGGCTGGCGCGCGGCCGCGGCTCACGTGCTGTCGCGCATCGACCCCTCCTTGCCGCGTGCCACGAGGCGCGCGGCGACGGATCAATTGATTTTGAGGAGACCGAAATGATCAAGAAGGCCACCGCCGTGCTGAACCTTGCGCTCATCGCGGCCCTCGTACAGGTCGCGGTCCCGGCGCATGCCGACGACTACCTAAGCCCCACCGACGAACGCATCCGCCTCTCGCTCGGAGTCGAATATCTGTCGAATACGACCAACATGCGATTGGACTCGAGCGCGGGATTGCCCGGCACGCCCGTCGACGCGGAGAACGACCTAGGGCTCGATCGTACGGACTTCGAGCCCAAATTTGACGCCATGGTGCGGGTCGGCGAGCGCAATAGGCTGCGCTTCGATTACTTCACCCTGGACCGCACGGGTCAGACCACCCTGACCAGCCCGATCGTTTTTCGCGATGCGCTGCTGCAAGTGGGAGATCCCGTCGAGACCACCTTGAGTCTGCGCTCGCTCGGCATCACCTACGAATACTCGTTCATTCATCGCGAGAAATTCGAGCTGGCCGCGACCATCGGCATCAATGACACGGACCTCTCGGCCCAGGCCAAGGTCTCGACGGAAACTCGGCACGTGAATCAAACGGAAGACCAGGCGGGGCCGCTGCCGACCTTGGGTCTCGACTCAACCTACGTGATCAGCAAGCGGTTCTACCTCGACGGCCGGGCGCAGTACTTCAAACTTTCCGTCGATCATCTCACCGGTACCGTCGAATACTATGAATTCGCGGCTCTGTACCGATTGCGGCCGAATATATCGTTCGCGCTGGGCTATACCTCGGCGAAAGCGGACATCGATTCGCGGCAGACCAAGACCTCGGGGTACTTCGACCTGAGTTCCAAGGGTCCCGAAGCCTTCGTCAGAGTCGCCTTCTGATTCGTCACTGTCCGGAGCTGCTTTCAGCCGCGAACTCGACGCGATTATTGGCGGCAGCGGCGCGATTCCACTCCCCGGCCGTGACCGACTCCGCACGTGCCGCATACGGCGTGCTGGGGCGTCCGCTCCCCGCGTTTTCGATGGCGACGGTGATGGCTCCGCCGGTACGCTGGCGCATTCCGGCGATCAAATTTGCGAACGCCAGCGATTGCCGCTGCTGACCCGACAGAGAGTCTTCGAACGGGTTGCCGATCACATCGCACTTGCCCAAGGATAGGCCCGGGAGCGCCGGCGCGAATCCTTCGGCGGCATTGCCGCTGAGACAGAAGAGCCCCGCAAAGCTCGTGATCTTCAGCACCCCGTGAAATCCCTGCGCCTCGAGTTTGGTGAGCAACTCGCGCAGCACATCGAGACGCCCGCGGTCGAATGGAATTTCTCCGTATGGCACCAACTCGATTCGCGGTGCGAACGGTGCGCCGGCGGCGCCGGTGGCGGGCGCGGCCAGAATGCCCGCGGATGCCGCCGACAGCGCGGCAGTGAGATCCCTGACCGTCGCCGACAGTTCCGAGCGCGCATGCTGCAATTCGGCATTCGCCGACGTCAACCCGGCGATTTCGGCGCGCGCCTTCGCCAAATCGTCGCGTGTCTTCAGCCATCCCGCGCCGAGCACCGCCGCCGCGAGGCAGGCGACCCCGATGCTCAAGGCCCAGGGCCACCTCGGCCGCGCCGCGCGTGCCGGCGCCGGCGGGAACTCCAGCGTCGGCGGGGGCATGGAATCGCGCAGATCGCTCACGATGCGCGAAGCGAAGCTGTCGAGGGTGGCGACGATGAAGCGCCGCACGTCGACCGATTGATCCTTGATTGCGGATTCGAGCCGGCGCCCCCAGTCGACGGAGGCGGCCGCGGCCGGACGTGCGGGTGCCGCGGGCACCGTGGGCGTCGCTGCGCCGTCAACCAGTTCCACCGGCGCCAGCGCGGATTCGGTCATGTCGCGCCGGTCCGGCAGCAGATGCAATTCGTACAATACCTTCGACACATCGACCGGGCGCACCTGCTTGGGCAGTACGCCCATCGCACCCAGGGCGCGCGCCTGCCCCACGTACAGCTCGCCTTCCTGCGAGGTGTACATCATGATCGGGATCATGGCCGTCTGCGGATTGCCCTTGATGGCCTGCACGGCTTGCAATCCGTCCATGCCCGGCATCAGGTGGTCCATGAAGATCGCGTCGGGGCGATTGGTCTTCAGGTACTCGATGGCCTGCTCGGCCGACTCGGCCATGTCGACTTCAATGTCGTATTTCTCGAGCATGCGGCTCAAGATGACGCGGGCCGACTTCGAGTCGTCGACGACTAGGGAACGTTTGCGGGCCATTGCACTAGTGTATCGCAGTCCAAAGAATCGCAGCGCACGCAGGTTCGCGGCGGCCCGCAAAGGTACCGCCGCGAATCCGTAATCTTAGCCCGCGGGCTCAGAACTCTTCGTTTCCTTGTTCTGTGCGATCCACGTCAATGCGGACTCGACGTCGGCGAGTTCGGCGGCGGTGAACCCCTCGATCCTGACGCCGGTCGCCTCCGCCTTCTTCTTGGCGAGTTCGGCGCCGGCGACCGAATGCACCCACACCAGACCCCGGCGTACTTTGGCGGTGAACTTCTGCTGCTTTTCGTCGGTCATCGTTCGTCTCCTTGAAATTGCCTGGACTTTGACAGTGGAACCCGCCTGCGGAGGTACGCGGACAGGCCCCTACGGAACTGCAATGGCGCGATCCAAACGCTCACTGTAGGCGCTGATCGCGCGCGAGACCACCCCTATGTATCTATCGGCCTCCTCCCAGCGACGCTCCTCGATGGCCTCGCGGATGCCGGGTAGCGTCTTCACACCGTAGCCTGTGTACAGACCCGGCGCATAAATCATATGCCGATACCAGTCGCGGCCGGGCAGGCCGTTCGGATCGGTCAAGGCTTGCTCGAGGTCCGTCAGCGCGGCATTTATCCGTTCCCGGCCCGCGTCGGCACCCGCGTTTTCGCCGGCTTCCAGCCGCGCGTATTCCTTGTCGAACGCCTTGGCACTTTGTTCGAGCTGCGCCACGGCGTTGTCGAGTTGGGCGAAACTCAGGTAGGGAACCTCCTTCGCCTGCGGCGGCGGCGACCGCGGCCTCTCGGGATCCGCCGCCAATTTGAAGGCGCCGTCATCCAGCAATTTGGACAGTGCGCGCGTCTTCACTCGCATGCCATCGGCGAGCTTGTGCAGCTCGTCGGCGTATCCCGCGATCGAGGCGGCGAAGTCGCTTTCGTGAGCCGGCAGCAATTGCCCCTGCGCGGCTCGAAGCACCAACCGGCCCGCGACCTTGGCGAGCGCCACGCCGTACTCGAACGTCGGATCGACGAAGCGTCGAAAGTGATCGAATGAATCGTAGGCGGAATGATAGACGCCGTAGTCGCTCTCTCCCTCGAACCCTAAGTTCAATGAATTCACGCCCAGATGCTGGAGGAACGGGGTGAAGTCCGAACCGGAGCCGAGCGCGCCGAGCTTGAGGTCGGCGCTTGCGCCCTCGCGCCCGGCCGGGCTTCGTTGTGCCTCCGATTCATAATCGGCGACGTGTTCCTTCGCCAAGACACGCGCCAGGACGCTGACACCGGTCTCCGGATCCTTCACGTCGCGCGCCGCTTCGCTCGCGAAATGCTGCAATCCGTGACTGCCCTCGACGTCGAGAAATCCTCTGCCGTTGGTGTCCGAATTGATGTACAGAGCCGCCTTGGCCTTGAGCTCGGCGGCGTGCGTTTCGGCCCATTCGGTGGAGCCCAAGAGACCGGGTTCCTCCCCGTCCCAGCTCGCGTACACCAGGGTGCGGCGCGGCCGCCAGCCCTCCTTGTACAGCCGGCCGATCGCCTTGGCCTCCGCCATCAACGCGACCTGGCCGGCCAGCGGGTCGGTCGCGCCGAACACCCAGCCATCATGATGGTTGCCGCGGATGATCCATCGATCGGGTTCTTGGGCGCCGCGCATCACGGCGATGACGTCGTACAGCGTTTTCTGGTTCCAGTCGGATAGCACTTTGAGGTGCACCTTCGCCGGACCCGGCCCCACGTGATAGGTGAGCGGCAATCCGCCGCGCCAGCCGGGCGGCGCCACTCTGCCCGCGAGCGCGGTCAGCAGCGGTTCCGCCGCCGCGTAGGAAATCGGCAATACCGGGATTTTCAGGATAGTTTTGGCATCCCGGATCGCAAGTCTCGGAGCGCTCATCGTCGCGCCCACGCCGGGAGTCAATGGATCGCCGGTATACAGCACGAGGTCCTGCACCGAACCGCGCTGCACGGCGTCGCGCGGCCTGTAGCCGCCCTTGGGGTAGGTATCGCCCTTGCCGTGGCCGTCGTCGCGCGGGTCGGAATAAATCAAGCAGCCTACGGCGCCGTGTTCATAGGCCAGCTTCGGCTTGAGGCCGCGCCAGCCGCCGCCATAGCGAGTCAGCACGATGCGCCCCTTGACGCTGATGCCGAGCCGCTCGAGTTCCGCGTAATCGTCGGGCATTCCCTGGTTGACGTAGACCAATTCCGCGGTCACGTCGCCGTCGGCGCCATAGACGTTGTAGGCCGGCAGCTCATCCCGGGTCTTCGAGGACGTGCGGTCGCCCGCAATCGGCGGCTCGGTGAGGCGCGCGACGAAGTGCGTCGGCGCCACCAGTTCCACGGCGACCGTGCGCGGCGTCGGATAGAGCACCGAGAAGGTTTCGATGGATGCGTCCCAGCCCCATTCGCGAAATTTCTGGCGCTGAAATTCCGCGTTCGCCTTGTCGTGAGCCGAGCCGACATGATTCGGCTCGGAAGACATCTGCTCCATCCACGCGCGCAGATTCGCAGCGGACAGGTCGGAGTCGAATCGCTGCTCGAGCTGCGCCTCGGCATCGGCGGCGGCCGCGGAGAAGCCCTGCATGGTTGCGGAATCCGCCGCCGGAGCCGCGGCGGCGCACAATGTCGCCGTACTCAGCACGCAGGCAGTCAGCGCCGCGCAAAGGCGCAGCGGAACGGCGGATCGATTGGGCGCGGCTGGCATGATTCTCGCACTCCTAGTCGCGGGTACCCGTGCCGCGATTCAACAGCGTGACCGCCAAGGCGAACATGCCGGCGGCCGCGCTTATCATGATCCCATAGGCCAGCCGCAAATCGACATCCGAAGTGCCTAGAAAGCCGTAGCGGAACGCACTGACCATGTACAGGATGGGATTGGCGTGCGAGACGAAGTGCGCCCAGCCGGGAAGCATGGTGATGGAATAGAAGACGCCGCCCAGGTAGGTGAGCGGCTGCAGAACGAAGGTCGGGAACCAGGATATCTGGTCGAAATTCTTGGCGAACAATGCATTGATCAGCCCGCCCAGCGCGAACACCATGCTGGTGAGCAGCACCGCCGAGATCACCGCGAAAATGTGCGTGATTTGCAGCCTCGTGAAGAACAGCGACACGAGCGTCACCACGGCTCCCACCAGCACGCCGCGCAGAATCCCGCCCCCCACGTAGCCGGCGACGATCAACCAGTTGGGCAGGGGTGCGACCAGCATCTCCTCGAGGTGCTTGCCGAACTTGGCGCCGAAGAACGACGACACCACGTTGCCGTAGGAATTGGTGATCACGGTCATCATGATGAGGCCGGGCGCGATGAACTTCATGTAGTCGTAGCCGCCGACCTGGCCGACTCGCCGGCCGATCAAGCTGCCGAAGATGATGAAGTACAGAGTGGCGGTGACCGCCGGGGGCACGATGGTCTGGCCCCAGATGCGCACGATGCGGCTGAATTCGCGGATGATGATGGTTTTGAAGCCGACCCATTCGGCCATTGCGCGCGATTGGGACATGATCAGGAAACCGGCGCGGCCGGGGATCCTGCGCCGGCCGAAGCGCCCGCGGCCGAGGCGCGTTGTGCCGATGCGCTGACATCGACGAGACGGACGAACAATTCCTCCAGGCGATTGACCTTGTTGCGCATGCTGGTGACCGCGATTCCCTGGGCCGACAGTTGCGCGAATATGTCGTTGAGGCTCTGCGTCTTGGACATTTCGATTTCCAGCGTATGTGCGTCGGAGAGCACGGCGGTGAATCCCGACAGGTGCGGGGCTGCGCTGCGCTCGTCGCGCAGGTTGAACACGAAGACCTCGGTCTGCAGCTTGCGCAGCACATTGGCCATGGTGTCGCGCTCGATGATGTTGCCTCCCTCGATGATGGCGACATTGCGGCACAGATTCTCGGCCTCCTCCAGATAGTGCGTCGTGAGAATGATGGTGGTGCCGGCATCGTTGATGTTGCGCAGGAATTCCCACATGGATCGGCGGATCTCGATGTCGACGCCCGCGGTGGGCTCGTCGAGGATCAGCAGTTTCGGTTCGTGCATCAAGGCCCGGGCGATCATCAGACGCCGCTTCATACCCCCGGACAGCGAGCGCGCGATCGAGTTCCGCCGATCCCACAATTGCAGCTGCTTGAGATATTTTTCCGCACGCTGCTTCGCCAGCGGCCGCGGTATCCCATAGAACCCGGCCTGATTGACGACGATGGTGAAACAGGTCTCGAACATGTTGAAATTGATTTCCTGCGGCACGAGGCCGATGCAGGACTTGGCCGTTTCGAGTTCCCGGTCGATGTCGTGGCCGAACACCTCGACGACCCCGCTGGTCTTGTTGACGAGCGAGGTGACGATGCCGATCGCCGTGGTCTTGCCGGCGCCGTTCGGCCCCAGCAACGCGAAGAAATCGCCCTCATCCACCGTCAAATCGATGGCCTTGAGCGCGTGGATTCCGTTCTTGTAGATTTTGGTGAGCTGGCGAAGGACTAGGGCTTTCATTGGAACCGCGTAGCCTAAACCTCGCGAGGCCCCGGCTGCAACGCCAATCATCGCCGCAGCCCACCCCTTAAGGTCGGGGCAGCCGCGCCGCGGCGGCGAGCTGCAGGCCATGAAGTTGGACCCGCCGCAGCGCCGCCGGGTCGGCGCGCGACGCCGCCGCCGTGAGCGCACTCCAAAAGGCGGTGCACTCGCTCCATCTCGCGGACAGGTTGGCGGCCTCGGTGACCGCCAGAGAGGGCAGTTGATTGACGGTGATTCGGCTGAATTCCGCCGCTGCATCGCCGTTCATACCCAAGAGCAGCTGGGCCGTGAGACCCGCGCTCGCGCAGATGTGCCACGCGTAGAATAGCGCGAGGCGCACGAAGCTCACCGTATCGTCGTCGACGGCCGGTTCGTCCGCGACACGCCAGTCGCCCAAGTTCTGCAGGCGACGCCGCCAGTAACCACCGTCCTGAAAGCGCAGATCGAACAATGCGTAGGGACAACTCGCGGCGGCTTCGCGCTGCAAGGCGGAAAGCGAGGCAACCCGTCCGGCCAGTTCCAACGGTACGCCGGCGCCGGCCTCCCAACCTCGGCCGCGCGCAGCGGCCAAATCCAGGAACCTATGATTCAGGTCTCGCAGCGACCCCAGATTCCCGGTCGACAAATGCGAGTTCCCAGCCCAACTGCCGACGATTGCTTCCTGCATGACCGTCTCCCGACAATTTCCATATATATCCGGGGTTTGAGCGCGTCCTACGCATTTTGCCGCAAACAGGGCAGCAAATACACACCGGAACCACTTGGCAATCATTAACTTTGTGACTAATTTCTGTCAAATTCTTTTTGAGGTCGAAACCGCGCAAAACTGAAGGAGCCGAACATGAGAGTGTCGGATGATCGCTACACGAGGGACCGGCAGCGCCTGGATCTTGCGCTGCGTTTGATTCACCACGAAGCGCGCACGTTCACCATTCGTCAATGGACGGGCTTGAGCGACGATCGCATCCGCAAGCTGTACCGCAGCTACGTGCTTGAGCACGATGCGCGGCGCGTGTTCAGGCACCGAGGCAAGTCGCCGCGTCAGGCCGCGTTTTTCTTCCGCAACTCCGAGCTCAATTTTCAATCGACGCAATTGGCCAGTCTGTACGTCATGTACGGCCTCTTGCGCGGCACGGACACGGGGCTCGAGCCGCGCTATCGCGTGGGCTCGCTGGAGTCGGGCACCCTGCTCTGTCAGGCGTATGAGGCGTACCTGGACCTGCACGCGCCCGTGGGCATTTCCTTCGAGCACGCGTGGTTTCTTTTGCTTGCCCTCACGCGGCACGACGAAGTCAGCATCTCGCGCTGCGCCGTGTGCGGCGGAGTTCGGCTGCGCGATCTCTTGGCCAAACACAAAGTGACCTGCGGTGCCTGCGGTCCGGTTACCCCGACATAGGTTCGCCAGTTGAAACAGCACGCGCCGCGGACTTATAGTCGCCGGACAGATCGCCGATGTAGAACCACGACGCGATGGCAATATGCCGCAAGGGCGATCGCGTTTGCTGACCATGCCTACGTTGCACGTGACGCCAAGGGTGAGCCGGAATGAATGAGCAAGTCACGATCACGTTGCCGCAAGCCATGCAGTACGCGGCGGCTGCGTACAACACAGGCGAATGGGCGAAGGCCGAGCACCTGACCAGATTGATACTCAGTGCGCAAGCAGATCATTTTGGTGCGCTGAACCTACTGGGCATCATGGCCGCCCAGACGGGGCGCCTGGAAGAAGCAGCAGACTTGTTGGGGCGCGCTGTCGCCGCAATGCCGACCGACGCCGCCGCACACAGCAATTACGGCAATTTGCTCAACGACCTCAAACGCTATGAGGATGCGCTGGACAGCTACGCGCGTGCGCTGAAGATCAAGCCCGACTTTGCCGAGGCCTACTTCAACCGTGGCAATGCTCAGCGGGAGCTCATGCGCTTCGAGGAGGCGCTGGATAGCTATGCGTGTGCGCTGAAGATCAACCCCAACGATGTCGAGTCCCACAACAACCGTGGCCTCGTACTGCAAGGGCTCAACCGCTATGAGGAGGCGCTGGAAAGCTACGCGCGTGCGCTGAAGATCAAGCCCGACTTTGCCGAGGTCTACAACAACCGTGGCCTCGCACTGCAAGAGCTCAAACGCTTTGAGGATGCGCTGGACAGCTTTGGGCGAGCGCTGAAGATCAAGCCCGACTTTGCCGAGGCCTACAATAACCGTGGCAATACTCTGCGGGAGCTCAAACGCTTTGAGGATGCGCTGGATAGCTACGCGCATGCGCTGAACATCAGGCCCGACTTTGCCGAGGTCTACAATAACCGCGGCCTGGCACTGCTGGAGCTCAAACTCTTTGAGGATGCGCTGGTCAGCTTTGCGGGTGCGCTGAAGATCAAGCCCGACTTTGCGGAGGTCTACAACAACCGTGGCCTCATACTGCAAGAGCTCAACCGCTTTGAGGAAGCGCTGGACAGCTACGCGCATGCGATAAGGATCAGGCCCGACTGCCCCTGGTCATATGGAAACTGGCTGCACATGAAGATGCTGCTCTGTGATTGGAGCAACTTCGATTCACAGATTGCAGACCTTGCTGCCAAAATTCAGCAAGCCAAGAAGATCACGCCGCCCTTCCCCGTTCTGGCCCTCATTGACAGTTTATCGCTACAGCGCCGAGCGGCGGAAATCTGGGTAAGCGAAAAGTGTCCGCCATCTCGTCTGCTGCCTGCGATCGCAAAGCGTGCTCGACACGAGAAGATTCGCGTTGGATACTTTTCCGGGGATTTTCGCAATCATCCCGTTTCGTTCCTAACCGCCGAAATGTTGGAGAGGCATGATCGATCGCGCTTCGAGGTGAGTGCTTTTTCCTTCGGACCGGATACGCAGGACCCGATGAGAAAGCGGATGGAGCAGGCGTTTGACCGCTTCATAGACGTACGCGCGAAGTCGGATCTGGACATCGTGCAGCTGGCCTGGAGTATGGAACTGGATATCGCAGTTGACCTCGGGGGATTTACCGAGGGCTGCAGACCGAATTTATTCGCGCTGCGGGCGGCGCCGCTGCAGGTGAGCTACCTCGGTTATCTGGCCACCCTCGGTGCGCCCTACATGGACTACCTGATCGCAAATATGACGATTATTCCGCCCGAGCATCAACGGCACTATGCCGAAAAGATCGTCTACCTTCGGACTTATCAGGCCAATGATTCGAAGCGGGTCATCTCGGACAAGCGCTTCAGCCGAGAAGAGCTCGGTCTGCCGCGGACGGGTTTTGTATTCTGCTGCTTCAACGCGAGCTACAAAATCGTGCCCGAGACGTTCAACTCCTGGATGCGGATATTGAGGCAGGTGGAGGACAGTGTGCTATTCCTTCACGCTGACAATGTGACCGCACAGCGTAATCTCAGGAAGGAAGCGGTCGCAAAAGGAGTCGCTGCGGACAGGTTGGTATTCGGCGAGCGGCTGCCGGTTCCTGAGTATCTGGCGAGGTATCGTACGGCGGATCTATATCTGGACACGCTGCCTTACAACGCGGGGACCACCGCCAGCGACGCGCTATGGGCGGGGTTGCCTGTCCTGACCCGCATGGGAGAATCGTTTGCGGCGCGCGTCGCGGCCAGTCTACTAAACGACGTCGGATTGCCCGAGCTGGTGACCTCAACGCAGGAACAATATGAAGCCACGGCGATTGAGCTCGCAAGCAATCCCGGTCGATTGGCGGAGTTCAAAGACAGATTGCACAGGAACCGCTTAGAGATGCCTCTGTTCGATACCGAAAGGTTCACCGGGGATCTGGAAAATGCATACACGCAAATCTACGAGCGCTACCAGTCTGATTTGAGACCTGACCATATCTACGTTGCACCATGACGATGACGGCCGACAGCCAACGGTAGCCCAACTACACGCGCGATTCAGCGCCAGGCTTCGCGTGCTTCCGCTGAAAACCGCCCCGCCGGGGCAGGCGGACCGTATCGCCAGTGGGCCGGCGCAATTCGGCTTCGCGCATCAGCCGCTCCGTTTCGGGTCGCGGATTTATGATCGCCTGGCGGCACTCTTCGAGCTGGTGTTTCAGCAACGGCAGCAACTCTCCCTGCGGTTCAGAATCCGGGGAGTCCGCGCCGAAGTGCGTGGTGCAAAAGATTTTGAAGTACGCCGCGTAGAGCTCTTGGTAGTGCGGCGGAGTTCGCCTGCGCGACATCTTGGCCAAACACAAAAATGGGCTGCGGCGCCTGCGGTCCGGTTGCGCGGGCGCCCTGCTAGAATTACGGCATGCAGGAAAGAAATATTCTCGCCGGTCCCTACCTGGACCGTGCCGCGCATTTGCGGCAGGATCCTGCGTGGTTCGCCGCGGCGCTCGCCGATGAGCGCAGCCGCGTCGTACCGGTGTGGAATTCGCGCAGCCTCATTGCCGAGGGCGACGCCCCGCGCGCCGCGTACATCGGGCTGTCCCAGGTTCCGCCCGAACGGCGCAACGACGGCGTGTTGATTCTGCTCGGCCGATTCGGCGGCACCAATTACTTCGCCTACGAGATCGAATCGAGCGAGCCGCCGATCTTGCTGCCGGCAACACGGTTCGAGGATCTGCGCATCCTGGCCGCGGTGCTCCCCATCGATGAAGCGGGACTCTTGGGCTACGCCCGCGCCATGATTTCCTGGCGGCGGCGGCACCGCTTTTGCGGCACGTGCGGTGCGAGAACTCTGCCCGCGAAAAGCGGGCATGTGCTCGTGTGCACCAACCCGGCCTGCCGCCATGAACAGTTCCCGCGCATCGATCCGGCGATCATCGTGCTGGTGGACGAGGGCGAACGGGCCCTCCTCGGTCGCCAGGCAAGCTGGCCGGTGGGGCGCTACTCCACCATCGCCGGCTTCGTCGAGCCGGGTGAATCCCTCGAAGATGCAGTGGCGCGCGAGGTATTCGAGGAAACGGGCATCGAAGTGGACCGCATCGAATATCACTCCTCGCAGCCCTGGCCGTTCCCGGCCTCGCTGATGCTGGGGTTCACCGCGCATGCTCTGACCACCGAGGTGCGGCTGCGGGATGAGGAACTGGAGGACGCGCGCTGGTTCACGCGCGCCGATCTCGCCTCGAACGGTACGTTGCTGCCACCCCGGCAATCCATATCGTTCCGCCTGATCGAGCATTGGTTCGACGCCGGCGGCGGTGTGCGTCTGCGCGACATTCATGGGAGCACGCCCTGGCCACACTCGCGTTAGGCGGAAGCTTTGCGACCTTGAGCTTCGTCCTGTGCGCCGCCTTCGTCGCCGGTTTCATCGACGCCATCGTCGGCGGCGGAGGTTTGATCCAAGTGCCCGCCCTGTTTGCGGGCTATCCCGGGGCCGCACCGCCGGCGCTCTTGGGGACCAACAAACTGGGCAGCATTTTCGGCACGAGCAGCGCGGTGCTCCGCTACAGCCGCGTGGTGCGGATCCCCTGGCGCGCACTCCTGCCCGCCGCCGCCGTCGCCTTCATCGCGGCGCTCGCCGGTGCACGGCTGGTGAGCTCGGTCTCTCCGGCGCTGTTCCGGCCCCTCGTTCCCTTCATGCTGACGGCCGTGCTCCTGTACGTGCTGCGGTACAAGGACATGGGCGCGCGCCATGCGCCCATCGTGTTTTCACGGCGCCTTGGGCTTCTCGCGCTGGCATCCATCGCCGGCATCGGCCTCTACGACGGATTCTTCGGGCCGGGCACCGGAAGTTTTCTGATGCTGCTGTTCATTCGCCTGTATGGATTCGATTTTCTGCACGCCTCGGCGGGCGCCCGTACCATCAATGTGGCCACCAACGCGGGCGCGCTGTTGTTCTTCGGAATTCATGGCGATATTCACTGGGGCTTGGGGCTGGCGCTCGGTGTCTGCAACGCCTCCGGCAGCGTGCTCGGAGCGAATACCGCAGTGAAGCATGGCAGCAAATTCGTCCGCGCCGCGTTCATCGCCATCGTCGTCGCATTGATAGTCAAGACCGGCGCCGATGCCTATGTCCCGCGCTAGAGCCGTAAGCCCACGGCCGCGGCTAGGGGAGACTCAGACAGGCTATGGGGCCTTAGCCGCGCTCCCAGTGTCCGGGCTTCATGCGCCAGCCGTCGCCCTGGCGTACCCACTGGTGGGCGACCCAGTGATGTCCGGGATGGCGCGCTTCCCAGTGGCCCTCCGTCCATTCGTATCGGTCGCCGACCCAGCTCCAATAACCGGTCAGCCATACGTACCCCGGCGTCGGCGGTTCACCGATGGTCTCGACGCGCGGCGGCGGAGGCGCAACCATGACCACCCCGCCGGCATAATGGCGTTGATCGGGAGCAACCACGCAGGCCGTCAGGGTCATCGACAGCACGAGGCCGCATGTCAGTGTCGCGCCCGATCGTTTGCGCTGATTCATAATGGCAACCACGTTTTATTGCTTTGTTAGGTAACCAACGCCTTGCGTATCCCGTCGTTGACGGGGACGCCGGCGTTTTAAGAATAGCGCCGTCGCCGGGAGATCACCAGCCGGGACGTGGAGGCAAATGTATGTCGTACACCGCAGATCCCCGTGTGCTGTTCGCCGCCGAACGCACTCTTCTCGCCTGGCAGCGCAGCGCGATCGCCTTGATGGGCTTCGGCTTCGTCGTCGAGCGTTTCGGATTGTTTCTCCAAATGGTGGCGCACCAGCCTGCGGACGGATCGCAGCGCGGTTTCTCGCTGGGTCTCGGGGTCCTGCTGTTGCTGCTGGGAGCGGCGGTTGCATTGATTTCCGCGCGGCAATTCCGCCAGGTCGCGAAAGACCTGGACCCCGCGGTGGTGCCTCCCGGATATTGGACCCAGGTCGGCGTGGCCCTCAATGTCATCATTGCCGTCGTCGCCGTCGTGTTCGCCGTGCACTTTCTATGGCCCAATCAGTAGAGGAATCGAAATGAACATTACCGGAGGCTGCCTGTGCCGCGCCGTGCGCTTTTCCATTACCGCTGCGCCCCTCACCACCCGCGCCTGCTGGTGCCGGGTCTGCCAGTATCTAGGTGCGGGCAGCGGCACAGTCAACGTGTGCTTTCCCAGCGACAAGGTGAGCGTCGAGGGCGAGCTTCGCGACTTCGAGAGCGTGGCCGACAGCGGCAACGTCATGCATCGACGCTTCTGCCCCCGCTGCGGCACCCAGGTGTTCAGCCAAGCCGAAGTCCGGCCGCATGTCATCTTCGTGCGCGCAGGCGCACTCGATGATCCCGAAATCGCCCGGCCCGCGGCCACCATCTGGACCTCCGAGGCGCCGAGCTGGGCGTGTATCGACGGCGTCCTACCCCAGGTTGCCCGACAGCCGCCCCCTGTGAGCTGATCGGCAGTTTCAGGGTCAACGGTCCCGGTACTGTGCCGTTGTCTCCCTATGCAAACCGAAATAGCCGTGCTGCGTTTTGGGCTGGGCGCCCGGCCGGGGGATCTGGCCGCCGCCGCCGGTGATCCGCGCGCCTGGCTGATGGCACAAATCCGGGGGGCGGTGGAACTCGCCGGAAATACGCCGCTGGCGCGCTCCGATCAGATCTTCGCCGAAGTGCAGGCGGCCCGCGACTACGCCCAGGAAATGAAGCGCGGCGCAGCGGACGCCCCGGCCGCGGCTGCCTCCGCGGCGGACGCCCCAACCGCCAATGCCGCCGCCGCACCGGCCGCCGCGGCGGCGTTCAACCCGGTACGGAATGCCTACCTGCCCCACTATCGGGCGCAGGTTCTGGCGCGGGCGCAGAGCGCAGCCCTCACCGCGCGGCCGTTCGCGGAACGCCTGGTGCACTTTTGGACCAATCACTTTGCGGTGTCGGCGGACAAGGGGGCGATTACCGGCATCGCCGGCACGCTCGAGAACGAGGCGATCCGCCCGCATGTCTGCGGCCGCTTCATCGATCTTCTGACGGCGGTGGAGCAACACCCCGCGATGATCGCCTTTCTCGACAATCAGAATTCGGTGGGCAAGGACTCTGAACTCGCGCAGCTGGCGGCCTCGCGTCAGGCCCGGCGCGCATTTGCACACCCCGGAGCGGAGGCCCCGGGGAAGCCACCCCGTCAATTCGGTATCAACGAAAACCTGGCGCGCGAAATTCTCGAGCTGCATACCTTAGGGGTGGACGGCGGCTACTCGCAAAGCGACGTCACCGCCTTCGCCGAGATCATAACCGGATGGTCCGTCGGCGGCGGCAAGGGACGGCTGGCCGGAGGGACTCCCGGCCGTTTTTATTTTCGCGATAACCTGCACGAGCCCGGCGCGAAGACCTTCCTCGGCAAGACCTACCGCGAGAACGGGCTTGCGCAGGGTGAGGCCGTGCTTGCCGATCTGGCGCGCCATCCGGCCACGGCGCATTTCATCGCCACCAAGCTGGTGCGGCACTTCGTCTCCGATGATCCGCCGCCGGCCGCCGTGGAGCGCGTCGCCAAGGCCTTCCTCAAATCCGGCGGCGACCTGCCGCCGGTGTACGCGGCGTTGATCGAGTCGCCCGAGGCCTGGGATGCCGATGCGCGCAAGTTCAAGACGCCGGAGGATTTCGTGTTCTCCACGCTGCGGTCCTTGAGTATTTCGCCCAGCCGACCCGAGGAAGTGTTGCGCAGCTTCGATCTTCTGGGACAGCGCCAATACACGCCGGGATCGCCCGCGGGTTGGCCGGACACCTCGAAGAGCTGGGACGGATCGGACGCCCTGATGCATCGGGTGCTGTGGGCCTCGCGGGTGGCAGACCGATACGAGCAGGGTCTCGAACCCGTGGATGTCGCGGCCTCGAGCTTGGGGGCTTATGCGCGCCCTGAGACCATGACGGCGCTGCGGCGGGCCACCTCAGGGACCCAGGCGCTGGCACTGCTCCTCATGAGCCCCGAATTTCAGCGGAGATAGCGATGCACTCCTTCCACTCGAGGTTCGATCGGCGCCGATTTCTGCTGGGTGCGGGCGCATTGGCGGCGAGCGCTGCCCTGCCCACGGTACTCTTTGCCCACACCGGGGGGTCCGCGCGCCTGGTGGTCGTGATCTTGCGCGGGGCGCTGGATGGTCTCGCCGCCGTGCCCCCTTACGCCGACCCTCACTATGCGGACTTGCACCGGGAACTTGCGATTGCCGCCCCGGGTTCGCCCAAGGGTGCGCTGGCACTGAACGGCAGCTTCGGCCTGCATCCCTCCTTCGCGTTTCTGCATGAGCGCTACCTCGCCGGCGAGGTCGTGGTATTCCATGCCGTCGCCTCGCCGTACCGCGACCGGTCGCATTTCGACGGACAAAATGTGCTCGAGAATGGGCTGACTCGGCCCTTGGGGACTGCCGACGGCTGGCTCAACCGGGCGCTCGCCGCTCTGCCCGCAGGCGCCGGCGCGCGAAGCGCGGGCGAGCACGCCGTCGCGATCAGCCAGAACGTTCCGCTGATTTTGCGCGGCGATGCGCCGGTGATTTCCAAATCGCCCCAGGCGACCCCGGACGTGGATGAGGATTTGTTGGCTCGATTGGCCGACCTCTACTCCAAGGACGATTGGTTTTCGGCCCGTTTGAGCGAGGCGGTGCAGACCGAGAAGCTCAGCGACGAAGGGAGCGACGCGGCGCCGGCCATGGCGGCCGCAGGCGGCGCGGTCAAGCCGGCCGCCGCGGATCGCATCGGCGGCGCAGCACGCATGGCGGCCACCCTGATGCACAGCGAAGGCGGTCCCGAGGTGGCGGTCATCGAAGCCAGCGGCTGGGATACGCATGCCAACCAGGGCGGTGCCCAGGGAGCGCTGGCGCAGCGGCTGGCGGGACTCGACGGGGCTTTGCGGGCGTTGGCGGAGGACTTGGGTCCCCTATGGCCGCAGACCGCCGTACTCGTCGTGACCGAGTTCGGCCGCACCGCCGCCATGAACGGCACCCGAGGCACCGATCATGGGACCGGCGGCTGCGCCTTTCTCGCGGGCGGCGCCGTTCGCGGCGGCCGTGTGATCGCGGACTGGCCCGGTCTTGGCCGTGGAGCCTTGCTCGATGACCGCGATTTGCGGCCGACGCTCGATTTACGCAGCGTATTCAAGACCGTGCTCGACGAGCATATGCACGTCGATGCGCGGACTCTTTCCACCCGAGTATTCCCCGACAGTAGCGGCGCGCGCCCCCTTCAGGGGCTGATGCGCGCCTGACCCACCGGCGAATCTTTAAAACGCCAACGGTTCTGTACTGGGAGTCGTCGATGTCGGCGTCTCTGCAACCGGCGCTGCGGGCGGTGCCGCCATGGGCGCCGGCATCGGCGGCGGCGCGGGTCGCTTGGGCGCACTTTTCTTGGCGACGACCTTGGCTTTGGGCTTCGCCTTCTTCGGCGCGGCTTTTACAGCCTTCTTCGCAACCTTTGCCTTGGCGGTCTTCTTGGCTTTTACCTTGCCCGGTCGTGCTTTCTTTTTCGCGACACTCTTCTTGGCGGCGTGGCGCTTTGCCTTTGCCACGGGACGTTTCTTCGACTTGCTCTTCTTTGCCATGGTCACTCTTCTCCTGGGAGATCGTACGAACTCGTTGTGAGAGTAGCCCCGAAAAAGTCTGCTGTCATCTGTGTGTGGTGCTGGAGTCAGTAACATGGATTGCGTAGGCTGCTCGGGTGTTGCCGACCGAACCCATTAGACCCTTGCAAGATGTCTGGCTGCGACCCCGGCGCGTGTTTCGCGAGATGGCGGCGCGGCCCGTGGGTTTCGTCGACTACTTGCTGGGCGCGGCTCAGGGCATCGGCAACTTCCTCGCCCTGTACCGCACCCAGGGCGCCGGCGCCCATCGCGACGTGGCGGAAATCCTCGGAAATTCCTTTGTCTACGGCGCCGTTGCAGGCATCCTGAGCTTAGGTTTGATGGCGGTGATCTACCGCCGCCTGGGCGCTCGCGCCGGCGGCAAATCGACCACCCCGCAAGTCATTCACGTCCTCGCCTACGGCAGCGTGCCGCTGGCCGCTTCGCTCATCATCTGGGTGCTGACCGCGCTGCTCGCCGGAGAGGCGGCCTTCGTCGAATCTCCACGTGCCGATGCCGAGGGCTTTGTCGTGCTGCTCGTGCATCTACAGTTCATCTCGTATGTTCTTCTCCTGATCTGGAGAAGAACAT
>Ga0209624_10000021_pt1 | contig 170184 bp, 176 predicted proteins | sample JacPinW_OM2H0_O1_FD_188565 | JGI IMG/M metagenome (GOLD analysis project Ga0209624, IMG submission 188565) | Forest soil microbial communities from Algoma, Ontario, Canada - Jack Pine, Ontario site 1_JW_OM2H0_O1 (SPAdes) (version 2) | ecosystem: Environmental > Terrestrial > Soil > Boreal... | reverse complement strand
CGGCCGCGTAGCCCCAGAACTCGCGCCGCACGCGCTCGTGAAAGTGCTCGGCGGCCGCCTCCGCCAGCCGATCGGCGAGCGCCTTGAGCATGATCGCCGAGTAGTCATCGTGACCGCGCTCGAAGCGCGCCACGTGCTCCTCGATGCCGACGCCGGCGGTCACGGCGAACGCACCGAAGTAGTCGGCCAGGCCGCTGTCGCGCGGTGCGACGTAGTCCGCCAGGCACTCGTGCGGCTGCCCGTCGGGCTTGCCCTTCTGCTGGCGGAGGAAGTTGAGCGTGACGAGCGGCGTGCGGCGGCTCTCGTCGGCGTAGATCTCCACGTCGTCACCGACCGCGTTGGCGGGAAACAGTCCGAGCACCGCGCGCACGCTGAGCCAGCGCTCGGCGATGAGCGTGCGCAGCATGCGCCGGGCATCCGCGTACAGATTGCTGGCCGCCTCGCCGACCACCGGGTCGCTGAGAATGTCGGGGAATTTCCCGGCGAACTCCCAGGCGTTGAAGAACGGCATCCAGTCGATGTAACCGAGCAGCTCGCCCAGCGGGTAGTCGGCGAAGCGCTGCACGCCCGGCAGGCGCGGTGCCGGCGGCAGGTACGCGCCCCAGTCGATGCGGCGCCGGTTGGCGCGGGCAGCGGCCAGCGAGACTTCGGGAACCTTGAGCTTCTTGGCGGCGTGCTGCTCGCGGCGGCGTGCGTGCTCGATGGCGACCTTGGCAATGTAGTCGGCGCGCTGCTGCGGCTGCACCAGGCTCTGCAGCACGCCTACCGCACGCGAGGCATCCTTGACATAGATGACTCCGGGTGAGTATTGCGGTGCGATCTTCACCGAGGTGTGTGCCGGGGAAGTGGTGGCGCCGCCGATCAGCAGCGGTACCGCAAACCCCTGCCGCTGCATCTCCTTGCCAACGTGCACCATCTCATCGAGCGAGGGCGTGATGAGTCCGGACAGGCCGATGAAGTCGGCCTGCTCGCGCCGTGCGGTCTCGAGGATCTTCTCGCACGACACCATGACCCCGAGGTCGATCACCTCGAAGTTGTTACATTGCAGGACCACGCCGACTATGTTCTTGCCGATATCGTGCACATCGCCCTTGACGGTGGCCATGACGATGCGGCCGTTGGTGCGCTGCGTACCACCACCCTTGCTCGCCTCGATGAACGGCACGAGGTAGGCCACGGCACGCTTCATCACGCGCGCACTCTTGACTACCTGTGGCAGGAACATCTTGCCGGCGCCGAACAGGTCGCCGACCACGTTCATGCCGTCCATCAACGGGCCCTCGATGACCTCGAGCGGCTGCGCGAACGAGCTGCGTGCCGCCTCGGTGTCCGCGATGATGTAGTCGTCGATTCCCTTGATGAGCGAATGCTCGAGACGCTTGGCCACCGGCAAGTTGCGCCAGGAGAGATCCTCGGTGCGCCGTGCGCCGCCTTCGCCCTTGAAACGCGCGGCGATCTCCAGCAGCCGGTCGGTGGCATCGGCACGGCGGTTGAGGACGACGTCCTCGCACGCCTCACGCAGCTGCGGCTGGATCTGTTCGTAGATGGCGAGCTGCCCGGCGTTGACGATGCCTAAGTCCATACCCGCGCCGATGGCGTGGTAGAGAAACACCGAGTGCATCGCCTCGCGTACCGGGTCATTGCCGCGGAACGAGAAGGAGACGTTGCTGACACCGCCGCTGACCAGCGCGTGCGGCAACTCGGCCTTGATGCGACGCGTCGCCTCGATGAAGGCGACGCCGTAGCCGTTGTGCTCCTCCATGCCAGTGGCGATGGCGAAGATGTTGGGATCAAAGATGATGTCCTCGGCCGGAAAGCCCACCTGCTCGGTGAGGATGCGGTAGGCGCGCGTGCAGACCGCCACACGGCGCTCGATGGTGTCTGCCTGGCCCTGCTCATCAAACGCCATGATCACCGCAGCGGCACCGTAGCGGCGCAGCTTGCGCGCGTGCTCGATGAAGATCTCCTCGCCCTCCTTCATGCTGATCGAGTTGACGACTGCCTTGCCCTGCACGCACTTGAGGCCCGCCTCGATCACCGACCACTTGGAGGAGTCGAGCATCACCGGCACGCGCGCGATGTCCGGTTCCGCTGCGATCAGGTGCAGGAAACGCACCATTACCGCCTGCGAATCGAGCATGCCCTCGTCCATGTTGATGTCGATGATCTGTGCGCCGCTACTGACCTGCTGGCGCGCGATCTCCAGCGCCGCGTTGAAGTCACCCGCCTCGATCAGCTTGCGGAACTTGGCCGAGCCCGTGACGTTGGTGCGTTCGCCCACGTTGACGAACAGGCTGTCAGCGTCGATGTTGAGAGGCTCGAGTCCGGCCAGACGGCACTTCGCTATGGTGGTCGGGACCTTGCGCGGCGCACGGCCCTGCAGCCCCTCGCCCACCAGCCGGATGTGCTCGGGGGTAGTGCCGCAGCAGCCTCCCACGATGTTTACCAGTCCGGCCGCGCCGAACTCTGTCAGGATCTCGGCGGTCTCCTCCGGGCTCTCATCGTACTCGCCGAAGGCGTTGGGCAGACCCGCGTTGGGATAGGCACACACGTAGGTATCGGCCAGGGTCGCCAGTTCCTCGACGTACGGCCGCAGCAGCTTGCCGCCAAGCGCGCAGTTGAGTCCGACGAACAATGGCTGTGCGTGACGGATGGAATTCCAGAACGCCTCGGTGGTCTGCCCGGACAGCACCCGTCCGGAGGCGTCGGTGATGGTGCCCGAAATGGCCAGCGGCACGCTGCTGCCGCTCTCATCAAAGAGTGACAACGCCGCGTAGATCGCCGCTTTGGCGTTGAGCGTGTCGATCACCGTTTCGATGAGCAGAAAGTCGACGCCACCGAGCACCAGAGCGCGCGCCGCCTCGAGATAGCTCTCGACCAGCTCATCAAAACTCACGGCGCGATAGCCCGGGTCGTTCACGTCAGGCGACATGGAGCTCATGCGGCTGGTGGGGCCGAGCGCACCGGCAACAAAGCGTGGCGCACCGCTGCGCTGCGCAAACTCATCGGCCGCCTCACGCGCGATGCGCGCCGCGCGGTAGTTCAGCTCCGCAACCAGCGCGGTGGTGCCATAGTCCGCCTGCGAAACCGCGTTCGAGTTGAAGGTGTTGGTCTCGATGATGTCGGCACCCGCAGCGAGGTAAGCGCGATGCACCTCGGCGACCACCTCGGGACGCGTGAGCGTGAGAATGTCGTTGTTGCCCCTGAGGTCGCGGCCATGCGCGCGCAGCCGTTCGCCGCGAAAGCCGGCCTCATCGAGCTTGCGTTGCTGGATCATCGTGCCCATCGCGCCATCGAGCAGCACGATGCGCTCATCGAGCAGCCGCTTCAGGCGCTCGATGCGCGTGCGTCGTTCAGTCTCGTCGAGCGGCTCGATGGCAAAGGGCGTGGCGAGCGCGCGCGCCGCGGCCGGCGCGCCGCGCTCGCGCTCCTGGTCGGCCCGCGCGACAGCGTGGGCGGCGTGGGCGCACGCGCTCACGCGCTCACCGGCGGGACGGTGCCGGCCGCGGGCGCGCGCGGCCGCAGGCCGAGCGCGTGGCAGATGGCGTAAGTCAGCTCGGCGCGATTCAGAGTGTAGAAGTGAAACTCGTGCACGCCGTGGCGGGTGAGCGAGTGCACCTGCTCGATGGCGACGCTCGCGGCGATCAGCCGCCGCGTCTCCGCATCCTCCTCGAGGCCGGCAAAGCGCTGGTGCAGCCACGGCGGAATGCTCGCACCGCAGGCCTGCGCAAAGCGCAGCACCTGCGGGAAGCGCGTGATCGGCAGAATCCCGGGGACCAGCGGCGCGTCGATGCCCGCCGCCGCGCAGCGGTCGCGGAAGCGCAGGAACACCTCGGTGTCGTAGAAGAACTGCGTGATGGCGCGCGAAGCGCCGGCGGCGAGCTTGCGCCTGAGGTTGTCGAGATCCGCGGCCGGGGAAACGGCCTCGGGGTGCACCTCGGGGTAGGCGGCCACGGAAATGTCGAAGGGCGCCACCTCGCGCAGCGCGGCGACCAGCTCCGCGGCCCCGGCAAATCCCTGCGGATGGGGACGAAAACACCCCTGACCGTGCGGCGCATCGCCGCGCAGCGCCACCAGGTGGCGCACGCCCTCACGCCAGTAGCTGCGCGCGATCGCGATGACCTCCTCGCGCGGCGCGCCGACGCAGGTCAGGTGGGCGGCGCCGGTGAGCGGGGTGCGCTGCTGGATGCGCGTCACCAGTGAGTGAGTACGCTCGCGTGTCGAGCCGTCCGCGCCGTAAGTCACGGACACGAAGCGCGGCGCGAGCGGCGCGAGGCGCTCGAGCGAGTTCCACAGCGTCGCCTCCATCGCGGCGTCCGCCGGCGGAAAGAACTCGAACGAGACGCTGATGCCTTCGCTGGCGGTGCTCATGCCGCTCACTCGCCGCCGTGCCGCGCCCGCGCGACAACATCCGCCGCCAGCCGCGCACTCGCCGCGAGCACATGCTCGCCGTCGGCCTCGATGGGGCTGAGGCGCTCGCACACCAGGCCGGCGGCAGCGAGCAGGCGTCGCAGCCGCGACAACGGGTGCTCGACGATGCGCTCGCGCGCGGACTCGAGCGACTCATACGATTCGAACAGCCAGAGCCGGGCGCCGGGGGCCATGACGGCGGACAGCTCGCGCAGCGTGCGCGCCAGGGCATCGCTGCCGGCGAGTGGCCGATCGAGAACCAGCGCATCGAAGTCGCCGCCGGCGCGCGCCAGATCGGCTGCACCCGGACCGTCTGCGGCCGAGCGCAGCACCCGGCAGTCGAAGCCGCGCTGCTCGGCGAAGGCGCGTGCCCCCTGCGCGGCGCGGGGCGTGGGCGCGAGCGCCGTGCACTGACGCGCGCTGCGTGCCGCGCTTTCGAGCAGCTCCGGATGCGCCACTCCGATCACCAGCAGCGACTCGTACGGGGTCTGCGGTGCGTCGGCAGTGAGGAAGCCCGCGAGTGCCCGCCCGAGGCGCGATTCGCCCGCACCGCTCCCCCCACCCGAGTCGCGGCCGACGCCGGCGCGCGCCGCGGCGCTGTCACGCATGAGTTGCGGATCGCGCCGGTCGGCCTGCGCCAGGAGTCCGCGTACGAAGCTGCTCACTTCCGCACCCGCCGCGATGCGGTACTGCACCCACTGACCCTGGCGCAATCGCTCGATCAGTCCCGCCTCGGTGAGGATCTTCAGGTGCCGCGACACGCGCGGTTCGCTGTGCTTCAGCGCGTGGGCGAAGTCCGACACGCTCCCGGGGACCTGCGCGCACAGCACCAGCAGGCGCAGGCGGGTCGGCTCGCCGGCCGCCCGCAGCCACTTCACCAGCACAGCCGGCCGCACGAAACTCATTCAACTATTGTACATTTCTTTAACTAACAAGCCACCGCTGATGTTCGCAGGCAGCGCACGCCGGCGGGCTGGCCCCTCGTGGGACCAGTCATTCGTATCTCAGTTGAATCAATTAGGCAGAGATGATCCGCCTAATGGATCGTTTCTGACCCCGAAGTCCCCTCAAACAGGGCATCCACGTCTCGGGCGTCGAAACGGTAGGGGCGCTGGCAGAACTCGCAGGTCACCATGACCACGCCCTGCTCGCTGAGCACCTCGCGCACCTCCTCCACGCCGAGCGCGCGCAGCAGCCCGGCCACCCTGCCCTGGCTGCAGCGGCACTCGAACCGCACGGGTGCGCCCTTGAACAATCGCAGGTCGTGCCCGGGAAAGCCGTGGGCCAGCAGCGTCTCGACGCCGGTGCTGAGCAGCTCTCGGGCCTCGAGGCGCGCGATGCCCTGCTGCGCGCCTTGCCAGGCCGCAGCGACTTCCTCGGATTCGCCGCCGTGCGCCTCGGGCAGCTTCTGCACCAGCAGGCCCGCGCCGTAGCGCTCGTCGGCCGCCAGCCGCACTCGCGTCGGCAGCTGCTCGGAGGAGGCGAAGTAGGTTTCCAGCGATTCGGCGAGCGTGGCGCCGGAAAGAGGCACCACGCCCTGGTAGCGCAGGCTTTTCTCCTCGGCCTCCACGGTAACGGTGATGCGTCCGTCGGTACCGGCGAGCTGGCGGAACCGCACCCCGCGCGGCTGCGCCGCCAGGCTGTTCACGGCGGCCGTGTCGCAACGTGCCACGGCGCGCAGGCGGAAGTCGTGCGTACATTGCGCCACGAGCAGGCTCACCGCACCGTCGCCCTGCAGCTGGAAGGTCAGCGTGCCGCGGAACTTCAGGGTCGCCGCGAGCAGCACCGAGGCGGCCACTGCCTCACCCAGCAGCTGGGTCACCGGCGCAGGATACTGCGTGTGCGCGCGCAGCTCGCGCCAGGCTCCCTCGAGGCTCACCCAGTGACCCCGCACCGGGCGGTTCTCGAAGAGGAAGCGTCGCACCTGGTCGGGATGCAGCGGCGGCTGGGTGTGCAGGGAAGGAGGGGGGTCCATCGACCGACAATGGGGCAGCACCCCCGCCAACTCAACCCCGCAGCGCGCGCACTGCGCGCGCCGCGCATCGCCCCGCGCCACCTGCGGCCGCGCTCAGCCGCGCAGCTTGCTGCGCAGCAGTTCGTTCAGTTGCGCCGGGTTCGCCTTGCCGCCGGTCGCCTTCATGACCTGGCCGACGAAGAAGCCGAACAGCTTGTCCTTGCCGGCGCGGTACTCGGCGAGCTGCGCGGGATTGGCGCCGATCACGACATCGATCGCGCGCTCGATGGCGCCCGTATCGGTGATCTGTCGCAGCCCGCGCGCTTCGATGACGGCGTCCGCCCCGACACCCTGCGACCACATCGCCTCGAAGACCTCCTTGGCGATCTTGCCCGAGATCGTGCGGTCGCCGATGCGCGCCAGCAGCCCCGCCAGGCGCTCGGCCGGAAGCCGGCCGGCGCTTACGTCGAGGTTCTCCTTGTTGAGCGCGGCGGCCAGCTCGCCCATCACCCAGTTGGCGGCGAGCTTCGGGTCCTGCGGCGCGGCCTGCACCACCGCCTCATAGTAGTCGGCCAGCTCGCGGCTCGCGGTCAGCACCCCGGCATCGTAAGCCGACAAGCCGTACGCGGCGGCAAAGCGCGCCGCCTTCTGGTCGGGCAACTCCGGGAGCGTCGCGCGCACCGACTCGATGAAGGCCGCGTCGAGCTCCACCGGCAGCAGATCCGGGTCCGGGAAGTAGCGGTAATCGTTGGCCTCTTCCTTCGAGCGCATGGCGCGCGTCTCGCCCTTGTCCGGATCGTAGAGGCGCGTTTCCTGCACCACGCTGCCCCCGGACTCCAGGATCGCGATCTGGCGGTCCACCTCGTGGTTGATGGCGCGCTCGACGAAGCGAAAGGAATTGAGATTCTTGATCTCCGCGCGCGTACCTAACTTGTCGGTACCGGCGCGGCGCACCGAGACGTTGGCGTCGCAGCGGAACGAGCCTTCCTGCATGTTGCCGTCGCAGATCTCGAGGTAGCGCACCAGCGTGTGCACCTTCTTCATGTACGCCACCGCCTCCTTCGCCGAGCGCAGCTCCGGTTCCGAGACGATCTCCACCAGCGGCGTGCCGGCGCGATTCAGATCGATGCCGGTGACGCCGGGCAGTCCCTCGTGCAGACTCTTGCCCGCATCCTCCTCCAGGTGCGCACGCGTGATGCCGATGCGCTTGCGCTCGCCGCCCTCGAGCACGATCTCCAGCGAGCCGGCAGCGACGATCGGCAGCTCGTACTGGCTGATCTGATAGCCCTTGGGCAGGTCGGGGTAGAAGTAGTTCTTGCGCGCGAACACCGAATGCCGGGCGATGCGCGCGTCGATGGCGAGCCCGAGCTTCACCGCCATGCGCACCGCCGCCGCGTTGAGCACCGGCAGCACGCCCGGGTAGCCGAGATCGACGAGATTCGCCTGCACGTTCGGCGCAGCGCCGTACGCAGTCGCCGAGCCCGAGAAGATCTTCGACCCGGTGGCGAGCTGCGCGTGGATCTCCAAGCCGATGACCGTTTCCCAGCCGCTCATGCGAACCCCGCGGGAATGCGCGTGTGCCAGTCGGTGAGGCGCTGGAAGGCGTGCGCGGCGTTGAGCACGCGCGCTTCGCTGAAGTGCGGACCGACGATCTGCAGCCCGACCGGCAGGTCCTGCACGAAGCCGCAGGGCACGGACACGGCCGGCAGCCCGGCGAGATTGGCGCCGATCGTGTAGATGTCGTTCAGGTACATGGTGATCGGGTCGGCGGTCTTGGCGCCGAGGGCGAACGCCGGCGTCGGTGTCGTCGGCCCGATCAGCACGTCGACGCTGCCGAAGGCGCGGATGAAATCCGCGTTGATGAGCGCGCGCACGCGCTGCGCCTTGAGATAGTAGGCGTCGTAGTAGCCCGCCGACAGCACGTAGGTGCCGGTCATGATGCGCCGCTTCACCTCGGCGCCGAAGCCCTCGCCGCGCGAGCGGCGGTACAGGTCGTTGAGATCGCGCGGGCTCTGGCAGCGGTGGCCGAAGCGCACGCCGTCGTAGCGGGCGAGGTTCGAGGAGGCCTCCGCCGGGGCAACCACGTAGTAGACCGGCACCGACAGCGGGAGGTGCGGCAGGCTCACCTCGCGCAGACTGGCGCCGAGGCCCTCGAACACCTTGAGCGCCTCGCGCACGCGCTGCTCGTTCTGCGCGTCGAGGCCCTTGTCGAAGAATTCCTTGAGCAGGCCGATCTTCAGTCCCGCGAGCGGCTCCTCGAGCGCCGCGACGTAATCGGGCACCGGTCGGTCGACGCTGGTGGAATCGGCCGCGTCGAAACCGGCCATCTCGCGCAGCATGAGCGCCGCATCGGCCGCACTCGCCGTGAGCACCCCGCCCTGATCGAGGCTCGAGGCGAACGCCACCATCCCGTAGCGCGACACCCGCCCGTAGGTGGGTTTCATGCCGGTGATCCCGCAGAGCGCCGCGGGCTGGCGGATCGAGCCGCCGGTATCGGTGGCAGTGGCGCCCGGCACCAGTCGCGCGGCGACCGCCGCCGCCGAGCCGCCCGAGGAACCGCCCGGCACCAGCGCCGGGTTCCAGGGATTGCGCACCGGCCCGTAGTAGCTGGTCTCGTTGGATGAGCCCATCGCGAACTCGTCCATGTTCGTCTTGCCCAGCATCACCGCCCCGGCGCTCCTGAGCTTCGCGACCACGGTGGCGTCGTAGGGCGAGACGAAGTTGTCGAGCATGCGCGAGCCGCAGGTGGTGCGCACGCCCTGCGTGCAGAACAGATCCTTGTGCGCGATCGGCACACCGGTGAGCGCACCGCCGCCGCCGCTGGCGAGCGCGCGGTCGGCGCTCTGCGCCGCGGCGAGCGCCGCATCGGGCGTCACCGAGATGAACGCGTTGAGTGCGCCCTGATGGCGCTCGATGCGCGCCAGCAGCGCGCGAGTGAGCTCGACGCTCGAGAAGTGCCGCGCCCGCAACCCCGCGGCGAGCTGCGTCAGCGTGCTGCTGTGAAAATCGGCCACCTGCGCCTCACTCGATCACCTTGGGCACCAGATACAGCCCGGCCGCCGTCTGCGGCGCGTTCGCCTGGTACAGATCGCGCCGGTCCTGCTCGGTCACCACGTCCGGCCGCAGCCGCTGCGACAGGCCCGGCAGCGGGTGCGCCATCGGCACGATGTCGGCCGTGTCGCAGGCGTCCAGCGCGCCGACGAACTCGAGGATGCTCGACAGGCTCGCCTGGTAGACCGGGATCTCCTGCGCCGAGAGCTCGAGGCGCGCCAGGGCGGCAATGCCGGCGATCTGCTCGCGTGTGAGGGCCATGGGAGTGTGAGGTGCGCTGGAGAACTGAGAAAACCAGCGCAAAATCATACATGTTGCCTTGCTCAATGTCCCCTCGGTTGCTAGATTACGCGCCACTTTTGGGGTCTCCCGAAGCTCTCCCCGGTCGCTCATGTTCAAACGCCTGCGCGGATATTTCTCCAGCGATCTGTCGATCGACCTGGGAACGGCTAATACTCTTATCTATGTCCGCGACAAGGGCATTGTCCTCAATGAGCCCTCGGTGGTCGCGGTGCAGGACGAGCCGACGCGCGGCGGCAAGGTGATCGTCGCGGTCGGCATGGAGGCCAAGATGATGCTCGGGCGCACGCCGGGGCACATCACGGCGGTGCGTCCCATGAAGGACGGCGTGATCGCCGACTTCACCTACACCGAAAAGATGCTGCAGCACTTCATCAACAAGGTACACGGCAACCGCACGCTCAAGCCCTCCCCGCGGGTGCTGGTGTGCGTGCCCTTCGGCTCGACGCAGGTGGAGCGGCGCGCGATCCGCGAGTCGGCCGAGGGCGCGGGCGCGCGCAGCGTCGCGATCGTCAGCGAGCCGATGGCGGCGGCGGTCGGGGCCGGGCTGCCGGTGCACGAGGCACGCGGCTCGATGGTGCTCGACATCGGCGGCGGCACCTCGGAGGTCGCGGTACTGTCGCTGAATGGCGTCGTCTACGCGAACTCCGCGCGCATCGGCGGCGATCGCTTCGACGAGGCGATCATGAACTACGTGCGCCGCAACTACGGCATCCTGATCGGCGAGGCGACCTCCGAGCGCATCAAGATCGAGATCGGCTCGGCCTACCCGGGGCAGCAGGTGCGCGAACTGTCGGTCAAGGGCCGCAACCTCTCCGAGGGTGTGCCGCGCAGCTTCACGCTCAACAGCAACGAGATCCTGGAAGCGCTGCAGGAACCACTGCAAAGCATCGTGAGCGCGGTAAAGCAGGCGCTCGAGCAGACCCCGCCCGAGCTCGGCGCCGACGTGGCCGAGCGCGGCATCGTACTCACCGGCGGCGGCGCCTTGCTGCGCGACATCGACAAGCTGCTCACCGAGGAAACCGGCCTGCCGGTGGTGGTCGCGGACGACCCGCTCACCTGCGTCGCACGCGGCGGCGGGCGCATTCTCGAGCTGATGGATGAACTCGGGCCAGGACACTTCGGCCTCGAATAGCGCACAGGAGCGCGCAGGTCTTAGGTGACAGCGTTCGGGACACCGGCCGGCAGACCGCTGGGGCGGAGCGGCTCTCCCGGCTTCCGCTTCACGCTCTTCGCGGCGCTGTCGGTGGTGATCATGTACCTCGACCAGCGCCAGCATTACCTCGAGCACGTGCGCTACGCGCTGCAGGCGGCGGCCTATCCGATCCAGCTGGCGGTGAACTCCCCGGCCACCGCGTGGCGCTGGCTGCGCGAGAGCGTCGCGACGCGCGAGTCGCTGCAGCAGGAAAATGTGCGGCTGCGCGCCACGCAGCGCGACCTGGAGTTGCGCGCCATGCGCTACGAGGCGCTGGCGCGCGAGAACGGCGAGCTGCGCGGCCTGCGTGAGGCGTTGCCGCCGGTCGTCGAGCGCTGGCTCGCCGCCGAGATCGTCAACATCCAGCAGAGCAGCCTCAGGCAGCGCCTGCTCATCGATCGCGGCGCCAGCAACGGGGTCTTCAGGGGCCAGGCGGTGCTCGACGACCAGGGGCTCATCGGCCAGACCACCCACGTCGGACCCTGGAGTGCCGAGGTCATACTCATCACCGATTCGGAGCACGCGGTGCCGGTGCGCATCGAGCGCACCGGGCTGCGCACCATCGCGGTCGGCGGTGGCGACAACGCCTCGCTGGCGCTGCCCTACCTGCCGGCCAACGCCGACATCAGGAGCGGGGACCTGCTGGTGACCTCCGGACTCGGCGGCGTCTTCCCCGAAGGCTATCCGGTGGCGCGCGTCACCGAGGTGCACCGCGACGCGGTGCAGCCGCTCGCCCAGGTGCGCGCCGCAACGCTCGCCCGCGTCGACACCGACACCGAGGTGATGCTGGTGTGGTTCCGCGCCGATCAGCCCGCAGCCCCCGCCGCGACGCTCAACGCCGCCGGCGAGCTCATGCACGGCAACGCCGCCATGCAAGCGCAGCCGGCGCCGCCGAAACCCACCGCCGCGCCGTCCACCACCGCGCCGTCCACCACCGCGCCGTCCAGCACCGCGCCGTCCACCACCGCGCCGTCCACCACCGCGCCGCCCGCGGCCCCGCCAGCCCCGGCCACGCCCTCCAAGACCACGCCCTCCAAGGCCGCGCCCTCCAAGGCCACGCCGCCCGCCGATCCCGCCGCGGCCGCCGCGCCTGCGGCGAGCCCTGCGGCGCCGCCGGCGGCGGCACCGGCGCCGGACACGGCACCGCCAGCGGCCAACGGGGCCCGCTCGTGACCGGCGACTCGCGCGGCCGCATGCTGGCGAGCGCGCTGGTGGCGCTGATTCTCACCGTGCTGCCGCTGCCGCCGTGGCTCGACGTGCTGCGGCCCGCGTTCCTGGTGCTCACGGTGTTCTACTGGTCGGTCAATGCGCCGCGCAGCGGCGGCATCGCGCTCGGCTTCTTCGCCGGACTCGCGCTCGATGTGTTCCAGGGTCCGGTGCTTGGGCAGCATGCGCTGGCGCTGGCGCTGCTGAGCTACATGGTGATGCGCGAGCACCAGCGCATCCGCTCCAAGCCCGCCTTCCAGCAGGCGCTCATCGTGTTCGCCGCGCTGGCGGTCTACGAGTTCGTGGTGTTCGCGATCGACGGCTGGACCGGGCATGCGCTCGGCAGCCCGCTGCGCTGGGTGCACGTCGCGACCGGCGCGCTCATCTGGCCGCTCACGGCCCCGATCCTCGCCTACAGCGCCGGCAGGCTTACGTGAGCGCCAGGCGTCCGCACGAGCGTTGCTGAGCTGCCGCCGCCATGCCGACCGTACGCATCAAGGATCACTGGCGCGAACAGCGGCTGTTCGACCAGCGCGCGCTGGTGTGCGCGGCCCTGATCGGGCTTGCGACGGTAGCCCTGATCGTGCGGCTGTTCCTGCTGCAGGTGACCCGCCACGACTACTACGCCGAGCTCTCGCAGGGCAATCGCGTGCGCACCGAGCCGATCCCGGCGGCGCGCGGGCTGATCTTCGACCGCCACGGCGAGGTGATCGCCGGCAACCAGCCGGCCTACCAGCTCGAGCTCGTGCCCGAAGAGGTCCCCGATGTCGCCAAGACGCTCGCCGCCCTGGTCGCGCTCAATCTGATCCGCGCCGAAGACGTCGCCGAGATCCAGCGCACCATCGAGTCGAGCCGCACCTTCGACAGCGTGCCGATCCTGCTGCGCATGTCGGACGAAGACGTGGCGCGCTTCGCCGTGCGGCGCTTCGAGTTCCCGGGGCTGGACATCAAGACGCGCCAGACGCGCTGGTACCCGAACGGCGACGTGGCGGTGCACGCGCTCGGCTACGTGGGCGCGATCAGCGAGCAGGATCTGAAGCACATCGACCGCGCCGCCTACGCCGGCACGGCGCTGATCGGCAAGCTCGGCGTCGAGAGCACCTTCGAGCGCAAGCTGCATGGCGGCAACGGCTTCCGCGAGGTGCTGGTGAACGCGCAGGGTCGCTCGGTGGAGCGCCAGGGCGCCTTCATCCCCACCAACCTGCGCACCAAGGCGCCAACCGCCGGTGACGACCTGGTGCTGACCATCGACCTGCAGGTGCAGCGCGTCGCCGAGGCCGCGCTCGCCGGCCACCGCGGCGCGGTGGTGGCGCTCGATCCGGACAACGGCGACGTCCTCGCGCTGGTGTCGCTGCCGGGCTTCGATCCCACGCTGTTCGGCCGTGGCATCACCGCGGCCGAGTACGGCAGGCTGCAGAACGACATCGACCGGCCGTTGTTCAACCGCGCGCTGCACGGCACCTATCCGCCCGGCTCGACCGTCAAACCGGTCATCGCGCTCGCCGGACTCACCTATCACCTCGTGGACCCCAAGGCCTACCGCTTCTGCGCCGGCTCGTACCATCTGCCGGGCAGCTCCTTCATCTACCGGGAGTACCACAACGAGCATCACGGCGAGGTGGATCTCGACGATGCCATCGTGCGCTCGTGCGACGTGTACTTTTACTGGCTCGCCAACGAAATCGGCATCGACCGCATCTCGACCTTCATGGCGCCGTTCGGTTTTGGCAAGCCGACCGGCATCGACATCGGCGGCGAGAAGGCCGGCATCCTCCCCTCGCGTGAGTGGAAGGAAAAGACCTTCTCACGACCGGCGGACCGGGTGTGGTTCCCCGGCGAGACGGTGAGCTTCGGTATCGGCCAAGGCTATCTCACCGTGACCCCGATCGAGCTGGCGCATTACGCCAGCATCCTCGCGAGCCGCGGCCACGTCTGGCAGCCGCGGCTGGTCTCGGCGTGGCGCGATACGGGCACCGGGCAGGTCCACGCTATCGCGCCGGTGTCGGAAGGCGAGGTGTCCGGGGTCGCCGCGGAGGACTGGCAGCGCATCGTACAGGACATGATCGGCGTCACGCAGCGCGGCACCGCGGCCGCGATCGGCGCGCACGCCCCGTACGTGTTCGGCGGCAAGACCGGCACCGCCCAGGTGTACACGGTCGCGCGCAACGAAAAGTACAACGCCAGTGCGATCAACGAGCGGTTGCGCGATCATTCCTGGTTCATCGCCTTCGCACCCGCGGACTCCCCGCGCATCGCGCTGGCGGTGCTCGAGGAGAACGGCGGCGCCGGGGCGAGCGCCGCCGCACCGATCGCCCGCAAGGTGCTGGATGCGTACCTGCTCGACGCCGACGGCAAGGTGAAGCCGCGCACATGATTTACGAGGAAGTCACTTCCGGTTCACGCGCGCGCCGCACGCTCAGCGGTGCTGCGCGCGTGCTGCTCGAGCTGCGCATCGACGGGCCGCTGGTGGTCGGGCTGTCGCTGATCGCCGCCTACGGGCTGGTGGTGCTCTACAGTGCCTCCGGCCAGAGCCTGCCGACGGTGCTGCGCACGGTGGCGAGGCTGGTGCTCGGCGCCATCGCCATGCTGCTGCTGGCGCGCGTCAATCCGAACTTCCTGCGTCGCTCGACTCCCTGGCTGTACCTCGGCGGCTGCGCGCTGCTGCTGGTGGTCGCCGCCATCGGCCACAGCGGCATGGGGGCGCAGCGCTGGCTGGACCTGGGCCTGTTCCGCTTCCAGCCCTCCGAGCTGATGAAGCTCGCCGTGCCGATGATGTGCGCCTGGTATCTGCAGGAGCGGCCGCTGCCGCCCACCTGGGCGGCGCTCGCCGTTCTCGCCGCGCTGATCCTGGTGCCCGTGGCGCTGGTCGTGGTGCAGCCGGACCTCGGTACCGCCGCGCTCATCGCCATCGCCGCGGCGCTGGTGATCGTGCTCGCCGGACTGCGCGTGCGCGTCATGCTGGCGATGCTGGCGCTCGGCGCCGCCGCCGCCTGGTTCGGCTGGAGCTTCATGCACGACTACCAGCGCAAGCGCGTGCTCACCTTCCTCAACCCGCAGACCGATCCGCTCGGCGCCGGCTACCACATCATCCAGTCGCAGATCGCCATCGGCTCGGGCGGCGTGTTCGGCAAGGGCTGGATGAACGGCAGCCAGGCGCAGCTCGAGTTCCTGCCCGAGCGCTCCACCGACTTCATCTTCGCGGTCATCGGCGAGGAGTTCGGGCTGGCGGGGTTGCTGCTGCTGCTGCTGCTGTACGCATTCGTCGTCGCGCGCGCCATCTACCTCGCCACGCAGACGCAGGACACCTACGCACGGCTGCTCGCCGGCAGCATCGCGCTCACCTTCTTCGTCTACGTGTTCATCAATGCCGGCATGGTGACCGGCCTGCTGCCGGTGGTCGGCGTGCCGCTGCCGCTGGTCAGCTACGGCGGCAGCTCGGTCGTGACGCTGCTGGCCGGTTTCGGTATTCTCATGGCGCTGTATTCACGGCGCAAACTCGTCGGATCTTGAACGCCTGCCGTCTCCTGCTGCTTGCGGCGCTCGTCGGCGCGCGCGCTGCTGCGCAGCCGCCCGAGCCGCCGGCGTTGCCGGCGCACTTCGACCTGCAGCGCCCCGAGATCGCGGCATTCGTCGAGGAGGTGGCGCGCCGCGACGGCATGCCGCGCCACGAACTGCGGCGGCTGCTGCGCGAAGCGCAGCCGCAGCCGAAGATCATCGAGATCATGAACCGACCGCTCGAGAAGGTTGCGCCCTGGTGGGAGTACCGCGAGCGCTTCGTCACCCCCGAGCGCATCAGCGACGGTGCGCAGTTCTGGGCCGACCACCGCCTCGCGCTCGAGCAGGTCGCGCAGCAGTACCAGGTGCCGGCGGAATACATCGTGGCGATCCTGGGCGTCGAGACCCACTTCGGCCGCAACACCGGGCAGTACCGCGCGCTCGATGCGCTCGCAACGCTCGCGTTCGAGTATCCGCCGCGCGAGAAATTCTTCCGCAGCGAGCTCGAGCAGTTCCTGCTGCTCGCCCGGGAGAACAAGCTCGACCCGCTCAGCGTGCGCGCTTCCTACGCCGGCGCGCTCGGCGTGCCGCAATTCATGCCCTCGCAGTACCGCCGCTACGCCGTGGCCGCCGACGCCGACAAGCCGCGCGATCTGTGGAACGACTGGGACGACATCCTGGCGAGCGTCGCCAACTACCTGCGCGAGTATGGCTGGACCCCCGGGGGTCCGGTGCTGGCGGAGACGCAGCTCGATCCCGACCCGACCTTTCAGATCGAGCCGCACAATCGCGAGCTCAACGAGACGGTGGACTCTCTGGCTACGCACGGTGTGCGCGTGACGCTCGACGTGCCGGCCGCGACCCCGGTGGTGCTGCTCTCCGCCGAGCAGCGTGACGGTCCCGCCTACCGCGTGGGCTTTCACAACTTCTACGTACTCACGCGCTACAACGCCAGCGTCCGCTACGCCATGGCGGTGTACGACCTGGCGCAGGCCATCGCGCAGCGCGTCGCCGCCAGCAGCGCGGCCGCCGCGCCGTGAGCACCGGCGGTCGCAGGCACTGCGCTGCGGCAGCCGCCGCACTCGCCACCGTAGCGCTCCTACTGGCGGGCTGCGCGGCGGTGCCGCCTCGGCCGCTGCCGGCCCCGGCGGTCGCCCCGCCACCACCGCCGGCGAACGTCCTCGCGACGCCTGACGCCGTGCCGCGTAACGAGCCGCGCAGCGCCCACGGCAATCCGCCGTTCTACGAGGTGTCCGGTAAGCGCTATTTCGTGCTGCCCGGCGCCGACGGCTACTTCGAGCGCGGCGTCGCCTCCTGGTACGGCCCGACCTTCCATGGCGGCAGCACCTCGAGCGGCGAGCTCTACGACATGTATGGCATGACCGCGGCCCACAAGACGCTGCCGCTGCCGACCTACGTGCGCGTCACCAACCTCAAGAACGGCCGGAGCGTGGTGGTGCGCGTCAATGATCGCGGCCCGTTCGTCGCCAATCGCCTCATCGACCTGTCCTACACGGCGGCCGCACGGCTCGACATGCTGCGCGAGGGCACGACGCTGGTGGAGGTGCGCGCGCTCACCCCCGGGGTGCCCGACGAGATCACCCGCAGCGCCGCCAGCCCGCCGCCGGTGCTGTACCTGCAGGCCGGTGCGTTCGCCGACGAGGGCAACGCGCAGCATCTGCTGGCGCGGCTGCAGGCGGCGGGTTTCACCGGTGCCTTCGTGGCGCCGCCGCTCGCGGCAGCGCCGCCGCTGTATCGCGTGCGCTTAGGTCCGGTCGGCAGCGTCGCGCAGTTCGATGAGCTGGCCGCGCGGCTCGCAGCGCTCGGCATCGCCGATGCGCGCCTGGCGCTCGAGTGAGCGGCGCGCCTGGCGCGCGTCCGCATGCACGCGCAGCGCTTGGGTTAAGATCCGTGCCGCATTACACGTGCAGCAAGGGAAAGTTCGCACAGTGATCCGCTGCCTGCCGGCCGCGCTCGTCGCGGCACTGCTCGTCTGCCCGCCGCTGTGGGCGGCGACACCGATACCTGCGCCGCCGGCCGTCAAGGCGCGCGCCTACATCCTCGTCGATCATTTCAGCGGCCGGGTGCTGGCACAGGAGCAGGCCGAGGCGCGCGCCGAGCCGGCCAGCCTCACCAAGCTGATGACCGCCTACGTGGTGTTCAGCGCGCTCAAGGAAGGGCGGCTGAAGCTCACCGACATGGTCACGATCAGCGAGCACGCCTGGCACGCGGAAGGCTCGCGCACCTTCGTGCAGGTCGGCACGCAGATCCCGGTCGACATCCTCATCAAGGGCATGATCGTGCAGTCGGGCAACGATGCCACCGTGGCGCTCGCCGAGCGCGTCGGCGGCAGCGAGCCGGCGTTCGCGCAGATGATGAACGCCTACGCACGGCGGCTCGGCATGCGCTCGAGCAACTTCGTCAACAGCGACGGCCTGCCCGCGTCCGATCACTACACCACCGCGCACGACGTGGCGACGCTCGCCAACGCGCTGATCCGCGATTTCCCGCAGTACTACCCGCTGTTCAGCCTGCGCGAGTTCATGTGGAACAACATCCGCCAGGGTAACCGCAACACGCTGCTCGGCAAGGATCCGTCGGTCGACGGCCTCAAGACCGGGCACACCGACAGCGCGGGCTTCTGCCTGGCGAGCTCCGCCAACCGCAACGGCATGCGCCTGGTGTCGGTGGTGATGGGCGCCCCTAGTGAGAAGGGGCGCGAGGAGGCGAGCGCGGCGCTGCTCAACTACGGTTACACCTTCTTCGAGACGGTGCGCGTCAAGGCGGCGCAGCAGACGGTGCTCAAGCCGCGCGTCTACAAGTCCGCGGCGGAATTCGCCGCCGTGGGTGTGCCCTACGACGTCTACGCGACCGTCGGCCGCGGCCAGGCGGCGGCGCTGCACACCAGCGCGCACCTGAGCGTCGAGCCGCTGATCGCGCCGCTCCCCGCCGGCAAGCCGCTCGGCGAGTACGTGGTGAGCGACGAGAGCGGCACGCTGATCGCGCGTGCGCCGCTGGTGGCGCTCGCCGCCGTGCCGCGCGGCGGGCTGTGGACGCGCGCCGTCGACAGCGTGGTGTTGTGGTTCCACTGAAGGAGCGCTGATGGCCGAGCCACTGCCGCTGTGCTACCTGAACGGCACTTACCTGCCGCTCGCCGCGGCGCGCATCTCGCCGCTCGACCGCGGCTTTCTGTACGCCGACGCGGTGTACGAGCTGATGCCGGTGTACGCCGGCCGGCCGTTTCGTTTCGCCGCCCATGGCGAGCGCCTCACGCGCAGCCTGGCCGGCATCAGCATGGAAGATCCGCACACGCGCGAGGAGTGGCGCGCGATCCTCGCCGGCCTGATCGAGCGCAACGGCGGCGGCGACTGCTATGTCTACTGGCAGGTGACGCGCGGCGCTCAGCTCGGCCGCAGCCACGCGCCGCTGCCACACATCCCGCGCACGGTGTTCGCGTTCTGTGCCCCGCTGGCGCTGGCCGCCGCGGACGTACTCGACAAGGGGGTGAGCTGCGTGACCGCGGCCGACACGCGCTGGGCGCGCTGCGACATCAAGTCGGTGGCGCTGCTCGCCAACGTGCTGCTGCGGCAGCTGTCGGTGGAGGCCGGGGCCGCGGAGACCATCCTGCTGCGCGACGGGGAGCTCACCGAGGCGTCCGCTTCGGCGGTGCACGTGGTGCTGGCCGGCGAGGTGCTCATGCCGCCGAACTCGCGGCGTATCCTGCCGGGCACCACGCGCGGCGTGGTGGAGGAGATGGCGGCGCGCGCCGCCATCCATTGCCGCGTCATGCCGATCAGCGAGACGCAGCTGCGCGCGGCGGACGAGGTGTGGATCTCGGCCGCGACGCGCGAAGTGCAGCCGGTGACCGCGATCGACGGCCACGCGGTGGGCACCGGTAAGCCCGGGCCGCTGTGGCGGCGGGTGTACGCGGAGCTGCAGCGCTACAAGCAGGAGCTCGCCGGGACGCCGTGGTGAGCGACGCGCTGCTGCAATTCCCCACCGACTATCCGCTGAAGGTGGTGGGGCGCCCGCAGGACGATTTCCGCGCCCGGGTGCATGCCATCGTGTTGCGCCACTCACCGGCCCTGCCGGACGGCCGGGTACGCGAGCGGCTGTCCGCCAACGGCAATTTCCTCTCGATCTCCTACCTGTTGCCCGCCGAGAGCCGCGCGCAGATCGAGGCGCTGGTCGGCGAGCTGCGCCGCTGCGACGGCGTAGTGATGTTGCTCTAGGAATCTAAGGCCCATAACCGCTTTGTCACCGGCTTACCGAGCGGGGGCAGTGACGCTGCGTCGGCCGCCCCGGTAGCATCGCAGGATGTCCATCACGCTCGACCAGGTCACCAAGCACTACGCCGGCGCCCCGGTCGTCAACGACGTGTCCCTCGACATCGGCGACGGCGAGTTCTTCGTGCTGCTGGGGCCTTCCGGCAGCGGCAAGAGCACGCTGCTGCGCGCCATCGCCGGGCTGACCGGGGTGGACCACGGCCGCATCGCCCTGCACGGCCGCGACGTCACCCACGTCGGGGCGCGCAAGCGCGGCGTGGGGCTGGTGTTCCAGAACTACGCACTCTTCCGCCACATGACGGTCGCGGACAACATCGAGTTCGCGCTGCGCGTGCGCCACATGCGCGCGCGGCGCCGCCGCGAGCGCCGTCAGGAGCTGCTGCGCCTGGTGGCGCTCGAGGGCATGGATGACCGCCTGCCGGCGCAGCTGTCCGGCGGCCAGCAGCAGCGCGTCGCCGTGGCGCGCGCGCTCGCCCACAAGCCCGAGGTGCTGCTGCTCGATGAGCCGTTCGGGGCCCTCGATGCCAAAATCCGCGAGGAGCTGCGCCGCACGATCCGCCAGGTGCAGCGCGAGCTCGGCATCACCACGGTGCTGGTGACCCACGATCAGGAGGAAGCGTTCGCGATGGCCGATCGCATCGGCATCATGAACTTCGGCCGCCTGCTGGAAGCGGGTGCGCCCCACGACCTGTACTCGCGGCCCGCCACGCGCTTCGTCGCCACCTTCCTCGGCGCCGCCAACCTGTTCCTCGCCCGCCGCACGGCCGACGGTATCCGGGTGGGCGACACCATCATGGCCGCCCCCGAGCGCAGCGACGGCGCGCCCGAGCACGAGGTGGTGGCGGTGGTGCGCCCGGAGGAGGTGGAGGTCGCCGCCACGCGCGAGGCGCTCGGCTCGCGCTACCTCGGCCAGGGCGTCGTCGAGGAGGTGATGTTCACCGGCGCGTTCGAGCGGCTGCGCGTGCGCCTCGCCGACGGCGCGGCTGCACCGCTGCTGTCCTCCGACGAGGGCAGCGCGAGCACCACCCTGCAGGTGACCCGTACCCGCTACGCACAGCGCGGCTTCGAGCTGAGCGCCGGGCAGCAGGTCGCCATCGGCGTGCGCCGCCTGCACCTGCTGCCGACGCCGCTGTCGAGCTTCACCGCCTGCGCCCCGAGCGCCGCGCTGGCCGAGTCGCTCGGCCGCCAGCCGCTGCTCACCGAGCTGGCGGCGCGCATGAAAACGCGCATCGGCGCGCGCATCGAGCCGGATCTGGGTGTGGCGCAGGCGCCGTGCCAGACGCTCGACACGTTCGTGGGCGCCACCGTGCTCGCCGCGCAGCCCGACTGCGCGCGACGCGCCGAGTGGCTGCTGCGCCGCGGCGCACACGAACTGCTGGTGCTGCCGGAAGCGGCGGGCGCGCCGCAGCGCGTGCTGATCCACTGGACGGACGATGCGGCGCGCAGCGCCACGCTCGGCGTCTCGGCGAGCGTGCTGCGCCACGTGCCCGCGGAAGCGGTGTACGTCGGCATCGTCCCCGCCGACAGTGACGCGAGCCGTCCGCAGGGCATGCGCGAGCTGCTCGATGCGCGCTCGGAGGCGCAGGCGGCGCACGGCCTGGAGATGCGCACCGAGCTGCGCTTCGGCGACGCCACCCGCGAGCTGACCCGCCGCCTGGCCGACTCGCCGGCGCAGATGCTCATCCTCGGGGTCACCGAGCTCGACGGTTTCGCCGCGCGCTGGCATGCGCTGCTCGACGCCGGCCGTTGGCCGGTGCTGATCGTGCTGCGGCCGGCATCATGAGCTTCAAGCAGCCCAGCATCCTCCCCGGATTCGGCCTGACCTTCGGCTTCACGACGGCATTCCTGTCGGCCATCGTGCTGCTGCCGCTGGCGGCGCTGGTGGCGGCCGGCACCTCGATGCACTGGAGCGAGTTCCTGCACGTGGTGGCGAGCCCGCGTGCGCTCGGCTCCTACCGGCTGTCGTTCGGCGCCTCGCTGCTGGCGGCCTCGATCAACGTGGTGTTCGGTTTCATCATCGCCTGGACGCTGGTGCGCTACGAGTTTCCCGGCCGCAAGATCATCGACGCGCTGATCGACATGCCGTTCGCGCTGCCGACCGCGGTGTCGGGCATCGCGCTCACCACCGTGTTCGCGCAGAACGGCTGGATCGGCCGCTACCTCGAGCCGCTCGGGGTGAAAGTCGCCTACACCTGGCTCGGCGTGACCCTGGCCCTCACGCTCATCAGCATGCCGTTCGCGGTGCGCGCGGTGCAGCCGGCGCTGCTCGAGGTGCAGCGCGAGCTGGAGGATGCGGCGGAGACCCTCGGTGCCGGGCGTTTCTACGTGTTCCGCCGCATCATCCTGCCCACGGTGCTGCCGGCGCTGCTCACCGGCTTCACGCTGGCGTTCGCGCGCGCGGTCGGCGAGTACGGCTCGGTCATCTTCATCGCCGGCAACATCCCGATGAAGACCGAGATCACCCCGCTGCTCATCGTCATCCACCTCGAGGAGTTCGACTACCACGGCGCCGCGGCGCTCGGACTGGTGATGCTCGCCATCTCCTTCGTGGTGCTGCTCGCCATCAACCTGTTGCAGGCGTGGGGCCGCCGGCGCCACGTGCGGGCGGCACGCTGATGGCACGCTCACTGCCGGGCGCTCCCGCCGCCGACCTGAACCGGCCGGGGCAGCACACCTGGATGCACAGCATCGTGCGCTGGCTGTTCATCGGCGTGTCGCTCACCTTCCTCGCCGCGGTGCTGCTGGCGCCGCTCGCGACGGTGTTCGCCATGGCGCTCGCCAAGGGCGTGCCGGCTTACCTGCATACCTTCGCCGATGCGGATACTACCGCCGCCATCCGTCTCACCCTGATCACCGCGCTGATCGTGGTGCCGGTCAACACGATTTTCGGCCTGGCGGCCGCCTGGGCGATCGCCAAGTTCGAGTTCCGCGGCAAGAGCGTGCTGATCACACTCATCGACCTGCCGCTGGCGGTATCGCCGGTGATCTCCGGCATGGTCTTCGTGCTGCTGTTCGGCATGCACGGCTGGTTCGGCGTATGGCTGCAGGAGCACGACCTGAGCATTGTGTTCGCCCTGCCGGGCATCGTGCTCGCCACCATGTTCGTGACCTTCCCCTACGTGGCGCGTGAGCTCATCCCGCTGATGCAGCAGCTCGGCAACGACGAGGAGGAAGCGGCGATCACGCTCGGCGCGGGGGGCTGGATGACCTTCTTCCGTGTTACCTTGCCGAAGGTGCGCTGGGGTCTGGTATACGGCATGGTGCTGTGCAACGCGCGCGCCATGGGCGAGTTCGGCGCCGTGTCGGTAGTCTCCGGGCACATCCGCGGCCTCACCAATACCATGCCGCTGCAGATCGAGATCCTCTATAACGAGTACAACTTCGTCGGTGCGTTCGCGGTCGCCTCACTGCTCACCCTGCTCGCGTGCCTGACGCTCATCGTCAAGACGCTCGTCGAGCGCACCGGCTACCGCAGGCGCTGAGCGCGATGTTTGCCCGCCTCGCTCGGCTGTGGAGCGCGCTGTGGCCGGACCCGGCCCGCACCAGCCTGTCGTGGTGGCTGGCGGCGATCCACCTGGCGCTGGTGCTGCTGGTGGCCGGCGGCATCAGCTGGTCGGCGAGCCGCATGCTGCGCGCCCAGGCCGATGAGCAGGGCAAGGCACGCGTGCAGCTGGCCGCCACCACCGCGCGCGAGGATCTGCGACGCATGGCCGAGGACGCCCATGCCGCCGCGCGCGCGCTCGCCGACCGCCCGACGTTGCAGCGGCTGCTGGCTGAAGGGCAGCGCGAGGCGCTGCCGCCGTTCCTGCTGCGCTCCTGCGAGGCGGCGGGCCTCGACGCCTGCGCCGTGCTCTCGGCACGGAGCGTGCTGGCGGTGTCGGGGCCGGCGCTCGACTGGCAACAGGTCGTCACCGCCGCCACCGAGCAGGGCGGCACCTTCATGGCGCTGCCCACCACCGAGCGGGTGCCGCTGCTCGGTGCGCGGGTGATGCTCGGCGAGCAGGACCTGACGCTCTACGCGGTGCGGCGCCTGGACGCGAAGCTCGCGCACACCCTGAGCACGCAGGTAGGCGCGGAGGTGCGCCTCATCGACTATCGCTCCTATACCAGCGCGCCGGTCGGACCGTTTACCCCGCTGTACGCGGCGGCGCTCGCCGACGGGCACTCGGCGGTGCAGCGCGTCGACTCGCAGGACGCCTACGCCGCCGCGGTGCCGGTGTTCGCCTCGAGCGGCGAGGCCATCGCGCTCATCGAGGCGCTGCTGCCCACCAGCGCGGTCGATGATCCGGCGAGCCGCGTGCTGCACAAACTGCTGTTGACGGCGCTGATCCTCGCGGTGCTGGCGGTGGCGGCGGCGCTGGCGCTCGGGGAGCGCGTGGTCGGCCCGGTGCGCGAGCTGACCGCGGCGGCCACGCGCCTCGGCAAGGGCGACTTCTCCGCCTCCATCCCTACGGGCGGCGCCGCCGAGGTCGGGGCGCTGGCGCGCACCATGGAGGACATGCGCCGCAACCTCATCGAGCTCACCAGCACGCTGCGCCGGCGCGAGGCCGAAGCCCAGGCGGTGCTCGGCGGCATCGTCGAGGGTGTCTACGCGGTCGACAAGAACCGCATCATCCGCTATCTGAACCCGCAGGCGGCACGCCTGCTGGCGGTGACGGCGGAGGCGGCGGTCGGGCGCTTCTGTGGCGACGTGCTGCAGCCGCGCCTCGAGGACGGACGGCGGCCGTGCGAGCAGCGCTGCCCGATCGTGCTGGCGCGCAGCGAGGGCAGCGCCAAGGCCATCGAGTATCTCACCGCGGTCTCCGGCGAGGTGCGCACTGCGGTGATCACCAGTGCTGCGCAGGTGGACGGGCTGCAGGTACAGGTGATCCGCGACGAGACCGAGCTCGAGGCGGTGCGGCGCGCGCGCGATTCGGTGCTCGCCAACATCTCGCACGAGTTTCGCACCCCGCTCGCGGCGCAGCTGGCCTCCATCGAGCTGCTGCTCGCCGGGCTCGATCAGCTGCCGCGCGAGCAGCAGCGCGAGCTGGTCACCTCGCTCGAGCGCGGCACGCTGCGCCTGACGCAGCTGATCGACAACCTGCTGGAGAGCGTACGCATCGAGTCGGGGCAGCTCGCCATCCGCCACCAGAGCGTGGCGCTCGCAGAAGCCATCGAGGATGCCCACGCGCTGGTCGGCGCGCTGCTGACGCAGCGCGCCCAGACGCTCGAGGTCGAGCTGCCGGAGGAGCTGCCGACGGTGAGCGGCGATAAGACCCGCCTGACGCAGGTGTTCGTCAACCTGCTGGCGAATGCCAACAAGTTCGCCCCGGCCGGCAGCGTGGTGCGCATCGGCGCGGCGGCGAGCGGCGGCGAGGTGCGCAGCTGGGTCGAGGACGAGGGCGCGGGACCTGCCGGCGCGGACGGCAGCGAGCTGTTCGGGCGCTTCCGCCGCGGCGGCGGCGAGCCGGAGGCCGCCGGGCTCGGCCTCGGCCTGTGGCTGGTGAAGTCCATCATCGAGCGTCACGGCGGCCGCGTCGCCTTCGAGCGCACCGCGGCGGCGCGCACCCGCTTCACGCTCACGCTGCCGGCGGAGGAGCCTGCATGAAGGTACTGATCGCCGACGACGATGCGGACCTGCGCGAGCTGATCGCGTTCACCCTCGCCCAGGCAGGGTACCTGGTGATCAAGGCGGCCGACGGGCCGTCGGCCGTGCAGCGCTTCGCGGACGAATCCGCGGACCTGGTGGTACTCGACGTCAACATGCCGGGACTTTCCGGGTTCCAGGTGTGCGAGTCGATCCGCGCGCGCTCGCGCGTGCCGGTGATGATGCTCACGGTACGCGGCGAGGAGGAGGACCTGGTGCGCGCGCTCGACCTGGGGGCCGACGACTATCTCACCAAGCCCTTCAGTCCGCGCACGCTGCTGGCGCGCATCAAGGCGCTCATGCGCCGTGCCGGCATGGAGAGCAGCGCGCCGCTGGCCGCGGGCCGCATCAGCCTCGATCTCGAGGAGCACACGGTGCGCATCGGCGCCGCCGAACCGGTGCGCCTCACCAAGCTCGAGTTACGGCTGCTGCAGATGCTGCTCGCCCATGCCGGGCGCGCGGTGAGCTCCGACCGGCTGCTGGTGCAGGTGTGGGGACATCGCAGCGGCGGCGACCGCCAGCTGCTCAAGCAGCTGGTGCACCGGCTGCGGCAGAAGATCGAGTCCGATCCGGCGGCGCCGGCGCTGCTGCGCACCGCGGCGGCCGGCTACAAGCTGGTGGTCGAGTAAGACGCTGCCGGCCGCGCGACGCTAGCGACCCGCGATCTGGTCGAACACGCCGCCGTCGCTGAAGTGCGTGCGTTGCGCACCCGCCCAGCCGCCGAAATCGGCGATCGTCGCCAGTTTCAGCTGCGGAAAGCGCGCCGCGTAGCGCGCCGCAACCTGCGGGTCGCGCGGGCGATAGAAGTGCCGCGCGATGATCTCCTGTCCCTCCGGGCTGTAGAGGTAACCGAGGTAGGCGCGCGCCACCTCGCGCGTACCGTGCCGCAGCGCCACCTTGTCGACCACCGCCACCGGCGGCTCGGCGAGAATGCTCACCGAGGGCACCACGATCTCGAACCTGCCGTTGCCGAGCTCGCGCTGGGCGAGCAGCGCCTCGCTCTCCCAGGCCACCAGTACGTCACCGAGCTCGTTGTGCACGAACGTGGTGGTGGCGCCGCGCGATCCGGCATCGAGCACCGGCACGTTGTGGTAGAGGCGGCGCATGAACTCGCGCGCGCTGGCATCGTCCGCGCCGGGCTGCGCGCGTGCCCACGCCCAGGCGGCCAGGTAGTTCCAGCGCGCACCGCCCGAGGTGCGCGGATTGGGCGTGATGACCGCAACGCCCGGGCGCACGAGGTCACCCCAGTCGTGCACGCCCTTGGGATTGCCATGACGCACCAGGAAGACGATCGTCGAGGTGTATGGGGAGCTGTCGTCGGGCAGCAGGCTCTGCCAGTTGAGCGGCAACAGCTTGCCCTGCGTGGCGACGGCGTCGATGTCGGCGGCGAGTGCGAGCGTCACCACGTCCGCGGCCAGCCCCTCGATGACCGAGCGCGCCTGGGTGGCGGAGCCGCCGTGCGACTGATCGATGCGCACCTGCTGCCCGGTCTTGGCCTGCCAATAGCGGGCGAACGCCGCGTTGAAATCCACGTACAGCTCGCGGGTCGCATCGTAGGAGACGTTGCGCAGCGTGATCTGGCCGGCGGCGCTGTCCTGCCCGGCAGGGTTGCAGGATGACAGCGCGGCGAGCGCCGCAGCCGCAACTGCCAGCGCTGCGGCGCCGCGCGCTGCGCGAACCAGCGCCGTCATTCCCGGCATGCGGGTGCTGCGTGGCTCGCCGCGCCCGCCAGACGTAGCGCCGCGAGCAGCGGCGGGGCGAGCGCCGCGGCACACTCGGCCACGGTGCGCGGGCCGCCGAGCTCGGCGAACTGCGTCATCTCAAGTCCCGCATGGCCGCACGGGTTGATGCGCCGGAACGGCTCGAGGTCGAGCGCGACGTTCACCGCCAGCCCGTGGTAGCTGCCGGCGCGGCGCACGCGCACGCCGACACTGGCGAGCTTGCGGCCAGCGACATAGACCCCCGGGGCACCGCGGCGGCAGGCAGCGGCGATGCCGCACTGCGCGGCGAGCTCGATCACGGCACGCTCGAGGGCCGCGACGAAGTCGTGGATCGACAGCCGCAGGCGCTGCAGATCGATGAGCGGGTAGACCACCAGCTGTCCCGGACCGTGATAGGTCACCTGGCCGCCGCGGTCGATCTGCACCACCGGGATGTCCCCGGGGGTCAGCAGGTGCGCACGGTTCGCATTCATCCCGAGGGTGAACACCGGCGGATGCTCGAGGAACCAGATCTCGTCGGCGGTGGCGGCGTCGCGTTCGGCGGTAAAGCGCTGCATCGCGCGCCAGGTCGGCTCGTAGTCGACCCGCCCCAGCCAGCGCACCAGCACGGGCGGTACCTCGCCGGCGGTGACCAGCGACACGCTGCCGGTGCGCGCGGCCGGCGCGCCAGCGGACGCGGCGTTCACGCCAGCCTCGAGTTGTCGAGACCGGCGTTGTTGCGGTTCAGCGCCTGCTCGGCGCGGTAGCTCGAGCGCACCAGCGGCCCGGCGACGCACTCGAGAAACCCCAGCGCCAGGGCCGCGCCGCGATAGCCGTCGAACTGCTGCGGTGTAACGAAGCGCTCCACGCTCAGGTGATTCACGGTCGGACGCAGGTACTGCCCGAGCGTCAGCAGGTCCACGCCGACGGCCCGCAGGTCGCGCAGCGTGGTAAGGATCTCCGCGTCCGTCTCCCCGAGTCCGAGCATCAGGCTGCTCTTGGTGAGCAGCGCCGGGCGACGTTGCTTGGCGTGCGCCAGCACCGCGAGCGTCTGCTGGTAGCCGGCGCGCGGGTCGCGCACCGGATGCGTGAGGCGGCGCACCGTCTCGATGTTCTGTGCGAACACCTCGATACCGGAATCGACCACGGTGGTGACGCTCGCGGCCATGCCCTGAAAGTCGGGCGTCAGCGCCTCGACCGCGGTATGCGGGTTGCGCCGCTTGATAGCGGCTACGCACGCCGCGTAGTGCGCCGCTCCGCCGTCGGGCAGGTCGTCGCGGTCCACCGAGGTCAGCACTACGTAAGCGAGCTTCATGAGCTCGACCGTGCGCGCCGCGTGCTCCGGCTCCTCGGGATCGAGCCAGCCGTGCGGGTTGCCGGTGTCCACCGAGCAGAAGCGGCAGGCGCGCGTGCACACCGCGCCCATGAGCATCAGGGTGGCGGTCCCCGCGTTCCAACATTCGCCGATGTTGGGACACTTCGCCTCCTCGCACACGGTGGCGAGCCGGTGCTCGCGCACCAGCGCGCGCACCGCACGGAAACCCTCCCCGCTGGGGGCTCGCGCCCTGAGCCACGCGGGCAACCTGGCTGCGGGCGCTGCCGCAGCGCGCGCCTTGATGCCGTCGCGCACCGCGGTAAAGCCCTGCGGCGTAAGGTATTTCTCACCACTGCGCGCACGCGCGGCCTCGGCGACGACCGGGATGTCCTTCAGCTGCGACATGCCTAGGATTGTACCGTAGCGAGCCGCGCCCGCAGGTGCTCCAGCCGCTCGGGCGTACCCACATCGCACCAGGCGCCGCGCCACAGCTGTCCGTGCACCCGGCCGGCTCTGATGGCCCGCTCGAGCAGCGGCAGCAGCGGGAAGCGCCCGGGCGAGCAGCCAGCGAAGAACTCGGGCCGGTACACCCCGACCCCCGAATAAGTGCAGCGCCCGTCTGCGGCCTCGACCACCTCGGCGCCGCGCAGCGCGAAGTCGCCCTGCGGGTGGTGCGGCGGGTTGGGAATCAGCACCAGCTGCGCGAGCGCTGCTGGCGCGAGCGTCAGGCCAGCGAAATCGATGTCGGTCCAGATGTCAGCGTTCACGACCAGGAAGGCGCCCGGCCCGAGCAGCGGCAGGGCACGGAAAATGCCGCCGCCGGTCTCCAGTGGCACCCGCCCCTCCTCGCTCCAGGCAATGCGCACGCCGAACTCGCCGCCGTCGCCGAGCGCGGCCTGCAACTGCGCGCCCAGCCAGGAGAGGTTGATGACCACGTCGCGAATGCCTGCGCGTGCCAGCGCGGCCAGGTGCCAGGCGATGAGCGGGCGCCCGCCGACCTGCACCAGCGCCTTGGGCAGCGCATCGGTGATCGGCCGCATGCGCTCGCCGCGGCCGGCGGCCAGCAGCATCGCCTTCATGCCGGGCCCCCGGCGCCGGCGGCCAGGGCGGCGGCAACGCGCGCGTTGGCGCGCGGCAGCGCGCTGGCCACGCGCTCCTCGAGCAGGCGGCCGAGCGCGGCGAGCGGCGCGTGCTGCGCGCACACCTCGCGCACATAGGCGAGCGTGCGCGGCAGATCGGGCAGATAGCCCGGCTTGCCATCGCGATACCACAGGCGGCAGAAGATGCCGAGCACCTTGATGTGCCGCTGCACGCCGACGAGGTCGAACCAGCGCAGGAACTCGGCCTCGCTCGCGCCGCTCTCGCCACCGTGCGCCAGCAGTCGTGCGCGGAACGCGGCCACCCAGCCGACGACGCGCGCGCGCGGCCAGGCGATGTAGCAGTCCTTCAGCAGCGACACCAGGTCGTAGCCGACCGGGCCGCGCAGCGCATCCTGGAAGTCGATGATGCCCGGATTGCGCTCCGCGACCACCATCAGATTGCGCGCGTGGTAGTCGCGGTGCACGAACACCAGCGGTTGCGCCAGCGCCGCGCCGATCAGGAACTCGAACGCCGCCGCCAGCAGCTGCGCGTCGTCCGCCGACAGCGTGAGCGCGAGGTGACGGCCGAGAAACCACTCGGGCATGAGCGCCATCTCGCGCAGCAGCTCGGTGCGGTCATACGCGCCAAGCTGCGCACACGCCGCACGGCCGCGCACCTGGATGCGGGCCAGCGCATCGAGCGCATCGCCGTAAAGCCGCTCGCTGTCCTCGCCGGCGAGCAGGCGCTCGAGGTACAGCGTGCCGCCGAGGTCCTCGAGCAGCAGCAGTCCGCGCAGCGGATCCGCCTCGTGCACCTGCGGCACGTGGACGCCGCATTCCGCGAGCAGCCGCCCCACCTTGAGGTAGGGCCGCACGTCCTCCCTGCCGGGCGGTGCATCCATCACCACGTAGCTGCCGCGCGCCACGAACACGCGGAAGTAGCGCCGGAAACTGGCATCGCTCGAGGCCGGCTCGATGCGCGCCACCTCAAGGCGCAGCTCGCGCGACAGCCACCGCTCTATCAGCGCGAGTCGCGCGTCGGTCTCAAGCATGCGGGAGTTATGGGTTTTTCGGCCTGCGTCGCTGCGGCGCGCCATTATAATGCCGCCCTTCATGTTGCGTTCGAGCCCATTTCGGACCGCGATCGTTGCGCTCGGCAGCATGATGCCGGTCGCCTGGGCGGACCAACCGCCGCCGTGTCCGTCACAGAACGTGGCGGGGGCGGCGCCCGGCAGCAGCGGTGTGGCAGCACTGCTGGCGCCCGCCACCCCCACCGCCGGCACGGCGCCGGCAAAGCCCGCCCGGGACAGCAAGATCGAGGTGACCGCGGATGCGGTGGACGCGGACGTGGCCCAAAACGCCGGCCAGGCGACGCTCAAGGGCAACGTCGAGGTGCGCCAGGGCGACCGGGTCATCCATACCAACGAGGCGCAGCTCGACCGGCGCAACGGCTCGGTGGAAACCGACAGCCACGTCGACTACAGCGATTCACTGGTGCAGGTGAGCGGCGCGAGCGGCAGTTATTCCGCCAGCGCCGGCGCGCAGTTCGACTCGGCGCAGTTCTCGCTGCTGCAGCGGCCGGCGCGCGGCGCCTCGCAGCAGATGCAGCTCACCCCGCAGGGAGTGCTGCGACTCAAGGGCGTGATCTTCACCACCTGCCCGCTGCACGACGAGTCATGGCACATCAAGGCCGAGAGCATCGTGCTCGATACCCGCGCCAAGATCGGCACCGCGCGCGATGCCCAGATTGACTTCATGGGCGTACCGCTCATCTACCTGCCGTGGGTGTCGTTTCCGCTGTCGACCGAGCGCAAGAGCGGCTTTCTGTTTCCGACCATCGGCAACATGTCCTACGGCGGCCTGGAGCTCTCGCTGCCCTACTACTGGAACATCGCGCCCAACGTCGATTTCACCTTCGAGCCGACCGAGTACAGCCATGCCGGTCCCGACCTCGGCGGCGACCTGCGCTTCCTCACCGCGGATCAGCACGGCGAGCTCGACTGGAACTACCTGCCCTACGACAAGTCCTTCGACGGCAGCCGCGACCGCGTGCGTTTCCTCGATGTCGCCGACCTGCCGGACTTCTGGCGCCTCACCCTGCACGCCGAGGAAGTGAGCGATCCGTTCTATTTCGAGGACTTCTCGCAGGGCCCGGAAGGCACCAGTACCGCTTTTCTCGAGCGCAGCGCCGTGTTCTCCTACCGCGACGAGCACTGGCGGATCGACGGGGAGGCGCAGCAGTACCAGACCATCGACTACACCCTGTCGGTCGATGACCGTCCGTACGCGCAGGTGCCACGCGTCGCCGCCAGCAGCGACTACACCCTCGGCGGAATCTTCCACTACGGCTTCGATTCCGAGCTGGTCGATTTCCAGCGCCCCGGCGGCACGCTCGAGGTGAGCGGCTGGCGCGCCGACATTGCTCCCGGCATGTACCTCGATCTGAGCGGTCCGGGATACTTCGTGCGCCCGGCGTTCGCCTGGCGCGCCACGCAGTACGAGCTCGACTACACGCTGCCCGGCGAGCCGCGCTCGCCCTCGCGCACCGTGCCGATCGCCAGCTTCGACAGCGGGCTGATGTTCGAGCGCGCCAGCGGCTCGCACGACCAGCGCCGCCTCACCCTCGAGCCGCGCCTGCTGTACCTGAAGGTGCCCTACCGCGACCAGCAGGACCTGCCGGTATTCGACAGCGCGCTCCCGGACCTGTTGAACCCGGTGGAGCTGTTCCGCACCAACCGCTTCGTCGGCGCCGACCGGCAGAGCGATGCCGACCAGGTGACGCTCGCCGTCACGAGCCGGCTGCTGGATGCGCAGAACGGACGGCAGTTCATTTCCGGGACCTTCGGCCAGACATATTCGTTCGAGGCACCGCGCGTTCAGCTGCCTGAGTGCCAGGGATTTTGCGGCACCAGCACGGTGCCCGGGCAGATACCGGGCACCGACACCGAGAAGCGCTCCAGCCTGGTCGCGCAGCTGGCGCTCACCGCGTTCGAGGACTGGAGTGCCGGCGTCGGGGTGCTGTGGGACCCGCAGACACAGGGCAGCCAGGAGACGCAGCTCAACCTGCAGTACAAGCCTGCCGGCAACTCGGTCGTGAACCTCGCCTACCGCTACGAGCGTTATACATTCGACCAGGTCGAGGCCTCGGGCGCCTGGCCGATCCGGGGCAACTGGAACGTGTTCGCCCGGGGGATCTATTCGCTGAGCGACCACGAGTACCAGTACAACCTGCAGCAGGCGGTCGCGCCCGGCACCCCGCAGAACGGCGTCCCGGTATCGGTGCCGCTGGTCGGATTCCTGGAGCGTTTCGCCGGCTTCGAGTATCGTGCCTGCTGCTGGCGGGCGCGCCTCGGAGTGCGCCGCTACGTCAGCAATCACAACGGGACCCAGTCCACCGGCGTCTGGCTGCAGCTGGAACTCGGAGGACTGGCGAGTGTCGGATCGGCAACGGATACATCCCTGGGGCAGGAGATCCGGGGTTATCTGCCGCCCGAGGGAATGACCAACAGAAATCCCGGCCCGCTCAAGGGCGTCTGGTAGAGGCGGAACACATGCGACGGTCAGTGACTTTGGCCTGGATCGGGCTCGCGGCGGCGGCGGCTCTGCAAGCCCCGGGCGCGTGGGCGCAGACCCGCGAGCTCGCCACGCGCGGCGAGCTGCTCGATCGCGTGGTCGCGATCGTGGGCGACGGCGTGGTGCTCGACAGCGATCTGGAGTTGCAGGTCGAGGTGGTGAGCGAGCGGCTGCGCGAGCAGAAGCTCGATCTGCCGCCGCAGAACGTGCTGCGCCAGCAGGTGCTCGAGCGCCTGGTGATACAGGAGATCGAGCTGCAGCAGGCCAAGCACGCCGGCGTGAAGGTGACCGACGAGATGCTCAACGGCGCCCTGCAGGATGTCGCCAAGCGCAACAACATGACGCTGTCGCAGCTGCCCACCGCGCTCGCACAGCAGGGCGTCGACTATCCGAGCTACCGCGACGATATCCGCAAGGAGATCACCATCACGCTGCTGCGCCAGCGCGACGTGCTGCAGCACATCAGCGTCACGCCGCGCGAGATCGACCAGTTCCTCGAGAAACAGGCGCGCACGCCCTCCGAGCGCAGCGAGTACAACGTCTCGCACATCCTCATCGCCGTCGGCCAGGAGGCGAGCCCGGCGCAGCTCGACGCCGCCGCGAAGCGCGCGCAGGAAGTCTACGATCGCGCCAAGGGCGGCGAGGATTTCGCCAAGCTCGCCCTCGCCTATTCCAACAGCCAGACCGCGCTCGAAGGTGGCGCACTCGGCTGGCGCAAGGGCAGCGAGCTGCCCACCTTCCTCGCCGACACCATCGCCAAGCTCAAGCCCGGCGAGGTGAGCGAGCCGCTGCGCACGCCGACCGGCTATCACATCATCCGCCTGAACGAGGTGCGCGGCGGCGCCGTTGAGAACGCCGTGGAAGATCAGACCCACGTGCGTCACATCCTGATGAAACCCACCGAGCTGGCGGACGATGCCACCGTACGCGGCAAGCTCGAGGCGTTGCGCCAGCGCGTTCTCAAGGGCGAGGACTTCGCCGGCCTCGCCCAGGTGTCCTCCGAGGATCCGGGCTCGGCGGCCGAGGGTGGCGATCTGGGCTGGGCCGGGCCGGGCGCCTTCGCCCCGGAGTTCGAGCAGGCGATCGGGCAGCTCAAGGATGGCGAGATCAGCGAGCCCTTCAAGACGCAGTTCGGCTGGCACATCGCCCAGATGCTCGGCCACCGCCGCTTCGATAACAGCGACGATCTCAAGCGCCGCCAGGCGATGGAAGCGATCCGCGCCAGCAAGTCGGACGAAGAGACCGAGCTGTGGTTGCGGCGCATGCGGGACGAAACGTACGTCGAATACAAATCCTAGGCCGATTCCCCGCATCGCTCTGACCTCAGGTGAGCCCGCGGGCGTCGGCCCCGAGCTGTGCCTGGCGCTCGCCCTGCGCGAGCTGCCCTGCGAGCTGGTGTGCCTCGGCGATCGCAGCCTGCTCGCCGAACGCGCCCGCGGACTGCAGCTGGCGGTCACGCTCACCAGCTACCCGGGCGCGGCCGCCGCGCGCCGCGCGGCGCACCTGCCCGGTACGCTCAGCGTGGCGCACGCGCCGCTCGCCGCGCCGAGCGTCGCCGGCCGCCCCGATCCGGCCAATGCGCGCTACGTGCTGGCGCTGCTCGATCGCGCCGTCGACGGTGCGCTCAGCGGGGAGTTCGACGCCATCGTCACCGCGCCGGTCCACAAGGGCGTCATCAACGATGCCGGCATCCCCTTCAGTGGACACACCGAGTATCTCGCCCAGCGCACGCGCAGCGAGCACCCGGTGATGCTGCTCACCAACGGCGAGCTGCGCGTGGCGCTGGCCACCACGCACCTGCCGCTCAAGGCGGTGAGCGCGGCGCTGACCGTGGAGCTGTTGTACCAGGTGGGCACGGTGCTCGCCCGCGAGCTCGCCGGGCGCTTCGGTATCCCCGCGCCGCGTCTGGCGGTGTGCGGGCTGAATCCGCACGCCGGCGAAGGCGGGCATCTGGGCGACGAGGAGTCGCGCGTCATCGCGCCGGCGATCGAGCGGCTGCGCGCCGCGGGCATCCGCGCCAGCGGCCCGCTGCCGGCCGACACGGTGTTCGTGCCGCAGGTGCTGGCGCGCTACGACGCGGTGCTCGCGATGTACCACGATCAGGGCCTGCCGGTCGTCAAGTACGCAGGCTTCGAACGCGCGGTCAACGTGACGCTCGGGCTGCCCGTGGTGCGCACCTCGCCCGATCACGGCACGGCACTCGAGCTGGCGGGCAGCGGCCGCGCCGACCTGGGCAGCCTCGCCGCGGCGGTCGAGCTCGCCAGCCGCCTCGCCGCGCCCGGGCGCTGATGCGCCCTGCCGCGGCAGCGCGCACGCCGCCGCGCCGCCGGCGCTTCGGGCAGCATTTTCTGCACGATCCGGCGGTCATCGGGCGCATCGTCGGCACGCTCGCGGTGCGCCCCGGTGAGCACCTGGTGGAGATCGGCCCGGGACGCGGCGCGCTCACCGCGCGGCTGCTCGAGTGCGCCGGCTGCACGCTCGATGCCGTCGAGATCGATCGTGACCTCGCGGCGCTGCTGCGTGCGCGCTTCGCCGGCGCCGCGCACGCGCGGCTGCACGAGGGGGATGCGCTGCGCTTCGACTACCGCCAGCTTGCCGCCGCGCGCGGCGGCAAGCTGCGCATCCTCGGCAATCTGCCCTACAACATCTCCACCCCACTGCTGTTTCACCTGCTGGACGCCACGGCGGTGATCACCGATCTGACCGTGATGCTGCAGCGTGAGGTGGCGGCGCGGCTCGCCGCCGCGGCCGGAGACGCCGACTACGGGCGGCTGAGCGTCATGCTCGCTCCACAGCTCGAGGTTGAGCGGCTGTTCGACGTGGGTCCGGGCGCGTTTCAGCCGCCGCCGCGGGTGTGGTCCGCTCTGGTGCGGCTCACCGTGCGGCCCACCCCACTGTTCCCGGTCAGCCCGCACTACGCCGCCGTGGTGGCGGCCGCCTTCACGCAGCGCCGCAAGACGCTGCGTAATGCCTTGAGTCAGCTGCTGCGCCGTGAGCAGATCAGCGCCTGCGGCGTCGACCCCGGGGCCCGGCCCGAGACGCTGCCGCCCGCGGCGTTCAACGCCCTCGCCGAAGCTCTCGACCGCGCCGCCGCCGCCGGCTAGTCTTTGGGGCAACAGGGTTGGTGCAGGAGGGACGGACATGGCGCCTTATCAACGGCTGCTGCTGGTCGTCGACCTGACCGAAGACAGCGTGACGATCGGGCGGCGGGCGCAGGCGCTCGCCGCCGCCCTTGGCGCGGAGGTCGAGCTGCTGCACGTGGTGGAGTTCGTGCCGGTGGAGCCCATGGGCGAGACGCTGATGCCCTCGGTGCAGATCGAGGAGGAGCTGCTCGAGCGCGCGCGGCAGCGGCTGCAGGCGCTCGCCGCGCAGCTCGGTCTGCCGGGCGCCGCCTGCCGCGTGGAAAGCGGCAACGTCAAAACCGAGATCGTGCGCGTGGCGCGCGAGCGGCGCAGCGATCTGATCGTGCTCGGCAGCCGCGAGCGCCACGGACTGTCGATACTGGTGAACCTCACCGAGGACACGGTACTGCATGCTGCGCCCTGCGACGTGCTGGCGATGCGCGCCGGTAAAATGAACACCCCATGAGCTCCGCCGCGCACAAGATCCGCGTCGACGTCGAGACCAGCTACCTCGACGAGCAGTCCGATCCGCGCGAGCGCCGCTTCGTGTTCGCCTACACCATCACGATCCGCAACGAGGGCCAGGTGCCGGCGCGGCTGCTGACACGCCACTGGGTCATCACCGACGCCAACGGCAAGGTGGAGGAAGTGCGCGGCGACGGCGTGGTCGGCGAGCAGCCCTACCTCAAACCCGGCCAGGGCTTTCGCTACTCGAGCGGCGCGGTGATCGAGACGCCGGTGGGCTCCATGCAGGGCAGCTACCAGATGCTCGCCGACGATGGCGCGCACTTCGACGCCGCGATCGAGCCCTTCCGCCTCGCCATGCCCGGCATTCTGCAGTGACCCGCTATGCCGTCGGCGACGTGCAGGGGTGTGACCAGGAGCTGCGCGCGCTGTTGGCGCGGCTGAAGTTCTCTGCCGATCGCGACCGGCTGTGGCTGGTCGGTGACCTGGTCAATCGCGGTCCCGGCTCGCTGGCGACGCTGCGCCTGGTGCGCGCGCTCGGCGACAACGCGGTCGTGGTGCTCGGCAATCACGACCTGCACCTGCTGGCGGTGGCGCTCGTGGGTCAGCGCCGCCGCCGCTCCGATACGCTCGATGAGGTGCTGGCGGCGCCGGATCGGGACGGGCTGCTCGAGTGGCTGATGGCGCGTCCGCTCGCGCACGCCGAGGCGGGCGACCTCATGGTGCATGCCGGGGTGGTGCCGCAGTGGAGCGTGGCGCTCACGCTGCAACTGGCCGCCGAGGTGGCGCGCGCGCTGCGGCACGAGCCGCGCACTCTGCTCGAGCACATGTACGGCAACCAGCCGGACCACTGGGACGAGCAGCTGCGCGGCATGGAGCGGCTGCGCTTCACCATCAACGTGCTGACACGGCTGCGCCTGTGCACCGCCGACGGCAGCGTGGACACTAGTCTCAAGGGGCCCCCGCCCCCGCCGCCTGCGCCGCTGCGTCCGTGGTTCGAGCACCCGCACCGGGCCAGTCGCAACGCCCGCATCATCTTCGGCCACTGGTCGGCGCTCGGGCTGGTGCAGCGTCACGGCGTCGTCGGCCTGGACACCGGTTGCGTCTGGGGCGGCGCGCTCACGGCGCTGAATCTGGACGCGGAGCAGCCGCTGGTGAGCGTCGCGTGCGACGCCTATCAGCGCGTCGGCGGCGACTAAGGCTGCGGCGCGAGCGCCGCTCCCCAGGACACCGTCAACTGCTGGGTCGTGGGCGTATAGACCCCGGGCGGCAGCTCCAGGTCGACCGGCTTGCCGCCGGCGGTGATCGGCAGGATCACGCGCTGCGCGCCGCGCACTTCCAGCACGCCGATGGCGCCCGGCGTGACGCGCAACGCGAGGCGCACCGGCCAGCCGTTGCCGTCGACCGGCTGCAGCAGCACGCTGCCCACGCCGCTGGCGGCGGACAGATCCACCAGCAGCGTGTTGCGCTGCCAGTGCTGCGGATAGGCGCCGGGGGCAGCCCCGGCGATGTCCAGCTCGTGCACCGCGGGCGGCGCGCCTGAGGCCTGGTGCTTGTACCAGGGCAGGTGCGTGCAGCCGCCCACTGCAAGGGCCAGCACCAGCACGCCTGCGCGCACCACGCTAGTCGCGGCGTTGCGATCCATTGGCAAACTCCTCGTTGCGCCTGAGCAGCGCGTAACATACGCCAAACGGCGCGGAGGACACATGCAGGCGTTCAATTTCCGGCAATGGATTGACGCGCACCGCGCGCAGCTGCTGCCGCCGGTGGGCAACAAGCGCGTGTTCGCCGACGGGGATTTCATCATCATGGTCGTCGGCGGCCCCAATGCCCGCAAGGACTTCCACGTCGACCCGGGGCAGGAGTTTTTCTACCAGCTCGAGGGCGACATGGTGCTGCGGACCATGCAGGAGGGGCGGGTCGTCGAGGTGCCGATCCGTGCCGGCGAGGTGCTGCTGATTCCGCCGCTGCTGCCGCACTCGCCGCAGCGCCCGGCCCACAGCGTGGGGCTGGTGATCGAGCGGGCGCGGCGCCCCGGCGAGCGCGACGGCTTCCAGTGGTACTGCGAGCGCTGCGGGCAGCGCCTGTACGAGGAGTTCTTCGAGCTCACCGACATCGAGAAGCAGTTTCCGCCGGTATTCGAGCGCTTCTTCGCGAGTCGCGAGCGGCGCACCTGCAGCCGCTGCGGCGCGGTCATGGAGCGCAGCTAGTGCAGGCGCGCGTCGCGCTCGCCGGCGGCGAGGTCGGTATCGACCTGGCCTCGCCCGTGGACCTGGCGGTCGCACTGGATTTCGCCGGAGCCCAGCCGCGGCACTTCGGCGCGCCGCGCGCCAGCGCGCGGCCGTTCGAGACGCCCGGCTTCGGCTTCAAGGGTTCGGTCGAGCGCGGCGCGAGCTGCAACTGCGAGGTGATCACGCTGATCCCTCACTGCAACGGCACGCACACCGAGTGCGCCGGACACCTGACACGCGAGCGCCTCGACGCCTGGCGCGTCACGCCCACCACGCTGCTGCCGGCGCTGCTGCTGTCGGTCACCCCGCAGGCCGCCGGCGAGGAGAGCAGCGACCCGCTGCCGCAGGAGGGCGACCGGCTCATCAAGCGAGCCTGCCTCGAGGCGTTGTGGCGCGCCGACACGCCGTTCGCACCATGCGCGCTCATCGTGCGCACGCTGCCCAACGACGCCGACAAGCGCACGCGCGACTACACCGGTAAGAACCCGCCGTACCTCTCGCAGGAAGCGGCGCGCTGGCTGGTGAGCCGCGGCATCGTGCACCTGGTGGTGGACGTGCCCTCGATCGACCGCGTGCACGACGCCGGCCGGCTCACGGCGCACCGCATCTTCTTCGGTCTGCCCGCGGGGAGCGTGCAGCTCGCGGCGGCAACGCGCGCGACCGCCACCATCACCGAGCTGGCCTTCGTCCCCGATGCAGCGGGCGACGGGTGCTACCTGCTGCAGCTGCAGGTGCCGGCGCTGGACGGCGACGCGGTGCCGTGCCGGCCGCTGCTCTACCCGCTCACCACCAGATCATGAGCAGGCCGCTGACGCTCGAGCAGGCGCGGGCGCGCGACGCCGCCGACCCGTTGCGCGAGCTGCGCGCGCGCTTCGCGCTGCCGTGCGATGCGCACGGCGCCGCGCTGGTGTACCTGTGCGGCCACTCGCTCGGACTGCAGCCGCTCGCCGCCCGCGACATCCTCAGCGCCGAGCTCGACGACTGGGCGCGCCTCGCCGTGCTCGGGCACGAGCAGGCGCGGCGGCCGTGGGTGCCTTATCACGAGAACCTGACCGCGGGGCTGGCGGCGCTCGCCGGGGCGCACCCGGGCGAGGTCATCGCCATGAACTCGCTCACGGTGAACCTGCACCTGATGCTGGCGAGCTTCTACCGTCCGCGCGGCACGCGCAGCCGCATCCTGATGGAAGCGGGCGCGTTCTCCTCCGACCGCCACGCGGTGGCCTCGCAGATCGCCTGGCACGGACTCGACCCTGAGCGCGAGCTGCTCGAGCTCGCCCCGCCGCCGGGCACCGCCACGCTCGCTGAGGAGGATATCGAGGAGTGCCTCGAGCGGCACGGGCAGGAGATCGCGCTGGTGCTGTGGCCCGGCGTGCAGTTTCGCACCGGTCAGGCGTTCGACCTGGCGCGCATCGCGCGCGCCGCGCAGCAGCGCGGCTGTATCGCCGGCTTCGACCTGGCGCATTCGATCGGCAACCTGCCGCTCGAGCTGCACGGGGCGGAGGCGGATTTCGCGGTGTGGTGCAGCTACAAGTACCTGAACGGCGGCCCCGGTGCGATCGGCGGCTGTTTCGTGCACGAGCGCCACAGCGGCGCGCAATCGCGCACCCAGCACGGCGGCGCGCTGCCCGGCGCGCGCCTCGCCGGCTGGTGGGGACACGAGGCGGATACGCGTTTCCTGATGGAGCCGCAGTTTCGCGCGGCCCCGGGCGCCGCCGCCTGGCAGGTGAGCAACCCGCCGATTCTCGCCGCCGCGCCGCTGATCGCCTCGCTGGCGCTGTTCATGCAAGCGGGCATTGAGCGGCTGCGCGCCAAGTCGGTGGCGCTGACCGATTGTCTGGACGCGTTGCTGCGGCCGCTCGCGCCGGCGGTCGAGATTCTCACCCCGCACGACAGTGCGCGCCGCGGCTGCCAGCTGTCGTTGCGCCTCGCCGCCGGCGCCGTGCGCGGCCGGCGCGTGTTCGACGCCCTGAGCGCGCGCGGCGTGGTGTGCGACTGGCGCTCGCCGGACATCATCCGCGTGGCGCCGGTGCCGCTCTACAACCGCTTCGAGGACGTGTGGCAGTTCGCTCAGGCGCTGCGCGCCCTGCTGGCGGAGGGCGCATGACGCAGGCGCCGCGCGCCGTCAACATCGTCGGGGCGGGCCTGGCCGGCTCCCTGCTGGCGCTGCTGCTGGCGCGTCGCGGCCTGCGGGTCGCGCTGTTCGAGCGGCGGGCGGATCCGCGGCAGGCGCAGCCCGAGCGCGGCCGCTCCATCAACCTGGCGCTGGCCGCCCGCGGGCTGCGCGCGCTGGAGCGCGCCGGGGTGCTCGCGCAGGTGCAGCCGCTGCTGATCCCGATGCGCGGCCGTATGGTGCACGAGCGCGCCGGCCGCGCCGCGCTGCAACCCTACGGCCAGCGCGAGCACGAGGTGATCTACTCGGTGGGCCGCGCCGACCTCAACCGCGTGCTCATTGACGCGGCCGCGCGCCACGGCGCTGTCAGCGTGCGCTTCGGCCAGACCTGCCTCGGCGCGGACAGCGCCGCCTCGCGCCTGAGATTCCGCGGGGAAGGCGGCGAGTACAGCGTGCCGCTCGCCCCGACACTGGCGACCGACGGGGCGGGATCGGCGGTGCGCACCAGCCTGGCGGCCGCCGGGCTGCTGAAGGTGCGCGAGGAGTGGCTCGACCACGACTACAAGGAGCTCAGCATCTCCCCCGCCGCCGGCGCCGCGCTCGAGCGCCACGCGCTGCACATCTGGCCGCGCGGCGGCTTCATGCTGATCGCGCTGCCCAACACCGACGGCAGCTTCACCGCGACGCTGTTCCTGCCGCGCAGCGGCGCGCCGAGCTTCGCCACTCTCGACGGCGCGGCGGCGGTGACGGCGTTCTTCGGCCGCGAGTTTCCCGACACGCTGGCGCTGCTGCCGGATCTCGCCGCGCAGTTTGCCGCCCACCCGCAGGGCCAGCTGGGCACCGTGCACACCACGCCCTGGCACCGCGGCGGCGAGGTGCTGCTGCTCGGGGACGCCGCGCACGCCATCGTGCCCTTTCACGGCCAGGGCATGAACGCCGCCTTCGAGGACTGCACGCAGCTCGATGAGCTGCTCGGGGCCCACGGCGCCGACTGGGCGGGGGCGTTCGCCGCCTTCGAGGCGGCGCGCGCCCCCAACGCCGCGGCGATCGCGCGCATGGCGCTCGAGAATTACGCCGAGATGCGCGCGGCAGTGCTCGACGAGGGTTTCGTGCGCCGCCGCACGCTGGCGCTGGAGCTGGAGCGGCGTTTCCCCGAGCGCTTCATCCCGCGCTACTCCATGGTGATGTTCCATCCGGAGATTCCCTACACGGAGGCGCTGCGCCGCGGTGCCGTGCAGGAAGAGCTGCTGCGGCAGCTCGATGCGGGTCCCGGCACGCAACCCGACGGCGCGCGCGCAGCCGAGCTGGTGGCGTCGCGGCTCGCGCCGCTGTAGAGGCGCAGGTGGCCGAGCAGCTGCGCATCCGCCCCCTGACGGCCTGCAGCGACCGCGAGCTGGCGCAGCTCAGCGACGTGCTGATCGATTGCGTCGCGGGTGGTGCCTCGGTGAGCTTCATGCCGCCGCTCACGCCGCAGCGGGCGAGCGTCTTCTGGCGCGGCGTCGCTGCGAGCGCGGCCTGCGGGGAGCGCGTGCTGCTGGTGGCTGAGGACGCCGCCGGCGCCATCATCGGCACGGTGCAACTGATACTCGCCCTGCCGGAGAACCAGCCGCACCGCGCCGAGATCGCCAAGATGCTGGTGCATCGTCGCGCCCGCCGCCACGGTGTCGGCGCGGCGCTGCTCAGTGCCGCCGAGCAGGCGGCGCGCGATGCGCACCGCACGCTGCTGGTGCTGGATACCGCCAGCGGCGACGCCGAGCGGCTGTACGTGCGCCACGGCTGGCAGCGCTGCGGACAGATCCCCGGTTACGCGCTGTTCCCCGACGGCCGTCCCTGCGCCACGACCATCTTCTTCAAGCCACTCGGGCGGGCGTAGCTCACTGCTGCAGGGCGGTAAATCCGCGGCACACCGCCGCCAGCTTGTTGCCGTCGGGATCGCGCACGTAGGCGGCGTAGAAATCCGGGTCGTAGTGCGGACGCAGGCCGGGCGCACCTTCGCTCGTGCCCTGGTGCGCCAGCGCCGCCGCGTGAAAGCGCTCGACCTCGCGCCACGAGCGCGCGCTGAAGGCCACCATGGCGCCGTTGCCGGGGCTCGCCGGACGGCCGTCGAACGGCGGACACAGCCACAGCGCCAGCTCGCTCGCGCCGTCGCGCTCGTAGGTGCCCCAGCCGTGCCAGCCCACCGCCTGCCAGTCGGCGGACACTTCGCAGCGTCGCTGACCGAGCGCGCCGAGCACGGCATCGTAGAAGCGCGCCGCGCGCTCCGGGTCGTTGGTGCCGAGGCAGACGTAGGTGAACATGACGGGCGCTGCGCCTTGGGTCTTCAGTGATGACGCGGCGCCTCGGGGGCGTTGCGGCGCTCGAGGGTGACGAACGTGACGGGATAGGCGTGCTCCTCGTCCGCCGGGTGCATGCGGCACTCGACGTCGTCCCACTGCGTGGGATCGAAGTCGGGGAAGAACGTGTCGCCGGGCACGTCGGCGTGCACGTGCGTCAGGTAGATGCGGCGCGCGAACGGCATCAGCAGGCGGTAGATCTGCGCGCCGCCGATCGCCACCAGCTCCTTGTCGCCGGCCTGTGTCAGCGCTTGTTCCACCGAGTGCACGACGATGACGCCGGAGGCCAGCCAGCGGCGGTCGCGCGTCAGCACCAGGTTGTCACGGCCGTGAAGCGGCCGGCCGATCGACTCGAAGGTCTTGCGCCCCATGAGCACGGTCTTGCCGAGGGTGAACGCCTTGAAGCGCTTGAGGTCGGCCGGCAGCCGCCAGGGCAGCGCGTTGTCGCGCCCGATGACACCGTTCTGCGCCATGGCGACGATCAGGGAAATCAGCGGCTGTGCGGCGTTCATCCCGCATTATGGCAAGGATCGGGCCGGTAGCGCCATCGCTCGACGCGCGCCGTGTTAGATCTCGACGGACGTGTTGAGAATCACCACGTCACGGAAGGGCATGCGGAAGAACTCCGCGGCCTGCGTGCTGTACTGCTGCATGCGCGCGAACAGCCGCCGCTGCAGGCCACGCCAGCCCGGCAGCGGGCGGGCGCGCACCACGTGCCGGCCGACGAAGAACGAGCTGTCCTCGGTGAATACGCGCAGCCCGCGGGCGCGGCACGCCTTGAGTGCCTCGGCGACATCTGGCATCTCCATGAAGCCGAAGCGCGCGGTGATGCAGAACACCCCGGGCATGCTCTCCTCGATCTGTAGGCGGTGCACCGGGTCCTGGCGCGGCGTGTCGCTGATCTCGACGTTGAGAATGATGACGCGCTGGTGCACCACGCCGTTGTGCTCGATGTTGCGGATCAGCGCCGACGGCACCAGGTGCGCATTGCTGGCGAGGAACACACCGGTGCCCGGCACGCGGTGCACGCCGGCGACCAGCTTCGGCAGCTCGGCGCGCGGCACAGCCAGCTTGGCGAGCGCGGCGCGCAGCTCGAGCCGGCCGCTGCGCCAGGTGGTGAAGATCAGGCAGAGGATCGCACCGAGCGTGAGCGGGATCCAGCCGCCGGTGGGCACCTTGGTCATGTTGCCGGCGACGAAGGCGAGGTCGACGATCAACAGCAGGCCGAACAGCGCCGCCACCTGCCACTTCGGCCAGTTCCACTGCGTGGCGGCGACGAAGGCGCCGAGCACCGTGGTAACCACCATGGTGCCCACCACCGCCGCGCCGTAGGCGCCCGAGAGCGCGTCCGAGGAGCCGAAGCCGACGACGAACGCGCACACCGCGATGAACACCAGCCAGTTGACGGTCGGCACGTAAACCTGCCCCTGCTCGAGGGCGGAGGTCTGCAGCACGCGCAACCGCGGCAGCAGGTCGAGGTGCACCGCCTGGCGCGCCATCGAGAAGGCGCCGGAGATGGTCGCCTGCGAGGCGATCACGGTGGCGGCGGTTGCCAGTATCACCATCCACGGCAACAGCGCCGCGGGGACCAGGTGATAGAGCGGATGGTCGACGGGCTTGCCGAGCTCGAGCAGCAGCGCACCCTGGCCGAAGTAGTTGAGTACCAGCGCGGGGCCCACGAGCACGTACCAGGAAACGCGCACCGGCTGGCGGCCGAAATGCCCCATGTCGGCGTACAGGGCCTCGGCGCCGGTGAGCGCGAGGAACACCGCGCCGATGATCGCGAGCGCCACCTGCGGGCGGTGCGCCAGCAGCGCGAGTCCAGCGAGCGGGTTGAGCGCGGCCAGCACCTGCGGGACGCGCACGATCGGCACCACGCCGACGACGGCGATCACCACGAACCACACCACCATGATCGGGCCGAAAAAGCTGCCGACGCGGGCCGTGCCGTGACGCTGGTAGGCGAACAGCACGGCGAGGACGGCGAGCGTGACCGGAATCACCGCCTTCTTGAAGTCCGGATCGAACAGCTCCAGGCCCTCCACCGCGCTCAGCACCGAGATGGCCGGCGTGATGAGGGCGTCGCAGAAGAAGAATGCCGTGCCGATGAGCGCCAGCCATACCGCCACCTTCGCCCAGGTGCTGCCGGTGATCAGCCGCCGCTGTGCGAGGGCAAACAGCGCCAGGATCCCGCCCTCGCCCTGGTTGTCGGCGCGCATGATGATGGTGAGGTACTTGAGGGTGACGGAGATGGTGAGGCTCCAGAAGATCAGTGACAGCACACCGAGCACCGCCTGGCGGTCGAAGGTGCCGGCCGCGCCGACCGCCTCCTGCATGGTATAGAGGGGACTGGTGCCGATATCCCCGTAGACGATGCCGATGGCGCCGACGATCGAGGCGAGAGTGAGCCGGCGCGGCTGGTTGTTCATAGCGGCGTCGCGGCCTCAGCCGGCCGGCGGGCTGCGGTGCCTGCCGGGCGCCGCGCGACGCCGCGGCGGCCACAGCATGGTGCCGCGGCAGCCCGCAAAGCCGCAGCGGCAGGCGAAGATCGCGTCGATGTCGGGCGGGTCATCCGGCTCGCGCTGGATCTGGTAGTCGTAGCTCAGCTCCTCGCCCGACGCGATGCTGCGCAGCGCGTCGATGAACACCCGGCCCTGCTCGATCACCGACTCGCAGTTGGGCTCGCAGGCGTGGTTGACGTAGCGCGCCTCGTTGCCGCCGACGCCGGCGTCGATCACCGTGCGCGCATCGACGATGAAGAGGAAGGTGTGGTTGTCGGCGCCGTCCTTGTGCTGGTAGCGCCGGTCGGCTTCCGCGTGCGAGACGCGCTCGCCGCAGTACTCGAGCACCCGCGTACCCCTGGCGATGCGGCGCGTGGCGAACGCGCCCAGCCCGTGCAGCGCTGACGGGCGCACCTCGAAGCACGGCTTCATACCGCCACCGGCGCGCGGATCGGCTCGTGGTGGTGGTAGTTCACGAACTCGAAATCCTCGTAGCGGTACTCGAAGATGCTCGCCGGCCGGCGGCGAATGGTGAGCTGCGGCAGCGGCAGCGGCGTGCGGCCGAGCTGCAGATCCGCCTGCGCGAGGTGGTTGCGGTACAGGTGGCAGTCGCCGCCCGTCCAGATGAGCTCGCCCGGCGCCAGATCGCACTGCTGCGCGAACAGGTGCGTGAGCAGCGCGTAGCTGGCGATGTTGAAAGGCACGCCGAGGAACACGTCGGCACTGCGCTGGTAGAGTTGACAGGAAAGCCGGCCGGCGGCGACGTGGAACTGGAACAGCACGTGGCAGGGCATGAGGCGCATGCGCTCGAGCTCGCCGACGTTCCAGGCGCTCACCAGGATGCGGCGCGAATCCGGGTTGCTGCGCAGCCGCTCCACCGCCTGCGCGATCTGGTCGATGCTGCGCCCGTCGGCGCTGCCCCAGGCGCGCCATTGCCGGCCGTACACCGGCCCGAGCTCGCCGCGCTCATCGGCCCACTCGTCCCAGATGCTGACGCCGTGCTCGTGCAGCCAGGCGATGTTGGTATCGCCGCGCAGGAACCATAGCAGCTCGTAGACCACCGCCGGCACATGGATCTTCTTGGTGGTGAGCAGCGGGAAACCGGCCGCCAGGTCGAAGCGCATCTGGTAGCCGAACAGCGAGAGCGTACCGGTACCGGTGCGGTCGGCCTTGGGTACACCGTCGCGGCGCACGCGCTGCAACAGCTCGAGATACTGCTTCACGGCGACGCCCCTTCAGTGCGCGGTCGCGAAGTTACCCGACGGCGCACGGCTGCGATAGGCCCATGCCATGAGAGCAATGCCGGCCAGGATCATGGGCAGCGACAGCAGCTGCCCTTCGGTCAGCCAGCCGCCGGCGAGGTAGCCGATATGCTCATCGGGCACCCGCACGAACTCCACCAGGAAGCGCGCCACGCCGTAGAACGCCAGGAACAGCCCCGACGGCGCCAGCCGCGGCCGCGGGCGCGAGGTGAACCCCCACATGACGGCGAACAGCAGCAGCCCTTCGAGCGAGGCCTCGTACAGCTGCGAGGGATGGCGTACCTGGCCGTCGACGCGAAACCCCCACGGGACGGTGGTGACCTTGCCCCACAGCTCGCTGTTGATGAAGTTGCCGATGCGGCCGAAGAACAGCCCGAGCGTCGGCAGCGGCGCGGTGAAGTCGTAGACGTCCGCGGGGTTGCGCCCGCGCCGCCAGCCGAACAGCGTCATCGCGGCGACCACGCCGAGCAGCCCGCCGTGGAAGGACATGCCGCCCTCCCAGATCTTCAGCGGATACCAGGGGTCGGCCGCCCAGAACTTCAGGCCGTAGAACAGGATGTAGCCGATGCGTCCACCGAGGATCACGCCCAGCATGCAGTAGAAGATGAGGTCGTCGACGTCGACCGCCTTCCACGTCGAGCCGGGCTTCGCGGCGCGCACCCGCGCCAGCCACCAGGCAGCGGCAAAGCCCAGCAGGTACATGATGCCGTACCAGTGCACCTTGACCCTGCCGACCTGGAAAGCGATCGGATCAAAACCGGGATAAGTGAGCATCGGGCGGGAAGTTTAGCCGACCGCGCGCGTGACGCGGCAGAAGAACGCCTTGAGGTAACGCGTCTCCGGGACGGCCGGATGCAGCGGATGATCGGGCGACTGGCCGCCCGCTTCCAGCACCTGCACGAAGCGCGCGCTGTGGCGCGCCGCGCCCTGGATGGCGTGCAGCAGCTCGGCGCCGCTCAGGTGGTAGGAGCACGAGCACGATACCAGCACGCCCTGGTCCGCCAGCAGTGTGAGCGCCAGTTGGTTGAGCTTGCGGTAGGCCGCCTGCCCCTTGAAGAGGTCCTTCTTGCGCTTGACGAACGCCGGCGGGTCGAGCACCACCAGGTCGAACTGCTCGCCGCGGGCCGCGAGCCCGGCGAGGGCGTCGAAGGCATCCGCGTGCAGCGTGTCGAGCGCCACACCGTTGCGCTGCGCGTTGGCCACGGCAAACTGCAGCGCCGGCTGCGAGGAGTCCACGCAGCAGGCGCGCGCCGCGCCCTGGCGCAGCGCGGTCACCGCCCAGGCGCCCACGTAGCTGCACACGTCGAGCACGCGCGCACCAGGGACGGTATAACGCGCGAGGCGGGCGCGATTGGCGCTCTGGTCGTAGAACCAACCGGTCTTCTGCCCCGTCGCGAGCGGCGCGCGGAACGTGAGCCCCTGCTGCAGCACCTCGACTTCCTCGGGTATCTCGCCGAAGGCGGGCGCAGCAAAGCGCGGCAGCTGCTCGAGCTCGCGCGCCGCCGAGTCGTCCTTCCAGAACAATCCGCGCGGGCTCACCACACGGCGCACCGCGGCGGTGATCTCCTCGCGCAGCGCCTCCATGCCGGCGGTGGCGATCTGCCCGACGACGAGCTCGCCGTAGCGATCGAGCACCAGCCCCGGCAGCAGGTCCGATTCGCCGAACACCCAGCGGCAGTAGCGCGCCTCGCCGAGCCGCTCGCGCAGCGCGAGCGCCGCGCGCAGGCGCCGCTCGATGAGTTCGGCGCTCACCGGCAACGACGGCTCGCGCGACAGGATGCGCGCGCAGATCAGCGCGTGCGGGTTGACGTAGGCGTAACCGAGGAACGCGTCGCGGTGCGAGCGCAGCTGAGCCACGGCACCGGGCGCGAACGCGGTGAGCGGGGTGCGCTCGGTGTCGACTTCATTGCTGAAGACCCACAGGTGTCCCGCCGCAAGCCGCCGATCCTCGCCGCGCTTCAGGCACAGCACGGGTGTGGGGGCGTCGGCAGAGTCGGCGTGCAGGGCTTGCGGAGCTGGCATGGAATCCGGCGCGGGAAACGGGGGACGCGGAGTATACCCAATCGACCCAAACGCCTCGCAGATCCTTGGGCGATAGGCGAACTCGGCGCCTCATCGACGCGCTATGATCTAAGGTGTGTGTCGCACTGCCCTGTGAGGTGGCACGATGCCGACAGAGAAGCAGGACGGGCATGCATTCCTATACGAACCATCTCGCGACTGAGACGAGCCCTTACCTACGCAAGCACGCTCACGATCCCGTCGAGTGGTATCCGTGGGAGGCCGAGGCGCTCGAGCGCGCGCGCAGGGAAAACAAACCGATTCATCTGAGCGTGGGTTACACCGCCTGTCATTGGTGCAACGTCTTGCATGAAGAGAGCTTCGAAGACGAAGCCACCGCGCGCATCCTCAACGACAACTTCGTCAACATCAAAGTTGATCGCGAGGAGCGTCCCGACATCGACCGCATCTACCAGATCGCGCAGCAGATGCTCACCCAGCGCGGCGGCGGCTGGCCGCTCACCATGTTCCTGACGCACGATGGACAGCGGCCGTTCTTTGGCGGCACGTACTTTCCGAAGGAAGCGCGCTTCGGGCTGCCGGCGTTCAAGGATGTGCTGCTGCGCGTCGCCGCCTGGTACCGCGAGCATGCCGGTGAACTCGGGCCGCAGAGCGACGCGCTGCTCGCCGCATTCGCCGAGCTCAATCCCCCGCCCGCCGGCGCCGACAGCGAGCTCACCGCCGCACCGCTCGAAACCTGCCGCGCACAGCTCGCGCGCAGCTTCGATGCGCAGCACGGCGGCTTCGGCGGCGCGCCGAAGTTTCCACATCCGCAAACGCTCGCCTGGCTGCTGCGCCGCTGGCAGACGAGCGCGGCATCGCCGCAGCCCGATCTGCAGGCGCTGCACATGGCGACGCTCACCCTGCGCCGCATGGCCGAGGGCGGTATCAACGATCAGCTCGGCGGGGGTTTCTGCCGCTACGCGGTGGACGAGTACTGGATGATCCCGCACTTCGAGAAGATGCTGTACGACAACGCCGAGCTGCTCGCCGTCTACGCCCAGGCCGCGCTCGCCCGCGGCGATGCGCTGTACGCGCAGGTGGCGCGCGCGACTGCCGGCTGGGTGGTGAGCGAGATGCAGTCGCCGCAGGGCGGCTACTACTCGAGCCTCGACGCGGACTCGGAAGGTCACGAGGGCAAGTACTACGTCTGGGATCCCGAGGAAGTGCGTGCGGCCCTCAGCGGCGAGGAATTCCGCGTGTTCGCACCGCACTTCGGTCTGGATCAACCGCCGAATTTCGAGGGCCGCTGGCACTTGCGTGTAGTGGTCCCGAGCGCGGACCTCGCCGCGCAGCTGGGTCTCACGCCGCAGGCCGTCGAGAGGCTCATCGACAGCGCGCGTGCGCGGCTGCTGGCGATCCGCGCCACTCGCGTGCGCCCGGCGCGCGACGAGAAGATCGTCACTTCCTGGAACGGGCTCATGATCCGCGGCATGGCGATCGCCGCCCGCGCGCTCGCCTCGGATGAGCTGGCGGCGTCCGCGACGCGCGCGCTCGACTTCGTCCGCGGCACGCTGTGGCGCGAGGGACGGCTGCTGGCCACCTGCATGGACGGTCGCGCGCATCTCAACGCCTACCTGGACGATTACGTCTGCCTCGCGGACGCCATACTCGAGCTGCAGCAGGTGCGCTTCGCGAGCGAGGAGCTCGCCTTCGCGCAGCAGCTCATGGAGGTGGTGCTGGCGCATTTTGCCGACCCCGCGGGTGGCTTCTATTTCACCTCCGACGATCACGAGACGCTGATTCACCGGCCGAAGCTGTTCGCCGACGACGCGACCCCGGCCGGCAACGGCATCGCCGCGAGCGTGCTGCTGCGGCTCGGGCACCTGCTGGGCGAGCCGCGCTACCTCGCCGCCGCCGAGGGCACGCTGCGCGCGGCGTGGGGGGCACTCGAGCGCTACCCGCAGGGACACGTGAGCCTGCTGCTGGCACTGGAGGATCTGCTCGATCCGCCCGAGACCGTCATCCTGCGCGGCGAAGCGCGCACCATCGAGGGATGGCGGCTCGAGCTCGCGCGCCGCTACGCGCCGCGGCGGCTCACGCTGGCGATCCCCTCACAGACTGAAGGTCTGCCGGCGGCGCTCGCGGACAAGACCTCGCGCGCTGCGCCCGTGGCCTACGTGTGCCGGGGCAGCAGCTGCTCGGCGCCGCTCGATTCCCCCGACGCGCTGCTCGCAGTCCTGGAGCCGGCTGCGGCCAACTAGCGGGGCCCGCCGCCGCAACGGCTATCGGGCGCGATCTTCAGGCGGCGCAGCCGCCGGAGGCCACCCGCTTGCTCATGGGCAGGAAGCGGATGGCGAGTCCGTTGGGCAGCGGATGATCGACCGGCTCGCCGCCGTGGTAGCCGCAGCTTTCGTACAGCCTGACACCCGGCAGCGTCGCCATCAGCTCGAATGCGCCAAATCCGCAGCGGCGCGCTTCGGCCTCGCTGCGCTCGAGAATTGCGCGGCCGAGCCCCCGGCGGGCATGCGCCGGATCGACGAAGAACGCGCGGATCCTTGCCGCCTCGGTGCGCGGATCGAGCCACGACTCGTCGCGCTCGCCGCGCGCATCACTGCCGAATAGCGTCCGCCGGCGGCTCCAGCCGCCGCAGGCGACGATCTCGTCCGCCTCCGTCACTGCCACGAAGTACGTGCCGTCGCGGATCAGCGTGGTATCGACGCCGAACGCTCCCTGCAGCGCCGCCTCGATCTGCGGCTGCGTGTAGTCGCAAGCTCCAAGCTCGCGGATGGAACGCGCGATCAGCGCGTGCAGACCCGGCACATCGTCCAGCAGCGCCACCCGCACCCGGTAGCTCATCTAAGCCAGCAGCTCGACATTGCCGCCGATGGCGGCGGTATTGATAGTGAGCGTGCGCTCGTTGGCGAAGCGCAGCAGGTAGTGCGGTCCGCCTGCCTTCGGTCCGGTGCCCGACAGGCCCTGCCCGCCGAACGGCTGCACGCCCACGACCGCGCCGATCATGTTGCGGTTCACGTAGGTGTTGCCGATGGGGAGCGAGCGGAACAGGTGCTGCGCCACGCTCTCGAGGCGGCTGTGCACGCCGAGCGTCAGGCCGTAGCCGGTGCTGCGGATCGCGGCCAGCACCTGCGGCAGCTCACCGCTGCGATATCGCGCCACGTGCAGGATCGGGCCGAACTCCTCGGTGCGCAGCTGATCGAGGCGGCGCAGCTCGATGAGCTGCGGCGGGAAGAAGTGTCCATGCGCGGTGCGGCGCGCATCCAGCTCGCAGGCATACAGCAGCTTCGCCTCGGAGCGCATGCGTGCGGCGTGCTGCGCGAGGCGCGCGCGAGCCGCAGCGCTGATCACCGGGCCGACGTCGGTGGCGATCTCCCCCGGCGGCCCGATGGCGAGGCAGCGCATCGCGCCGATCAGCATGGCGATCACGCGATCGGCGATCTCCTCCTGCAGGTACAGCACGCGCAGCGCCGAGCAGCGCTGTCCGGCGCTGGTGAAGGCGGAGGCGATCGCATCATCGACCACCTGCTCGGGCAGCGCCGTGGAATCGACCACCATGGCGTTGACGCCGCCGGTCTCGGCGATCAGCGGCACGATGGCGCCCGCACGCGCGGCGAGCGCGCGGTTGATGGTCGCGGCGGTAGCGGTGGAGCCGGTGAAGGCGACGCCGGCGAGCGCCGGGTGCGCGAGGGCGACCTCGCCGAAGGCCGGGCCGTCGGCGGGCGTCAGCTGCAGCACCTGCGGCGGCACGCCCGCCTCGTGCAGCAGCCGCGTCATGGCGTGCGCGATCAGCGGCGTCGCCGGCGCGGGCTTGGCGATCACGGCGTTGCCCGCGACCAGCGCCGCGGTGATCTGTCCGCTGAAGATCGCCAGCGGGAAGTTCCACGGGCTGATGCACACGAACACGCCGCGCCCCTGCAGGCTGAGGGTGTTGCGCTCACCGGTGGGGCCGGGCAGCTCGAGCGGCGCGCCGAACAACTCGCGACCGCGGGCCGCATAGTAACGGCAGAAATCCACCGCTTCGCGCAGCTCGGCAAGCGCATCGGGAAGCGTCTTGCCCGCCTCGCGCACCAGCAGGCTGAGAAACAACCCGCGACGCTGCTGCAGCAGCTCCGCGGCCTTCTCCAGGCAGGCGGCGCGCACCGCCACCGGCGCGGCGTCCCACTGCGCCTGCGCCGCCGCCGCCGCCGTCACGGCGCGGTCGATCTCCGCCGCGCTGGCGTCGCGGGTGAAGCCGACGATCTCGCGGGTATCGGCGGGCGAGCTGACCGGAACCTCGAGGTCGCGGGCCAGCTCGCCGTCGAGTATCGGGCCGCCGCTGTGACGCGCGCGCGCATGCGCGCCGACCTCGGCCTCGAGTGCTGCGAGCGCCACCGGATCGCCGAAATCCTCTCCCGCCGAGTTGGCACGCTCGCTGCCGAACAGCGCGCCCGGCTCGCGCACGCGCGGCGCCGCGTCCGCGGAATTCAGCGCGGTGAGCGGGTCGCGCACCACCTGTGCCACCGGGATCTGCGGATTCAGGAACTGGTGAACGAAGGAGCTGTTGGCGCCGTTCTCGAGCAGCCGCCGCACCAGGTACGGCAGCAGCTCTTCGTGCGTGCCCACCGGCGCGTACACGCGCACCGGCGGCAGCGTGGGAACCTCGGCGCGCGCAGCCGCGTAGAGCGCTTCGCCCATGCCGTGCAGACGCTGGAACTCGAACGCGGTCCCGGGCGGCGCCAGCGCCAGCACCGCGGCGACCGTGAAAGCATTGTGCGTGGCGAACTGCGGGTAGAGCACCGCGCGCGCGGCGAACAGGTGCTGGGCGCACTCGAGGTAGCTCGCATCGGTGGCCGCCTTGGAGGTGTACACCGGGAAGCTCTCCAGCCCGCGCTCCTGGGCGCGCTTGATCTCGCTGTCCCAGTACGCCCCCTTCACCAGTCGCACGCCCATGCGGCGGCCGGTGGCGCGCGCGAGCTGCGCGACCCACTCGAGCACCAGCGGCGCGCGCCGCCCGTAGGCCTGCACCGCCATCCCGAGCCCGTCCCAGTCGCGGGTGAGCCCATCGCGCGCCAGCATCTCGACGATGTCGAGCGACAGGTCGAGACGGTCGGCTTCCTCGGCGTCGATGGTGAAGCCGATGCAGGCCGCTGCGCCCGCGCGCGCCAGCTGCAGCATGCGCGGGCCGAGCTGCTCGTTGACGCGCGCGCTCTGCAGCAGGCTGTAGCGCGGCTCGAGCGCGGAGAGCTTCACCGAGATGCCCGAGCGCGCCTGGGTCGTGCCGCGCGCCTGGGCGGAAAGCGCCTCGATCGCGTGGGCATAGGCCACGAAGTAGCGCTGCGCGTCGGCGGCGGTGCGTGCCCCCTCGCCCAGCACGTCGAAGGAGCACAGTGCGAGCTGCGCATCCGTGCGGCCGCGCGCGAGCGCCGCGTCGATGGTCTCGCCGACGATGAAGGCATCGCCGAGCAACTGCATCGACTGGCGCAGCGCCGCGCGCACCACCGGGGCGATCAGCGGCCCGGTGAGCTGCGCCGCCGAAAAGCCGCCCGACAGCTCGCCCAGCACGTCGGGCAGCAGGCGGCCCGCCGCGCCGAGCAGCGTGAAACCGGTCCGCAGCAGCAGGTCGGTGTCGCCCGGCACGCCCGCGCTGCGCACCGTCGCGAGGCGCTCGGCGATCAGCTGGTCGGCGCGCTTGGGGTCGGGGGTACGCAACAGCGCCTCCGCCAGGCTCATGAGCGCCTTGCCCTGGGCGCTGTCGAGCGGGAACTGCTCGAGCATGCGCTCGACCAGCGGCCGGGAGCGCTGGTCCGCGCGCGCCGCCTCCACCCAGCGCGCGGCGCGCGCGCTCGCCGCCGCCAGCAAGCCGGGCGTCGCCGAGAGATCGGCGAGCGCCTCGCCGGCGGCCTCGTCCTCCGGGCGCAGCGTCGCCGCACGCAGCCGCGTCCGCAGCTCCTGCAGCTGCCGCTCCCCGCCGCCCGGTTGCGCCGCCATCTGCATCAGCGTGCCGCCTCGAGCACCTGCGCCACCGCGCGCACGAAGTAGCCGAGGTTCTCCTGACGCAGCCCGGCGATGTTCATGCGACTGTCGTCGGTCATATAGACGTGATGGCGCTCGCGCAGCGCGTGCACCTGCGCGGCGCTGATGCCGAAGTAGGAGAACATGCCGCGTTGGCGCGCGATGAAGCCGAAATCGCGCTGCGGGCAATGCTCACGCAGCTGCTGCAGCAGCTCGCGCCGCAGACCCTCGATGCGGCGGCGCATGGCGTCCACTTCCTCGACCCACTGCAGGCGCAGCGTCTCATCAGCGAGGATGCCGTGCACGATCGCCGCGCCGTGGTCCGGCGGCATCGACCAGATGCCGCGCGCGATGCGCACCAGCTGGCTGAGCGCGGCATCCGCGGCGGCGGGTGATTCGCTCAGCACCTGCAGCGCGCCGGTGCGCTCGCGGTACAGGCCGAAGTTCTTCGAGCACGACACCGCGCACAACACCTCCGGCAGCTCGGCGCACAGCAGCCGCAGTGCAAAGGCGTCGCCTTCCAGGCCCTCGCCGAGGCCCTGGTACGCCATGTCGATGAACGGCATGAGCTGCCGGCGCTTCACCACGGCGAGCACCTCGCGCCACTGCTGCTGCGACAGATCCGCGCCGGTCGGGTTGTGGCACGAGGCGTGCAGCAGCACCACGGCGCGCGGCGGCAGCCGCTCGAGCGCCGCGAGCATGGCCGCGAACTGCACGCCGCCGCTCGCGGCGTCGAAGTACGGATAGGTAGCAAGCTTCACGCCCGCGCCGGCGAGCAGCGGGACGTGATTCGCCCAGGTGGGCGCGCTCACGTGCACCGTGGCATCGGGCGCGGCGAGGCGGATCAGCTCGGCACCGAGCCGCAGCGCGCCGCAACCCCCGGGAGTCTGCACGGTGCGCACCCTGCGGGCGGCGAGCGCGGGATGTGCGGCACCGAGTACCAGGCGCTCCATCGCCTGGTTGAAGCCCGCATTGCCGGACGGACCCACGTAGGTCTTGGTGCTCTGGTGCGCGAGCAGCGCGCTCTCGGCCAGGCGTACGGCGCGCAGCACCGGCGTATCGCCGCGCTCGTCGCGGTACACGCCCACTCCCAGATCCACCTTGTGCGGATCGGGATCGGCGCGAAACGCGGCCATCAGGCCGAGAATCGTGTCCTGGACCACCAGCTCGAGATGCTCGAACATGGGCTGCACTCCCCGAAGGCTAATGGCTCAGTGCGGCCAGCGCGCGCTTGCGCGGCGCCTCGAACTCATCGCCGGGCTTCCACGCCGGCAGGGCGTCCGCCTGCGCGATGAGCCAGGCCGAGAGCATATCGAGCTGCGCGTCCTGGATCATGCCGTCGAAATTCCAGCTGCCATCGAGCTTGTCGGCCGGCTGATGGTACTTCTTCAGCTCCCACTCCTCGATCTGCTGGCGGCCCCACCCGGGAGGCCGGCCGATGAAGTCCGTGCCGTCGCTGAAGTACAGTGCCGGCACCCCTACCTTGGCGAACGAGAACTGGTCGGAGCGGTAATAGTAGCCGCGGTCGGGGAACTGGTCGGGCTTGAGCATCCGCCCCTGTGAGAGCGCGACGCGCGCCGCGATGTCATCGAGCGAGGACTTGCCCATGCTGATCAGCGTCGCATCGCGCGTGTGGCCGAAGATGTTGCCGCCGTCGATGTTGATGTCCGCCGCGATCCTTCCGGCGGGCACCGACGGGTGCTCGGCGTAGTACATCGAGCCGAGCAGCCCGCGCTCCTCGGCGGCGACGAACAGCGCCAGCACCGTGCGGCGCGGCCGCTGCGGCAGCGCCGCGAGCGCACGCGTGATGGCGAGCACCTGCGCGCAGCCGGAAGCGTTGTCGACGGCGCCGTGATAGATGCGATCGCCGCTGGCGTCCGGCTCGCCGATACCGAAATGATCGTGGTGGGCCGACAGCACCACGAGTTGCGCCGCCAGCCGCGGATCGCTCCCCGGCAACACGCCGCCGACGTTGGCGGTCTGCCCGCGCGAGAGCGTGTTGGTGAAGCTGAGCGAGGTGCGCACCCCGAGCGGCACCGGCTTGAAGTCGCGCGAGCGGGCGGCGGCGCGCAGCTGCTCGAGGTCGTAGCCGCCGGCCTGCGCCAGGCGCCGCACCGCATCCTCGGTGGCCCAGGCCTTGACGCGCAGGCGCGGCTCGTCACCGGCGGGCAGCGCGAATTGCTCGCCGCCCCAGGAGCTCTGTACCACCTGCCAGGGGTAGCCGGCCGAGGGCGTGGTATGGATGATGATGGCGCCGGCGGCGCCCTGGCGCGCCGCGCTCTCGTACTTGTAATCCCAGCGCCCGTAGTACAGGCGGCGCTTGCCGGCGAACAGGTGCGGATCCCAGTCCGGGTCGTTGTTCATCACCACCAGGATCTTGCCGGCGAGATCCGCGCCCTTGAAGTCGTCCCACTGGTACTCCGGCGCCTGAATGCCGTAACCGACGAATACCAGCTCGGCATCGCTGACCGCGACCTTGTCGGTCTGCAGACCGCTGGCGGCGATGTAGTCCGCGCGCCAGGCAAGATCGACGTGCCCGCTCTTGCCCGCGAAGCTCCAGGTCGCCGGGAAGGCCGACCTGATGCCGACGATATCGAAGGGCTGCTGCCACTCGCCGCCGGCGAATGCGGGCTGCAGTCCCATGCCCTCGAGCCGGGTCTGCAGGTACAGCCGCACCAGCTGATCAGCGCGCGTGGCCGGGCCGCGGCCCTCGAGCAGATCCGAGGAGAGAAAGCGGATCGGCGCTTCGAGCGCCGCACGGGTGATGTAAGCGCCTGCGGCCTTCTCGACTGCCGGCGGCACGGGCGCAGTTTGCGCGCCGGCGAGAGTCCCCAGGCCCAGGGCCAGCGCACCGGCCAGAGCACAACGCGGCGCCGGTCTGCGAATTGCACTCATGGAGACTCCCACTTCCCGGACGGTCGGCAAAGTTAGCACAGCTGCCGCGGTCGGCCCGCGCGGAGGCGTGGAATTTCTTAACGCCATTTGGTCTGGCGGCAGTGGCGTCGCTGCGTACGATGGGCGGTCCGCCGGAGCTGGGCCGGCGCTGGGTGTTATAGAGGTACGACTCCATGCGAATGCCGCGATACCTGCGGAAAATGCTGCTCGTTGCGCTCGCCGGCGCGCTGCTGTTGCCGGCGGCTTTCGCGGCGGAGCTCGGCGCGATCGTCGGCGTGGTGACCAACGCCGCCGGCGCGCCGGTCGCGCGTGCCACCGTCACCGCGGTGCGCACCGACGGCAACGGCATTCACGCAACCGTCTCCGGCAGCGACGGCGTCTATTCGTTCGCCGACCTGCCGCCGGGCGCGTGGTCCGTGACCGCGGAGCTTGCGGGCGCCCCGCCGGTCACCGCGCAGTCATTGGCCGTGACCTCCGGCAAGGCCACGCGCCATGACCTGGTGATGAACGTTGCGGCCCCGGCGGCTCCTGCGCCAGCCGCTGCTCCCACAGCCGCGCCCGCGACGCTGGCGCAGATGGTCGCGCAGGAAGTCGCCAAGATCGTGCCCGAAGCGCTGCAGGCGCCCGCGCCTGCTCCGGCCGTCGATACCCAGACGCCGTTCGCGGTCGGTGATCTGGGCTGGGCGAACGGCGCCGGGCGCGCCACCACGCCGATATTCGACACGAAATTCTTCACGCCGGAGATCCGCTTCGACGTGAACTACCTGCAGGACTTCAATCACCCGGTCGATCACACCATCGTCGGCTCGACCGAGGAGTTCCGCTCGGGCGAGTTCCAGATCGAGCAGGTGAGCTTCGGCGGCAACTTCCACTGGGACGGCGTGCAGGCACGCTTCCTGTCGATGATGGGCCTGTATTCGGTCACCACCCCGCGCAACGACGCGAGCCTCGGCGTCGGCGAGTGGGACCTGCAGGGCGCTTACAAATACCTTTCCGAAGCCAACGCCGGCTATCACTGGGACGTGAATCACGGGCTGAACGTCGACGCCGGCATCTTCCTCTCGTACATCGGCCTGTTCAGCTACTACAACTTCGACAACTGGACCTACCAGCCCTCGTTCGTGTCGTCCAACACGCCGTGGTTCTTCAACGGGCTGCGCGTGCAATGGTTCCCGACCCAGACCCTGAAGATCGAGCCCTGGCTGATCAACGGCTGGCAGTCCTATGCCAAGTACAACAGCCATCCGGGCGTCGGCGGGCAGATCCTGTGGATCCCGAACGACTGGTTCCGGCTGGTGCTCAACAGCTACAGCATCGGTCAGGACAACCTCGCCAGCGGCAGCGGCTACCCCGCCAACGGCGGCAATCCCAACGCGGCGACGGGTGCGCCCAATCCCAACGGCACGTACGTCAATTACGCCAACGTCACGCGTGTGCACGAGGACGACAGCATCGAGTGGAAATACTACGACGCGAAGGACGGCGCCGGCACGGGCGCAGGCATATCGAAGATGGCGACGTCCTTCACCTGGGACCTGGGGTGCGAATACGGCGGCGGCGTGCACTGTTCGCACGGGCCCAACAAGGAGAGCTTCTTCGGGCTGATGCTCTACGACCGCACCTGGTTCGATCACGATCTCTATGCGGTAACGCTCGGCGGCGGCTTCATGAACAACCCCGGACGCTACCTGGCGCTGGTGCCGCCCATCAACGGCGCCACCGCGGTGAGCGGCACGCCGTATTTCACCGAGAACCCCGGACAGAAGCTCTACCAGTGGGACACGCAGCTCAATTTCCAGTACATGCCCAAGACCTGGCTCACGTGGTGGACGGAGGTCACGTTCCGCCACTCGGACGTTCCCTACTGGTCGGGAGCCGGCGGCGTGACGCCACCCACCGGCAACAACGGCGCCCCGGCGAGCCTGGTGTGCAACAACGGCAGCGCCGCGGCTGCCGACGTGTGCGCCAACGAGGGCGGGGTCTGGTACCCGGATCTGCGCACGCGCGAGGTCGTGTGGGGCGCCGGGGTCATGGTCAAGTTCTGAAATGCGCGCAGCTGCGTGGGCGGCGTGCGCCTTAAACGCCGCGCAGGGCGCTGCAAAGGCCCCGCAGGGGCGCTGCGGGGCGCGCAAAGACGACGCAAGTCCCACTTCGGCCCTTAAGGCGTGCTAAGTTACCGCGCCCTGACGCGATATAGAGCCGCAAATACCCGCATGAACGACCAGCAGCCCCGTACCGAGCAAGCCCCGCTCATCTGGGTGAACGTACTGATGTTCACGCTCACCTCGCTGGCCGCGCTGATCCTGGTGCCGTGGTACGGGCTCACGCACGGATTCTCGACCGCGGACTGGGTGGTCTTCGTGCTGTTCGTGGGCGCGAACGGCATGGCGGTCACCGCCGGCTACCACCGCCTGTGGGCGCACCGCACCTACGAGGCGCACTGGTCGCTGCGGCTGTGCTACCTGTTATTCGGCACCATGGCGCTGCAGAACAGCGCCTTGGTCTGGTGCAGCGGGCACCGCCGGCATCACGTGCACGTCGATGATGTCGACCTTGACCCCTACTCGGCCCGGCGCGGCTTCTGGTTCTCGCACATCGGTTGGATGCTGCGCGAGTACCCGAGCGGCAAGAACGACTTCAGCAACATCCCCGACCTCAGGAAGGACCCGATGCTGGCGTTCCAGCACCGTTACTACCTGCCGCTCGCACTGGCCACCAACTTAGGGCTGCCGCTGCTCGCCGGGCTGCTGTTCCACGACGTGTGGGGCATGCTGATCCTCGCCGGCGTGCTGCGCCTGGTGTGGAGTCACCACATCACCTTCTTCATCAACTCGCTGGCCCACATGTGGGGCATCCGCCCTTACACCGAGGACAACACCGCGCGCGACAACCCGGTGATCGCCGTGCTCACCTACGGCGAGGGCTATCACAACTTCCACCACATGTTCGCCCACGATTACCGCAACGGCGTGCGCTGGTGGCAGTGGGACCCCACCAAGTGGCTGATCGCCATGCTGCAGCCGCTCGGCCTGACGCGCCGCCTGAAGCGCACGCCGACGTTCCAGATCCAGCGCGCGCTGCTCGCCATGCAGTTCACGCGCGTGCAGCTGTGCCTCGCCGGCTTGCCGGGCCATTCGCACATCGAGCAGCTGCGGGCGCGCCTCGCGCAGGAGTACGAGAATTTCCTCGCGGCGCTCGCCGACTGGGCACGCCTCAAGGAACAGTGGCTGGTCGAGAAGAAGGCTGACCTGCAGAGCCGTCTGCGCGACATCGAGCGCAGTCTCTCGCTGCAGCTGCGCCGCATGCGCCTGCTGCAGGCGCAGCTCGCGTAGACATCCCGCGCCGTCGCCACTGACGGCGACGCGGCGTTTTCAGCGCCCACCGTCCCGCGCCTCGCTGGCGCACCCCCCCGCCGTTCGGGCACCATGCCCGCATGGGGCGCATCTTCGAAGTCCGCAAGCACACGATGTTCGCGCGCTGGAACCGCATGGCCAAGCAGTTCGCGCGCATCGCCAAGGACATCACCATGGCGGTGAAGTCGGGCGGCTCCGACCCGGCTTCCAACCCGACGCTGCGGCGAACCATCCAGAACGCGCGCGCAGTCAACATGCCGAAGGACAAGATCGAGGCCGCCATCAAGCGTGCCTCCGGCCGCGACGCGGCCAACTACCAGCAGGTGCTGTACGAAGGCTACGCGCCCCACGGCGTGGCGCTGCTGGTGGAGACCGCGACCGACAACCCGACACGCACCGTGGCGGCGGTGCGCAACATCATCACCAACGGCGGCGGCAACCTCGCCACCAGTGGCAGCGTCAGCTTCCTGTTCCGCAAGATGGGCGTGTTCCGCCTGAGCCCGGAAGGGCTGGACCAGGACGACCTCGAGCTGTACCTGATCGATCACGGCCTCGAGGAGATGGGTGAGAGCAGCGGCGAGAAGGGCGAACCGCAGCTGGTAATTCGCTGCGCCTTTGCCGACTTCGGCCGCCTGCAGGGGGCGCTGGAGGCGCGCGGCCTGACGCCGCTCTCGGCCGAGCACGAGTACATCTGCACGGTTCCCACGGAGCTGCCGGAAAACCAGGCGACCGAGGCACTCACCGTAATCGACCGGCTCGAGCAGGACGAGGACGTGCAAAAGGTGTTCCACACCCTCGCCTGAAAGCACGCTTGCGCCGCTGCCGGGGGCGCGAGATGCTGGCGGAGGTTTTCAGGTGGCGGGGTGCGAGTCGCGCACAAAGCTATGCTCGGCGGCCTGCATGTCTATCGGCTCGCACCGGCGCGCGTCACCGACGCCGCGCAGCTGGCTGCGATGTCGCGGCAGCTGGTGGAGGCGGGTCTGCGGCCGGCGTGGGGTACCGCACGCATCGCCTGGCACGTGCGCAATGCGGACAGCGTGGTGCTCACCGCGCGCGCCGGACTGGAGCTCGCCGGCTTCGCCATCATGCGTTACGCCGAGGACGTCGCGCATCTGAACCTGCTGGCAGTCGCTCCCGCCCACCGCCGGCGCGGTGTCGCGCGGCGCCTGGTGCGCTGGCTCGAGGAGACGGCGCTCACCGCCGGTACGTTCGTCATCGGGCTGGAGCTGCGCGCCAGCAACGAGGCCGCGTGCGCCTTCTACCGCTCGCTCGGCTACCGCGAGATCGGCGAGATAGCCGGCTACTACCAGGGCGTGGAGTCGGCGCTACGCATGACGCGCGACGTGCGCGGCGGCGGCGAGCCGCCGCCACCGCGCTAGGATTCGAGCCGGAATTCGAAGTCGTAGGAATGGCCGCCGTCGCCGGCGACCGTGATGGTCATCCTGCCGCTCAAGCCCTTCAGCTCCGCGCTGCCGGAGTCCGGCACGACGCTGATCGATGACACCGGCGTGCCCCGGGTCATGGTCGCGCTGTGCTGCAGCACGAAACTGCCGCTGCGCCCGTTGAGCTTGCCGGTCACGCGCTCGAGCGCGACATAGCTCGCCGAGCCCGGCACCTCAGTCTGGGTCGCCAGCATCTCACCCTTGCTGATGCCTTCGAGGTCGCCGTGGAAGCGCTTGTCGATGGTGAGGCGGCCGAGGTTGGCCGCGCGCGCGATCTGCGTGTCGGGCTTCTGCGGCGTGACCTTCACGTCGAAGGTTCCGGCGGCGCGCTGGCTGATGTCGCGCTCCTTCATGGCAGCTCAGTCCGGCATGGGTGTGAGCTGGCCAGCGAGCGCGTCCTCGAAGCCGAAGTTACGCAGGTCGCGCACGCGCTGCGGAAACAGGATGCCGTCCAGGTGATCCACTTCGTGTTGCACCACGCGGGCATGGAAACCCTCCACCGTCCGGTCGATGGGCGCACCTTGCATGTCGAAGCCCTGGTAGCGCAAGCGGCGAAAGCGCGGCACCAGGCCGCGCAACCCGGGCACCGACAGGCACCCCTCCCAACCTTCATCCTCCTCGGCCCCGAGCGGCGTGACAAGCGGATTGACGAGCACCGTATATGGAACCGGGGCGAGATGGGGATAGCGCGGATTATCCTTGAGCTCGAAGATGACCACGCGGGCGCTCACGCCGATCTGCGGGGCGGCGATGCCGGCGCCGTTCAGCTCGCGCATGGTGTCGTCCATGTCGGCCACCAGCGCGGTGAGCTGCGCATCGAAGCGCGTCACCGCGGCGGCCCCCTGCCGCAGCAGCGGCTCGCCCATCCTCAGTACGCGGCGCACGGCCATGGCGGTGCGCCGCGCTCTAACGCCGGCCGGCAGCGCCGGGCACTACCGGGATCGAGGTGCGGTGGTCGCGAAACACCAGCGGCTGCTCGCGCAGCGGGCCGGCGGCACCACCGGCCGCGGCGCGTGCCACCGCTTCCGTCACCAGGTGGTGGTGCGGCGACAGGTCGCAGACCGGGTCGGCGTTGTCCATGTCCCCCGTCAGGAGGTACGCCTGGCAGCGGCAACCGCCGAAGTCCTTGTGCTTCTCGGGGCAGCTGCGGCAGGGTTCCTTCATCCACGCATCGCCGCGGAAGCGGTTGAACGCGCTGGAGTCGTACCAGATGCTGCGCACGTCCGCGCTGCGCACGTTCGGCAGCTCGAGCCCAGGCAGCATGCGCGCGGCGTGACAGGGCATGGCGGTGCCGTCGGGCGCCACGGCGAGGAACACCGATCCCAGCCCGCTCATGCACGGCTTGGGGCGCGTCTCGAAGTAGTCGGGCACCACGAAATAGATCTGCATCTTTCCCGCGACGCGCTCGCGGAAGCGCTGCGTGAGGCTTTCCGCGCGCTCCAGTTGTGCGCGGCTCGGCAGCAGCTGCGCGCGGTTGAGCCACGCCCAGCCGTAGTACTGCGTGTTGGCGAGCTCGACGTACTGCGCCCCCATCGTCTCCGCCATCTCGAGGATTTCGCCCACGTGATCGATGTTCAGGCGATGCAGCACGACGTTGAGCACCATCGGGTAGTCGTGCGCGCGGATGAGCGCTGCGACCTTCGACTTCAGCTCGAAGGTGCGCGTGCTGCTCAGGAAATCGTTCATCTCGCGCGTGCTGTCCTGGAAGGACAGCTGGATATGGTCGAGCCCGGCCCGCTTGAGCGCGCCGATGCGCGCCTCAGTCATGCCGATGCCGGAGGTGATGAGGTTGCTGTAGAAGCCGAGGGTATGGGCTTCGGCGACGATCGTCTCCAGGTCATCGCGCACCAGCGGCTCACCGCCCGACAACCCGAGCTGCACCGCGCCGAGCGCGCGCGCCTCGCGCAGCACGCGCAGCCAGTCGTTGGTCCCGAGCTCCGCCCCGGTGCGCGCAAATTCGGTCGGGTTGTAGCAGAACACGCAGTGCAGCGGGCAGCGGTAGGTCAGCTCGAGGAGGAGCCAAAGCGGTGGGCCAACACCTGGCGATGTCTTCTCCCGTAGACTCGCGTCGGCTGATGTCGGCGGCCCCACGGCAGGTGATGTCTGCAGCGGCGGCCCCACGCCGGCTGCGGGTGGTTGGGTGCTGCTCATGCCACAAGCTCCAGCCAGCGCTTCTCCAGCGCCAGCACTACGAACGCCTGCACGTCCTGCGCCAATCCCGTCATGCCGTAGCTGCGCTCCAGGTCCGCGATGATGTCAGCCACGGTGCGCACGCCGTCGCAGCGGCTGAGGATCGCCCCGGCGCTGCTGTTCAGCTTCACCATGCCCTCCGGATAGAGCAGCACGTGCGCCTCCTGTGCCGCTTCCCACTGCAGGCGCAGGCCCTTGGCGATGACCGGACGCGCACTCACCGCAACCTCGCTCATCGTGTCACCCCGAGGGCGAGCGCCATGGCATCGCTCATCTGCCACAGGATATCGAGCTTGAACTGCAGGATCCCGAGCGCGCGCTCCTGCGCGGTACGTGTGGCGAAGCGCTCGAGGGTCGTGGCGAGCCCGAACTCGACGTCGCGGCGCGCCAGGCTCACGCGGCTCTGGAAGTAGCGCAGGCCCGCCGGATCGATCCACGGGTAATGCTCCGGCCAGCTCGCCAGCCGCTGCTTGTGGATCTCCGGTGCAAACAGCTCGGTGAGGGATGCGCACACTCCTTCCGGCCAGGGAGCGCGGCGCGCGAAGTTCACGTACGCATCGACCGCGAAGCGCACCCCCGGCAGCACCTGGCCGAGGCTCTCCACTGCCGCGCGCTCCAGTCCGACCGCTTCCGCCAGGCGCAGCCAGGATTCGATGCCGCCGGGGTCGTCGCCGTAACCGTCATGATCGAGGATGCGCTGCACCCAGTTGCGGCGCACCGCGCGCTCGTCGCAGTTGGCGAGGATCGCGGCATCCTTCACCGGTATGTTGATCTGGTAGTAGAAGCGATTGGCCACCCAGCCGCGGATCTGCTCCGGTGTCGCCTTGCCGGTGTTCAGCATGACGTTGAAGGGATGGTGGATGTGGTAGGCGCGGCCGCGCTCGCGCAGCCGCTGCTCGAATTCCTCACGCGTCCAGGCGGACGCGCTCACAGCTCGATCTCCATGCCGTCGTGAGCCACCTCGACGCCGCGGCGGGTGAGCTCGGCGCGCTCGCGCGAGTCCTCATCGAGAATGGGATTGGTGTTGTTCACGTGGATCAGGATGCGGCGCGTGCCCGCGGGAAGCTGCGCGAGCCACTCGAGCATGCCGCCTGCGCCCTGCTGCGGCAGGTGGCCGATGTCGCGGGCGCGTTTTCTCGACAGTCCGAGCGCAATCATTTCCTCATCCTGCCAGAAGGTGCCATCTACCAGCACGCAGGCGGCCGCGCGCATCGCCTGCCAGACGCTCTCCTCCATCGAGCCGAGCCCGGGAGCGTACACACAGCTGCGCCCGCTGCCGGCCGCGGTGATCACCAGCGCGACGTTGTCGCCGGCGACCGGCGCATCGCGGTGCGGCGAGAAGGGCGCGGGCTTGCTCGGTACGGCCAGCGCGCGCCACAGGATTCCCGGCACGCCATCGACGGTGAACTCGCTGCCATCGGCCCGCAGCACACGCCGCTCGACACCGCAGTAGTGCGCCAGCACGCCGAAGATCGGGTTGCCGTGCGTCAGGTCGGCACACGCCTGGTCCGTGCACCACACCCGCAGCGGCCGGGTGGACTCGCGCAACATGAACAGGCCGGTCGTGTGATCGATCTGTCCGTCCACCAGCACGATAGCGGCGATCCCGGTGTCGCGGGGCGCGCGTGCCGGCTGCAGGTCGGCATTGGCGCGCAGCTGCTCGAGTACGTCGGGTGAGGCGTTGACGAGCGCCCACTCGTGCGCGTCACTGCCGCGCACGACGATCGAGGATTGGGTACGGGGAAGCGCCCGCAGCGTGCCGTTGCGCACGCCCGAGCAGTTATGGCAGTTGCAATTCCACTGGGGGAAACCGCCGCCGGCGGCCGACCCCAGCACTCGGATCTTCAAGCCAACGGGCTAGCGGAGCCCGGCGGCCAGGCTCCGAAGCCCTGTTCAGTCTTCAGCGGTTCGCGATGTACATCGTGATTTCCATGCCGAAGCGGAAATCACGAGCTTGTGGCTTTTCCCAGCGCATAGTCTATGTTCCTGGTTGGTCAATAAGGGCGGCCCGAGCCGCAACACCTGTATCCTTGCCCCGCCAGGCCGCCGGCGATAGCGGATCATCATGAAAGTGGCCTCATGATTTTCTTGAGGACCTCCAACCCCCCTCCATGAAGCTACGGACGCGGCTCAACCTGGTGCTGACCGGGGTTACGGCTATCTTCCTCGCGGTGCTGGTGGCGGACGAGGTGCGCGATGCCCGCTCCTCGGTCCGGGAGGAGATCGAGGCGGCCAACCGGGTGGCCACCCAGGTAATCGGCAGCCTGGTCCTCACCTATTCGGCGGCCGGGGGCACGGCCGAGGTGCAGCAGATGCTGCAGCGCCTGCACCACGTGCGCGCCAACGAGATCACGCTGCGCGATCCGGTCGGCAAGCTGCTCTATCAGTCCCCGCCACCGGTGTACAAGGCCGGGCGCGAGGCGCCCGACTGGTTTGCGCACCTGCTCGCGCCGCAGCCGCAGCGGCAGACCTTCACCCTGGGTGACGGTGCGGAAGTGGTGATCGAGGCGCAGCCCTCGCGCGCCATCCTCGATGCCTGGGATGACCTCACGCGGCTGCTCTCCCTTGCCGCGGGCATGCTGATCGCGCTGGGCGCACTCGCCTTCTGGCTGGTGGACCGCGCGCTCGCGCCGTTTCCCGTCATCGTCGAGGGGCTCGAGCGGCTGCAGCGCGGCGAGCTCACCTACCGCCTGCCCGCGCTTCCCGGAGCGGAGGCGCACGCGATCGGTGCCGCCTTCAATCGCATGGCGCAGGCGGTGGAAGACAAGCTGCAGGCCGAGAGCGAGGCGCGCGAGGCGCGCACGCGGCTCGAGGAGCGCCGCGAGCTGGCGCTGCTGGTCGGACAGAGCATCGAGGAGGAGCGGCGGCTGATCGCCCACGAGCTGCACGACGAATTCGGCCAGTCGGTCACCGCCATCCGCAGTCTCGCCATGGCCATCGCCACGCAGTCGACCCAGGCCCCCATGAGCGAGGCGGCGCGGCTGATCAGCGAGGAGGCGGGACGGCTCTACGACGCCATGCACGGGCTGATCCCGCGCCTCGCGCCGCTGTCGCTCGATACGCTCGGGCTCGCCGAGTCGCTCGAGAGCCTGGTGCGCGACTGGCAGCGCCGCCACCCCGCCCTGCAGTTGTCTCTGCGGCACGAGTTGCCCGCGGATCTCGGCGCCAGCGTGTCGCTCGCCGCCTACCGCGTGGTGCAGGAAGGGCTGGTCAATGCGCTGCGCCACGCGCGCGCCACGCGCGTTATGATCGAGGTCAGCTCCACCGCCGCGCGCATGATCGTCGCGGTCAGCGACGACGGCGTGGGTCTGCCGGAGAACTGGTCGCGGCCCGGCCACTTCGGGCTGCGCGGCCTGGCCGAGCGCGTGGAGCATCTCGGGGGAACTTTCCAGGTGGGTAACAGCGAGCCGCACGGCGTATGTCTGACCGCGGAGATCCCGCTGGCGGCGGCCACATGATCCGCGTACTGCTGGTCGACGACCACGCCGTGGTGCGCACCGGTTTCCGCCTGCTGTTGCAGGCCCACGCCGAGATCACCGTGGTAGGAGAAGCGGACTCCGGCGAGGGCGCCCTGCAGCACTACCTCGAGCTCGCCCCCGACGTGGTGGTCATGGACCTTGCCATGCCCGGCATGGGTGGACTGGAAGCGCTCAAGCGCATTCGCGCGCGCCATCCGCAGGCGCGCATTCTCGCGCTCTCCGCGCACGATGATCCGCTGCACGCGCGGCGCGCGCTGCGCGAAGGCGCGCGCGGCTTTCTGTCCAAGCGCAGCGCCCCCGAGGCGCTGCTGGAAGCGGTCAACGCGGTGGCCGCAGGTCAGCGTTACCTCGATCCGGCGCTCGCGCAGAAGCTGGCGCTCGATGAGATGGAAGGCGCCGGCAAGTCCTCGGTCGAGCGGCTGTCGGAGCGGGAGTTCGAGGTGTTCGTGCGCCTGGCCGGGGGCGCCACGGTGCAGCGCATCGCCGACGATCTGAAGCTATCCGCCTCCACCGTCGGTACGCATCTCTACAACATCAAGCAGAAGCTCGGTGTACAGAACCAGGCCGAGCTCACCCTGATCGCGATACGTCACGGCCTGATCGAAGCGTGAGGCTCTCCGCTTCCGTGCCACGCGGCATGGCCACGCGGCGCGTGAGGCGCTCGAGCGAGCGGCGCGCGGCGGCCTTGGCGATGTGCTTGCACCACAACGGCTCGCGCTGCTCGCCCTGGCGGCGGAAGCGGTCGCAGTCGCAGGTCCACAGGATGCGATCGTCCTCGGTCCGCAGCACCTGCACCGTGCGGCTGGGGAAGCTGTAGGTCCCGAGAATTTCGTTCTGGACCGGGCGGCGGCGGCGAAAGCGGATGGCCATGCAAAAAGCCTATAACACCTGTGCTGTGGATTGCTTGTGGATTACTTGTGTATAGGCGACAAAGTCGGCGGCGCAGGCCACAGCCAGCGGTCGTCAGCCAGTGGTGCAGTGCGGCTAGGACGAGACGATCTTCGCCTTGATCGCCTCGTACTCCGCGTCGGTGATGAGCCTGGCGTCGAGCAGCTGCTTGGCCTCCTGCAGGCGCCGTACGGCGTCGCCGTTGCCAGCCGGCTGCGTCATCGGGCCGGAGGTCACCTGGATGCCACCGGAACGGGCGCGCAGCTCCTCGAGCTCGCGCACGCGGCGCTTCTCGCGCCACGCCTGGTCCTGTCCCTGGCAGATGCGATACACCGCCTGCGCCTGGTTGCGGCGCAGGCCGCGGAACTCGACGACCTGCGCACCCTGCGCACCGAGCGAGGCGAGGTCAGTGGATTTGCCGGCGCGCAGCGCCAGATCCGCGCTCAGCATGCCGACGCGCAGCGTGACCTCCTCCAGGTCCTGCCAGCGGATGGTGGCGACGTCGAAGCCGCCGAGCAGCCGGCGCATCAGCACCACGAGCCGCCCGCTGGTGGCGGCGATCAGCTGCCGCCGGTGAGTGAGCGCGAACAGCCGTCGCTGGATGGCCCAGGCGTCGAGCGTCTCGCCCGCAATCAGCACCGAGCGCAGCTGCGCGAGCGGCTTGCCGAGACCTGCATCCTCAGTCGCCGTGAGGTCGCCCATGTTCGCAGCCCTTCAACGCAGTGTTACTTCTTGTTGACGATTTCGGCGCGGAACTCGCGCAGCTTCTGCTTGACGATGCGCTCGTTCGCCGCTCCCATGCGGATCAGCAGTTTCTGTCCCGCCGAGCTGTTCTCGAGACTCGGATCCGCATACTGGAACATCACTTTCGGCTGCACCACCCGGATCGGGCCGGCCACTTCCGGTGCCTGCAGCAGATGATCGATCACCTGCACGAGGCGGTCGTTGAAGTACTTGCCCGGATAACCGAGATCCTCGTACGACTGCTGGAACAGCGGGTACAGACGCTGGTAGACCAGCGCCAGCGACTTGACGTCGGTGGCCTGCACCACGTGCACCAGCGGCGCATAGCGCGCGAAATTGGCGTCCGCGAGGGTGATCACGTCGCCCTGGGCGGCCGTCACCGTCTGACCGGAGGTCGGTTTCACCGGACGCAGATCCACGGCCACCTTGTGCTGCGGCAGATTGTCGACCGTCACGACGATGTGCCGCACGATGTTCTGCGGCACGAGAAACTGCTCGACCGGGCCGCGGCCGATGACGCCGGCGAGCGAGTCGTGCACCACCGCATCGCTGTCGTTGAGGGCCGGCAGTGCCGCGCTCTCCCCTGCGGGGATCGGGTTGGCGATCTGCGGCTCGCTGCTGGCGGCGGGCGCCGGCGCTGTCGCGGCTGCCACCGGCGTGGCGGCCGGCTGGCGCGATGCGTACCAGTACCACCCTCCCAGGCCGACCGCGATCACGGCGATGATGCCGAGCAACCATACGACCTTGCGCCGCGCCAGGTCCTCCTGATTGTCGTCCCACATCGGGCAGTTACCTCCAGACAACCCCAAGGAACGGCCTAACTCTACTCCCGTTTGACGGCGCCGGCCGCTATGGGTTGCGTGGTATCCAGCACACTGCCGTTGGCGGTGCTGTACGTTGTATGAATTCTCGCGCCGCCGACTGCTCGCTAAGCCGCGGTTGTGCTTCAATTCATGCATGCCCGCCTCCTTCCATCCGGCCGTAGCCGCCTGGTTCGCCCGTACCTTCGCAGCGCCGACTGAAGTGCAGCGCGCGGCCTGGCCGGCGATCGCCGCCCGCCAGCACGTACTGATCGCCGCCCCCACCGGGTCCGGCAAGACACTGGCCGCCTTTCTCGCCGCGCTCGACGAGCTGGTGTGCTCGGGGCAGCAGGGCGCGGGCCTGCCCGATGAGACGCGGGTGGTGTACGTCTCCCCGCTCAAGGCACTCTCCAACGACATCCACCGCAATCTCGAAGCGCCGCTCGCCGGCATCCGCGCCGAGCTGGGCACGCTCGGCCTGCCCGCGACCGAGATCCGCGCCTTCGTGCGCACCGGCGACACCCCGCAGCACGAGCGCACGCTGAGCGCGCGGCGGCCGCCGCACATCGTCGTGACGACGCCCGAATCGCTCTACATCCTCATGGGCTCGCAATCCGGGCGGCGCATGCTCGCGACCACGCGCACCGTGATCGTCGACGAGATCCACGCCATGGTCGGTAGCAAACGCGGCGTGCACCTCGCGCTCACGCTCGAGCGGCTCGAAGCGCTCGCCGGCAGGAAGCTGACGCGCGTCGGTCTGTCCGCCACGCAGAAGCCCATCGAGGAGGTGGCGCGCTTCCTGGTCGGCGCACGCAACCTGCGCGCGGATGGCGGCGCCGACTGCACCATCATCGACGCCGGCCACGTGCGCGAGCGCGATCTGCAGCTGGAGATCCCGGCCGCGCCGCTGGAAGCGGTGATGTCCGGGGATGTGTGGACGCAGGTCTACGATCGGCTCGCGGAGCTCGTCGGCGAGCATCGCACCACGCTGGTGTTCGTCAACACCCGCCGCCAGGCGGAGCGCGTGGCGCGCCATCTGTCCGAGCGGGTGGGCGCGCAGCACGTCACCGCGCACCACGGCAGCATGGCGAAGGAGTCACGCCTGGCCGCGGAGGCACGGCTGAAGCGCGGCGAGCTGCGCGCACTGGTCGCCACCGCCTCGCTCGAGCTCGGTATCGACATCGGCGAGGTCGACCTGGTGTGCCAGCTCGCCTCGCCGCGCTCGATCGCGGCATTCCTGCAGCGGGTGGGGCGCTCCGGCCACTCGCTCGGCGGCCGACCTAAGGGCCGGCTGTTCCCCCTGTCGCGCGATGACCTGGTCGAATGCACCGCGCTGCTGCTCGCGGTGCGCCGCGGCGAGCTCGACCGGCTGCGCATGCCCGCCAAGCCCCTCGATGTGCTCGCACAGCAGATCGTCGCCGAGGCCGCGGCGCGCGACTGGGACATGGACGGGCTGTACGCGCTGTTGCGCGGAGCTTATCCGTACCGCGAGCTGACGCGCGCCGAGTTCGACGAGATCGTGCAGATGCTCGCGACGGGCTTCAGCACTCGCCGCGGACGCCACGGTGCGCTGCTGCACCACGACGGCGTCAACGGCACCGTCAAAGGGCGGCGCGGCGCGCGGCTCACCGCCATCACCTCCGGCGGCACCATCCCCGACAGCGCCGACTACCAGGTGATCCTCGAGCCGCAGGCGCAGTTCGTGGGCACGGTGAACGAGGACTTCGCCGTCGAGAGCCTGCAGGGCGACATCTTCCAGCTCGGCAACGTCTCCTACCGCATCCTGCGCGTCGAGCAGGGACGACTGCGCGTGGAGGACGCGCACGGCGAGCCGCCCTCCATTCCGTTCTGGATCGGTGAGGCCCCCGGACGCACCGCGGAACTGTCGCTCGAGGTCTCGCGGCTGCGGACGCAGCTCGCGGCGCGGCTCGACGCCGGCATCGAGCCGGCCGTCGCCTGGCTCATGCAGGCGGACATCGCCGCTCCCGCCGCGCTGCAGCTGGCCACTTACCTGGCCGCGGCGCGCGCCGCGCTCGGGGTGTTGCCGACGCAGCAGACGATCGTCTTCGAGCGCTTCTTCGATGAGGCCGGCGGCATGCAGCTGGTCATCCACTCGCCGTTCGGCAGCCGCATCAACCGCGCCTGGGGTCTCGCGCTGCGCAAGCGCTTCTGTCGCTCGTTCAACTTCGAGCTGCAGGCGGCCGCGACCGAGGACACCATCGTGTTGTCGCTCACCACCGCGCACAGCTTCGAGCTCGCCGACGTCGCCCGCTACCTGCATGCCAACAGCGTGCGGCCGCTGCTGGTGCAGGCGTTGTGCGCGGCGCCCATGTTTCCGGTGCGCTGGCGCTGGAGCGCCGCGATCGCGCTCGCGCTGCCGCGCTTTCGCGGCGGCAAGAAAGTGCCGGCGCCGCTCGCGCGCATGGCGGCCGAGGACCTGCTCACGGCGATATTCCCCGACCAGGTGGCCTGCGCGGAAAATCTGCCCGGGGAGATCGAGATCCCCGACCACCCGCTGGTGCGCCAGGCGATCCGCGACTGCCTCGAGGACGCGATGGACGTCGACGGGCTCGAGCTGCTGCTGCGCGCACTGGAGTCCGGCAGCATCCAGGTCATCGCGCGCGACGTGACCGAGCCCTCGCCGCTCGCGCTCGAGGTCCTCTCGGCAAGGCCGTACGCCTATCTCGACGACGCGCCGCTCGAGGAGCGGCGCACCCAGGCCGTGATGAGCCGCCGCTGGCTCGATCCGCAAAGCGCCGCCGACATCGGCAAGCTCGACGCGGAGGCGATCGCGCGCGTGCGCGCGGAGGCCTGGCCGGACGCGAGCAACGCGGACGAGCTGCACGACGCCCTGCTGTGGCTCACCTGTTGCACCGCCGAGGAGGCCGCGCACAGTGGCTGGGACGAGTGGCTCGCGCAGCTGGCCGCCGCGCGGCGCGTGACCCAGCTCGAGCACAGCTGCGCGCTGTGGGTGAGCGCGGAGCGGTTGCCGCTGTTCACGGCGCTGTTCCCCGGGGTGCGCTGCACGCCAGCGGTCGTGACGCCGCCGGGGCACAGCCAGGCGCTGTCCGCCGAGGCCGCGCTCGTGGAGGTGGTGCGCGGTCGGCTCGAAGGCGGCGGCCCGGTCACGGCGGCCGCGCTCGCCGCAGCACTGGGCGTGCCGCCGGCGCGCATCGAAGCGGCGCTCGCTGCGCTGCAGGCGGAAGGCTTCGCCATGCGCGGCGCGTTCACGCTGCAGGCTGGCGCGGCGAATGAATGGTGCGAGCGGCGCCTGCTGGCGCGCATCCACCGCTACACCGTGAAGCGGCTGCGCGCGGAAGTTGAGCCGATCGCCGCGCGCGACTTCCTGCGCTTCCTGTTCGAGTGGCAGCGCGTCACGCCCACCGGGCGCATGGAGGGACCGGACGCGGTGGCGGCGATCCTCGCACAGCTGGAAGGATTCGAGGGCGCGGCGAGCGCCTGGGAGACCGAGATCCTGCCGAGCCGCATCAGCGAGTACGAACCGGCCTGGCTCGATGAACAGTGTCTCGCGGGACGCTTCGTGTGGACGCGCCTCGCCCCGCGGCGCGAGCGTGCCGAGCACGGCGCTGCGCCCGTGCGCGCGACGCCCATCGTGCTGCTGGCACGGCGCAACCTGCGGCTGTGGTCCTCGCTGACGGGCGCGCCCGAGCCGCTGCACCTGTCGGTCGTGGCGCAGCGCGTCGCCGACCACCTCACCACCTACGGTGCCTCGTTCTTCGATGAGATCGTCGGCGCTACCGGGCTGCTGCCTGCGCAGACCGAGGATGCCCTCGCGGAGCTCGTGGCGCTCGGCTGGGTCAACTCCGACAGCTTCGCCGGACTGCGTGCCCTGCTCGTGCCGGCCGAGCGCCGCAAGCCGGCGCTCGGCGGGCGCCGCCGCCGGCGCCTCGCGCTGTTCGGCATGGACGCGGCCGGCCGCTGGTCACGCATCGCGCGGGCGGTGTCCGAGGGTGCCTCGCCCGAGGAGGCGATCGAGCACCTGGTGCGCACGCTGCTGCGCCGCTGGGGCGTGCTGTTCTGGCGGCTGCTGGCGCGCGAAGCAGACTGGCTGCCGCCGTGGCGCGACCTGCTGATGTGCTGCCGCCGTCTGGAGGCGCGCGGTGAGCTGCGCGGCGGGCGCTTCGTCGAGGGCTTCAGCGGCGAGCAGTACGCGCTGCCCGAGGCGATCACGCTGCTGCGCGAGGCGCGGCGCAGACCGCAGGAAGGGCACTACGTGTCGCTGTCCGGCGCCGATCCTCTCAATCTCCTCGGCATCATCACCCCGGGACAGCGCCTGGCCTCGCTGAGCGGCAACCGCCTGCTGTACCGCGACGGTGTGCCCGTCGCGCTGTTCGCCGCGGGCGAGGTGACGTTCCTGGTCGATCTGCCCGCCGCCGAGCAGTGGCAGGCGCGCAACCTGCTGCTGCGGCGGCACGTGCCGGCGCCGCTCGCCGACCTGGCCTGAAAACAAAACGCCCGCGTGGTCGCGGGCGTCCTGCAGCAGTGCCAAGTGCCAGTGAGGCTAGCCAGTGCGCCTGCGCCGCGCTAAGCCGAGGCCTGCAAATCCGAGTCCAAGCAGCCCGAGCGTCGCGGGCTCAGGCACACCAGTCGAAGGCGCAGAGCTGGTGAGCAGCACGTTGTCGAGCAGCGTGCCGACATTGCCGGGCGTATTGCTGGTGAAGGTGAGATAGGCGCTGGTTGGCGCGCTCACCGTGATCAGCTGATCCGACACGATCCCGCTCGCGAGGTCGCCCGAGGTGAGGGTGAACACCTTGTCGTAGGAGCCGAACGTCACCGTCGCCGAGGTGGTGTTACCGCGCTGCGAGCCGATCAGATCGAAGCTCAGGTAGTAGTTGACGCCCGGCACCAGCGAAAAGGCGGTGTTGGAGCGCAGGATGCCCTGCGGGTTGTTGCCGTTGCTGCCGTCGAGGTCGATGCAGTTGCCCGACTCCGGTGCGACGCACAGCGAACCAAACAGGCTGCCGCCAACGATGTCCACGTTGGTGCCGTCGATGGCGGAAAATTGACCCGCTGACGTTGCGGTCAGCATCGGCGTGAGCTCGTCGAAATTCTCATTGAGCAGCGTGGTGCCCGCGAAGCTCGCGGCCGGCAGCGCCGCCAGTGCCACAGCACCCGCAATCCAAAGCTTCCTTTGCATGTGCGTCTCCCTCACGGTCCAGACCGTGTGACGCAGAGTTTACTCCCGGGCGCGGCGCTTCCCCAACGTTTTAGTCGGCAAACACCGCGCCGGACGGACAGGAAAGTACCGCCGTTGTTACTTAATCTGGTCGCTTCCCTGCCGCAATACGCGACCGGGCCGTTACGGCCGCCGTCAGCTCTTCTTGTGCTCGTCCTGCCACTTCTTCACCGCCGCCATGGTGTTCTCCACGTGCTCGTCGGGTTTCATGGCGGTGTAGGAGTAGATGATCACTCCGGTCGGCGCGATCACATAGGAAGTGCGGTTGGCATATTCCGGGTGGGTGGGCAGCACCGAGTCGTACGCCTTCATGATGCTGCCGTCGGCATCGGAGGCCACGGCGAACTTGTTGCGGCACTCGCTCACCGAGAACTTGTCGAGCTTGTCGATCGGGTCGTGCGAGACTCCGATGACGGTGGCACCGAGCTCGCGGAACTTGTCAGTCGCCTCGGCGAACTCGTGCGCTTCGACCGTGCAGCCCGGGGTGAAGGCCGCCGGATAGAAGTACAACACCACCGGCCCCTTCTTCAGCGCCTCGCCGAGCGAGAACTGGAACTCTTTGCCGGCGAGCGTTGCCTGCGTGTTGATGTCGGGCGCGCGGGTGCCGTCGGGCAGCGCGGCGAATACCGGGATCGTGCACAGGAGCGCGGCCGCAGCGGCCACGGGTGAGCGTCGCATGTGGGTCTCTCCGTTACGAGGTCAAGGGGGCCAGGGGCGGGCATCATCTGACAACTCACCGCCCCGCGCCAGTGGCAGCACAGCGTCGGCGTTCCGCAGCGCGGCGCGCTCAGGTCAGCGTTCGCGCGCGTAACCGACCAACTCGACATAGCCGCGGCCGGCGAGCTCGCGCCCGGCGCGCTGCCCGCGCGCGTCCACCGCCCCTTCCCAGTAGCGCGGCGTCGTCGCCAGCTCCTGGTCGGCGAGCACCGGGCGCACGGTGAGGTCAAGCTGCAGGGACGGCACGCGAATGCGCCAGCCGGCCGGGTAGCGCGCGCCCTCGGCGTTGCGCCATTCGCCGCTCACCTCGATGCCGACCGCGCTGCCGGGTAGCGCGCGCACCTCGCCGTCCGGGCCGATCCAGGTGCCGGCACTGTGCGGATCGCGCCCACCACCGCGGTCGCGCAACGCATAGAACATGAGCGCGCTGCCGTCGGCCAGCTGCAGCGAGAACCAGTCCCAGCCGGACTCACCGGCTCCCAGGCCGCCGCTGCCCCATTCATGATCGACCCACGCCAATCCCTGCACCTCGCGCGCCTGTCCGTCGCGGCTCAGGCGGCCGCTCACCCGAAGGCGCGGAATCGAGTAGTAGTAGCTTGCGGCGTTGGGCTCGTCGGCCTTGACCGACAGCCCGGCCTCGCCATTCAACACCGGCGGTCCCTGCGGCTCGAGGGTGAGCTCGATCTGGTAGCCGGGCTGCGCTGCGTGCAGGTGCCAGGCCGTCGCATCGCCGGCGAGCGTCCAGTCGTCGATCCAGACCTCGAGCGGCGCGGCGCGTGCGCCGGCGAGCCCCAGCGCCGCGCGCGACAGCTTCTGCGCGAAGCGGAAGCGGCGGCCTGCAACATCGGTAACCGCGAAGTGCGCCATGTAGATCTCGCGCGAGCGCCAGGCGGACCCGGTGGCGCTCGCCGCGGCCCCGCTCGCGGCCTGCGCCGGCTGCAGCGCAAAGCGGAAGAACGTGAGCTCGAATCCGAAACGCTCACCGCCCGCGGCATCGAGGTTGCCGGTGCAGTACCACCACTCCTGGCGAAACTCGTCGTGCGGTCCGTGGTCGCGGGGAAAGACGAACGGCCGCACCTGCTGCGCCTGTGCAAAGCCGGCGGCAGCCGGGCCGCCCGGGAGAATTCCGGGCAGCGCGCCAGGTGCGGCGCCCGCCGCCGCCGCAAGAGCGGCGAGCGCCACGGCGACCGGCAGCATCACGGCGAACGCGCTCAAGGTGGCGGACAGTCGCGGCATCATTCCTCCCGCAGACCGCCCACCAGAGGCATGCGCGCACTGCGCCACGCCGGGTACAGCGCCGCGGCGACTGCCGCGGCGAGTGCGAGCCACAGCGCGTTAGCGAACTGCGCCGCCTCGAGGTGCAGATCGATCTGCCAGCCGAAGGCGCGGCGGTTGATGACGTCGATGAGCGTGAGCGCGGTGAGCAGACCTGCCGGTAGTGCCGCGAGAAACGCCGCGACCCCCATGAACGCGGTCTGCGTCAGCACCAGCAGCGCCGCCGCCACCGGAGTCAGGCCGAGCGCGCGCAGCAGCGCCAGCTCGCCCAGCCGCTCGAGCTCCCAGGCGAGCAGCGCGCTCACCAGCCCCACGGCCGCGACTCCCGCCGCCAGCCAGTACAGCACCCGGGTGATGAGAAAGGTCCGCTCGAAAATACCCATCGACAGCGCGCGGATGTCAGCGTTGGAGCGGATGAGCAGCGCCTGGCGGCCGCCGGCGGCGGCCCGCAGCGCACGCACCGCCTGTGGCGCGCTGACGCCCGGGGCCAGGTACAGCCCGAGCGCCGCAACGCCCGCGTCGTGCCACCAGGTGCGATAGTGCGCGAGATCGATCAGCACCTCGCCGCGGTCATTGCCGTATTCGCGGTAGACGGCCGCCACCGTGAAGGCGTGCGGCCCGGAGGGCGTCGTGAGTGTGAGGTCGCTGCCGGGCGCGAGCGACAGCCGCCAGGCGAGCGGCTCGGAGATCAGCACCGCACCGGAGCGAAACTGCGGCCAGGCCTGCGCAGCGACGCCGGCAGTCAGCCTGAAGCCGGCGTAGCTCGCCGGCACGAGACTGACCGCGTTCAGATCCACAGGTCCCGACGGGGAGTCCACCGTGACGCGTCGCCCCTCGCTGTGCGCACGGACGCCCGGAACCGCCAGCAGCGTGCGCATCACCTGCGGGTCGAGCCGCCGTTCCAGGCTCTCGCTGACGCCCGGGGCGCTCACGTAAACGTCGGCGCGCATGGTCTGGGTCAGCCAGGTGCGCAGCGACTCGCGGAAGCTCTCCACCATGACGGCGACGCCGATCATCGCGGTGAGCGCCATGCCGAGAGCGGCGATGGCGACACCGGTACGGCTGAGCGATGCGGCCACGTCGGCGCAGGCCAGGCGCGCCACCGGGCTGAAACGTGTCGCAGCACGCGCCGCCGCGACGGCAGCGAAGCGCAGGGCGCCCGGCGTGAGCGCCGCAACGCCCAGCAGCAGCATGAAGAGCGCCGCAAACCCGGCGAGCAGGCTGCGTTGCGAGGCGAGGATGGTCGCGCCGGCGGCGAGGGTGAGCAACACGCTGAGCAGCGCCAGGCGACCCGCCAGGCGCTGCGCGCGCCGCTCGAGCACCGCACGCTTGAGTCCGAGCTGCGGAACGCTCCTGGCCACTTCCAGCGCCGGCAGCAGCGCGGCGGCGAGCGCGGTGCCCAAGCCGACACCGCCGGCCAGCAGCAGCGTGCTCCAGGGCACGGTGACCGCCTGCACCGCAACCACGAAATAAAGATCGTTGATGGTCTGCGAGACGAGTCCGACCAGCGCATGAGCGATCACGACCCCCAGCAGCACTCCGCCGGCGGCGCCGGCGACGCCGAGCACCGCCGCTTCGCCGAGCACGATGCCGAGCACCTCGGCGCGCGTGGCCCCGAGCGCCCGCAGCACGCCGATGATGCGGCGACGCTGCAGCACGGCAAAGCTCACCGCCCCGTAGATCAGCAGCGTACCCACCAGCAGCGCGAGCAGGCTCATGGCGCGCAGATTGGTGGTGAAGGCGTCCGTCATCGCGAAGGTCTCGCGCGCCGTGGCGCGCGTGGTGTGCAGCGCGAGCTCGCGGGGCAGAGACGCTGCGAGGTGTGCGAGGAACGCCGTGCCCGCGGGATCGGCCGGCACCGCCAGGTCGATGCGCGACAGCCGCGCAGAGGTGCCGAGCCATTCCTGCGCCTGCGCGATATCGGTGAGGATGAGCCCGGCGAAGCCAGGACCCGCATCGGTGAGTCGTGTAATGACTACGGCCGCGTGCGGCACCCCGCCGACGCTGAGCGTGAAGCGGCCGTCGGCCCCGATGCCGAGCTCGCGCGCGGTCGAGGCAGCGAGGATCACCGCGCCAGGCTCGGTGAACCAGGCGCGCGCCGCGGCAACCTCCTGCAGCCCGAGCGCCGGCGCGCCGCCGGCGCTACCCGTAGCGAGCGCGGCGCTCGCGAACGGATCGATGCCGGCGAGCTGCATGACGCGCTCGCCGACGGTGACATACCCCTGCACCACCGGGGCGAGCCGCACCGCCCACCCGTCCGCTGCGGGCGGCCGCGTCCGCAGCGCCACATACACCTGCTCGTCGATGCCGCCGGGGCCGCCGCTGATCTCGTGGGTCGCGGCGCCGTTCACGGCCTGCAGCGACAGCTCGAAGGCCCGCCGCGCGCTCGCCGTGGCGACGTCGACGGCGACGATGGTGGCGACGCCGAGCGTGAGCCCCACCAGTGCCAGTGCCAGTTGCGCCGGGTGCCGCAGCAGGTGTCGCAGGCTCGCCGTGGGCAGTGTTCTCATGCGCTTTCGCTGCGCGGTGCGGGCCGCTCGTGCAGCCGGCCCTCACGCAGCTCCAGCACCCGGTCCGCCCGCTGCGCGAGGGCCGCATCGTGGGTCACGATGAGCAGCGTCGCCGCGCGCGCGCGGGCCAGCGACAGCAACAGCGGCAGCACCTCGCGCGCAGTCTCCTCATCGAGGTTGCCGGTCGGCTCGTCCGCCAGCAGCAGGCGCGGCTCGTGCACCAGCGCGCGCGCGATGGCGACGCGTTGCTGTTCGCCCCCGGAGAGATCCTCGACCGCGCTCGTGGCACGCGCGGCGAGACCGACGGCCGCGAGCGCGGCGAGGCTGCGGGCGCGCGCCGCCGCGCCGCGCACACCATTGAGCTCGAGCACCAGGCGCACGTTCTCCGCCGCGTCGAGCGTCGGGATGAGGTTGAAGAACTGGTAGACGAAGCCGACGTGCGCGCGGCGAAACAGCGTGCGCGCGGGCTCGCCGAGCGCGCTCACCTCCAGCCCGTCGACGTGCACGCTGCCGCTGTCGGGGCGGTCGATGCCGCTGATGAGGTTGAGCAGCGTCGACTTGCCCGAGCCGCTGCGCCCCATGATGGCCACCGTCTCCCCGGCACCGACCTGCGCCTCCACCCCGGCGAGCACACGATGCACGCGGCCGCCCTCGGCGAAGCTGCGGGACAGTTGCCTGATGGTGAGCACGGCGCGACACTGTAACGCACCATGCCCGGCTCACAATGGCGCCTGCTCACCACCTTGCCGGACCTGCCCACCGCGCAGCTGCTGGCCGGCATCCTCGCCGCCGAGGGCATGACCGTGCGTGTCATGTCCGATGCCGGCGTGCTCGGGCAGGCCGCGCCGTCGCGGATCTATGTCGAGGCGACGCAGCTGTTGCGGGCGCGGCATTCGCTGGCGCAGCGCCAGTTCAGCGACGAAGAGCTCGGGCGTCTGGCAGGCGCCGCGGTGCCGGCCGACCCCGAGCGCTGAGCGTCGGGAGCCGCCGCTGATCGTCGTCCACCACCTGAACAACTCGCGCTCGCAGCGGGTGCTGTGGCTGCTCGAAGAGCTCGGTTGCGAGTACCAGTTGGTGAAATACCAGCGCGATCCGCACACGCTGCTCGCACCGCCCGAGCTGCGGCGCGTGCACCCGCTGGGCAAGTCGCCGGTGATCACCGACGGTGCACGCACCATCGCCGAGTCGGGCGCCATCATCGAGTATCTGCTCGACACCCGCGGCGACGGACGGCTGCGCCCCGCGCCCGGCAGCGAGGCGCGGCTGCGCTACGTCTACTGGCTGCACTACGCGGAAGGCTCGGCGATGCCGCCGCTGCTGCTGAAGCTGATCTTCCAGCGCCTGCCACGCGGGCCGGTTCCGGCGCTGCTGCGGCCGATCGTCAGATCGCTGGCGGCTCGCGTACAGACAGGCTTCATCGATCCGCAGCTCAAGACTCACATCGCGTGGTGGGAGAGCGAGCTGGCGAGTTACCCGTGGTTCGCGGGCGAGGAATTCACGGCGGCCGACATCCAGATGAGCTTTCCGCTGGAAGCCGCAGCCTCAAGAGCGGGCATGGCGCTGGGTGCGAAGGTGCGCGGATTTCTCGAGCGCATCCATGCGCGCAGCGCTTACCAGCGGGCGCTCGCCGCCGGTGGGGAGTTCCGGCTGCCGGCCTGACGCGCAAGCGCGGGCGTGGCGCAACGCAGGCAGCACGGCTGGCAACCCGGGTGCCGATCAGCCAAACTGCGCAGCCCCTGCGGTTCCCAAGCCGTGCCGTGCACGGCCCGCATGCGTTCAAGGACCATCCATGACATTGCCAGCGCCGCGCCGCGGCCGCACGTTCTTCATCGTCACCGCCACCGCCGCGGGCGCGCTCTTTGCGGGCACGCTGCTCGCACAGACACCGCCGCCCTCCTCCAGCGCACCCGCTCCCGCGACCGGCACGACCGCGGCGAAGCAGGCACCCGCCGACGCCGGCGCCGCCAAGACACCTGCCGGCAGCCCGGGTGCGGCGGGCGCGAAGAGCGCCACCAGCTACAGCCTCGGGGTGATCATGGGAACGCAGCTGCATAACGGCGGCGTGCGTGCCACCGACATCAGCGCTGAGCGCGTACTGCAGGGCTTGAGTGATGCGCTCAGCGGCAAGGTGAAGATGGGCGACAGCGATCGCGAGAACCTCAACACGCTGCTGCACGGCGCATTCGACACGCTGGTCGACAGCAACCACCGCGCCGCCGCGAAATTCCTGGCCGCGAACGGCAAGAAGCCCGACGTCGTCACGACCGCGAGCGGACTGCAGTACAAGGTGCAGAATGCCGGCAGCGGCGCGGCACCCAAGCCGAGCGAAGAGGTGGTCGTCAACTATCGCGGCGCGCTGCTCGATGGCACGGAGTTCGACAGCAGCTACAAGCGCGGCCAGCCCGCAACTCTCGCAGTGGGGCGCGTCATTCCCGGCTGGACCGAGGCGCTGCAGCTCATGAAGCCGGGCGCGAAGTACCAGCTGTGGATACCCCCGCAGCTCGCCTACGACACGCACGTGCCGCCGGGCGCGCCGATTCCGCCCGGCTCCATGCTGGTCTTCGACGTGGAGCTGGTGAGCATCAAGCCGCCGGCACCAGCGGCCAGCACGCCGCCCGCGCCCATGATGCCCATGCCGGCACCCGCGGGCAGCCCGCCGCCGCCGAAGTAGCCGCAGTGCGCGCTTCAGCCGCCGGCGTTGGCGCCGGGGCTGAAGCGCATCGGCTTGGTGACGCCGAGACGGGTGAGCTCGCGCAGCAGGGAGTCGGCGAGCTCCTGGCAGGCGGCGCGCTCGAACAGCGGCGCCGCCGCCCAGTCGTAGGCCCAGGGCTGCTCGGTGCGCAGCGCCGCCGGCTCATCGAGGTAGCGCGGGATGACGTGCGCGTGCAGCGCCGGATCCTGGTTGCCGAAGATGGCGTAGTTGATGCGCAACGCGCCGGTCACCTTCAGCAGCGCGTCACCGAGGCGCGTCATGTCGGAGAGGAATGCGATGCGCTCGCGCGCCCCGAGCGCGTTCAGGTTCGGCACCACCGGATCCGGCAGCAGCAGCAGGTAGCCGCGCACGAACTGCCGCTCGCCGAACAGCGCCCAGCCGGAGAACAGCCGCGCGATCACCCGCGGTTCGCTGCCGGCGCGGGCGGCGCTCACCTGGGCGTGGATCGCGGTCGGGTTGTCCGCTTCGGGCTCGTTCTTCATGCGGTGCTGGGCGAACGGAACACGAAATATACCGCACCCAGGATGCATAGCGCCGCCCACAGGTAATCGAGCTTCAGCGACTTGTGCATGTACAGCAGCGCGAAAGGCACGAACACCGCGAGCGTGATCACTTCCTGCAGAATTTTCAGCTGCGGCAGCGACAGCTCGGTGTAGCCGATGCGGTTGCCGGGCACCTGCAGCAGGTACTCGAAGAAGGCGATCCCCCAGCTCACCAGCGCCGCCACGTACCAGGGACGCGCCGCGAGATTCTTCAGGTGCGCATACCAGGCAAAGGTCATGAACACGTTTGAGCCGGTCAACAGCAGGATCGTGGAGATGACTGGCCGCATTTACGACTCCTTCAGCAATTCACCCCGAGAGCGCGCAGGCCGGCGCAGGTCGCGCCGTGGTGCGCGTGGACGATACCGTGCCAGCCGCAGCCCGTGGCGCCGGCGACGTTGTCGGCGCGGTCGTCGATGAACACCGTCGCAGCCGGTGCGAGCGCGAAGCGCCGCTCGGCCTCGCGATAGATCCCCGCGTGCGGCTTCATGATGCCGGCGACGTAGGATGGCAGGGCGCCATGTCCGATGGCGTGCAGGCGGTACTCGCGCGCCAGGTGTGTCCAGTGCAGATCACCGATATTCGACAGCAGGAAGACGCGGTAGCGCTCGCTGAGCGCGTGCGCCAGATCGACCATGGCCGCATCCAGCTCGAACATGTCCAGCCATTTCGCCAGCGTGTCCTCGAGTGACACCGGCGCGCGCGTCAGCGCCGCGAGAGACTCGAGCAGCGCGCGGCCCGGCAAGCGCCCGGTCTCGTGCTCGGCGAGCGGGATGCGCGACATGACCGACTCACGGTCGTGCACCGGCGCGCCGTGCGCGGCGAGAAAGCCGAGCAGCGGCTGGTAGTTGAGCCGCACCAGCACCCAGCCGATGTCGAACACCACGTTGCGGATCGGCGCCGGGGACGTCATGCCCGCTACGGCAGCGCCGCCGTGACCGTGCCGAGATCGCCCGGCACGCGGTTCACGGCCACCACCGTCGCCTTGGGATAGAAGTTGAACTCCGAGGCGCTCGCCCAGGTATAGGCGCCCATGGCGCGCCCGACCACCAGGTCGCCGGCCTGCAGCGGCGGCAGCATGAGGTTCTCGGCGATCACATCGATGCTGTCGCAGGTGGGCCCCGCCAGCACCGACGGCAGCCGCTCGGCGCCGTTGCGCAGCGGCTCGACCGGGTAGCGCGCATGGTCGAACAGCTGGCCGCTGTAGGAGCCGTACAGGCCATCATCGAGGTAGTACCACCAGTGGCCCTCGCGCCGCGCGCGGCCCATCACCGAAGCGACGCCGATGGCACAGGGACCTACGATGTAGCGACCGGGCTCGGCGATCACGCGTACGCGGCGCGGCAGCCGCGCGATGGCCGCGCGCAGCGGCGCGCAGAAGCGGCTGATGTCCTGCACCGGCTGCGCGTAGTCGATGGGAAAGCCACCGCCGATATCGAGCGTGTCGCAGGCGCCGAGACGCTCGCGCCGCGCCGCGGCGAGCAGCCGCGCGCACGCCTGCAGCCCCTCGACGTGGCTGGTGGAATTGGCGGCCTGCGAGCCGACGTGGAAGGAGAGCCCGCGCACCGCCACACCCAGGTCGCCCGCCAGGCGCGCCAGCGGCAGCAGGTCCTCCGGGTCGCAGCCGAACTTGCGCGACAGGTCGCACACCGCGCCAGGTGAGCGGAACGAGACCCGCAGCAGCAGCTCTACCTGCGCGCCGAGGCGGGCGAACTTGCGCACCTCGTCCGGGTTGTCGGCGACGAAGGTGCGCAGCCCGAAGTGCAGCGCGTTGGCGATGTCCTGCGGGCGCTTGATCGGGTGGGTATGGATGCAGCGCTCGGGCGCGACACCCAGGCGTTGTGCCAGCTGGACCTCCCCGCTGGTGGCCAGATCCAGCCAGCCGCCCTCGGCGATCACCGTCTGTACCACGGCCGCATGCGGCATGGGCTTGAGCGCGTAATGCAGATCGACCCCCGGCAGGGCCTTCTTCAGCTTGCGAAACTGCACGCGCACCCGCTCGCAGTCGAGGATCACCAGCGGTGAGCCGAACTCCCTGACGAGGCGGCGTACTTCGGCAGGCTGAAACGGATCGATGAAGCGCGGGCGAGGCACTTGGCGCTTGGTGGTTACGGCAGCACGGCCATCGTGCCGCTGCCGTCGTCGCTCTCCGCGATGCTGGTCGCGGCGCGCCGCAGGCGGTCGCGGACGGCGTCCCAGCGCTCGCCGTCGGGCACCGCCTGCACCAGGATGCGCTGGCAACCTGCCTTGTCGAGGGTACGCAGGTTGGTATAGAGGTCGCGCGCAAAGGTCTCGGGGCGGCGTCCCGCGTTGATCCAGGTCACGTACTTGTGGGCGCGCAGCGGCAGACGCTGCGCCAGCACGGCGACGCGCCGCCCGCCGGTCGAGGCGGCGTCCGCCTGCGCGTCGATCTCTCCGGCCGGCACGATGGTGAGCGACGTACTCGGCGCGTAGTGCGTAGGCGGACTCCCCGGCACCCGCGGCGAGGCGGCATCCGCGCCGACCAGCAGTTCCCCGACGACGCTCTTGATCTGCGTCGCGGTCACCGCGCCCGGACGCAGCAGCCGTACCTCCGCGCCCTCGAACGCGACGATGGTCGACTCCAGGCCGATCTGGCATTCCCCGCCGTCGAGGATGACGCGCAGCGCGTCGCCGAACTCCTCGCGCACGTGCTCGGCGCGGGTCGGCGACAGCCGCCCGTAGCGGTTGGCCGAAGGCGCGGCAATACCGCCGCCGAAGGCGGTGAGCAGCTGCTGCGCCATGGGGTGCGCCGGGACGCGGATGGCGATGGTGTCCTGGCCGCCGGTGATCACATCGTGCACGCTGGCCGCGCGCGGCATCACCATGGTGAGCGGCCCCGGCCAGAAAACTTCGGCGAGGCGCGTCGCGCTCTGCGGCACCTCGCGCACCCAGCGATGCAGGAAGCGCGGGCTGTCCAGATGCACGATCACCGGGTGATTGGCGGGACGCCCTTTCACCTCGAAGATCCTGCGCACCGCGGCCGGATTCTGCGCATTGGCGCCGAGCCCGTAGACAGTCTCGGTGGGAAATGCGACCAGCTCACCGTCGCGCAGCGTCTGCACGGCGGTCTCGATCTCGACCTGGGTGGCTCTGACAACACGTACCATAGTGGAGGCGAATTCTAGCAAGCCGGCAACGGCCGCTCCTGCGTGTGGTGGGAAAGCATCAGCTGCTGTCGCGCTGCGCCGACGCGGGCGCGCCGGACAGTGCGCATTTGACAATTATTCCAGCGAGCGCCTATTCCAGCGAGCGCCGTACCCAGCCGTTAGCCGTGCGCGTCAGCTCGTAGGCCGGCCAGTAGTGCTTGTCGAGCTTCAGGGTGATCACTTCCGGCGCATTGTTCCAGGTAATCGTCTTCAGCCGCACCGAGGCGCGATCCGCCCGCCCGGTCACCACCTTGAGGAAGGTGTCGAGGTCGGGCGTCGCAACCCCGTCGACTTCGACGATGCGGCGGCCGGGATACAGGCCGTAGCGCGTCGCCGGCGAGCCGTAGGCGAAATAGGCGACGTACACGCCGACCGGCGCGATGCCGCGCTGCACGCTCATGGCGCGATGCGGCGCCTGCAGCGACGCGCCGGCCCACTGGACCAGCCGGTCGATATCGCTGCCGGGCAGCTCCGCGGTCGCGACATCGACAGTCTGCGCGGCGTGGCCGCGCCACACGGTCACCGTCACGTGATCCTTGTCCGCCGCGGCGCGCTCGACCTCGCGGAAGCGCGTGACGACCTCGCCGTCGATGGCGAGCAGCAGGTCGCCCTGCTGCAGCCGCTCGGCGGCCGCCGAGCCGCCGGTCATGCGCACCACGCTCAGCGCCTCGCGCCGCGTGGGCGTGTGCTGCGCCAGGCGTTGCGCCCACTCCTCCGACAGTCCGAGCTGCCGGGCATTGGCGAGCGGCAGTACCCCGAGCTCCACCTCGAGCGAATGCAGCGCTCGCCCGGTGCGCACCCGATCGATCATGTCGGCCGCCACATCGATGGGTACCCCGCGCGTGTCCTGGGTGAGCTCGCGCCCGCTGTCGTACGCGAAGCTCGACCAGGTGCCGAGCACCTTACCGCTCTTGTCGGCGAGCACGCCGTCGAACTCGGTCGGTGGATTCACCAGCTGCACGGTCTCGAGATTGCTGTCGCGGAAGCGCATGGTGCGCGACAGCGGCAGCGCCACCGGCTCGATGCTGGCGATCGCGGTGCTGCGTGCGTGCATCTGACTGTCGCCGCCCAGGCCCACCACCCACACCGACTCGCCGGACTCAAGCTCGCGGGGCAGCAGCTTCGCGGACTTCACCGGCGTCGAGCCGATCAGGCGCGGATCGTAGGCCACGACCGCGTAGTTATGCAGCGGATGGATATAGACGACACGCCCCGGCACCTGCACGGTGCCGGCGAAAGTCACGGTGACGTCGCCGAGGGACACCGGCACGGTGTTGCGGTCGACGACCACCAGGCCGCGCTGCGCATCCACCACCAGCCCGGTGCCGTGGTAGTTGCGCTCGATGATGCCCGATACCGAGTACGGCATGTCGAACGTCACCATGACGAGCGATGGAGCGAGCGCGTCCATGCGCGGGTCGCTGAAGTGCGGGAATACGGTGGAGCTCACCGCCGGCGGCTGCGGTGCGGTGCCTGCCGGCAGCGGCGTGCAGTCCCACACGCCGGTGGCGTCGTCGCGATCGCAGTGGCGCGCCGGGAACCACAGGCGGTCCATGCGGATGGCGCGCAGCTCGCTGCTGTTAGGATCGTCGATGGTGATGAAGCGCACCGTGGCGTGATCGCCGTCGCCGAGCTGCGCGATGCCGGCCTCGAAATCCTGCAGCGTATCGGTCTTCCTGCCGTTGAGGTCGATGATCACCGCCCCGCGGGTGATCGCGGCCGCGCCGAACACGTAGCCGGGGTTGGCGACGTACACCCCGCGAGCCGGCACGTTGAAGTGCCGCGCCTGTTGATAGGAGAGGGTATTCACCACCGCATCGCCGAAATCCGCGTAGGCGCTCGGGGTGATGGCGTGCAGGTCGCCGACCGGCAGCTTCGCGGACACGAACTTGCCTCCGCGTTCGAGCTCCAGCTCCACTTCCCCGCCGACCGAGTCATCGAGCACCTCCTCGAGCGGCTCGAACTGCGCCACGATGTGATGATTGACGCGCAGCAGGATGTCTCCGGGCTGCAGCACCTGCTCGCTCGGGGAACCGGGCAGCACCTCGGTGACGACCAGCATGCCGGTGTAGCGCGGGAAGTCCTTGCGGACTGTGGCCTCGGTGGCCGCGTCCAGCCCCAGCCGCTCGAGCTCATCGTACGGTGTGTAGTTGAACACCGTGTAGAGCGTGCCGCGCGTGACCGGCTTGCCCTCCTCGATGAGCGTGAGCGCGCGGCGCACGCGCCCGAGCGGCAGATAGAAGCTCGAAGCGGCGCCGTTGGCCCCGCCGGCGTTGAGCCCCACGACGCGTCCGCGGATGTCGATCACCGGTGAGCCGGAGGAGCCGCCGGAGGTGCCCGAGGCGGCCTGCAGGTAGAACGTGTTGAAGTCGTTGTACTTGGTGATGCCGTAATCGGGGGCGTCGCGGTCGAGCCGGGCGAGCGTGCCGGCGAGAATCGACAGCTGCTCACCGGCATTGTTGCCGACCACGCGGATCTCGCGGCCGATCTGCGCACCCTCGGGATACAGCGGCAGCGCCTTGGGCCTGATGAAGCGCAGCTTCTTGGGGTCGTAGCGGTAGAAACCGAAGTCGTGCACCGGATCGCGATAGAGCGGGTAGAGCTGCACTTCCTCGCGGTTGAGGAAGGTGGCCTCCGCCATGACCGGTCCGGGCGTCACCACGTGGCGGTTGGTAAGGATCAGGCCGCGCTCGGCGTCGACCACGAAGCCGGTTGCCTGCGCGGTGGTGTTCCACTCCGTATCAAACGCGCGCGTCGAGTCGACGTCGATCGAGACGACGCTGCCGGCGATGCGCTCGAGCGTCACGGCCCAGTCGGGATTGCCTTCGACGGCGGCGGCCTGCTGGGCTGCAGGGGTCGGCTGCGAGTCCGCCGGCGCGGACGGTGGTGATGCCGGGCCGGGCGTGGCGGCAGCGGGAACGGCGGCGGTGGTGCTCGCCGGGGCCGAGCTCGCCCCGGGGGCGGGGGCGGGCGTCATCGGGCCCGCGTGGCACACGGCGGCACAGCACAGCAGCAGGCACAGCCACGCGGGCGGCAGATGTCGCAGCAGCATCGCGGTCAGCGCCCGAGCAGCACCAGCAGCCACACCAGGATCAGTAGTGCGAACGACACGAACACCGCGGCGGAGCCGATGTCCTTGGCGAGCCCGGCGAGCACATGGCGCTCGAGCCCGATGCGGTCGACGGTCGCTTCGATGGCGCTGTTGAGCAGTTCCACGATGAGGATGAGCAGCATCGGCGCGATCAGCAGCGCACGTTCCACGCCGTTGTGACCGAGCCACAGGCCCAAGGGTATGACGAGCGCCGCCAGGCCGAGTTCCTGGCGGAATGCCGCCTCTTCGCGGAACGCGCCCGCGAGCCCGTTCGCGCTCGAGACGACGGCACGCAGCACGCGGGTGATGCCGCGTGGCTTGTAACGATCTACGACTGTGCCGTGGGCTTCCATGTAAGGTCCAGTTGCCGGGCCGCCCGCACATCATCGAGGCGGCGCACCGGCATGGTATGCGGTGCGCTCGTCACGCGCCCGGGTTCCTGCTCGGCCTCCTGCTGAATCCGTGACAGGGCCGTCACAAAGGCGTCCAGCACCTCGCGGCTCTCGGTCTCGGTGGGCTCGATCAGCAGGCATTCCGGCACCAGCAGCGGAAAATAGGTGGTGGGGGCATGGAAGCCGTAGTCGAGCAGGCGCTTGGCGAAGTCCATCGCGGTCACGTTGAGCTCGCGCGCCTGGCGCTTGAGGGTGATGATGAATTCGTGGCTCGCGCGGCGCTGCGGATAGGCAGCGTCGAAGCCCGCGGCCTGCAGCCGCTTCAGCAGGTAGTTGGCATTGAGCGTCGCGAACTCGCCCACCTGCTGCATGCCCTCCCGCCCAAGCAGGCGCATGTAGATGTAGGCGCGCAGCAGCACGCCCGCATTGCCCATGAATGCCGACAGCCGGCCGATCGATTGCGGCACGTCGGCCTCGGTGAGCCAGCGGTAGCGCTCGCCCTCCTTGCCCACCAGCGGTATCGGCAGGAACGGCAGCAGCCGCGCCGCCACCCCGACCGCGCCGGCTCCGGGGCCGCCGCCGCCGTGCGGCGTCGAGAAAGTCTTGTGCAGGTTCATGTGAATGACGTCAAAGCCCATGTCCCCGGGGCGCACCTTGCCGAGGATGGCGTTGAGATTGGCGCCGTCGTAGTAGAGCAGGCCGCCGGCTTCGTGAACGATGCGCGCCACCTCGCTGATGTGACGCTCGAACACGCCGAGTGTGGAAGGATTGGTGAGCATGATGCCGGCGGTGTTCGGCCCGACCGCCGCCTCGAGCGCCGCGAGCTCGACGTCGCCGTGGCTGTCGACCGGGATCTCGCGCACCACGCAGCCGCACATGGTGGCGGTGGCCGGATTGGTGCCATGCGCCGCCTCGGGCACGATGATCTCGTTGCGCGCGCCGTCGCCGCGCGCGCGGTGGTAAGCGCGGATCATGGCGACCCCGGCGAACTCGCCCTGCGCCCCGGCCATCGGCGAGAGCGCCACGCCTTCCATGCCGGTGACCGCCTTGAGCATCTCCTGCAGCTCGTACAGGCACGCGAGGAATCCCTGGCCCTGCGTCTCCGGGGCGAGCGGATGGCGCGCGAGAAACTGCGGCAGCATCGCGTACTGGTTACAGGCCCTGGGGTTGTACTTCATCGTGCACGAGCCGAGCGGATAGAAGTGCGTGTCGATGGAGAAGTTCAGCTGCGACAGGCGCGTGAAGTGACGCACCGCCTCGAGCTCGCTCACTTCCGGCAGCTGCGGGGGACGCGCGCGGCGTTGCGCCGCCGGCAGGTCGGCGAGCGCCGCGGCGCCCGGATGGTGCGGCCATTGATCGCTCGCGCCGCGACCCGCCTGCGAGTACTCGAAGATGACCTTGTCGGCTACGGGCATGCGAAAGCACCTCGTGGAGTTTGGCGCAAGGCGCAGCGCCCTCAGGCGGCGCGCGCCGCCTGCAGCGCCTCGCTCAAGGAGGCGCGGTAGCGCTCGATGTCGGCAGGGCTCTTGGTCTCGGTAGCGCACACCAGCAGCGCCGGGCCGAGCTCAGGATAGTACGGAGCGAGATCCAGACCGCCGTGGATGCCGCGGCTGGCGAGCGCCCTGAGCACCGCGGCCACCGGGCGGTCGAGCTGCAGCACCGCCTCGTGAAAGTACGCTCCGGTGAACGCCGGCCGCACTCCGGGCACGCGCGTGAGCGCCGCCACCAGTTCGCGCGTGCGCGCGTGCGCGGCGGCCGCCGTGCGCTCGAGTCCCTGCGGCCCCATGAGGGACAGATAGATCGTGGCAGCCGTCACCAGCAATCCCTGGTTGGTGCAGATGTTGGAGGTCGCCTTGGCGCGGCGGATATGCTGCTCGCGCGCCTGCAGCGTCAGCGTGAAGCCCGGGCGTCCCGCGGTATCGAGCGTGCGGCCGACGATACGACCCGGCATCTGCCGCACGTGCTCCATGCGCGTGGTCATGAAGCCGAAGTAAGGGCCGCCGCAGGACAGCGGTACGCCCAGAGGCTGGCCCTCACCGACGGCGATGTCGGCGCCGCGCGCACCCCACTCCCCCGGCGGCTTGAGCAGCGCCAGCGCGGTGGGATTGACGACCGCGATCACCAGGATGCCGCGCGCATGCGCCCAGTCGGTGAGCGTATCCACGTCCTCGAGCCGGCCGAAGAAGTTCGGCTGCTGGATGATGAGGGCAGTGATGTCCTCGCCTTCGAAGGGGGCGAGCGCCGCGCCGCTGGTGGTGCCCTCCTGCGGTGCGTACGCCAGCTCGGCGAAGGTCAGCCCCTGGTTGCAGGTCAGCGCGTGCGCGACGCGCCGGTAGTACGGGTGCACGCTCGCGGGCACCAGGATGCGCGCCGCCTTCGACTTGCGGTTGGCGCGCACCGCCATGAGCGCGGCCTCCCCCATCGCGGACGCGCCGTCGTACATCGAGGCATTGGCCGCATCCATGGCAGTGAGTCGCGCCATCATGGTCTGAAACTCGTAGATCAGCTGCAGCGTCCCCTGGCTGGCCTCCGCCTGGTAGGGCGTGTAGGCGCTGTAGAACTCCCCGCGGGTGGTGATGGCCCACACGGCCGCCGGGATGTGGTGCTCGTAGGCACCGGCGCCGAGGAAGCTGAGCGCGGTGCCGTCGGCGGCGGCGCGCTCGCTCATCAGGCGGCCGACCTCCATCTCGTTGAGCGCCTCGGGCACGCCGGCGAGCGAGCGGATGCGCAGCCGCGGCGGAATCTCGTCGAACAGATCCTCGATGCGGGCGGCGCCGATGGTCGCGAGCATCGCGGCGACGTCCGCCTCGGTGTGAGGAATGAAGGCCATTCAGCCGCCCTCCGCGTCCAGCACCTTCTGATACTCCGCCGCCGGCATCAGGGCGGCGGCAGCGAGCGCGCCGGGCGCGGGCCTGAGCCGCATCAGCCAGCCCTCGCGGTACGGCGAGGTGTTGACCGCCTCGGGCTCGGCGGCGAGCTTCGGGTTGCCGCCGGTGATCTCCCCGCTCAACGGGGCGTACACGTCCGAGGCCGCCTTGACCGACTCGACCACTGCGCACGCCTCACCGGCCTGCACCTTGCGCCCGGCCTGCGGCACTTCCACGAACACCAGGTCGCCGAGCGCGTGCTGGGCGTGGTCGGTGATACCGATCTCGACGGTGCCGTCAGCGAGCGCGCGCACCCATTCGTGGGACTTGGTGTACTTGAGATCCGCTGGGAGCTGGCTCATCGAGACAATCCTTCACTGTCAGTGGGTTGCGCTTCAGGAGACCAGGGACTTGCCGAAACGGACGAACGGCGGCTTCACCACGCGCGCGCTCAGCAGCTTGCCGCGGATATCGACCTGCACCCGCTCCGCGGTTGCCGCCGGCACGCGTGCGAGTCCGATCGAGCGCTCGAGCGTCGGGGAGAAGGTGCCGCTGGTGATCGCCCCCTCGCCCACCGACGGGACGATGACCTTCTGGTGGCTGCGCAGCACGCCGCGGTCCTCGAGCAGCAGGCCGACCAGCTTGCGCGGCGAGCCGGCGCGCTCGATGCCCTCGAGCGCCGCGCGGCCGACGAAACCGCGCTCGCGCGGGGTCATGGCGAGGGTCCAGCCGAGACCGGACTCGAAGGGATGCGTAGTCTCGTCCATGTCGTTGCCGTAGAGGTTCATGCCGGCTTCCAGTCGCAGCGTGTCGCGCGCACCGAGCCCGCAGGAAGCGACGCCGAGCGCGTTGAGGCTGCGCCAGGCGGGCACTGCATCGGCCGCCGGCATCATGATCTCGAAGCCGTCCTCGCCGGTGTAGCCGGTGCGCGCCACGAACCAGCGGCCGAGCTCGCGGCCGACGAAGGTGGGGAGCGCGAGCGCCTCGGTCGCCGCCGCCGACGGCAGGATCTGCGCCGCCTTGGCGCGCGCCTCAGGCCCCTGGATCGCGAGCAGGGCGAGATCCGAGCGCTCGCTCACCTGCACGGCGAAAGGCTGTGCCTGGGCAGTGATCCAGGCGAGATCGCGGTCGCGCGTCCCGGCGTTCACTACCAGGCGGTACCACGACTCCCCGAGGTAGTACGCGATGAGATCGTCGCGCACCCCGCCCTGCTCGTTGAGCATGCAGCTGTAGAGCGCCTTGCCGAGCGACTGCAGCCGTGCGACGTCGTTGGCGAGCAGCTGCCGCAGGAACTCGCGCACCCGCGAGCCGTGCAGGTCGACGACGCACATGTGTGATACGTCGAACACCCCCGCCCCGCGGCGTACCGCGTGGTGCTCGCCGATCTGCGAGCTGTACTGCACCGGCATGTCCCAGCCGCCGAAATCGACGATGCGGGCGTTGAGCTCCTGGTGCAGCTTGAACAACGGGGTCTGTCGTCCCACAGGCATCTTTCGCGCGCGGTCGGCCAAAACGGGGCGAGCGGCAGGTGCGCGCTTCGCCAAGAACGCGCGCGTCTGCCGCCCTTCTGTCCTGTGACCTGAGAGATCAGGCGCCGGATGCGCCGCTCCCCTTCGGTGGGCGGGCCGGATGGTCCGCCGCTCTCCAGAAGCCCCGCGGAAGAATGCGTCTTCCGCCGTCTGCCGTTCTGGTGCCTGAGCGTTTCCGGGCGGAAATTGCGCCTTCGGCGTTCCGGCTCGTGCCGGACTCTCTCCGGACAGACTGATGCGGGCGACGCATCATAGCAGTCCGCCGCGGTGCCGCCCAAGCGCGTCGACTGTAGAATGGGGCAGTTAAGTCACTTGCCGTTACATGCATGAGCAGCGCACGCCGTCATTCGGTGCAGGTATCCGTCGGATCGGTCAAGGTCGGGGGCGGCGCGCCCATCGTCGTGCAGTCGATGACCAATACCGACACCGCCGACGTCGAGGCGACCACGCGCCAGGTACGGGCGCTCGCCGCGGCCGGCTCCGAGCTGGTGCGCATCACGGTGAACACCGCCGAGGCGGCGGCCGCGGTGGCCCCGATCCGCGAGCGGCTCGAGCGCGCCGGCGTGCACGTGCCGCTGATCGGCGACTTTCATTTCAACGGTCACAAGCTGCTGCGCGAGCACCCCGACTGCGCCGTCGCGCTCGCCAAGTACCGCATCAACCCCGGCAACGTCGGCCGCGGCAGCAAGCGCGACCCGCAGTTCGCCGAGATGATCGAGGTGGCCTGCCGGCACGACAAGCCGGTGCGCATCGGGGTGAACTGGGGGAGTCTGGACGCGGATCTGCTCACGCGGCTGATGGACGAGAACTCCGCGCTGGCCGAGCCGCTCAGCGCCCAGCAGGTGATGCGCCGGGCGGTGGTGCTGTCGGCCCTCGGCAGCGCGCAGCGCGCCGAGGAGCTCGGCCTGGCGCACGCGCGCATCATCCTCTCCGCGAAAGTGAGCGGTGTGCAGGACCTGATCGCCATCTACCGCGATCTCGCCGCCCGCTGCGATTACCCGCTGCACCTGGGGCTTACCGAGGCGGGCATGGGCTCCAAAGGCATCGTCGCCTCGACCGCCGGCATGGCGGTGCTGCTGCAGGAGGGCATCGGCGACACGATCCGCGCATCGCTCACGCCCGACCCCGATGGCGATCGCACCCAGGAGGTGGTGGTGGCGCAGGAGATCCTGCAGACCATGGGACTGCGCGCCTTCACACCACTGGTGGTGGCCTGTCCCGGATGCGGGCGCACGACCAGCACCTACTTCCAGGAGCTCGCCTCGCGCATCCAGTCGCACCTGCGCACGCGCATGCCGCAGTGGCGGCGCGAGTACGTTGGAGTGGAGGAGATGACGGTCGCCGTCATGGGCTGCGTGGTCAACGGGCCGGGCGAGAGCAAGCACGCCAACATCGGCATCAGCCTGCCTGGCACCGGCGAGCGGCCGGTGGCACCGGTGTACGAGGACGGTGCCAAGACCGTGACGCTCAAGGGCGAGCGCATCGCCGAGGAGTTCCAGGACCTCGTCGAACGGTACGTCGCGCGCCACTACGCGCCCCTTGAGAGGTCAGGCCCATGAGCGAGCTCGCCACGCGCAAATGCAAGCCCTGCGAGGGCGGCATGCCGCCGCTCGACCGCGACGCCGCGCAGCAGCTGCTGCGCCAGCTCGCCGGGGGCTGGCAGCTCACCCAGGAAGGTCGCGCCCTGCGCCGCGAGTTCGGCTTCCGCGACTTCTACCGCACCATGAGCTTCGTGAACGCGCTGGCCCACGTGGCCAATATCGAGGACCACCACCCCGATCTCGAGGTCGGTTACAACTACTGCCGCGTCAGCTACACGACGCACGCGATCCGCGGCCTGTCGGAGAACGACTTCGTGTGCGCCGCGAAGATTGACCTGATCCCGCTCACCTGAGCCGCTGCTGGCGTCGCTCGCAGCGGCTGCGCTGCTCGGCGACCCACCCGGCCAGCAGGTCAAAGGTCTGGGGCTCGAGCCAGCAGGTGCGCACGCGTCCGGTTTTGTGCGTGCGGATCAGGCCTGCGCGCTCGAGCGCGCGGATCTGCCGGGTGACCCGTCCAAGCGACAGCGGCAGCGGGTCGGCGATGACTGTCACCGCCGCGTCCCTTTCGCACAGCAGCTCGATGATGAAGCGACGCGTCGGATCGGCCAGCGCGCGGAATATATGGTTCAAAGCGAGATAGTTGCGCATGCACGCAAGTGTTGGCGTGACGACTTTCGGACGACGCGTGGTGAGAAGCGCCTGATCTGCGGAGACTTTTGACTGAGCCGCACTGTAATCCCGCCAGCTCAATAGTTGCGTGCAGGCGCAACTATCTGCAGAAAGAGGTGCCATATGCGCGCTCGCACCCGGCTTTGGCTCTCCCCCGAGCCGTGCAACCGGGCGCTAGCCGCGCAGCCGGGCCGCGACGAAGTCGACGAAGGCGCGCACCTTGGCGGGAATGAAGCGCGCGCTCGGATACACCGCGTAGATGCCCTGCTCCGCGCTCTCCCAGCCGGGCAGCACTTGGCGCAGCGCACCGGCGCGCACATCGTCGCCGGCGACCGAGGCCGGCAGGAGGCTGATGCCGGCTGCCTCCCGGCACGCGGTGAGCAGCACGAAGGCATTGTTCGAGTGCAGCGGACCTGCGACATCAATGGCGGCCTCGGCGCGCCCTCGCTGCAGCTGCCAGCGCCGCGGCCGCGCGCCGATGTCGAGCACCAGGCAGGCGTGCTCGAGCAACTGCTGCGGAGTGCGCGGGCCGGCATGGCGCCGCAGATACGCCGGGCTCGCCAGCAGCACGCGCCGCGTGGATGCGAGGCGGCGTACCACCAGGCGCGAGTCGGCGGCCAGCGTGCCGACCCGCAGCGCGAGATCGTAGCCCTCCTCGATCAGGTCGACGTAGCGGTTGGACAGCTGCAGGTCGAGCCTCACCGCCGGATGCTCCGCGAGGAATTCCGGCACCAGGGGCGCTATCAGGCTCTGGCCGGCGCCAGCTGCGGCGCTGACGCGCAGCGTGCCGCGCAGCGCGGCGGAGCGCTCACGCACCTCCGCGTCGGCGCCGTCGAGCTCGGCCAGAAGCGCCTCACAACGCTTGAAATAGTCGCGGCCGGCATCGCTCAGCGTCACGCGGCGGGTCGTCCGCTGCAGCAGCCGCACACCGAGACGGTTCTCGAGCGCCGCGACCGCGCGGCTCACCGCCGAGACATGCTGTTCGAGCTCAAGCGCGGCCTGCGCGAAGCTCTGACGGCGGGCCACCTCGACGAAGGCACCGAGCTGCGCGAGACGGTCCACGGGTTTATTGCAATCCAGTCAATAGTCATTTGCATATTACCCCGTTTATCGCTGCCGCTGCCATGCCTATCCTTCCGGCCATGGCACGCACTCTCGTTGCAGCGGGCGCCAGGGCGCAGGGCGGCGCATCGTCCGCGCGGCTCCCCGCGGGACTTCTCGGCGTCGCCTTCGTAGCGCTGTGGAGCACCGGTTATCCGGCGGCGCGGATCGCGCTCGATCACAGCGGGCCGTTCACATTTCTCGTGCTGCGTTTCGCCGGCGCCGGGCTGATCTTTGCCGCACTGGCGTGGCTCGGCGGAGCAGCCTGGCCGCGCGGGCGCGCGGCCGTGCACAGCGCCCTGGTCGGGGCGCTGACACTCGGACTGCAGTTCAGCACGCTGTATTGGGCCGCCGCCCGCGGCGTGAACGTCGGTCTCATCGCGCTCATCGTCGGCATGATGCCGATCGTCACCGCACTGCTCTCGCGCGCGTTCCTCGGCGAAGTAGTGCGTCCGCTGCAGTGGCTCGGCTTCGCATTCGGTTTGAGCGGAGTCGCGCTTGCGGTCGGCGAAGGGATTGGCGCGGGCGGCGGTGCGGGCTCCGGCGCCTACCTTGCGGTGGTGGTCGGCCTGCTGGCACTCAGCGTCGGCACGGTGTATCAGAAGCGTCACGCATCGAACGTCGATGCGCGCAGCGGGCTGGCGCTGCAGCACCTCGCCGCGGCCGTGCCGCTGCTGCCGTTTGCCTTCCATGAGGGCCTGCGGTTCGACGCCTCCGGCGAGTTCTTCGCCAGCCTCGGATGGGTCATCGGAGTCAACTCGCTCGGCGCCTTCGTGCTGCTGTTCGTGCTACTGCGCCGCGGTGCCGTGAACCAGGTGGCGACGCTGTTCTTTCTGATGCCGCCGGCCACGGCCGTCATCGACTACTTCGTGCTGGGCGATGAGCTGACGGCGTTCAAGGTCGCCGGCCTGGTCATTGCGGCGCTGGGCGTCTTTCTCGCGACGCGAGCGCCGCGGGCGGCGGCAGCAGCCGTCAGGGACCGCGCGCCGCGTCCGGCAGCTCACCGCTCGTGCCCAGCGCCCTGCGAATGAACAAGCGCCGCAGCTCCTGGCTGCGGTTCACCAGCGACAGTCCCCGCTGCGCAAGCGCGGCGAGCGGACCGGCGCCGTGGGCGAGGAACCGATCGAACGCATCGATCGCCGTGCTCATGAGTGCCACCTCGCTCTTGCGCCAGCGCTCGTAGGCGCGCAGCACCGCGAGCGCGCCCGGATCCTCGCGCCGCGCCACCGCGTCCGTCACGAGCTGCGCGAGACAGGCGGCATCGAGCAGCCCGAGGTTCACCCCCTGCCCGGCGAGCGGGTGAACGACGTGCGCGGCATCCCCGATGAGCGCCAGGCGCTGCGCGACGTAGCGTGGTGCGTTGAGCGAGCTGAGCGGGAACGAAGCGCGTTCGCTCACCAGCCGCGTAGCCCCCAGCGCCAGATCCGAGGCACGATCGAGCTGCACGGCGAAGGCTGCGGCGGACGCGTCGAGGAGCTGCGCGGCGATCTCGTCGTCGGCGGACCAGACGATGGAGCTCATGCCGTCGGCGAGCGGCAGGAAAGCAAGGGTGCCGCGCTTCATGAAGCGCTGCCAGGCAGTCGCCTCGTGGGGACGCGCGGTCGCGACCGTGGCGACGATCGCCGTCTGCCGATAGGCATGTGTTCGCGCGGTGAAGCCCGCCGCCGCGCGCAGCGCCGACTGCGCACCGTCCGCGCCGACCACCAGGCGTGCCGCCAGCGTGCCCGCCGTGGTGCGCAGTTCCACCGCGTCCTCCTGCGATTGCAGCGCGAGCAGGGAGGCGGGCTCGAGATGTCCGCCCGCCGCGGTGAAGGCCCCGAGCAATGCGCCCTGCAGCAGCCGATTCTCGACGATGTAACCGAGGTTCGGCTCGCCGACGTCCGCCGCATCGAACACCAGCACGGCTTCGCTCGCCGGCGCGACACTCTCGTGCCACACGCGCATGCGCTCGTACGGCGAGAGGCGCGGGCCGGCGAGCGCCGGCCACGCCCCGGCGCACCGCAGTACGCGCTCGCTGGCGCGCGACAGCGCAACCACGCGCGCATCCGGCGGCGCGTCGGGCGGCAGGGCCTGCGGCAGGCGCGGCTCGAGCAGCGCCACGGACAGGGTGCGTGCGCCACCCGGTGCGCCGGCGAGCAGCGCCCCGAGGCACGCCCCCACCGGGCCACCGCCCACGATGGCGACGTCAAACATGGCGCACCGGCAGCCCGCGCGCGAGGCGCGGCGCAGGGCCGCCGAAGCCGGCGCTGACCCGCGCCAGCGCGCTCTTGGCGGGCGGCGCCAGGTCGAACAGCAGCAGGCCGAGGTTGCGCAACAGTGCCACGCCGGCGCGCGGGTCGCCGAACAGCCGTACCAGCGAATCGGTGAAGCGCACCACGCCGCTGCGATCCTGTGCGCGCCACGCGCTGAAGCGCGCGAGCAGCTGCGGGTCGCCCGGATCATCGCCATCGTTGGCGATCGCTTCGGCCAGCATCGCGGCATCGCGCAGCCCGAGGTTGAATCCCTGTCCGGCGACCGGGTGCAGCGCCTGCGAGGCGTTGCCGATCAGCACGGTGCGCACCCCCGCCGCGGCCGCGGCACGGGTGAGCTGCAGCGGATAGGAGCCGAGACGCGCTGCGCGCACGAAGCGTCCCGCCCGCCAGCCGAAGTGGGCCTGCAGCTCGGCGAGGTAGTGGCTCTCGTCCATCTCCAGGAGCTGCGCGGCCCGCTCGGGGAGGCAGGCCCAGATAACCGCGAAGCTGCCCGCGGGCAGCGGCAGCACGGCGAGCGGTCCGGCCGCGGTGAAGCGCTCGAAGGCGATGCCCGCGGCGGGGCGATCGGCGGCGACGTTGGCAACGACCGCGAGCTGCCCGTAGTCCTCGATGGTGGCGGCGATTCCGGCCGCCGCGCGCACCTGGGAATGCGCACCGTCTGCGGCGACCACCAGGCGTGCGCTGATGTACTCGCGCCGTCCGGCCGCGTCCGCGATCTCCAGCCGCACGCCGGCGGGCGTGATTTCGGCGTTGCCGACGCGCGCCGGAACGCGCAGGGTCAGCTCGGGAATGCTGCGCAGGCGCGCCCACAACGCCGCACCGATGGTGCGGTTGGCCGCGACGTAGCCGAATGCCTCAACACCCTGCTCGGCCGCGACCAGGCGCGCAAAACCGAAGCGCCCCTCCTCCGACACGTGAATGGTGCGGATGGCGGCGGCCTGTGGCGCGATAGCCGGCCAAACCCCGAGTCCCTCGAAGATCCGCCGGCTGGCGTTACCGAGCGCCGTGGTGCGCTCGTCGAAGCTCGGTTGCGCCTCGGAGCCGTAGGGCACGCTCTCGATGAGCAGCAGCCGCCTGCCGCAGCCTGCGAGCGCGGCCGCGAGGCTGGCGCCCACCATGCCGCCGCCGACGATGGCGACGTCGGTGTCAACGGCGGGATCGGGCGCGTGCGCCGCGCTCACCTGAAGCCGCGCGCCATGAGCGCTTCGATCTGGTCGGGGTCCTTGGGAGCGCGCGCCGTGATCACTTCGGCGCCGCGCCGGGTCACTACCACGTCGTCCTCGATACGGATGCCGATGTTGCGAAAACGCCGGGGCACACCGCGCGCGGCCGCCGGCAGGTAGATCCCCGGCTCGATGGTCATCACCATGCCCGGCTCGAGGACGCGCCATTCGTCGCCCACCTTGTAGTCGCCGACGTCGTGCACGTCGAGCCCGAGCCAGTGCCCGGTGCGGTGCATGAAGAAGCGCCGGTACGCGCCGCTCTTGATGAGCGAGGGTACGCGGCCCTTGAGCAACCCGAGCTTCACCAGTCCCTGGGTGATCGCGCGTACCGCCGCCTCGTGCGGCGCATTCCAGTGGTTGCCGGGGCGCACGCAGGCAATCGCGGCGCGATTGGCCTCGAGCACCACCTCGTAGACGGCGCGCTGCTCCGGGGTAAATCGGCCGTTCACCGGCAGCGTGCGGGTGATGTCCGAGGCATAGCACTCGAACTCGCACCCCGCATCCACCAGCAGCAGGTCGCCGCTGGCGAGCGGCTGGTCGTTGTCGCGGTAGTGCAGGATGCAGCTGTTGGCGCCGCCGCCGACGATCGGCGGGTAGGCGGTGTCGGCATTGTGGCGGCGGAACTCGTGCAGCAGCTCGGCCATCACCTGGTACTCGGTGGCCCCGGGGCGGCAGAAGCGCATCACGCGCTGGTGTGCCTGCGCGCTGATGCGCGCCGCGGTGCGCAGCAGTTCCAGCTCGTGGCCCGACTTGTAGAGGCGCATGTCGTGCAGCACGTGATCGAGCGCCACGAACTCGAGCGGCGGATGGCGGCCGTTGCGCGCCTGGGTACGCAGGCCGTTGACCCAGCCCACCACCCGCTGATCGAAGTCCGCGTATACCCCCATGGTGTAGAAGACGCGCGCGCGGTTCTCCATGAGGCCCGGCAGGATCTCGTCGATGTCACCGATCGGAAAGGCGTCGTCCGCGCCGTAAACGCGCGCCGCGCCGGCCGGTCCCGCGCGCCGTCCGTCCCAGAACTCGCGGGCCGGATCACGCTCGCGCACGAACAGGATGTACTCGGCCTGCGCACGCCCCGGCACCAGCACCGCGACCGCTTCCGGCTCGCCGAAGCCGGTGAGGTAGTGAAAATCGCTGTCCTGGCGGTAGTCGTATTCGACGTCGTTGTTGCGGTGCCTGACGGGCGCCGCAGGCAGCACGGCGATCGAATCGCGCCCCATTAGCCGCATCAGCTGGCGGCGGCGGCGCGCGAACTCGTCTCTCGCCACGGCGCCTTCAGTGCAGCGGCGCGGGCGCCGCCGCCGGCCGGCGTGCGTCCGCCAGCTCTTCGAACAGCAGCTGCACGCCGACGCGCACGAACTCCACCAGCTCGGCGTACGCGCTCTCGTTCGCTTCCGCGTCCTGCCGGGTATCGACCGAGGCGCGCGTGATCTCGACGAAGTCGCGCACGATCTCGCCGACCTCCCCGGGCAGGCTGCCGGCATCGGTTATGGCGCCGGCGCCCAGGCCGTAGAGAAAGCCCTGGCACCACTGCGCGAGCGCGCTGGTACGCAGCGCGATCGGCTCGGCATCCGCCGGCAGCAGCAGCTCGAACTCCATGTCGGGCTGCAGCAGCGCGGCAGCGGTGACCGCGTACAGCTCCCGCAGCGTGGCGAGCGCCTCGGGAGCGGCGTGACCTTCGGGCAGTATCTCCACCACCCAATCCTCGTAGCGGTAAGCGCTGGCGCCGCACAGGCAGCCGGCCAGCGTGCCGTGCGCCTCGGCGGCCTCGGCGAGCGAGTGCTGCGCGACGAGCAGCTGCTGGATATGGCTGTAGTTCGGCTGAATCATGTCAATCGTCTCATTATAATTGACCACCCAAAGAGCGCCGCTCTATAGTTCCCCGCCATGAGCGACAATACAAAAATACAACTCGATCTCGAACTGGCCCGCCTCGCCAAGCGCATCGAGGAACTGCTCACGGTACTGCAGCAGCTCAAGGACGAGAACCGCGCGCTGCGTGCGCGGCACGAGTCCCTGGCCGGCGAACGCGCCGCACTCATGCACAAGAACGAGCAGGTGCGCACGCGCGTCGAGGCGATGATCGGCCGTCTCAAGACCCTGGAGCACGGCGCGTGACGCCCGCGGCGCAGGACCAGGCGCGCGTCAGCGTGCGCATCATGGAGAAGGAATATGTCGTCGCCTGCCCCTACGACGAGCGTTCCGCGCTGCTCGATGCCGCGGAGTTCCTGAATTCGCGCATGCGCGAGATCCGCGACAACGGCAAGGTCGTAGGGCTCGAGCGCATCGCCGTCATGGCGGCGCTGAACCTCGCGCACGAGTACCTCAAAGGACGCGATCGCGAGTTCAAGCTCGACAATGGCGTCGGCCAGCGCATGCGCGCGCTGCGCGAGCGCGTCGAGGCGGCGCTGGAAAAGGGGCAGCAGCTCGAGCTGTGACGCGCTCCCTGCTTTAAGCACACCGCATTTGGTGTAAAGTGCTCCACGCGTCGCCTGCGGTGTTCGACAAGTGGGCCGGGTTACCTCGGACCCTAATTGAAACACCCTCGGGACTCAGGGCTTGTGTGCAGCGCTGTGCAAGTCCGCCTCGGAGCGGAAAGCCTTACCTGCCGCAGCTTGTCCCACTTGTTGCTCTGGTTCGAGAGCAACGGTCCACACCGGCATCGGCGGGTGGCGCTACCTGATCCCTGTGCGAATGCCGCCCGCAGCAAGCTGCGGGCGAGCCTCAATGCGCGGCGCCGCGCGCTGCCCGCCGGCGAGCGCGAGCGCCTCGCGCGGATCGTCGCGCGCCACGCCGCCCGCGCGGTGCAGCTGCAGCGTCAATGGCGCATCGCGTTGTACGCCGCGCTCCCCTGGGAGCTCGACGCCGCACCGCTCACAGCCATCGCCGCAGGTCGCGGCTGCCGCATCTACCTGCCACGCATCGACCGGCGCCGCGCCTCGCGCGGCATGCGCTTCGTGGAGATGCGCGGCCCCTGGCGGCGCAACCGCCTGGGGATCGCCGAGCCTGCCGACGGCGCCACGCTCGCGGCACGCTGGCTCGACGTGGTGTTCCTGCCGCTGGTGGGCTTCGATCGCTACGGCGTGCGCCTCGGCAGCGGGGGCGGGTTCTACGATCGCGCCTTCCAGTTCCGCCATGTACGCCGCAGCTGGCAGGGGCCGCGCCTCATCGGGCTGGCGTATGCCTTCCAGGAGCTGCAGAACATCGGCGCGGCCGCGCACGATGTGCCGCTCGATGCGGTCGTGACCGAGGAGGGGTTCATCAAATGCACCACTGGCTTCTGAAGACCGAACCGGAGAGCTTCAGCGTCGAGGATCTGGCGGCGGCGCCGCGCCGTACCACCGGCTGGGATGGCGTGCGCAACTACCAGGCGCGCAACCTGCTGCGCGACGAGATGCGCCGCGGCGACCAGGCCTTTCTCTACTATTCCAGCTGCGCGGTACCGGGGATCGTCGCGATCATGCAGGTGGTGAAGGAGGCTTACCCCGACCCCACCGCCTTCGATCGCAGGCATCACCACTACGATGCCGGCAGCGATCCGCGCAAGCCGCGCTGGTTCATGGTGGACGTGCAGCTCAAGCGCCGCCTCGCGCGCACCATCACGCTCGCCGAGCTGCGCGCGCACGCCGGCAAGGAGCTGCGGGGGATGGTGCTGCTGCGACCGGGCAATCGGCTGTCGGTCACACCGGTGGAAGCGGCGCACTGGAAGTTCATTCTCTCGCTCGAGTGAAGCGCGGCGCGGTGCGCGCGCGCACGCTCGACCACGTCGCGCGCGCTGCTCGCCTAGCACACATCGACCGCACTCGCTTGTAATTTCGATTCGCGTGTATATACTCGGACCCCGGACTAACCCGTCAATTGGAGAGCCAACATGGCGAAGGCAAAGAAGAAGGCCAAGAAGAAAGCTGCCAAGAAGAAATAGGCCTTAACTCGGCGGCCGCTTGCGGCCGCCGAGTCGTATTCGAGGTACTGTGCCCGCGGCTCTCGCGGGCACAGTCGTTTCTGGGTGCCGGTGCGGCCGTGGAGACGGCAATGATGGCGGAGGTGGATGCAAAGAAGCGCCGCGCGGCGCTCGCGGCTCTCGAGCAGGTCGCGCGCGGCGCTACGCTCGGCATCGGTACCGGCTCGACCGTGAACTGCTTCATCGATGCGCTGGCCAAGGACCCAGGCAGGGTGCGCCGGGCCGTCTCCAGCTCGGCAAGCAGCAGCGCCCGGCTGCGAGCTGCCGGCATCGAGCTCACCGATCTCAACGATCTTACTGATCTGGACCTCTACATCGACGGCGCCGACGAGGCGACGGCGGCGCGCTGCCTCATCAAGGGCGGCGGCGGGGCGCTGACGCGCGAGAAAATCATCGCAGCAGCCGCGCGGCGCTTCGTCTGCATCGTCGACGACGCCAAGATGGTGCACACCCTCGGTCGCTTCCCCCTGCCGCTGGAGGTGATTCCGATGGCGCGCACGCTCGTGGCCCGCGAGCTCGCCTCCCGCGGCGGGCGTCCCGTCTGGCGAGAGGGCTACGTGACCGACAACGGCAATCACATCCTCGATATCCACGGACTGACCATCACCGACCCGGCCGCGCTCGAGCGCGAGCTCAACCAGCTCGCCGGCATCGTCACCGTGGGCCTGTTCGCGCTGCGTCCGGCCGACGTGCTGCTCGTCGGCACGGCCCAGGGGGTCGAGACGCGCTGACCCCCTCCCGTTCGGGCGGCTTTTTAATCCTTTTGCCGGACGGCTGCATCCAATGTGCCGTGTGCAGAGGAATCGCCATTGAACGGAGAGCGCAATGAACTGCCGTAATTTCACTCGCCGACGCCCACTGCTGGGCCTCACTCTCGCTGTCGCGGGCCTGCTCGCCGCCGGCGCCGCGTTCGCCGCCGATCGCGCGGACGGCACGCGCGAGCTGACTATCCATTACCGCGACGTGGATCTGTCCACCTCCGACGGCGCCATGGCGCTCTACGGGCGCATCTCGCGTGCCGCGCGCTTCGTGTGCGGCGAGCCCGGGCGCGGCCTCGCGGAGCAAAGCGACTGGCAGCGCTGCCGCCAGGCGGCAATCGCCGGCGCCGTGCGCCGGGTCGACAACCCGCTCCTCACCTCGATCTACCGCGAGCAGCAGGGTGCGGCGCCGTTCACCGCGATGCTGAGCCGCTGACGAGGGTCGCCAGAGCGCTGCGTCCGCGCTGTCCGGCAGCATGGGCGCAGCGCCGAGGCCAGGCCTGCGGCTGTTGCGCTGCGGCACTTTCCGCGCGCCGCGCGGTCGGAAGCTACATCGCAAGGAGGATGAGCCATGGCAACGACCCGGTCGCTGATTGTTCTGCCCCCGCTTCCGTATGCAGCGAACGCGCTTGAACCCCACATGTCACGCGAGACGCTCGACTATCACTACGGCAAGCATCACAAGGCCTACGTCGACAAGCTGAATGCGCTGATCAGCGGAACCGACCTCGAGGATGCCTCGCTCGAGGAGCTGGTCGCGGAGTCCAGCGGCACGGTGTTCAACAACGCCGCCCAGGTCTGGAATCACAATTTCTTCTGGCAGTGCCTGTCGCCGCAGCAGCGCAAGCCGAGCCGGGAGCTGACGCGCGCGCTCGATGGCCTGGGAGGACTCGAGTCCTTCCAGTCGCAGTTTGAGCATGCGGCCAGCGACGTCTTTGGCTCCGGCTGGGCGTGGCTCATCGGCGACGCCAACGGCGCGCTCAAGATCGTGACCACCTCGAACGCCAATACTCCGGCGCGCGAAGGACAGACCGCTCTGCTGACCTGCGATGTCTGGGAGCACGCCTATTACATCGATCATCGCAACGACCGCGCGGCGTACCTCAAGAGCTTCTGGCCGCTGGTGAACTGGGACTTCGTCGCCGCCAATCTGGAAGGGTGAGCGCGGCAACACGCGGCGGTTCTCAAAGAAGAAGGCCCGTGTGGTTGCACGGGCCTTCTTACTTTGGCTGGGGGACTAGGATTCGAACCTAGGTAAACGGAGTCAGAGTCCGTTGTCCTACCGCTAGACGATCCCCCAAAACTGGCGGAACGCCGAGGTGCACGCTGCTAACGCTTCGAGTACTGCGTCCCGCGGCGGGCCTTGCGGCGGCCGACTTTCTTGCGCTCGACCTCGCGCGCATCGCGCGTGACGAATCCGGCATCGCGCAGCGGCTTGCGCAGCGACTCATCGTACTTGAGCAGTGCGCGGGTAATGCCGTGGCGGATGGCACCGGCCTGGCCGGTGATCCCGCCGCCGTTGACCTTGACGGTGATGTCGAACTTACTCACGAGCTTCACGGCCTCGAGGGGCTGACGTACGATCATCCGGCCGGTTTCGCGGCCGAAGAAATGGTCGAGCGTGCGCTCGTTCACCGTGATGCGCCCACTGCCGGGCTTGAGGTAGACGCGGGCCGTCGCCGTCTTGCGGCGGCCGGTGCCGTAGTGACTCTGCTGGGGGGCTGCCATGGGATGTGCGTCCTACTGGATCTCGAGCGGCTTGGGCTGCTGTGCTTGGTGGGGATGGGTACCGCCGGCGAACACATGCAGCTTCCTGAACATGCGCCGTCCCAGCGGGTTCTTCGGCAGCATGCCCTTCACCGCGAACTCGATCACCCGCTCCGGATGCTCGGCAAGGAGCTTCTCCAGCGCGATCGACTTGATGCCGCCGATGTGGCCGGTGTGGTGATAGTAGATCTTGTCGGTGAGCTTGCGGCCGGTAACGCGGATCTTCTGCGCGTTGAGCACCACGATGTGATCACCCATGTCCACGTGCGGGCTGTAGTCAGCCTTGTGCTTGCCCTTGAGCCGGTGGGCGATCTGCGAGGCCAGGCGCCCGAGCGTCTTGTCGCTGGCGTCGACGACGAACCAATCGCCCCGGACGGTGCCGGGCTTGGCAAATACGGTCTTCATAAGGGTGAGTCGGGAGCCAAAAAAAGGCGGGGAAGTGTACTCAAGCAGGTGCGGCAATGCAAAGGACGCACTTCCCGGCCCGGTCCGGCCCCTATAATAAGGCCAGAATATGGAGTCCGGCCGCCCACTCGACGCTCTTATCGCCGCAGTCGACCGCGCGCTGCGATCCGTGTTCGCGCCCGCGCACGCCAGCCGGGATACCCCCGGCAGCGCCGCTGCGGGCGAGCCCCTGAGCGAGGCGGAGCGCCGGGCAAGCGCGGCCCTGATGCGCGTCAACCATGCCGGCGAGCTGGCGGCACAGGCGCTCTACCATGGACAGGCGCTGATGGCCCGCTCGCCGGGCACGCGCGACATGCTGATGGCGGCTGCGCGCTCGGAATCCGATCATCTGGCCTGGTGTGAAACGCGCCTGACGGAGCTCGGCGCGCGCCCCAGCCTGCTCAATCCGCTGTGGTACGCCGGCTCGTTCGCGATCGGCGCGGCCACGGCGCTCATGGGCGACCGCGCCAGCCTCGGGTTCGTCGCCGAGACCGAGCGCCAGGTCGAGGGCCACCTCGATGAGCACCTCGGCAGACTTCCGGCGAGCGACACGCGCAGCCGTGCGATACTTGAAACCATGAGGGCGGAAGAGGTTGCGCACGGTGCGGCGGCGGCGGCCGCAGGCGGCAGCGCCCTGCCGGCGGTGGTGCGCGCGCTGATGAGACGCACCGCGCGTGTCATGACCGGCACCGCCTACTGGATTTGATAAAATTCCCCGGGGGAGCACGGTATGGAAGAAAACATCAAGCCGTTGAGCGAGATTCCGGCGATCAACCGCTTCCTGAGCTATTGCCGCATCCGCGCCGTGCCCTCGAAGACCGTCGTCATCCACGCCGGTGACCTGCCCGACGTCCTCTACTACATCATCAGCGGCTCAGTGGAAGTCATGATCGAGGACGAGGAAGGCAACGAGATGGTGCTCGCCTACCTCAACCGCGGCCAGTTCTTCGGCGAAATGGGGCTGTTCTACGAGCAGCCGACGCGCAGCGCCTGGGTACGCACCCGCAACCAGTGCGAGCTCGCCGAGATGACCTATCCGCGCTTTCGCCAGATCGCCGCCGAGAGCCCGGGGCTGGTGTTCGAGCTGGCGACGCAGCTCGCGACGCGCCTCGATCGCACCAACCGCAAGCTCGGCGATCTCGCCTTCGTCGACGTCACCGGACGCGTGGCGCACGCCATCATGGACCTGTGCGGCGAGCCGGACGCCATGACCCACCCGGAGGGCATGCAGATCAAAGTGAGCCGCCAGGAGCTGTCGCGCCTGGTGGGCTGCTCGCGCGAGATGGCCGGGCGCGTGCTGAAGGTGCTGGAAGAGCAAGGGCTGCTGCGCGCCACCGGCAAGACCATCGTGGTGTTCAACGCCCGTCCGAAGATGAAGACCCGCCCGGTCATCGTACCGGCCAAGCCTGCCGCCGGCGCTGCCGCCCGCACCAGCAGCCCGGTCGATGTCGACGACGATGACGACGATGATGACGAGGACGACGACGAGTAGGCTTCAGCCGGCCTTGCCCGCCCGCGGTGCGGCCCGCGCGGCCGGCACGCTGATCTGCCGGCGCATCTCGCGGATCGTCTGCGCATAGTCACCGCTGCCGAAGATCGCCGATCCCGCCACGAAGGTGTCAGCCCCGGCCTGCGCCGCGGCGCGGATGTTGTCCACCTTGATACCGCCATCCACCTCGAGCCGCACTTCGCGGCTGCAGGCCTGCAGTCGCGCGCGCGCGTCGGCCAGCTTGCGCAGGCTCGTGGGGATGAACTGCTGCCCGCCGAAACCCGGGTTCACCGACATGATGAGAACCATGTCGATGAGCTCGAGCGTGTAGTCGAGCCAGTCGAGCGGCGTGGCGGGATTGAACACCAGGCCCGGCCGGCAGCCGTGCTCACGAATCAGCGCGATGGTGCGGTCGACGTGCTCGGTGGCTTCGGGGTGGAACGTGATGTAGGTGGCACCGGCCGCGGCGAAATCCGGCACGATGCGGTCGACCGGGCTCACCATCAGGTGCACGTCGATCGGTGCCTGCACGCCGTGGCGGCGCAGTGCCGCGCACACCATCGGGCCGATGGTGAGATTCGGCACGTAGTGATTGTCCATCACGTCGAAGTGAATGAGGTCGGCGCCGGCCTCGAGCACCGCATCGGCCTCCGCGCCGAGGCGCGCGAAGTCGGCCGACAGAATCGACGGGGCTATCCAGGCGGGTAGCATGCCCACAGTTTACCCCACGGCGATCAGGCTGCGCCGCACGCGCATGCGCGCGCTCAGCTCGTCAGCCTGGCGAGCGCCTCGCGATACTTCTCGCTGGTGCGTGCGATCACCTCCGGCGGCAGGTGCGGACCGGGGCTGCGCTTGTTCCAGTCGAGCGTCTCGAGGTAGTCGCGTACGTATTGCTTGTCGAAGCTCGGCGGACTCTCGCCCACGCGGTAGGAGTCGGCCGGCCAGAAGCGCGAGGAATCCGGGGTCAGTACCTCGTCGATCAGCGTCAGCGTGCCGCGCGCGTCGAGACCGAACTCGAACTTGGTGTCGGCGATGATGATGCCGCGGCTGCGGGCATGCTCGGCGGCAAAGCCGTACAGCGCCAGCGCCCGTTCGCGCAGCTGCGCGGCGAGCGCGGCGCCCAGCAGCGCGGCAACCTGCGCGTAGGGGATGTTCTCGTCGTGCTGGCCGCTCGGCGCCTTGGTCGCCGGGGTGAACAGCGGCTGCGGCAGCGGCGCGGCGAGCTGCAGGCCGCGCGGCAGCTCGATGCCGCACACTGCGCCCGACTTCTGGTAGTCCTTCCAGCCGGAGCCGGCCAGATAGCCGCGCACCACCGCCTCGATCGGCAGCGCCTTGAGGCGCCGCACGATCACCGCGCGCCCTGCGAGCAGCGCACGCTCGTCCGCGTTGTGCACCACGCTGGCGACTTCGCGGCCGGTCAGATGGTTCGGCACGAGGTGCTGGGTGCGCGCGAACCAGAAGCCGGAGATGGAATTCAGCACGCGCCCCTTGTCGGGGATCGGATCAGGCAGCACCACGTCGAAAGCCGACAGCCGGTCGCTGGTGACGATGAGCAGCGTGTCGTCGTCGACCGCGTAGATGTCGCGTACTTTCCCCTCGTGGATGCGGGCGAGGTCGCGCAGCGCGGTGCGGTAGACGGTCGGCGACGTCATGAGCCAAGGTACTATAGCCGACACCCATCATGGCCATGAAATGGATCGGCAAGGTCGCGGGCGGGCTGCTCGGCGGGCTCGTACTCGGGCCGCTCGGTGCTGCGCTCGGCGTGCTCGTCGGTCACCAGTTCGACGAGCAGAGCGCGGCGCCGCCCGCCACGCCCGAACAGCTGGCGGCGATCGGCGAGCGGTTCTTCCGCGCCACCTTCCAGGTCATGGGCTGTCTCGCCAAGGCCGACGGACGGGTATCGGAGCTGGAGATCGCCGCCGCGCGCGGCATCATGGACGAGCTGCGGCTGACACCTGCACAGGTACGCGAGGCGATCGCCTGTTTCACCGCCGGCAAGAGCAGCGATTTCGATCTGGACGCGCAGCTCGAGGCGCTCGCCACTGCCTGCCGCGGGCGCCCGGAGCTCACCCGCGTGTTCCTCGAGCTGCAGGTGCGCGCAGCGCTCGCCGGCAACAACATCGAAGGCCCGGTGCGCCCGCTGCTGCAGCACATCGCGCGCACACTCGACATCGCGGCACTCGAGTTCGCGCACATCGAGGCGGTGCTGCGCATTCAGCGCGGCGCGTTTCGTGCCGGCCGGCCGGACGGGCAATTCCAGACGGGCGCGGCGGCCGCGCGCGACCGCGAGCTGCAGGAAGCCTACCGGGTACTCGAGAGCAGCCCCGGCGCGAGCGATGCCGAGGTGGCCAAGGCCTACCGCCGCCAGCTGCAGCGTCATCACCCGGACAAGCTCAAAGCCAACGGCCTGCCCGAGTCGATGCTGGCGCACGCCAAGCAGCGCACGCAGCAGATCATCGAGGCCTGGGAGCTGGTCCGCGAGCGCCGCGGCATCCGCTGAAGTCTAAGCGCGCTGCGCCCACTGCGCGATGACGGCGTGCATGGCGCGCACCCCGTCGGTGAGCGCCGCCGGCCCCGGCTGCAGGATGAGTGATGACTTGATCTCCCACAGGCAGTTGTCACGCACGGCGGGGACGGCCTGCCAGCCCGGGCGGGCGGCGACTTTCGCCGCCTGGAACTTCTTGCCGCACCAGGAGCCGAGCACGATGTCCGGCGCGCGCCGCACCACCTCGAGCGGATCGGCGATGATGCGATCGCGCCCGAGCGACGCCCGCGCGAGCTCCGGGAAGCAATCCTCACCGCCGGCCACCGCGATGAGCTCCGACACCCAGCCGATGCCGCTGATCAGCGGATCATCCCACTCCTCGAAGTAGACGCGTGGGCGGCGCGGCAGCTGCGCGGCCTGCGCCTGCAGCTGCGCCAGTCCCGCCTCGAGCTCGCGCGCCAGCGCGCCCGCGCGCTGCTCGCAGCCGATCATGCCGCCGAGCATGCGGATCATGCGCAGGATGCCCGCGACGCTGCGCTGGTTGAACACGTGCACCTCGATGCCGGCGCGCACCAGTGTCGCGGCGATGTCCGCCTGCAGGTCCGAGAAGCCGAGCACCAGGTCCGGCTGCAGCGCGACGATGCGCTCGGTGTGCGCGCTGATGAACGCGGAGACCTTGGGCTTCTCGCGCCGCGCCCGCGGCGGACGGACCGTGAAGCCGGAGATACCCACGATGCGCCAGTCCTCACCCAGCAGGTACAGCGTCTCGGTGGTCTCCTCCGTGAGACACACGATCCGCTGTGGGAATTCCTGGCTCGGCGACATGCAACACCGCACGGTAGGCGCTGGCGCACTGTATCCTTAACGCATGTGGGCGCGCATCTGGACGTTCCTCGACTGGTGCTTCTTCGGCCCGGCATCGGACCGTCCCGGGGTACTGGGAGCGACGCTGCGTCTGCTGCGCTATCCGTACGCGGTGGTACGCGACCTGGCGCGCGGCGAGATCAACCTGCGGGCCATGGGGCTGGTGTACACCACACTGCTGACGCTGATCCCGCTGCTCGCCTTCAGTCTTTCCATTCTCAGGATCTTCGGCGGCCACCGCGACATCGAGCCGATCGTCTACGAGTTCTTCCGCCCGGTGGGCGGCGCCGCGGCGACCGAGCTCACCGGGCGCGTCGTGCAGTTCGCGCACCGCGTGAGCAGCGGCGTGGTGGGCTCGGTGGGACTGGCGCTGCTCGCCTGGACGCTGGTCGGCACCATCAAGAAGGTCGAGGACAGCTTCAATTTCCTCTGGCACGTGGATCAGCCGCGCAGCTTCGCGCGCCGCATCGCCGAGTACACCACGCTGCTGATCGCAGGTCCGGTGCTGCTGGTGGCGTTCGTCGGGGTGTCGCACGCCGCTCTCAGCAGCGCGCCGGTGCAGGAGATGGTGCGCCTGCCGCTGCTGCAGCGCCTGCGCGGCACCGGTATCAGTCTTGCGCCCTACGCGATGGTGACCGCATTCTTCACCGCGCTCTACATGCTGGTGCCCAACACGCGCGTGCAGTGGCGCGCCGCGCTCACCGGGGCGGTCGTCGGCGGGGTGCTGTGGGCGGCGATCGGCAAGATGTTCACCGCCCTGGTGGTCTATTCCACGCGCCTCACCATTGTGTACGCGGGCTTCGCCTTCGTGGTGGCGGCGCTGCTGTGGACCTACTTCGGCTGGCTGATCCTGCTCGCCGGCGCGCAGCTGTCGTTCTACGTGCAGAACCCGAGCTACCTGCGGCTCGGCTTGCAGCAGTTGCGCCTGTCGAGCGTCGAGCTCGAGCAGCTGGCGCTCAAGCTCATGTACTTCGTGGGACGCTCGCACGTGGCCGGCGGGCGGCGCTGGACCGTGAACGGCCTCGCCAACGAGCTCGGGCTGCCCGGTATAGCCGTGGCGCAGATGGCGGCGACGCTCGAGCGGGCGGGACTGCTGATCGTGACGGACTACGACGAGCTGGTGCCGGCGCGCGACATCTCGCGCATCGACGTACACCAGATCCTCGACATCGCGCGCAACCAGCGCAGCGGGCACGTCGCCCCGCGCCACCTGCCGATCCCGCCGGTGGACCGCCTGCTGGAGAGCGTGGACGAAGCGTGGCGCAGCCGCTGCGCCAACCTCACACTGCGGGATCTAGTCGACGAGGCGCCGCGCCCGGCGCTGCACCTGACGACGCGCCAGACCTCCGGGCGCTGAACAAGCCGCCTCACTCCCCCGCGACGGTCATCTCGCCGATCAGCAGCGACGGGGTACGGATGCCGCCGCGCATGTCGAGATCGTCGCCCAGCGCGACGATGTCGCGGTACATCGGTTTGAGGTTGCCGGCGATGGTGATCTCGTGCACCGGGTAGGCCAGACGCCCGTTCTCCACCCAGAAGCCGCTCGCGCCGCGCGAGTAATCGCCGGTCACACCGTTGACGCCGTGCCCCATCAGCTCGGTCACCAGCAGCCCGGTGTGCAGGCGCGCGAGAAACGCCGCGGGCGCGAGCCCGCCCTGGCGGCTGGTGACGATGAGATTGTGGACGCCGCCGGCGTTGCCGGTGGTTTTGAGCCCGAGGCGCCGCGCGGAATAGCTGCCGAGTACGTAACCGCCGAGCACGCCGGCACTCACCAGCGAGCGCTCGTGCGTCGCCGCTCCCTCCTGGTCGAACGGCGCGCTGGCGAGCCCCTTCATGATGTGCGGCCGCTCCTGCACGTCGAGGAAATCCGGAAAGACCTGCTCGCCTGCGGCATTCAGCAGGAACGAGGACTTGCGGTACTGGCTGGTGCCGCTGATGGCGCCGATGAAATGTCGTAACAGCCCGCGCGCCACGTCGGGGGTGAAGGCCACCGGCGCCTTGCGGGTCGCGAGGCGCCGCGCGCCGAGGCGCGCAAGCGCCCGCTGCCCAGCGGTGCGCCCGATGAGTGCCGCGTCGCCGAGCTCGCTGGCATCGCGCGCGATGCTGTACCAGTAGTCGCGCTGCATGTCCTCGTCCTGCTGCGCCAGCAGCGAACAGCTGAGCGAATGGCTGGTGCTGGAGTAGCCGCCGAGAAAGCCGAGCGAGTTGCCGTACACCCCGCTGTGCCGCTGGCTGCTGACGGCGGCGCCCTCGGAGTTGCTGACGCGCGGGTCCACCGCGAGGCCCGCCGCTTCGCACTCGCGCGCCAGCTCGATGGCGTGCTCCGGGGTGAGCTCCCAGGGATGATCGAGATCCAGGTCGGGAATGTCGCGCGCCAGTGCCTCCGGCTCGACCAGGCCCGCGTACGGATCCTCGGCGGTATAGCGGGCGATGGCGCAGGCCTTGGCGACGGTCTCGCGCACGGCTGCGTGCCGCAGGTCCGCGGTGCTCGCCGCTCCCTTGCGCTTGCCGAAATACACCGTGACTCCGAGTCCGCGATCACGCTGGTACTCGACCGTGTCGACCTCGCGCAGCCGCACGCTCACCGATAAGCCCTGGCTGACCGAGGCGTCCGCCTCGCAGTGCGAGGCGCCCTGGCGATTCGCCTCCTCGAGGGCGAGCGCGGCGACCTCGGCGAGTTGCGCCGGCGGCTCACTGCGGGAGAGGTCGGGTTGCGGGGTAAGTGCGTTCATCGTTCGGCTAAGCTTGGCTCGCGTGGCGTGTCGTAGAGTGTAACGGTGAGCGACCCGGTGAGCGACGATCCCGAGGATGATGAGGGCGAGGAGCGCCCAAGCAAGAGCGCGCGCAAGCGCGCCGCGCACGCAGCCCAGGAGCTCGGCGAGCAGCTGGTGCGCCTCCCCGAGGCGCAGCTCACCGCGCTCGCCCTGCCCGAGCCGCTCGCCGAGGCGATCCGCGCCGCGCGCAGCATCGCCAGCCGCGCGGCCGCGGCGCGCCAGCGGCAATACATCGGCAAGCTGATGCGCGCGGTGGATCTCGCGCCGCTGCAGGCGGCGCTCAACGCGCACAGCGCCCGGGCGGCCGAGGAGAGCGAGCGCTTCAAGCGCCTGGAAAACTGGCGCGAGCGTCTGCTCGCGGAAGGAGCACCGGCGCTCGCGGAGCTCAAGCGCTGGCATCCACAGCTCGACGAGGCCGAGTGGGCACGGCGGATCCAGGCGGCGCGCAGCGAACGCGAGCGCGGCGCCGGCGGGGTGGCGGCGCGCGAGTTGTTTCGCGCTCTGCGCGCATTGTTCGCTACAATACCGCAGTGAAACCGCTGGTCGGCATCATCATGGGCTCCGCGTCCGACTGGGAGACGATGCAGGCGGCCGCGGAACTGTTGGACAAACTCGCGGTCGCCTACGAGGTGCGTGTGGTGTCCGCGCACCGCACGCCCGACCTGCTGTTCGAATACGCCGCCGGCGCGCGTGCGCGCGGCCTGGAAGTGCTGATCGCGGGCGCCGGTGGCGCGGCGCATCTGCCCGGCATGACCGCCGCCAAGACCCTCCTGCCGGTGCTCGGCGTGCCGGTGCAGTCGAAGTCGCTCGGCGGTCTCGATTCGCTGCTGTCCATCGTGCAGATGCCGGCCGGCGTACCGGTGGCGACCTTCGCCATCGGCGCTGCCGGCGCCACCAACGCGGCGTTGTGCGCCGCGGCGATCCTCGCCAACAAGCACCCCGCCATTGCCAGCGCGCTCGAGGCCTTTCGCGAACGGCAGACGGCCGGCGTGCTCGGCCAGCCTGATCCGCGCGCGCCTTCGCGCTCATGACGGTCGGCATCGTGGGCGCCGGCCAGCTCGGCCGCATGCTCGCTTTGGCGGGTTACCCGCTGGGACTGGATTTCCTGTGCCTCGACCCGGCACGCGACGCGCCTGCCGGCCAGGTCGCGCCGCTGCTGCAGGGTGCGTTCACCGACCGCCGGCTGCTCGCCCGTCTGGCGCGTCGCTGCGAGGTGATCACCTTCGACTGGGAGAACGTGTCGGTGGCACACCTCGCGGCCGCCTCCCGTCAGCACCGGGCGCGCCTCTGCCCGCCGGTCGCGGCGCTCGCCGCCGGCCAGGACCGGGTCGCCGAGAAGCGCCTGTTCGAGCGGCTCGGCATCCCCACCACGCGCTGGCGCGCGGTCGGCTCGGCGGCCGCGCTGGCGCGCGCCATCGCCGCGGTCGGCATGCCCGGGGTGCTGAAAACACGCCGGCTCGGTTACGACGGCAAGGGCCAGGCCGTGGTGCACACGGCGGCGCAGGCCGCGCAGGCATGGCGCACGCTCGGTGCGGTGCCGCTGCTGTACGAGGAATTCGTGCCGTTCGACTGCGAAGTGTCGATCATCGGTGCGCGCAGCGTGAGCGGCGAGATCGCCGTCTACCCGCTGTGCGGCAACGTGCACGGCGCGGGCGTCCTGCGGCTGACGCGCGCGCCCTTCGGTCCACCCAGCTGGCAGCGGCGTGCCGCCGGTTATCTGCGGCGGGTGCTGCAGCACTTCCATTACACCGGCATCCTCACCATCGAGTTCTTCGTGCAGCGTGGTCGGCTGATCGCCAACGAGATGGCGCCGCGCGTGCATAATTCCGGCCACTGGACCATCGAGGGCGCGGTCACCAGCCAGTTCGAGAATCACCTGCGTGCTATCCTCGATCTGCCACTCGGCGCCACGCAGCCGTGCGGCTTTTCCGCCATGATCAATCTCATCGGCCGCCTGCCCGCGCGCGCCACGCTGCTGGCCGTGCCGGGCGTGCACCTGCACGACTACGGCAAGCAGCCGCGGGCCGGGCGCAAGGTCGGCCATTGCACGCTCGTCGAGCCGACCGCGGCGCGACGCGACGCGCGTGCCCAGCGCCTGCTGGATGAATTGGCCGTGGACGTACGCATCCCGTAACATCGCTCGTGAGCCATAGCCATGTACCTGGAGCCCTTCAAACTCAAGGAGTTGCCGTTCCGCCTAAGCCCGGATCCGCAATTCCTGTACCTGTCGAAGCAACACGCCCGGGCCAAGGCGTACATGGAGTCGACCATCTGGTTCACCGACGGCTTCGTGGTGATCACCGGGGAGATCGGCTCGGGCAAGACCACCCTGATCGAATCCTTCCTCAAGGAAGTGCCGGCGGACGTGGTCGTGGCCCAGATCAACCAGACGCAGGTGTCGGCCATCGATTTCCTGCAGGCGGTGCTGGTGCAGTTCGGCTTCGCGCCCTTCAAGATGCGCAAGGCCGAGCTGATCAGCACGCTCAATAACTTCCTCATCGAGCAGTACTCGGCCGGGCGCAAGGTGCTGCTGATCGTCGACGAAGCGCAGAACCTGACCATGCGCGTGCTGGAAGAGATCCGCATGCTCTCCGGCGTCGAGACCACCAAGGAGAAGGTGCTGCGCATCATCCTTGCCGGGCAACCCGAGCTCAACCAGAAACTCGATGCCCCCGAGCTCGAGCAGCTCACGCAGCGCGTGCGGCTGCGCTTTCACCTGCAGACGCTCTCGGAGGCGGAAACGCAGGCCTACGTGCAGCATCGCCTGGAAGTCGCCGGCGCCGGCGACCGCGAGCTGTTTGCCGCGGACACCTTCCCGGATATCTTCCGCTACTGCGGCGGCGTGCCGCGGCTCATCAACACGCTGTGCGACACCGCGATGATGTCCGCCTACACCGCCGACCGCGGCGTGGTGACGCGCGCCGACGTCGCCAGCGCGGTGCAGGAGCTGCAGTGGCTGGAGTACGGCGCGCGGGCGCATCAGCAGCGCCTGACCGAGGCGCCGCCGCTGCTGCGCGCGGCGGCCGACCGCGAGGCGACCACCGCGCTCGGCCACCTGCTGGTGGCGACCGATGGGCGCACCGTGCAGGAAGTGCCGCTGCGGCTCGGGCGGCTGATCGTGGGCCGCACCCCCGATAACGATGTGCAGATCGACAGCCGCTTCATCAGCCGCCATCACTGCCAGCTGATCACCACCGCGAACTCGTGCGTGATCGAGGACCTCAACAGCACCAACGGCATCTACGTGAAATCCAACCGTGTGCGGCGCCACTACCTCAACGACGGCGACGTGGTGCTGGTCGGCAAGCACGAGCTGATCTACGTGGACGAGCGCGCCGCGCGCACGCGCGGCGCCTTCACCGACACCGAGCCCGGGGTGCAGCCCGAGGCGGCACCGGGCGCCACGGCCACGTTCCCGGCAAAGGCCGCCGGCCACGGCGGCGCGCTGCCGGCAGGCAACGAGGATGACGCGGACGCCGAGGATGCTGAGGATGCGCAGGCGCGCTGACGCCTGACGCGCCGCGCGGTGTGCTAAGCGCGCTTCAGGACTCGTCGTTGCCCAGGGAGTCCGGGTCCGCGTAGCGCGCGCGCAGCGCGCGGTAGTCGCGGCGGCGCAGCAACACCACCACCCCGCCGAGCACCCACGCAAGCCCCAGCACCCCGACCACGAGGCTCAATGCGCCGCGCGCCGCCAGCAGGTAGCTGGCGATGAGCGCCGCCAGGCCGAACATTATGTAAGCCCAGGGCAGGCCCTCGTATACGGGGCGGGAAAGGTGCGGGATGTGGCGCGCCATGACGTGCATCGTAGCGCGTCAGGGGCGGGCGCGTCAGGACTGTCGGTTGGAATTGACGCTGCCGTGCAGCCAGTGCGGTGCGTCAGGAAAGTTTGCCGCTCAGTTCAGACCCAACATGCGGGCGACGCGCTCCAACAGCGAAGGCTTCCAGCCGTCGACATGGAAGTCGGAATGCCCACCCTGTTTGCGCCGGGTCACCTCGGCCAACAGGTCGGCCGGCAGTTGCAGCTGGGGTACCTCAGCAGTGGCTTCTTCCATCAACATTGCTTTGTTCCTCACGCTTGCGCTCACGACTGGCCTGCACGGTAAAAGGTCGCGCCCGGTTGCGACGTGTGAAGGATCACAGCTTCGGCAGCCTGCGTCATTATGTCGCCCGGCAGCGACGCGCCATGCACTGCCGAGGTGGCCTCAGCCGGTGCCGCCCACGGTGAGTGCGTCGATACGCAGCGTCGGCTGGCCGACCCCCACGGGAACGCTCTGACCATCCTTGCCGCAGGTGCCGACGCCGTCGTCGAGCTTCAGGTCGTTGCCGACCATCGAGACGCGCGTCAGCACGTCCGGGCCGTTGCCGATGAGCGTGGCGCCCTTGAGCGGGGTGGTGATCCGACCGTTCTCGATGGCGTACGCCTCGCTGGCGGAGAACACGAACTTGCCCGAGGTGATGTCCACCTGCCCGCCGCCGAAGTTGACCGCGTAGATGCCGCGCTCGACGGAGGCGATGATCTCCGCGGGCGGGTGCGGCCCCGGGCGCATGTAAGTATTGGTCATGCGCGGCAGCGTCATGTGCGCGAACGACTCGCGCCGGCCGTTGCCGGTCGGCGCCACACCCATGAGGCGCGCGTTGAGGCGATCCTGCATGTAGCCGCGCAGCACGCCGTTCTCGATGAGGGTGGTGCAGCGGGTGGGCGTGCCCTCGTCGTCGATGTTGAGCGAGCCGCGGCGGCGCGACAGCGTGCCGTCGTCCACCACCGTGCACTCGGGCGCAGCCACGCGCTCGCCGATGCGCCCGGCGAACGCCGAGGTGCCCTTGCGGTTGAAGTCGCCCTCGAGGCCGTGACCGATGGCCTCATGCAGCAGGATGCCCGGCCAGCCCGGGCCGAGCACCACCGTCATGGTGCCCGCCGGCGCCGGGACCGCCTCGAGGTTGAGCAATGCCTGGCGCACCGCATCGCGCGCCAGCGCCAGCGGTCGTTCGCCGGCGACCAGATCGGCGAGCGAGTAGCGGCCGCCCGCGCCGGCATAGCCCTGCTCGCGCCGGCCGTTCTGCTCCACCAGCACCGAGACGTTGAAGCGCACCAGCGGCCGCACGTCCGCGGCGAGCTCCCCGTCGCTGGTGGCGATGAGCACCACCTCGTGCACTGCCACCACGCTTGCGCTGACGTGCACCACGCGCGGGTCGAGGCGGCGCGCTTCGCGATCGACGCGCTCGAGCCAGGCGACTTTCTCGGGAGTGGCGAGCGCCGCGGCCGGATCCTGCGGCAGGTACAGCTGATGCCCCGTCTGCGCGTGCCAGGCGCGCACGCTGCGCGGTCCGCCCTGCAGCGCGATGGCGCGCGCGGCGCGCGAAGCCTCGGTGAGCGCCGGCAGCACGATCTCGTCCGAGTAAGCGAAGCCGGTCTTCTCGCCGGCGAGCGCCCGCACCCCGACGCCCTGCTCGATGCTGGCGCTGCCGTCCTTGACGATGCCGTCCTCGAGCGACCAGGACTCCTGGTGCGTGAGCTGGAAATACAGGTCGGCGTAGTCCACCGAGTGGGCGAGCACCTCGCCGAACACGCGATCGAGGCGGCCGTCGTCGAGGCCGCTCGGGCGCAGGATCAGGTCGCGCGCCAGCGTCAGCGGATCGCTCGTGGTCTCACTCATGTCAGCTCCCTAAGCGCTTACGCTGAAAGTACGATGTCCGAGCGCCGGGAACGTCTCACGCACGCCCGCCTGGCGTGCCAGGTCAACTTCCGCGACGGCGCAACCGCGGCCGCGCGGCACGCGCTGCAGCACGCGTCCCCAGTAATCGACGATCATGCTGTCGCCGTAGGTCTCGCGGCCGCTCGGATGAAAGCCCGACTGTGCGGGCGCGACGACGTAACAAAGGTTCTCGATCGCGCGCGCGCGCAGCAGCGTCTCCCAGTGCGCACGCCCCGTGGGACTGGTGAAGGCGGAAGGCACGGCGAGCAGCTGCGCACCGGCGGCGCTCAGGTGTCGGTAGAGTTCCGGGAAGCGCACGTCATAGCACACCGACAGCCCCAGCCTGCCGACCGGAGTGTCGACCACGGCGGCCTGCGACCCGGGCGCGACGTGCGCCGATTCGCGGTAACTCTCGGCGCGGCCCGGAATGTCGACGTCGAACAGGTGAATCTTGTCGTAGCGCGCCACGCGCCGGCCGTCGCTGTCGTAGACGAGCGAAGCGGCGGCGACGCGGCCGTCGCCTGCGGCCACCAGCGGCACCGTGCCGCCCACGATCCACAGGCGCAGCCGGCACGCGGCCGCGGCGAGAAAATCCTGCGCCGCACCGCTGCCGTCGCGCTCGGCGACGGCACGCTTGTCGGAATCCTTCAGCCCCATGAAGGAGAAATTCTCCGGCAGCGCCGCCAGCCGCGCGCCGCGCGCCGCCGCGTCCTCGAGCAGCGCACCGGCCTGCGCGAGATTCGCCGCCACGTCGGGGCCCGAGGTCATCTGGATCGCCGCAACCTTCATCTCGCACCTCACTCCGCAGGCGCCACTATGGGGTCGTTCCAGGTACCCCGCAAACGCAACGCCGTGCGCGTGCGGTCGGCGGGGTTGCCTGCAAAAAGCTCGCGCAGCGATAGCCAGGCGGCTGCGATCCTCGGGGTCGGCCCGAGCCGCCGCACCGCGGCCGGCAGGCGGTCCTCGCCGTGCAGGATCCAGGCCTGCTGGTCATAATCGCCGCTGCTCAGCCCCACCCGGCCGCGCACCAGGATCTCGGCGTCGCCGTCGAAATGCAGATCGCGCGTGAACGCCTGGCCATCGCGCAGCTCGTAGTCCGCGGTCAGGTCCACAAAATGCAATCCGGAATCTGCACCGGGATCGGCGCTGGCACTCATGCCGGCGATCAGCGCCGGCACGGACAGCAGCGCGAACGGCTGCCCGCCGGCGCCGCGCGCTGCCTGGGCGAGCCCATCCTCAAGGCGCATATGGAGGTGCCCGCCGAGCGTTGCAAGGGGCGCCGCAGCCTGCGGCGACCAGCGCAGCTCCCCCTCGAGGCGCGCCCGGCGGGCGCTGGTATCCGGGCGCAGGCCGAAGGCAGCCAGCGTGGCCGCCGCATCCGCGCTGTCGAGGCTGAAAGTCAGGAGGCAGGCGGCGGCTTGGCAGTGCGCGGTGCCGCTCACCCGCACCGCGTCGCCGCTGAGCTGCAGCGCGCCTGCCTCCAGCACGTCGGCCTGCGCGACCAGCCGCGCGGTCAGGCCCCCGAGCGCGCGGCCCTGCCAGCGCAGGTCGTCAATCGCCAGCTGCGCGGCCGGGGCGAGTGCCGTGGCGAGAGCCGCCGCCAGCGCGACGTCCTCGGGCTGCGCAATGTTGAAGCTGGCCAGGTGCACCGTAGCCGGATGATCGCGGTCGATCGCGGCGGGCCAGCTGGTCGCGAGCGCCAGCCCCGGGGCCTCCACCCGCAGCTCCCCGCCCAGGCGGCTGGCGCTGGCCGCCACGCGCACGCCGGCGTAGGCGTGGGTACCGGCCAGCAGCTGCGCGGCGGACACGTGCGCGTCGAGGTCCGGCAGCGCCGCATCGCCGGCCGCCTGGCGCCACAGTGCGAGGCACGCGGGCAGATCGAGGCGGCCGACGCGCCCGTCGACGCTCAGCACGGCTCGCGCCGGCAGGACCGGTGCCTCGGCCGCCGCGATCGGCGCGCGCGGCGCAGGTCCAGCCGCCGCGTCGCCGGCCGTGCCGGGTGCGAGGCGTACGGCACCGCGCTCGATGCGCCACGAGTCGCCGCTGCGGCTGAGTGCCAAGAGCGCGTGCAGCCGCTGACCCAGATCGACGCGCAGCTGCCCGGCGACGCCTGCGCCCTGCAGCTCGACGTGCAACGGCAGTGTGCTAGCGGCGCTCTTGGCGAGCGGATCCGGCAGGCTGCTGGCAATCCCGAGGAGGGTCGAATCCGCCCGCAGCTGCCAGCGCAGCGGGGCTGCGACCGCCTCGTCAGTCGCGGCAGCGGCGAGCGCCGTGCCGGTCTCCAGGGTGAGCAGCGCGTTCCACTCGGCGCTGCCTTCGAGCGGCGGGTGCGGCACGCTGCCGCCGGCTGCCTGGAGCGCCGCGCTCGCCGCGACCAGCCCGCGGCCGGAAATCGCCAGTTGCGTCGAGCCATGCTCGCGCCGCTCCCCGACCACGAGACTCACCGGGCCGCCGAGCCACTGCCCGGAGAGTGTCGAGCGTTGCAGGTGACCGTCGGTGAAGGCCAGCGTGCCGCGCAGCCCCGCCAGGGGCGGCAGGCCGGTCAGCGGCCGCAGCTCATCGCCATCGAGGAGCGCCGCAAAGCGCACGTGCGGCAACTGCCCCGGGCGGCTGCCGGCGTCGGGCGCCAGCGCGACACTCAGGTCAACGAGCGTCGCACCGCGCAGATCGATACTGCCGATCCCGCGCGCCCAGGCCGCCAGCTGCGGATGATCGCGGATCCACCCGAGCGCCTCCTCGGCGTTGCCGGCGAGACGGCCGGCGAAGCTCAGCGGCGAAAGCCCGCGGGCATCCCAGGCGGCGTGCGCCGCGCTCAGCTGGAAGCTGCCGCTCACGGCGCGGTCGATCTGGGCGCGCGCGCGCGCGTCGCGCCACTCGAGGCGCGCGTCGATGCCGTGCACGTCGGGCCAGTTGCCGGCGGATGCGAGCGCGGCATCGCGCAGCGTCGCCGTGGCGGTGAATCGGCTGCCAGGGAGGTCGGCAAAATCTCCCGTCCAGGGTCCGCGCCAGCTGAGCTCGGCACTATCGATCGTGCCGGCGGTGAGCTGTCCGGCCAGGCCGAGTGTGGCGCGCGTGCGCGCTCCGAAAGCTTGCGCGAGCAGCGCCACGTCGGCGTCGCGCAGCGCCAGGTGCGCATCGACAGTCAGCGGCGCTCCGGGCCGCTGCGCCTCGAGCGTGCCGCTGCCGGCAAGGGTCAGGGCGGCGCGCCGCAGCTGCAGCTCCTCGCCGCTGAGGTGCCAGCCGCCCGCACTCGCGGCGAGCCGCAGCCGCGCATGCACCTGCAGCTGATCGAGCGCCAGCTGCGACTCCCCCGTGAGCACCAGGCGCGCTGCCGGCGATCCGAGCTCCGCCAGCGCACTGCCGTCGGCGAGCTCAACGTGCGCGGTGAGACCGGAGAGCGTCAGCTCGCGCGCGGCGCTGCCGAGCGAGAGGTCGGCCACCTCAGCCGCAACACGCAGGCGCATGCCGGGCGGCCGTTGCGCGCTCCAATCGAAGCTCGCCTCACGCACTTCGCCGGCGAGCGCCAGCTCGGGCAGCGGCACCTGCGGGGCGAGCTCGTGCGCCAGCGCCGCGAGCGGTGCCAGCGGGGCGTGCTGCAACCGCCCGCGCACCTCGGCAGCGTCGACGCCGGCATCGAGCTCCAGAGTGGCGGGCGTCGCAGCCGGCGCACCCGGCTCGCTCGCGATGAGACGCAGGTGCCACAGTTCGCCACGCCGCGTCAGCTGCCAGGCGGCGCGCAGCCGCTCGAAGGCGAGCACGCCCTGCGGGGTGCTCCAGGTGGGCTGCAGCGCCTCCACGCTGCCGGCGGCGTTCAGTACGCGTCCGTGCGCGAACGCCGCGTGCAGCTCGAGGCTGCCGCGGCCCGCCTGTGGCAGGTAAGGCTCGAGCCGCAGGCCCTGCGCCAGCCCATGCCAGGCGCCGAAGTCGAGCCGCTGGCCCTCGAAGGCGAATGCGCCCGCGGCAGCTTCCGGCCGCTGCGGGTCGCCGTGCATCTTCAGGCTGATGTGCAGGCTGCCGCCCTGGCTGCCGGGCGGCAGCAACAGTGCGTCCGCGCTCCACTCACCGGGGAGGCGGCGCAGCTGCGCGTAGCGGATGGCGAGGATCGCGGTGCCGTCGCCCGCCGGCCGCGGCACGCGCAGCGTGCCGTCCTCGATGTCGATGCTGTCGCCACGCCAGCGCGCGAGGATCCGCCGGCCGGCGTCGAGCGCGCCGGCGCGCTGCAACGGTGCATGTACCGCTGCCGCAGCGCGGTCGGCACCGCTGCGGCCGAGATCGATGTCGGGGTCCAGCAGCCTGATGCGCACGGCGGCGAGCTCGCCACTGCGCGCGATGCGCCACGCGTCGAGCCCAACAATCAGCCGCGGCGCGCGCAGCAGCGCACTGCCCGCGCCAGGCTCGCCCAGCTCCACGTCGTGGAATACCGCCTCCGGGCCGTGCCAGCCCCAGCGCACGCTCAGCTCGCTGAAGCGCACCTCGAGGCCGGTTTCGTGACGGATCAGCTGCTCGAGTGCGGCGCGCTGTTGCGGCACACGCGCCGCGACCAGCTGGTAGGCGAGGACCACCGTGAGCAGCAGCAGCAGCACGCTGCCGAGCGTGACCAGCGCGATGCGCAGCTGCGGTTCACGGATGTCCATGCCCTACACGAGTACGACGTCGTAATGATCCACGCCGTAGAGGGCCTCGACCTGCAGGCGGATCGGCCTGCCGACCTGCGCCTCGAGTTCGCCCAGGGTGGCGGACTCCTCATCGAGGAGGCGATCCACGACGTCCTGATGCGCGAGTATCAGCAGCTCGCGACTGGCAAACTGTCGGCTCTGTCGCACAATTTCGCGAAATATCTCGTGGCAGACCGTTTCCGCGGTCCGCATGAATCCGCGCCCCTCGCAGCTTCGACACGGTTCACACAGCAGGTGTTCCAGGCTCTCGCGGGTACGCTTGCGCGTCATTTCCACAAGGCCTAGCGGGGAAAGACTGACGATGTGCGTCTGCGCTCGGTCGCCGCCGAGTGCGCGCTCGAGCGCGGCCAGCACCGCGCGCCGGTGGGGCTCATCGCGCATGTCGATGAAATCGATGATGATGATGCCGCCGAGGTTGCGCAGCCGCAGCTGCCGGGCGATGCTCACCGCCGCCTCGAGGTTGGTGCGGAAAATCGTCTCCTCGAGGTTGTGGTGGCCGACGTAGGCACCGGTATTCACATCGATGGTGGTCATCGCCTCGGTCTGGTCGATCACCAGGTGGCCGCCGGATTTCAGCGGCACCTTGCGATCGAGCGCCTTGACGATCTCCTCCTCGACGCCGTTCAGGTCGAACAGCGGGCGCGGCCCGCCATACAGCTCCACCAGCGGCGGACTCTGCGACAGGAAGGCAGCGGCGAACTCCTGCATGCGCGCCAGCTCGCGCGCCGAATCCACCAGCACGCGGCTCACGCCGCGCGCCAGCTCATCGCGCAGCACCCGCAGGCTGAGCGGCAGATCCTCGTGCACCACCGTGCCCGGCGGCGCCTGCGCGACGCGCGCCTGCACGTGCTCCCACAGCTTCGCCAGATAGCTCATGTCCTCGCGCAGGCTCTCGAGGGATGCGCCCTGCGCCGCGGTGCGCACGATGTAGCCGCCGCCGCTGCCGCCGCTGAGCTCGCCGACGAGCTCCTTCAGCCGCGCGCGCTCGACCTCATCCTCGATGCGCGCCGAGACGCCGACGCCCAGGCCGCGCGGCATGTACACCAGATAACGCGAGGGCAGCGAGATGAAGGTGGTGAGACGGGCGCCCTTGGTGCCGATCGGATCCTTGATGACCTGCACCAGGATGTCGTCGCCGGAGTTCACCAGCCGCCGGATGTCCTCCACGACCGACTCACTCAGCGGCGCCGCCCCGAGCTGCGTGTCCTCGGAAGGCCTGCGGCTGATGTCGGCGGCGTGCAGGAACGCCGTGCGCCCGAGCCCGATCTCCACGAACGCCGCCTGCATGCCGGGCAGCACGCGCGACACGCGACCCTTGTAGAGATTGCTGACCAGCCCGCGGCGGCTGGTGCGCTCGATGTACACCTCCTGTACCACGCCGTTGTCGAGGATCGCGGCGCGCGTTTCGCTGGGTGCGACGTTGACCAGGATCTCGATGCTCACGGGGAGGACTTCAGGATCCCTGCGGCCGCAAGCAGCTCAGCAGTTTCGAACAGCGGCAGCCCCATAACCCCCGAGTAGCTGCCGGCGAGGTGCTCGATGAATACCGCGGCGCGCCCCTGCACGGCGTAGGCGCCCGCCTTGTCCCGCGGCTCACCGCTCGCCCAGTAGGCGCGGCATTCGCTGCGACTCAAATGGCGGAAACGCACCTCGCTCACACTCAGGCGGTGCGCGATCCCGGCAGCGGAGGCGAGCGCCACGGCAGTGAGCACCTGGTGGGTGCGCCCCGAGAGCCTGCCGAGGATCGCGAGCGCCGCCGTCTCGTCGGCGGGCTTGCCGCAGATGACCTCATCGATCACCACGGTGGTGTCAGCCGCCAGCACCGGCAGCTCGCCGCCGCGCGCGCACACGGCGAGCGCCTTGGCACGCGCCAGGCGCACCACGTAGTCCGCGGCACGCTCGCCCGGGGCGGCCGCCTCGTCGATCCGCGCTGCGCTCACCACGTGCGGCACCTCGATCTGTTCCAGCAGCTGCCGGCGCCGCGGCGACAGCGACGCGAGACACAGCAGCGGGCGCGGCACGGGTTCGGCAGACATCAGTCGCGATGATAAGGGTGATGCGTAAGGATGCAGTGTGCGCGATAGAGCTGCTCGCTGAGCAGCACCCGCACCAGCGCGTGCGGCAGCGTGAGGCGCGAGAGCGACAGTGTGAAGTGGCTGTGCGCGCGCACCTCGGAGGCAAGGCCGTCGGGTCCGCCGATGAGGAATGCCACATCCTGCCCTTCACGCACGCGGCTGCTCAGCCAGGTGGCCAGCTCGCGCGTGCTGAGCTCACGGCCACGCTCATCGAGCGCCACCACGTGCTCGCCCGGCTGCAGCGCGGCCAGCAGTCGCCGTCCCTCGAGGGCAATCGCCGGCTGCACGGGTGCGCCCGCGGGGCGCGGACCCGGCTCGATCTCGGTGAGCGAGGCGGCGAGCGCGCCGCTCAGCCGCGCGAGGTAGTCATCACAGGCGCTGCGAACCCACCCAGGCATGCGCGTGCCCACGGCAATCACGCGCAGGCGCATGGCACGCGCCTAGCGCGACGTACGCCGCCGCGCGGACCCGCGTGACACCGCCGGCGCGGCGACCACGGAGACGGCCGGACCGCCGTCCCACAGGCTCTCGAGCCCGTAGAACTCGCGTACCCGCGGCAACATGACGTGCACCACGATGTCGTGCAGGTCGACCAGTACCCACTCGCCGTCGCGTGCCCCTTCGGTGCCGAGCGGCCGGAAACCGGCCGCCTTGGCCTTCTCCACCACGCGCTCGGCGATCGAGCGCACATGGCGGTCGGAGTTGCCGGAGGCGATGACCATGGTATCGGCGATGTCGGTCAGCCCCCGCACATCCAGCACCCTTACGTTAACGGCCTTTATGTCATCGAGCGCGGCCATCACGGCAGTGTGCAATGGCGCGGCGCGCTCGTCCCTCAAGCGCAGTCGGGTGCGGGTTGTCATGTGCTTAAGCGGTTTCTCCTGCAGGGCCTGTCGTGCGCGGTGTACCGGTCAGGCCCGCGCAGCATAGCATCTCGTCTCGAGAATGATCTGCCGCACCGGATCGGGAACCAGGTAGCGCGGATCGCGCCCGGCGACGATCAGGGCGCGCAGCTCGGTCGAGGAGATCTCGAGCTGGGTCACGGCGCGCACATACACCCGGCCGGCGCGTTCCTCGTGCAGCGTGCGAATGGCGCCGGTGCCGTGATCGACCATCACCTCCCCGAGCGGCCCGGTGGTCGGTGCGCGCCAGCCGGGGCGGTAAGCCACCACGATGTGCGCCAGCGTCAGCAGCTCGCGCCAGCGGTGCCAGTGCGGCAGGCCGAGGAACGCATCCATCCCGAGCAGCAGGCACAGCGGGGTGTGCGGATATTCGCGCCGCAGATCCGTCAGCGTGTCGACCGAGTACGACACGCCGCTGCGGCGCACCTCGCGATCATCGACGACGAAGCTCGGCTGGTCGGCGACCGCCGCCTGCACCATCTTCAGCCGCAGCTCGGGGCTGGCGTAGAGCTGATCGCGATGCGGCGGCGTGCCGGTCGGCAGGAAGCGCACCTCGGCGAGCTGCAGCTCCTGCCACAGCTCGAAGGCCGTGCGCAGGTGCCCGCAGTGAATCGGGTCGAAGGTGCCGCCGAAGACGCCGATCGGCTGCATGCGTTACGCGGCGCGCGGCGCCGGCAGCAGCGGCGCCGGCTGCGGCGGCACGCCGCACAGCTCGGCCGTGAGCAGCGTCAGCTCGTCCCACGCATCGCCGCCGAGGCGTCCCTTGATCACGCGGTCGGCACGGCTCGCGCGCGCGGCGAGCGCCGCATACGGCAGCTGCGCGGCGCGCCGTGCGCCCTGGGCGCGGGCGGCCGCCTGGCGCTGCCAGCCCGGTGCGCCGTCGCCCGCGCGCAGGCTCCACAGCTCGCGCAGCGTCCTGGCCAGCGCCCACAGCACCAGCGTCGCTTCGCTCCCCTCGGCGCGCAGTCCGCCGAGCATGCGCAGGGCGCGCGCCGCATCCCCGGCGAGCGCGCTGTCGCCGAGCTGAAACACGTCAAAGCGCGCGCTGTCGGCGACGCTGGCGCGCACCGCCTCGGGCGTGACCGCGCGGCTGTCCGCGAGCAGCGCGAGTCTGCTGAGCTCCTGGTGCGCCGCCAGCAGGTTGCCCTCGGTGCGCGCCGCGAGCAGCTCGAGCGCCGCCTCGCTCGGCTCGAGGCCCAGGGCACGGCAACGGGTGCGCAGCCAGGCGGTGAGGCGCGCGGCGTCGACGGGCCACACCTGTACCCAGGCGCCGTGCTGATCCAGCGCACGTACCCACTCCGCCCCCTGCGCCTCGCGGTCGAGGCGCGGGGCGAGGATGAGCAGCAGCAGGTCGGGAGTTGTGTCGCCGAGCAGTGCGCTCAGTGCGGCGTTGCCGGCCACCCCAGGCCGGGCGGTGGCGAGGCGGATCTCGAGCACGCGCCGTGCGCCGAACAGCGACAGGTTGGCGGCCGAAGCGCGCAGTGCGTCCCAGTCGCCGCTGCGCTCGATGAAGTGCACCTCGCGCTCGCTGAAGCCGGCGCTGCGCGCGCCGGCGCGCACGGCATCCGCCGCCTCGCCCGCGAGCAGCGGCTCGTCACCGGATACGAGATAGGCAGGAAGCAGCCGCTGCGCGAGGTGAGCGGGCAGGGAATCGCCGGTGAGCTTCAATGGACCTCGTGCGCGTGCGTAAGCAAGCCGTGAGCCGTCACCCGCGGCGCGGGCCCGCCGCGAGCGCCACCATTATCAATCATTGGGCTGCCGCGCGCAGGCACCCCTGGGTTTACCCCCGGCGGGCCAGGCCGGTCAGAACTCCCACGACAGGCCACCGAAGAATCCGCGCCGCGCTCCGTACTGCGGCGCGAACACGCCGATGCCCGTGCCGCTGCGGATCTGGTAGACCTTGTCGCCCACATTGATGATGTCGAAGCGCGCCGTCAGCGGGCCGGTGCTGGCGAGGTGGAACTCGTGGCTAAGCCCGAGATTGTACTGGGCATAGCTCGGGGTGTGGTCGCCGTTCGGGATGACGAAGCCGCTCGGCAGCACCAGGTCATCGCGCAGCCCAGTGCCGAACAGCATATCCGCGCTGAAGCGCGTCCCCATCCACAGGTAGGACACACCACCGGAGGCCGCCACGCGTCCCTCGTGGTCGAGGTGGATGTAGTTGTCCATGATGTAGTCGAGCTGCGGCTGGTTGAAGTTGAACTGCGAGGACTCGACGTCCTTGCCATGCGCGGCCTGGAACGAGGTGTTGCCGTATAAGGAGAAGTCGTGCACCGAGTAGTTGGCGGTGAATTCCACGCCGCCGATCAGGCCGTAGCGGTAGTTGAAGGGTGTGAGGATGATCGGCGCGCCGAACTGTCCCTCGTCGATGAGGTGCTGCGCCTGCTCGTAGAAACTGTCCGCGCCGAGAGTGAGCGTATCGTTCAAGAGCTTCTGCTGCACACCGAAGTCGTAGTAGTTGGCACGCTCGGCGATCGGCGGGGAGTCCTGAGTGACCGAGCCGGGCGGCAGCGCGGTGGTGCCGGCGAATTTCGTGAAGGTCTCCGTGCCGATCAGCTCGAACGGCGGTGGTGTGAAGTAACGCGAGTAGCCGCCGTGCACCGTCGTGCCGCTGTCGAGCTTCCAGACGAAGTTCAGCCGCGGGCTCAGCTGGCTGCCGCTGGAGTAGGCGCTGTAGTGATCGAAGCGCAGCCCGTAGTTGATGGTGAGCGGCGCCAGCACCTGCCACTCATCCTGCAGGTAGGCGCTCTCGAGCTCCTGCGACTGCCTGCCGTTGTCGGGGACGGTCAGCGGAATGCTGCCGGTCTGTATGCCGAGGGCGTTGATGGGCAGCACCTGCGAGGTAGTGTCGCTTGTCGAGCTGTCGTGCTGAAAATACAACCCGGCACGCACCGTATGCGCCGCGTTGAGCTTGTAGGAGCTGTCGGTCTGCCAGCCGAGCGCGGTGTCGTCCTTGAAGGCGTTCTGGGCGATGCCGTTGTAGAGCAGATCGCCCACCCAGTCCGGCGCGAAGTGCAGCGTGGTGTAGCGCGCCGACAGCGAGCTCTGCCAGTTGAACGGCCCTTCCGAGTGCTGCCAGCTGACGATCGCGTACTGTGCCGCCTCGTGCTGGGTCTCGTTCAGACAGTTGCTGAGAAACAGCGAAGTGGTCGGACCTTGGGTTCCCAGACAATTGCTGAGATACGTCGGACTAAGCCCGGGCGGCACATCGACCGCAAGGCCCAGCGTCGGTTGCAGCCCACGCTGGTTGGGTATCTGGAACGAATCGTCCGAGCTGCCAAGGATCAGCGACATGCGGTCGCTCGGGTCGATGATGTTCTCGAAGTAGGCGAACGCGTGCACCTGGGTGGTGTGGTCGTGGAGCGGATCGGTGCTGCCGTCGGGCGACTCGATGCCGAGGTTGTCCTGCTTGTAGTCGCCGGTCAGGTAGTAACTGAAATTGCCGGAGCTGCCGCCGTACTCCGCCGACGGCTGGAAGGTGCCGAAGCTGCCGCCGTACACCGAGGCATAGCCGCCCGGCTGCAGCAGGCCGCTGTTGGTGGTGAGATCGATGACGCCGGCGGTGCGCAGACCGTACTCCGCGGGCAGCGCGCCGGTGAGCAGGCTGAGCGAGGAGATGAGCCGCGGACTCAGGGTCTGGCTGAAGACGCTGATGCCCTCGGGCAGGATGATGCCGTTCAGGCGGTACTGCAGGTCGTTATGGTCGGCACGCACGTGCAGCTGCCCGAACGAGTCCTGCACGACGTCGGGCGCCTGCAGCAGTACCTGGTTGAGCTGCACGTTGTTGCCGCCAGGCGTCGCGGCAATGGCGCTGCTGTCGATCGTGTAGGTCGAGGCACCCGTCTGCGTCTGGATCTCGGCGCGCGCCTCGTTGAGGCGCCGCGCCGTGACCACGACGGTGGCCAGGTTGCTGTCGGAACTGGCGCCGCTCGCCGCGCTGTCGGCGGCCGCGCTGGCCGTGCCGGCGGTGGCTGCTGCCGTGTCGAGGGCCGCAGCGGTGTTGCCGTCCGCGCTCGTGCTGTCACCTGCAGCGGCCGTGGGCGCATCCGCAGCACGTGCCGCCGCCATCGCCAGCACAGTCGCAGTGGTGAATGCAGCGAGCGCCACCCGGCTGAGCCTCGCGCCCCGTGATCGGGAATGGAACATTGAGTTTGACTCCGCAGGAACTGAAAGGATCGGGCAGCGCGCGATTCGCTCGCGCGCTGCAGTACGCTCGAGGACCTTTCAGACTTGCGGGGGACCGCGACTGCGCGCGACCGGCGGATCGGCGCCGACGATCGCATAGCCGCGCTCGGCCACCGGCAGTAACCCGGCCGGGCAGGCTGCGCTTACGTGGCAGGCGCCGCCGGCGGGGTTGGCAACCTGTGCAAACGCCTCGCAGCCCGGACACACGGCGCTCTCGGCGGGCTGCTGCTCGAGGTGCAGCGTGACGCCGCTGCGGCGCTCGCCGTGGCTGAGGTGACCGAGCTCGTGCAGCACCGCGCCAAGCTGGGCAAACACCAGCAACAGCGACAGCACCCACATAACCGACAGTCGGCGCATATTTGCTTACAAAACAGGCGGCAGGCCGCCGGCCGGAAAGTCTACGTGTCGGCGGGGCAATTTCCTAGTCGCGGCGCCTGGGCGCGACGCCGGCACGCGCCACAGCGTGGCAGCCGTGCGGCGAAGCGGTGGAGTTTCAACCGGCATTGCGAATCAGTCGGCACGCGCGCGGCCGCGGGGTGGGTATAACCTCGCTTTCCGCACTGCATTCGCAAGCCAGAGAGTGCCACATGGGCTTCATCGACCGGGCGATCGACACTTCCTTCCGGGATCACGCCGGCGAGCGCGTGGTCGTCCTCAACCTCAAGGGTCGCAGCCGCGGCTACCGGGTCGCATCGACCGCGGAGGAAGCCAGGATCAGGGCGTTCCTCAAGATGTTCCTGTTCGCGCAGATGTCGATCCAGACGCTCGGGTTGTTCGCCACGTTAGGCTGGCTGCAGGGCCTGCGCGACGCGTGGGGGCGTGCCGTGCGCTGGAGTGACCTGCTGGCGCCCGCAGCCGAGATAGTCATCGCCTACTGCGTGTTCGTGATCGTACCGTTGATCTTCCTGTGGCGGGCTTACCGCCGCGCGCTTCCGAATTTCGTCGCGCTCGATGACGAGATACCGCTGTCTGCACTGCCGCTGCGAGGTGCAGCACGGCTGTGGCTCGCCGCCGCGCTGGCACTGGTGATCCTCCTAGGGATCCTCATCCTCCTCGCCGTGCGCCACCGCTAACGCCCCGGTGAGCTCACCGCGCGTGCCGATGACGCCGCGCCGCTCGAGCCACGCGTGCGCATCCCGTGCATCCGCCTCGAACCAGGCGCGCGTGCTGCCGAGGCGAAAGCTGTAGCCCCAGCCATCCATGTCGGCGAACAGGCGCGTGCGGCCGACCCCGGGGAGCTGCTCCGCGAGCAGCACCTGCAGGTAGCACACCGCCGACTCCTCGAGATCATCGCCACCCGCGTCGCGATCGAGCCGCGCGCGCCGCTGCGGCGTCATGCAGACGAAGTGAGCAGCTTCGTGCAGCACGGAATGCACCGGTGTGTCCGGGCGGGCATACAGGCGATTGCCCTTCAGGCCCGCCTCGCTCTCACCCCAGTAGGAACCGGGAATGTCCTCGCCGTGCGCCAGCAGGGCGAGCTCCAGACCGTGGCGCTCAAGGAGCGCCACGAGCGCCGCGCGATCGATGGCGTGCAGCAGCAGCACGGCGCGCGCGCTTACAGGCTCGACAGCCGCCGCATGACCATGTCGGCGAGATCGTGCGCCATGTCCGCGCGCAGCACTTCCTCCTCGTGGCCCTTGGCGAGCAGCAGCCGCTCATCGAAACTGTAGGTGCGCGTGGCCGACAGCTCCTGCGCGGGCAGCAGCTCCTTGTCGCCCGCGGCGACCGAGAAGCTCACGGTGTAGGTCACCTCGTACTCGTTCGGCTGGTTGAGCGCCGAGACCGACAGCACGCGTCGTGTGACGTTGTCACGCAGAATGCTGACCACCACCGAGGCGTGCGCCTTGTCCTGCATGGGTTGCGCGCCATTCGCCAGCAGCGCATGCAGCAGGCTCTGCACGAAATCGCTCTGCCGGTCGGGCGCCTCGAGGTACGGGGTCTTCACCAGCCCCGGCAGCGGCGTGTGCCCCTGCAGGTGAAAGCCGCAGGCCGCGGCGAGCAGCACAGCCGCGGCCGCATACGCGGCGCCTGCTGCGCGCGCAGCGCCTGCAGCACGCGCGGCGCCTGCGGCAGGCGCTGCCGCCATGGGCGGGTGCAATTTCCCGGTCTGCTTCATACCACCACGTTGACGAGCTTGCCAGGCACGACGATCACGCGCCGCACCGGCTTGCCGGCGATGAATCTGCGCACGTGCTCCTCGTCGAGCGCCGCCGCGCGCACTGCCTCCTCCGGCGCAGCCACCGGCACGCTGATGTGGCCGCGCAGCTTGCCGTTTACCTGCACGACCAGGGACTGCATGTCCTGCTCGAGCGCCGCCGGGTCGGCAATCGGCCAGCGCTCGTCGATCAGCGCGGTGGAATGTCCGAGCGCCTGCCACAACGCGTGGCACACGTGCGGGGTGATCGGTGCGAGCACGCGTACCGCAATGCTGAGCGCTTCCTGGCGCACCGCCCTGCCGGCCGCGCTCGCGTCGCTGAAGCGGCCGACGGAGTTCAACAGCTCCATGATGGCGGCGATGGCCGTGTTGAAATTGCGTCGCCGGCCGATGTCGTCGGTCGCCTTGGCGAGCGCCTGGTGCGCCAGGCGTCGCAGCTCGCGCTGCGCACTGTCGAGCGTGTGCGGCTCGAGCGCGGGCGCCGCGCCCGCGGCGAGGTGCTCGTACACCGCATTCCACAGCTTGCGGATGAAGCGCGCGGCACCCTGCACGCCCTCGTCGGACCACACCAGCGTCTGCTCGGGCGGGGATGCGAACATGGTGAACAGCCGCGCGGTGTCGGCGCCGAAGCGCTCCACCAGCCCTTGCGGGTCGACACCGTTGCCGGTCGACTTCGACATCTTGCCCAGGCCCTCGTGCACCACCGGCACCGTGCCGAGCTCGGGGGTCGTCACCTCGTACAGCGGCGCCCCGTCGGGCCCGCGGCGGGTGTCGACGTCGGCCGGATTGAAGTAGCGCTTGCGGCCTGCCGCGGCCTGGTACGAATAGACGTCGTTGAGCACCATCCCCTGGGTGAGGAGCCGCGTGAACGGCTCGTCGAAAGCGACCATGCCGAGGTCGCGCATCACCTTGGTCCAGAAGCGCGCATACAGCAGGTGCAGGATCGCGTGCTCGATGCCGCCGATGTACTGGTCAACGGCAAGCCAGTAGCCGACGCGCTCGTCCACCATGGTGGGCGCGTCGGGGCAGGCATAGCGCATGAAGTACCACGACGAGTCGACGAAGGTGTCCATGGTGTCGGTTTCGCGGCGCGCCGGCCCGTGGCACTGCGGGCAACGGCACTCGTAGAACGCCGGCGACTTCGCCAGCGGATTGCCGCTGCCGTCGGGCACCAGGTCCTCCGGCAGCAGCACCGGCAGCTGCTCGTCGGGCACCGCCACCTCGCCGCAGGCGCCGCAGTGGATGATCGGGATCGGGCAGCCCCAGTAACGCTGCCGCGAGATGCCCCAGTCGCGCAGGCGGTACTGCACGCGCTTGCGGCCGAGTCCGTGCTTCTCGAGCGCTGCGGCGATCGCGTCCACCGCGGCCTGGAAGCTCAGGCCGGAGAACTCACCGGAGTTGACCGTCACACCGTGCTCCGCGTAGGCCGGCAGCCACGGCGCATGCACTTCCTCGTAGACAGCGGTGGCGGAACGCACCACGGTGACCACGGGCAGTGCGTGCGCCAGGGCAAACTCGAAATCGCGCTCATCGTGCGCCGGCACCCCCATGACCGCGCCCTCGCCGTACGCCATGAGCACGTAGTTGGCGACCCAGATCTCAAGCGGTGCGCCGGTGAACGGGTGCACCACGTGCAACCCGGTAGGCATGCCTTTCTTTTCCTGCGTGGCCGCTTGTGCCTCGGTGACGCTGCCGCGGCGGCATTCCTCGATGAAAGCGGCGAGCGCGCCGTTGTGCCGCGCGGCGGCCAGCGCCACCGGGTGCTCGGCCGCGACTGCCATGAAGGTCACACCGAACAGCGTGTCGGCCCGCGTGGTGAACACGCGCAGCGCGCCGGCGCTGCCGACCGCCGTGACGGCATCGGCCGCGTAGGGAAAGGCGATGTCGCAGCCCTCGCTCCTGCCAATCCAGTTGGACTGCATCAAGCGCACGCGCTCGGGCCAGTCCGGCAGCTCATCGAGCGAGCGCAGCAGCTCCTCGGCATAGCGCGTGATGGCCAGGTAGTACATGGGGATCTCGCGCTTCTCCACCGGGGCACCGGTGCGCCAGCCGCGGCCGTCGATGACCTGCTCGTTGGCGAGCACGGTCTGGTCGACGGGGTCCCAGTTCACGATGCCGCTGCGGCGGTAGGCGAGGCCGTGCGCGCGCATGCGCAGAAACAGCCACTGGTTCCAGCGGTAGAACTGCGGGTCGCAGGTGGCCAGCTCGCGCCGCCAGTCGATGGCGAAGCCGAGGGATTTGAGCTGCGCGCGCATGTGCGCGATGTTCTGCCGCGTCCACTGCGCCGGCGGCACGCCGTTGCTGATCGCGGCGTTCTCGGCCGGCAGGCCGAAGGCGTCCCAGCCCATCGGCTGCAGCACGTTGTAGCCGCGCATGCGCAGGTAGCGCGCCAGCACGTCGCCGATGGTGTAGTTGCGCACGTGCCCCATGTGCAGCCGGCCGGACGGGTACGGCAGCATCGACAGGCAATAGAACTTCGGCCGCGCGCCGTCCTCGTGCACCTCGAAGGCGCGGCGCTCTTGCCAATACTGCTGCGCGGCGCGCTCGACGGCCGCGGGGTCGTAGGTCTCTTGCATTGTTCTTTAGGGCAGGCGCAGCGGCACGAAAATCTGTGCGTCCTCGCGTTGAATGAGCAGCGCCACGGCCTTGCCGGAGCTGCCGGCGGCATCCTGCAGCTCCTTCACCGTGTGCACGCGCTTGCCGTTGATGCCGAGAATGATGTCGCCGGGCTCGATCTCCGCCGCCTGCGCGGGACCGGTGACCTGCTCCACCACCAGGCTCCCCTGCGTACCGGCCTGCTCCTTCTCGCGCGGTGCGAGCGGCCGCACGGTGAGACCGAGCGCGCCGGCCTGGCCGCCGCCCTCGTGCTCGCCCTGGCCGTTGCCGCGGCCGGCGATGGTCTGCTGCTGCTCGCGCAGCTCGACCACCTTGACGCTGAAATTCTGCTCGCGACCATTGCGCCACACCGCAAGACTCGCATCCGAGCCCGGCTTCATGGCGGCGACGGCGCTCGACAGCTCGCCGTAGCGCTCGATCGGATGGCCGCCGACAGCGAGGATCACGTCGCCGGCGGTGATGCCGGCGTGCGCCGCCGGACCGTCCTTCTCCACCGAGGACACCAGCGCGCCGCGCGGGCGGTCGAGCCCGAAGGAGTCGGCGAGCTGGGCGTTGACGTCCTGGATGGTGACGCCGATCCTGCCGCGCACCACGTGCCCGGTCCTGATGAGCTGCTCCTCGACGTTGCGCGCCACGTCGATCGGGATGGCGAAAGAGACGCCCATGAAGCCGCCGGTGCGGCTGAAGATCTGCGAGTTGATGCCGATCACTTCACCGGCCATGTTGAACAGCGGGCCGCCGGAATTGCCAGGATTCACCGGCACGTCCGTCTGGATGAACGGCACATAGTTCTCGCCGGGCACCGCGCGCGAGGTGGCGCTGATGATGCCGGCGGTGGCGGTGTTCTCAAAACCGAACGGCGAGCCGATGGCGAGCACCCACTGGCCCGGCTTGATGTGCGCGGGATCACCGAGCTTCACGATCGGCAGGTTGCTGGCACTGATCTTGATGACCGCCACGTCGGTGCGCTCGTCGGCGCCGATCACCTTGGCGGCGTATTCGCGCCGGTCGGTGAGGCGCACGGTCACCTGCTCGGCGTTCTCGACCACGTGGGTGTTGGTGAGGATGTAGCCGTCGGGGCTGACGATGAACCCCGAGCCTGCGCCGCGCAGCGGCGGCTGGTGCTCACGCTGGCCGCCGTCGGGAGCCGGGATGCCGAAGCGGCGGAAGAAGTCGTAGAACGGATCATTGGGCGAGAGCCCCTGGATGCCGCCGCCCGCCTGCGCCTTCTCCACCACCTCGACGTTGACCACCGCCGCTCCGTAGCGGTCGACGAGCTGCGAGAAGTCGGGCAGCGAGTGCGTCAGCGGCTCCGCCGCCTGCGGCGCCGGAGCTGCCGCCGCCGGCACCCCAGCCTGCGCCGCAGCGGCGGCGCTCGCACCGCTCGGAAACTGTGCGGAGAATCCGCGCGAGCAGGCCGCGAGCGCCGGCAGCACGCCGACACACAGCACCGCGACCCACGCGGCGGGCGGAACGCGGCAGGCGGCAAACGAGGCTTTCATGGCGATACTTCCCGTATCAGTCGCGGCGGCGCCGCTGGCTATCATTCCGCACCCACACCCCGTACGCCAGCGCCAGCGCTGCGAGGCTCACCACCAGCCAGTTTCCAACATGGGCGTAGGGAGACAGGCCGGTAAAGGGGACAATACTTGAGACCAGCGCCACCGGGGTAAATTCCGGGGCACGGGCGATGACTTCGCCGTGCGGCCCGATTATCGCCGAAATGCCATCATTGGCGGCGCGCACCATGTAGCGGCCGGCCTCGAGGGCGCGCATGCGGGCGATCTGGAAATGCTGGTAGCGGGCGCTGGAATGGCCGAACCAGGCATCGTTGGTCACGTTCACCAGGGCGTCGGCGCGCGGCAACACCGCGAGCATCGAGCTGCCGTAGGCGTCCTCGTAGCACACCGTCGTGCCGAGCTGCAGGTGGGCCGCGGGCAGTGGCGGCTGCACCAGCGCGCCGGGGGTGAAATCCGCGTACGGCAGATTCATCAGCCGCAGCCAGTTGCGCACGAAGTGCGGCACCGGGAAGAACTCCGCGAACGGCACCAGGTGATGCTTGTCGTACCAGCTCACCTGATCGGCGAGTGCCAGCACGGAATTGTAGTAGCGCGCCTCGCGCGGCTGTGCGGGATCGCCCTCGGCCCGCAGCACGCCGATCACCAGCGCCGAGTCGCGAGCGCGTGCTTCGCGGTAGAGATTGTTGATGTAGGGCACGATGTCGTTGGCCACATCCGCCGGCGCCGACTCCGGCCAGACGATGAGCTGCGTGCCGAGCACTTTCTCGGTGAGCGACTGGTAGAGGCTGAGTGTCGTACCGCGGTTACTCTCGAGCCACTTCTCATCCTGGGGGATCGCCCCCTGCACTACCGCCACGCTGACGCCGGCACCCGCCGCGTGCGTCCAGGAGCGCCCGTGCAGCGCCGCCGCCCCGGCCGTAGCGAGGATCAGCACCATGACGGCAAGCAGTCGCGTGCGCCGCTCGCCGAGCGCAAGCGCGGTGACGGCGCCGGCGCACAACAGCACCACCGCGCTCACCCCATAGACACCCGCCACCGGGGCGTAACCTGCCAGCCAGGTGTCCGTCTGCGAGTACCCGAGCGACAGCCACGAGAACCCGGACAGGAACCAGCCGCGCCACCACTCGATGAGCAGCCACGCCGCGGGCAGCGCCAGCAGCCAGCGCACCGCGCCGCGCGCGGGCAGCCAGCGCGCCACCGCGTAGCCGAGCGCCGCGTGATACAGCCCCATGATGCCCACCAGCCCCAGCATCAGGCCGAAGGCGATCCACAGCGGCGCGCCGCCGAAACCGTGGATGCTGATGTAGAGCCAGTAAGTGCCGGCGGCGAAGGTGGCGAAGTTGAACCAGAAGCCGAGCCGGGCGGCGGCGCGCGGCGCAGCGTCCTGCCACAGCCACATGAGCAGCGCCGGCGCGAGGATCGCGAGCGGCCACAGGTTCAGCGGCGCGAAGGCCGCGGCGAGCACCCCGCCGGCGAGCAACGCCAGCAGCGTGCGCAGCAGCATCGAGCGCGGCGCCGCCAGGACGTAGCGCACGGGCGCCGTGCCGGCGACGGCGGTTTCCGCGGCGGCCTGCATGACAGCTAGGAGGTGCCGCCCGCGGAGCGCTCTTCGGGGGGCGGCAGCACGTCGTGCGGCGCCACCACGCGCAGCGTATCGACACGCCGCCGGTCGGCGCGCAGCACGCGGAATTCGAAGCCGTCGATGCTCAGGCTCTCGCCGCGGCGCGGCAGCCGTCCGAGCTGTTTCATCAACAGCCCCGCGACCGTATCGACGCCCTCCGCTTCGGAGAGCCGCGCAGTGAAGTACTCGTTGAACTCCGCGATGCGCGTCGCGCCGCGCACCGTGAACTGCCGTTCCGCGTCGCGGCGGATGTGATCCTCCTCGACGTCGAACTCGTCGTCGATCTCGCCGACGATCTGCTCGATCACGTCCTCGATGGTGCACAGTCCCGACACCCCGCCGTACTCATCGACGACGATCGCCATGTGATTGCGGTTGCGGCGGAATTCCTTGAGCAGCACGTTGAGACGCTTGGACTCGGGCACGAACACCGCCGGGCGCATGTACTCGCGGATGTCGAAACGCTCGCGCGCCTGCGCGGTGGTCAGCCGCAGCAGGTCCTTGGCGAGCAGGATGCCGACGATGTCGTCGCGGTCCTCGTCCATCACCGGGAAGCGCGAGTGGCCAGACTCGACCACCACCGGCAGAATGCGTGCGGCTTCGCTCGCGCGCCGCACGCAGATCATCTGCGCGCGCGGCACCATGATGTCGCGCACCTGCAGGTCGGCCACTTCCAGAACGCCCTCGAGCATGGTGAGCGCGTCGGCGTCGATCAGGCCGCGCTCGCTGACCTCGCGCAGCATGGTGAGCAGCTGCTGGCGGTCCTGCGGCTCGGCGACGCCGTGCGTGAGGCGCTTCAGCCAGCGGCCGGTGGTATTCAGATCCTTGGCCATGCGTGCGCTTCAGCTCCGGTAGGGATTGGCGAAGCCGAGCCGCTGCAGCACCGCGATCTCGCGGCGCTCCATGCGGCGCGCGTCGGCGGCGCGCTCGTGGTCGTAACCCACCAGGTGCAGCGCGCCGTGCACCACCAGATGCGCCCAGTGCGCCCGCAGCGAGCGGGCCTGCGCGCGCGCCTCCTGCCGCAGCACGCGCGGGCAGATGACCAGCTCGCCAAGCGGCGCACGCCTGCCGGCCGGCGGCGGCAGCGGCGTGGCCGGGAAGGACAGCACGTTGGTCGCGTGATCGCGGCCGCGGAAGCGGGCATTGAGGCGCGCGCTCTCGGGCGCGCCCACCGTGCACACGCCGAGCTCGCGTCCGGCGGCACTGCGCCCGAGCGCAGCACTCGCCCAGCGCATGAGCTCGCTGCGGCCCGGCGACCAGCCGCGCACGCGGCGGCGCAGTGTCAGCTGCAGTGCTGATGCTGCGCGGCGCGCGGCCTTCACGGCGTGCCCCCGCGCGATTCGTAGGCACGCACGATGCGCTGTACCAGGGGATGGCGCACCACATCGTGCGCGTCGAAAAACGTGAAGGCGACGCCCTCCACCGCACGCAGCACGTCGACCACGTGCGCGAGCCCGGACTGCTTGCCCGCCGGCAGGTCGGTCTGCGTGACGTCGCCGGTGACCACCGCCTTGGAGCCGAAGCCGATGCGCGTGAGAAACATCTTCATCTGCTCGATGGTGGTGTTCTGCGCCTCATCGAGGATGATGAAGGAGTCGTTGAGCGAGCGGCCGCGCATGAAGGCGAGCGGCGCGACCTCGATGACGTTGCGCTCGATGAAGCGCGCCACGCGGTCGAACCCCATCATCTCGTAGAGCGCGTCGTACATCGGCCGCAGGTACGGATCGACCTTCTGCGTCAGGTCTCCCGGCAGGAAGCCGAGGCGCTCGCCGGCCTCCACCGCCGGACGCACCAGGATCAGTCGCCGCACGCGCTCCGCCTGCAGCGCCTCCACCGCGCACGCCACCGCCAGGTAGGTCTTGCCGGTGCCGGCGGGGCCGATGCCGAAGGTGAGGTCGCGCGTGCGGATGTGCCCGAGATAGTCGCGCTGGTGGGCGCCGCGCGCGCGGATGCCGCCGCTCGGCACGCGCACGCCGTGCTCGCGCCCGTCCTCCGGCGGCGGCCCGGACTCGCGCTCGCGCAGCGCGAGGTGTACGCGCGCCGGCGTGATCTCCTCGTGCTGCGTGAGCGCGAACAGCTCGCGCAGCAGATCCTCGGCGCTCACCGCCTGCGCGCCGCTGACGCGGAACGTGTCGCCGCGGCGGTGAATGCGCACCTCCAGCCGGCTCTCGAGCAGGCGCAGGTTCTCGTCGAGCGGTCCGCACAGATTGGCGAGGCGCGCGTTGTCGGAAGGACCCAGCTCGAATTCCCGCCGCTCGGGCGCTGCAGTTGCCACGGGCTCAGCCGCCGGCCGCGGCGCGCGCCGCGGCGGGCGCAGTGCGCGCCGTGCCGCCAGCGCTCAGCGCCAGCCGGCCGCGCAGGCTGTGCGGACGCGCCGCGGTGACCAGCACGTCGGCGAAGCGGCCGATGAGCTCGCGCGGGCCGGCGAAGTTCACCCAGCGGTTGTTGGCCGTGCGGCCGGCCAGCTCGCGGCTGTCGCGCTTCGCCGGCCGCTCGATGAGCACGCGCTGGCGCGTGCCGACCATGCGCTCGCTGATGCGGCGCGCCTGTGCATCGAGCTGCTGCTGCAGGCGCACCAGGCGCTGCTGCTTCACCGCCGGGTCGACCTCGTCGGGCAACGCGGCCGCCGGAGTCCCGGGGCGGCGGCTGTAGATGAAGCTGAAGGACTGGTCGAATCCCACCTCGGCCGCCAGCGCGAGCGTCGCCTCGAAGTCGCGCTCGCTCTCGCCCGGAAAACCCACGATGAAGTCGGAGGAGATCGAGATGTCGGGACGCACGGCGCGCAGGCGCCGCACCTTTTCCTTGAACTCGAGCGCGGTGTAGCCGCGCTTCATGAGCGACAGCACCCGATCCGAGCCGCTCTGCACCGCGAGGTGCAGGTGATCGGCCAGCGTGGCGACGCTGGCGAACGCCTCGACCAGGCTGTCGTTGAATTCCAGCGGGTGCGAGGTGGTGAAACGGATGCGCTCGATGCCGGAAATGTGCGCCACGTGGTGGATGAGCGTGGCGAGATCGACCCGGGCGCCATCGGTCATGGGACCGGCGTAGGCGTTGACGTTCTGCCCGAGCAGTGTGACCTCGCGCACGCCCTGCGCGGCGAGCTGGCGCACTTCCGCGAGCACTGAGTCAAAGGAACGGCTGACTTCCTCGCCGCGGGTGTAGGGGACGATGCAGAAGCTGCAGTACTTGCTGCAGCCCTCCATGACGGAAACGTAGGCGCGCGCGCCCTCGGCACGCGGGGGCGGCAGGTGATCGAACTTCTCGATCTCCGGGAAGCTCACGTCGACCACGGCACGGCCGGTGCGGCGCAGTTCAGCGATCATCTGCGGCAGCCGGTGCAGCGTCTGCGGCCCGAACACCAGGTCGACGAACGGGGCGCGCGCGGTGATCGCCTCCCCTTCCTGGCTCGCCACGCAGCCGCCTACGCCGATGATCACTTCGGGGCGGAGCGTCTTGAGCGCGCGCCATTCGCCGAGCAGCGAGAACACCTTCTCCTGGGCCTTCTCGCGCACCGAGCAGGTGTTCATCAGCAGCACGTCGGCTTGGGCCGGGTCCTGCGTGGCGGTGAAATCCGAGCCGGCCGAGAGCACGTCCGCCATACGGGCGGAGTCGTACTCGTTCATCTGGCAGCCGAAGGTCTTGATGAAGTAGTGGCGCGGCATGAGCGGACTGCGAATTTTACGGTCTCGGGAGGGGGGCCGCACGGGCACGGGCAGAATATAAAAAATTCCAACAACTTCATGAGTTTGGCGCACGCACTGGGCTCAGCTGGCAAGAGCGTCAAGGTCGCGACGCTCTCGGGTGAGGACCACTGGCTGTCGCGCACGGAGACGCGGGTGCAGGTGCTGAAAGAACTCGACAGCTTCCTGAAGAGCAATCTCTAGCCCGTAGGGCGCATCTGACTATCCCGTCTAGCGCGGGCTAGAACGGAATGTCGTCGTCAAATTCCTCGCTGCGGCTCGCGCTGCCGGCGGACTCTTCGGCCAGGGCCGGCTGGCTTCCACTGCCGCCACCGGCGCGTGCGCCGCCCTCCGCCCCTGCCCCCGGTGCGCCACCGCCCGCACCCCCGCCACGGCCGCCGAGCATCTGCAGATCGTTGCCGACGATCTCGGTGGAGTAGCGGTCGTTGCCCTGCTTGTCCTGCCACTTGCGCGTGCGCAGGCTGCCCTCGATGTAGACCTGCGAGCCCTTGCGCAGGTACTCGCCGGCGACTTCCGCCAGCCGGCCGAACAGCGCGACGCGATGCCACTCGGTGCGCTCCTGCTGCTCGCCGGACTGCTTGTCGCGCCAGCTCTCGCTCGTGGCAATACGCAGATTGGCGACCGTGGTGCCCGAGGGCATGGCGCGGGTTTCGGGGTCGGCGCCGAGGTTGCCGATGAGGATTACTTTGTTGACGCCGCGGGCCATCTTGATGTCCTTGGTCGAGTCGAGCGATGGAGAACGGACAGCATAGTGATGCCGTGCGGCGGCGGCTAGCGGCAATTGCGCTCGCAGACGCGCCGATATTGCGCGCCGTGCGCCTTCAGCTCTTGCCGCGGATCTGCGCGGCCGCGCTGCGCAGTATTGCGGCGATGCGGCTCTGTTCGTCCGCCGCAGCACCGCGCTTCTCGCGCAGCGCCGCGCGCAGCTCGTGGCGCGCCAGGCCGTATTCCGGCGAGCCGGGCGCCTCGTCCTCCTCATGGAAGCCGCCGAAGACCTCGCGCACCCGTCCCATTCTGCGGCCGATGTACTCGAGCTGCCCGAGCATGGCGGCGGCCGCCTGCTGGTTCTGCGTGAGGTGCTCGCGTCCCGCCTCGGTGATGCTGTAGAGCTTCTTGGCGCCCTCCGCCGCCACGCTCGCGTAACCCACCTCCTCGAGCCAGGTGAGTGCGGGATAGATCATGCCGGGGCTCGGGCTGTAGAAGCCGCCCGAGCGCTCCTCGAGCGCCTTGATCAGCTCGTAGCCGTGACTCGGCCGCTCGGCGAGCAGCGCCAGCAGCACAAGCTGCAGATCGCCCGAAGCCAGGCGCCGGCCGGCGCGAAAAGCGCGTCCACCCAGCCCCCCGCCACCCATGAACCCGCCCGCGAAGTAACCGAAGCGGCGCCCGTGCCGCCCGCCCATCTCGTAACCGCCGTGGGCGCCCCGCTCAGGTGGGCAGCCATGGCGAAAGTGGTGTCGTTGCATTAAGTCAACTCCTTCTGTGTTGTCGGATATATCTTAAAACATATTTAAGAGTAGTCAAGGGCCGACCGGTCCGCCGACCCGGGTAGCGATGAAAACCGCCCGCGGCGCCTCCACATAGTGTTGAGCGGCTACGGAAAATCTCGACATCCGCCCTCGCGCGGCTTTTGTGTCGCGACCGCGCGAAGGCGCATTCGCCAGGCATCTCCCCCGCGAGCTCCCTGCTCCTTAGGTCGCATCGCTTCGGGCGCGTACCATTGAGGGTTCAATGCAGTACATCCGCGTGCGCGGTGCGCGCACCCACAATCTCAAGAACCTCAGCCTCGACCTGCCGCGCGAGCAGCTGATCGTCGTGACCGGGCTGTCCGGCTCGGGAAAGTCCTCGCTCACCTTCGACACGCTCTACGCCGAAGGTCAGCGCCGCTACGTGGAGTCACTGTCCGCTTACGCGCGGCAGTTCCTGTCCACCATGGACAAGCCCGATGTCGACAGCATCGAGGGGCTCTCGCCGGCGATCGCCATCGAGCAGAAGGCGAGCTCGCACAACCCGCGCTCGACGGTGGGTACGGTGACGGAGATCCACGATTACCTGCGCCTGCTGTATGCGCGCGCCGGCATCCCGCGCTGTCCTGATCATGGCATCGAGCTGACTGCACAGACGGTCAGCCAGATGGTCGACCAGGTGCTGCGCCTGCCCGAGGGCACGGCCGCGGCGCTCGTCGCCCCGGTCGTGAGCGACCGCAAGGGCGAGCAGCTGGAGATCCTCGAGGACCTCGCCTCGCAGGGCTACGTGCGCGTGCGCATCGACGGGCGGATCCACGACATGGAGGCGCTGCCGAAGCTCGATCCGAAGAAGAGGCACACCATCGAGGCCGTGGTGGATCGCATGCGCGTGCGGCCCGATGCGCAGCAGCGCCTGGCGGAGTCCTTCGAAACCGCGTTGCGCCTCAGCGGTGGACTGGCGCGCCTGGTGTTCCTCGACGAGCCGGCGCGCGAGCCGCTGGTGTTCTCGAGCCGCCACGCCTGCCCGGTGTGCGGCTACAGCGTGCCGCCGCTGGAGCCGAAGCTGTTCTCCTTCAACAATCCGACCGGCGCGTGCCCCAGCTGCGACGGGCTCGGCGTGCAGGAGTTCTTCGATCCGCTGCGCGTCGTCGTACACCCGCACCTGTCGCTCGCGGGCGGCGCAGTGCGCGGCTGGGACCGGCGCAACGAGCATTACTTTCATTTGATCCAGTCGCTCGCCAAGCACTACGGCTTCGACATCGAGACGCCCTGGACCGAGCTGCCCGAGCACGCGCGCCACGTGCTGCTGTCCGGCAGCGGCACGGAGGCCATCGAGTTCAGCTACCGCGAAGCGGCCGGGCACCGCTCGCGCAAGCGCCATCCCTTCGAGGGCATCATTCCCAACCTGACGCGGCGCTACCGCGAGACGCAGTCGCCCATGGTGCGCGAGGAGCTGGCACGCTACCTCGGCGTGCGGCCGTGCCCGGAGTGCCAGGGCACGCGGCTGAACCGCGCCGCGCGCTTCGTGTTCCTCGCCGGCCACAGCCTGCCGCAGGTGGCGCACCTGACCATCGGCCGTGCGCTCGAGTTCTTCACGCACCTCACCCTCGAGGGCTGGCGCGGTGAAGTCGCCGTGCGCATCGTCAAGGGCGTCCTCGAGCGGCTGCGCTTCCTCGTCGACGTGGGACTCGAGTACCTGACACTCGATCGCAGCGCCGAGACGCTCTCGGGCGGGGAATCGCAGCGCATTCGTCTCGCCAGCCAGGTCGGTTCGGGTCTGACCGGCGTCATGTACATCCTCGATGAGCCCTCGATCGGGCTGCATCAGCGCGACAACCGCCGGCTGCTCGCGACGCTCAAGCAGCTGCGCGACCTCGGCAACACGGTGATCGTGGTCGAGCACGACGAGGAGGCGATCCGCGAGGCCGACCACGTGGTGGACCTGGGTCCCGGTGCCGGCGCGCACGGCGGCCACCTGGTCGCGCAGGGAACCCCGGCCGACATCGAGGCGAACCCCGAGTCGATCACCGGGCAATATCTCGCCGGCAAGCGCCGCATCGCGCTGCCGGGCCTGCGCATGCGGCCCGACCCCGCACGCCAGATCCATGTCATCGGCGCACACGGCAACAACCTGGCGCACGTGACGGCGCACATCCCGCTCGGGCTGTTCACCTGCGTGACTGGCGTGTCCGGCTCGGGCAAGTCGACGCTCATCGTCGACACGCTATTCGGCCACGCCGCCGCGCACCTGCAGGGGACGCGCCTCGAGGCGGCCCCGGTCGAGCGCATCGAGGGGCTCGGCGAGATCGATCGCGTCATCGACATCGACCAGAGCCCGATCGGGCGCACCCCGCGTTCCAACCCGGCAACCTACACCGGGCTGTTTGCGCCGCTGCGCGAGCTGTTCGCGGCAGTGCCCGAGGCGCGCGCGCGCGGCTACGACGCCGGGCGCTTCAGCTTCAACGTCAAGGGCGGGCGGTGCGAGGCGTGTCAGGGGGACGGGGTGCTGCGGGTGGAGATGCACTTCCTGCCGGACGTGTACGTGCCGTGCGATGTGTGCAAGGGACAGCGCTACAACCGCGAGACGCTCGAAATCCGCTACCGCGGCCGGAACATCCACGAAGTGCTCGAGATGACGGTCGAGGAGGCGGCACGGTTCTTCCAGAACGTGCCCGCGGCGGCGGGCAAGCTGCAGACCCTCACCGACGTCGGACTGTCGTACGTGCGGCTCGGCCAGAACGCGACCACGCTCTCGGGTGGTGAGGCGCAGCGCGTGAAGCTCGCGCGCGAGCTCGCCAAGCGCGCCACCGGCCGCACGCTCTACATTCTCGATGAGCCCACTACCGGGCTGCACTTTCACGACGTGGAGCAGCTGCTGCACGTGCTGCACCGTCTGCGCGACGAAGGCAACACCATCGTGGTGATCGAGCATAACCTCGACGTCATCAAGACCGCCGACTGGGTGATCGATCTCGGGCCCGAAGGCGGCGAAGGCGGCGGGCAGATCATCGCCACCGGCACCCCGGAAGACATCGCGGCGAACACCGCCTCCTGGACGGGCCGCTACCTCGCACCGCTCGTGCGTCGCGACACCCTTCTGCACGCTGCCGAGCTGGAGAGCGCCGCATTACCCCGTGCGGCTGGAAGCGCGGGCGCCTAGAGGATCAACGGGGCCGGTACGCTGCCAAAAAGCAGCTAAGATTTTGATTTAAAACACTATTTATGGCATTAACGCGATCCGACAGGAAAGCCCCTACGCCCCGCGGCAATACGATTGCAAATGCGAACCGTTCTCATTCATACTGGCGAGCATGAACGCTGCAGCTGCCGTTGCGCCGGCTGGCACCCTCGCCGATCTCGCCGCTGAGGGTGGCTTTACGAGCCTTGCGGCACTGTCCCCCGGTGCGCGCGGTCGCGTGGTGGGAGTCGGCGCGACCGGTACGCCGCTCTCCGCGCTCGAGCGACGGCTCCTCGAGCTGGGCTTCGTGCCCGGCGAGCACATCGAAATCCTGACGGAGGCGCGCCCCGGGCGCGATCCCTTCGTGGTGCGCGTGGGGCACACGACCCTGGCGTTGCGACGTCGCGAGGCACAGAGCGTGCGCGTGCAACTGCAGCACTCCCGATCCGCCTCACACTACAGCGTGAGCAGCATCGCCGGCGAGCGGGTCGAGCTGCAGCATCCATGAACGCTCCCGCGGCGGTGGCCGTCGCCGCGCCGCAGCTCAGCCTCTCGCTCATCGGCGTCCCGAACTGCGGCAAGACCGCACTCTTCAATCGTCTCACCGGCAGCCGGCAGAAAGTCGCCAACTACCCCGGTGTCACCGTCGAGCGCAAGGAAGGCCGGCTCAGCGGTCCGCGCAGCGGCCGCAGCTACCGCGTGGTCGATCTGCCCGGCGCCTACAGTCTCGAGCCCGCGACGCTCGATGAGGCCATCGCGCGCGACGTGGTGCTCGGGCGCCACGCGGTCGAGCCGGCACCCGACCTGCTGGTGTGCGTGGTCGATGCGACCAACCTGCGCCTCAACCTGCGGCTGGTACTCGATCTCAAGCGCCTCGGCGTACCGATGATCGTGGCGCTCAACATGAGCGATGTCGCCGCGCAGCGCGGCTATCAGCTCGACCGCGCCGCACTCGAACGTGCGCTGGGCGTGCCGGTGGTGCCGACGGTGGCCGTGCGGGCGGGCGGCGAGCGGGCGCTCGTCGAAGCCATCGAGAACTACGGCTCAAGCGCCCGGGCGCTGGCGCACCAGCGCCGGACGCCAAGCGCGCCGCCGCCGCCGGCGGATGCCGCCGCCATCGAGGCCACGCAGCGCGAAGTGCGGCGTGTGCTCGCGGAGAGCGGCTACCGCGTGCCGCCGCGCCAGGCGGCGCTCGAGCGACTCGACGCGGTGGTGCTGCATCCGATCGCAGGTCCCGTGCTGCTCGCGAGCGTGCTGTTTCTCATGTTCCAGGCGGTATTCAGCTGGGCACGCGCGCCGCAGAATCTCATCAACACCGGCGTGCAGTCGCTCGCCGCTCACTTGAGCAGCGTGCTGCCGCCGGGCCCGCTGCGCGGGCTGCTGCTCGACGGCGTGATCGCCGGCACCGGCAGCGTGCTGGTGTTTCTGCCGCAGATCCTCATCCTGTTCCTGTTCATCCTGGCACTGGAGGACTCCGGCTACCTGCCGCGTGCCGCCTACATGCTCGACCGCCTCATGGGACGCGCCGGCCTGTCGGGACGCGCTTTCATTCCGCTGCTGTCGAGTTTCGCCTGCGCCATCCCCGGAATCATGGCCACGCGCACCATTCCGTCACGGCGCGACCGCCTGGCCACCATCATGATCGCGCCCCTCATGACCTGCTCGGCGCGCTTGCCGGTGTACGCGCTGCTGATCGGCGCCTTCATCCCGCCGCGCGCGGTGGGCGTGTTCAACCTGCGCGGGCTGGTGCTGTTCACGCTCTACCTGGCGGGAATCGCCAGCGCGCTGGCGGTCGCCTTCGTTCTCAAGCGTACGGTGATGCGCGGGGACTACCGGCCGCTGCTGCTCGAGCTGCCGGAGTACCGCCTGCCGCACCTGGCGAACCTCGCGCTCGGCTTGTGGGAGCGCACGCGCATCTTCCTCACGCGCGTCGGCACCATCATCCTGACGCTGATGGTGGTGCTGTGGTTCCTCGCCAGCTTCCCGGCGCCGCCGCCGGGTGCCACCGGGCCCGCCATCCAGTACAGCATCGCGGGGCTGCTCGGCCGCGGACTCGAGTACCTGTTCGCGCCGCTCGGCTTCAACTGGCAGATCTCGATTGCACTGGTTCCGGGGCTCGCCGCGCGCGAGGTGGCGGTGAGCGCGCTCGGCACGGTGTACGCGATGTCCGGGGCGAGCGACGTGGCGGGCGCGCTGCAGCCGGTGATCGCGCGCGGCTGGAGCGTCGCCACCGGCCTGTCGCTGCTCGCCTGGTACGTGTTCGCGCCCCAGTGCCTGTCGACGCTCGCGGTCGTCAAGCGCGAGACCAACTCCTGGCGTTACCCGCTGTACATGGCGCTGTACCTGTTCGCGCTCGCCTACCTCGGCGCGTTCATCACCTACCGGGTGGCACTCGCGCTCGGCGGCGGCAGCGCATGAGCGTGCTGCTGCAGCAGTGGCTCGCGGGCGTGCTGGTGCTCGCGTGCGCGCTGTTCGCCGCGTGGCGCCTGATGTCGGTCGCCCTGCGGCTGCGCACGCTCGATGCGCTCGGCAAGCTGCCCGGGGTTGCGCGTGCGCCGTGGCGCGCACGGCTGCGCGCGCGGCTGCTGGCGCGGCAATCTTCCGCGTGCGGCGGCTGCGCGCCGCCGGCTACGCCGGACGCGGCTTCACGGAATCGAACACCTGGTGCACTTCGCCGTTGACGATGCGCTCCTGGTAGCTGCCTTGCGTGTAACTGGCCACCACTCGGCGCCAGAAGCTCACCGCCGCGGCGTTGCGCAGATATTCGGTGATCTCCCAGCGTCCGGCGAAGCGGCTGAGGATCAGCTGCACGGCCGTGCGACCGACGCCGAGGCGCCGCCGCGCGCGCGTCACGAAGAACTCGCCCATGCGGTAGTCGATGCGCGGCTGCGCCGCACCGGCGACCGAGCGCACCACGCGCGCAAAGCCCACCGGCTCGCTGCCCTTTACGATCACGAGCGGATAGGTATTCGGATCGCCGAACCAGTGCGCGATCAGGTCCGGCTCACGGTGCCCGACTTCACCGAGCCGCGGAAACAGTCCCGTGCCGGGATTGAGGTCATCGAGATACTCGCGATAGACGCTCTGGATCCACAGCCGGTCCGCCGGTGCGGCCCGCGCATCGCGCACACTGACGCTTTGCAGTGCCATGACATGCCCGCAACGAAAGCGGCCTGGACAGCTCGCCCGCGCGAACCGTCCAGGCCGTGTTCCTTAAAGCGGTAAGCGCGAAAGCTTACTGCTTCGGCGGCGTGCTCGAGTCAGCCGGCGGCGGCGTGGCCGGAGCGGCCGCACCCGGGGCAGACGAAGCGTCGCCAGAGCCCGTGGTCCCCGCAGCCGGAGCCGCCTGGTCAGCACCAGCGGCAGGCGGTGCGGCCTGGCTGGAGTCGCTGGCCGGAGCCGACGGAGCAGGAGGAGCTGCAGCCTGATCAGAGCCTGCGGATTCCTGCTTCGCGCAGGCCGTGAGCATCAGCGCGGCAACGATTGCGCTAAGAGCAAGTTTGGTGTTCATCGATCGGTACCCCGAAGAGAAGCAAGAGTTGTATGGGTAAGACGACGACCCCTGGTGGGTCGTTCCGCATGCGCGGAGGCCAAATTCTATAGAAGTCCCGGTACGATTGGAAATTGGTCACCGCCGTCGTTTGTCTGTTCAGGGCGACAGTGTCAGGGGGGTTGGAATGTCTGAAGCGCAAGCGCAACGCGAACTGCAGGTTAGGCTCGAGCGCTCCTTCGCCGCGCACGTGGCAGCGCTGTGCGAGCGCAGTGCACACGCGCTGGCGGCGTGCGGCTTCAAGGGGCTGCTGGTATACGCCGGCAGTCCGCTGCCGGTCTTCGAGGATGACCGGACCTATCCGTTCGTGGCGAACGCTCCTTTCAAGGTGTGGGCGCCGCTTGCGGATGCGCCCGGAAGCTTCGTCTGGTTCGAGCCTGGAGCACGCCCGCGGCTGATCCTCGAGCGCCCGCAGGACTATTGGTACAAGCCCGTTGAGCTGCCGCAAGGCTACTGGGTGCGCCACTTCGACATCCGCACGGCCGCCGATCGCGCCGCGGCACGCGCCCTGCTGCCGGCCGACCTCTCGGCAGCCGCCTACATCGGTGACGCGTTCGTCGAGCTGGCCGCCTGGGGGGTCGGCGCCGTGAACCCCCGGCCGCTGATGCAACGGCTCGATTATGGCCGCGCCGTGAAGTCGAGCTACGAGCTCGAGTGCCTGCGCGAGGCGAGCCGCCTCGGAGTGCTCGGACACCGCGCCGCGCTCAGCGCGTTCCGCGCCGGACTTTCCGAGTTCGAGATCGAGCTGGCATTCATCGGGGCGTGCGGGCTGCGCGAGCAGGAACTTCCCTACAATCCGATCATTGCGCTCAATGCGGGCGGCGCCGTGCTGCACTACCAGGTGCTGGAGAAGCAGCGCCCGCGCGAGCGGCTCTCGCTGCTCATCGACGCCGGCGCCGAATTCGCCGGCTACGCCTGCGACATCACGCGCACCTACTGCGCGGCAGATGTCGAGTTCGAGGCGCTCATCGGCCGCATGGATCGCATGCAGCAGACGCTATGTGCTGCGGTGCGCCCCGGAGTCGACTGGCGCGAAGTACAGCTGCTGGCGCACCGCCTCACCGGCGAGCTGCTGCGCGAGGCGGACCTCATCCGCTGCAGCGCCGAGGAAGCCGTGGCGAGCGGCGTGACGCGCGTGTTCCTGCCGCATGGGATCGGACACCTGCTCGGGCTCGAGGTGCACGACGTCGGCGGCTTCCTGCGCTCACCGGCGGGTGGCGAGATCCCGCGTCCCGACGGACATCCGTACCTGCGCCTGACGCGTACGCTCGAGGAAGGCTTCGTCGTGACGATGGAGCCGGGGATCTATTTCATCAGCCAGCTGCTGGAGGCGGCACGCAGCGATGGACGCGGACGGCACATCAACTGGTCCAGAGTCGAAGCGCTCGCGCGCTTCGGTGGCATCCGCATCGAAGACGACCTCGCCGTCACGCGTGACGGGTGTGAGAACCTCACGCGCAACGCGTTCGCCCAGTGAAACAAAGACCTACTGTTTTGCCAGCAGATCCCTGATTTCCTGCAACAATGCTTCCGTCTTCGTAGGTGGCGCGGGTGCGGCGGGCGCCGGCCGCTTCAGGCGGTTGATGCCCTTGATCACGATGAAGATGCACAGCGCGATGACGATGAACTCGAAGGCGGTCTGCAGGAACGAGCCGTACTTGAGCAGCACCGGCTTGCCCGCCCCATCCGTCGAGATGCGCACCGCGAGGTCGGTGAAATTGACGCTGCCGATGAGCGGGGAGAGCGCGGGCATGACCACATCGGCCACCAGGGAGGCGACGATCTTGCCGAACGCGCCGCCGATCACGACACCGACGGCGAGGTCGATGACGCTCCCCTTCATCGCGAACTCTTTGAATTCCGAAGTAAAACTCATGAGCTAGCCTCCCCTCGTCACTCACGCGACGCAGCGCCTGGCGCTTGCACCGGACGCTAATTTCAGGCCGCGACCTTCTTCCTGCGCGTGCGCTTCTTCGGCGCCTCGTCCGGCTCGGCCCGCTCCTCGGCCTTCGCCTTCGGTTTCGCCGCGCTCTTCTCGGCTACCTTGGCCTTGGTGCGCCGCGCCGTCTTCTTCTTCGTCTCGGTGGGCTCCTCGACCGCCACCGGCGCGGGCCCCTCGACGAGCTGCATCAGTGCCATGGGAGCCGAATCACCCGGGCGCGGCATCATGCGCAGGATGCGCGTGTAGCCACCCGGCCGCGCGCGAAAGCGCGGACCGAGATCAGCGAACAGCTTCTCGACCACCGCGGTGTCGCGCAGCCGCGCGAACGCCAGGCGGCGGTTGGCGTCGCGGTCGTTCTTGGCGAGCGTGATGAGCGGCTCGACCACGCGGCGCAGCTCCTTCGCCTTGGGCAGCGTGGTGCGAATCGTCTCGTGCCGCAGCAGCGCGACCGACATGTTGCGCATGAGCGCGTGGCGGTGCGCGCTGTTGCGCGAGAGCTGACGGCCGGAAAGATGGTGACGCATTCGCTAAAGTTCCTTCAGATCACGTCGCGCTCTTCATCGTGCTTCAGGCCCGCCGGCGGCCAGCCGTCGAGGCGCATGCCGAGCATCAGGCCGTGGCTCTGCAGCACTTCCTTGATCTCGGTGAGCGACTTCTTGCCGAGGTTCGGCGTGCGCAGCAGCTCGACCTCGGTGCGCTGCACCAGGTCACCGATGTAGTGGATGTTCTCGGCCTTGAGGCAGTTGGCGCTGCGCACGGTGAGCTCGAGCTCATCCACGGGACGCAGCAGGATCGGATCGAACTGCATCTCCGAGACCTTGGTGGCCGCTTCCTCCTCGCCCTGCAGGTCGACGAACACCGACAGCTGGTCCTTGAGGATGCTGCCGGCGCGGCGGATGGCTTCCTCCGCATCGATCGTGCCGTTGGTCTCGATGTCGATGACCAGCTTGTCGAGATCGGTGCGCTGCTCGACGCGCGCCGCATCCACCGAGTAGGTCACGCGCCGCACCGGTGAGAACGAGGCATCGAGCTGCAGCCGGCCGATCGGGCGCGTCTGCTCCTCGAAGGCGACCCTGGATGCCGCCGGGCGATAGCCGCGGCCGCGCTCGACGCGCAGCGTCATCGACAGCTCACCCGCCTTGGTGAGGTTCGCGATGGTGAGCTCGGGGTTCACCACCTCGATGTCGTGATCCGTCTGAATGTCGCCGGCGGTCACCGGACCGGGGCCCTTCTTGTGCAGCCGCAGCTCCGCGGACTCGCGCGAGTGCATGCGCAGCGCCACCGACTTGAGGTTCAGCAGGATGTCGACCACATCCTCCTGCACCCCCTCGATGCTGGTGTACTCGTGCAGCACCCCGTCGATCTCCACTTCGGTGATGGCGCTGCCGGGCATCGACGAGAGCAGCACGCGGCGCAACGCGTTGCCGAGCGTATGGCCGAAGCCCCGCTCGAACGGCTCGATCACCACGCGCGCCTGGCGCGGCGCCACCGGTTGCACCTTCACCACGCGCGGCCGCAAAAATTCGCTTACAGAAGCCTGCATTGCTTACACCTTGCCGGACATCTCAGCCGGCGCCATGAAAACACGGGCGGACCCGCCTGTATGGGGGCGCCGGGCGCCCTTTACAAGCGGGTGCGATCACTTCGAATACAGCTCCACGACCAGGTTCTCGTTGATGTCGGGGAGGATGTCCTCCCGACCCGGCGCCGACTTGAAGACGCCGCGGAATTCCTTGTCGCTGACCTCGACCCATTCGGGCAGGCCCACCTGCTGCGCGACGCTGAGCGCGCTGGCGATGCGCAGCTGCTTGCGCGACTTCTCGCGCACCTGCAGCACGTCGCCCGCCTTCACCTGGTAGGAGGAGATGGTGACCGGCTTTTCGTTGACGGTGATCGCCTTGTGGCTCACCAGCTGACGCGCCTCGGCGCGCGTCGAAGCGAAGCCCATGCGGTACACCACATTGTCGAGGCGGCACTCGAGCAGCCGCAGCAGGTTCTCGCCGGTGGCGCCGGCCTTGCGTGCGGCTTCGTGGTAGTAGTTGCCGAACTGTCGCTCCAGCACGCCGTACATGCGGCGCAGCTTCTGCTTCTCGCGCAGCTGCAGCCCGTAGTCGGACAGGCGCTGGCGGCGCTCACCCTTGATGCCGCCGGGCGGCACGGTGAACTTGCACTTGTTTTCCAGCGGCTTCACGCCGCTCTTCAGGAACAGGTCAGTGCCCTCGCGGCGAGCGAGCTTGCACTTCGGACCGGTGTAACGCGCCATAGTTGCCTCGTACCTCTAGACCCGGCGCTTCTTCGGCGGACGGCAGCCGTTGTGCGGGATCGGTGTGACATCCGAGATGCTGGTGATCTTCAATCCGCAGTTGTTGAGCGCGCGCACCGCCGACTCGCGTCCGGGGCCGGGGCCGCCGACGCGCACTTCGACGTTCTTCACGCCGTGCTCCTGCGCGGCGGTGCCGGCCTTCTCTGCCGCCACCTGCGCGGCGAACGGCGTGCTCTTGCGCGAGCCGCGAAAACCGCAGCCACCCGAGGTCGCCCAGGACAGCGTGTTGCCCTGGCGATCGGTGATGGTGATGATCGTGTTGTTGAAGGAGGCGTGCACGTGCGCGATCGCATCGAGCACGTTCTTGCGCGCCTTCTTCGCCTTCTTCGGCGCAGCCGCCGCGGCCGGCGCTGCGCCGGCGCTGCCGGCGCCCTGCGGTTTCGGCTCTTTCTGCTCTTTCTGCTCTTTCTGCTCAGCCATCAGTTATGCCTTTCCGGGAGGTGCATTCAGCTTGACCGCCTGCTTGCGCGGGCCTTTGCGGGTGCGCGCATTGGTGCGCGTGCGCTGGCCGCGTACCGGCAGCCCGCGCCGGTGGCGGATGCCGCGCCAGGAACCCAGATCCATCAGCCGCTTGATGTTCATCGAGACCTCGCGCCGCAAGTCGCCCTCGACAGCGAACTTCGCGATCTGCGAGCGGATGGCGTTCACCTCCGGCTCGGTGAGGTCCTTCACCTTGGTGGTGGGGTTGACGCCGGCCGCCTCGCAGGCGAGGTGTGCGCGCGCGCGACCCACGCCGTAGATATGCGTGAGCCCGACCCACACGTGCTTGTTCATCGGGATGTTGATGCCAGCTATGCGTGCCATATCGCTTTCCTCAACCCTGGCGCTGCTTGTGACGCGGGTCCGTGCAGATGACGTAGACCACGCGGCGGCGGCGCACGATCTTGCAGTTCTTGCAGATCTTCTTGACCGACGGACGTACCTTCATGTTAGCCACCCGAACCGCTGCGGCCGTAGCCGAGCAGGTTCGCCTTCTTGAGAAGTCCCGGATAGTGATGCGACATGGTGTGCGCGTGCAGCTGCGACATGAAGTCCATCACCACCACCACCACGATGAGCAGCGAGGTGCCGCCGAAGCGAAACGGCACACCCTGCCAGGAGATCAGGATCTCCGGTATCAGGCACACCGCGGTCACGTACAGCGCTCCCCACAGCGTCAGGCGCGTCAGCACGTGGTCGATGTACTCCGCCGTCTGCTGCCCGGGGCGGATGCCGCGCACGAAGGCGCCGGACTTCTTGAGGTTGTCCGCGGTGTCGCGCGCGTTGAACACCAGCGCGGTGTAGAAGAAGCAGAAGAAGATGATCAGCACCGCATACAGCGTCAGGTGCAGCGGCTGGCCGTAGCCCAACGCCGCAGCGACGTTCTGCGCGGCGGTCGCGAACCAGCCCTCCGAGCCGGTGCCGACGAAGCTGGCGAGCGTCGCCGGAAACAGCAGCAGGCTCGAGGCGAAGATCGGCGGGATCACGCCCGACATGTTGATCTTGAAAGGCAGGTGGCTCGACTGCCCGGCGTACATGCGCCGCCCCACCTGGCGCTTGGCGTAGTCGACCGGGATGCGCCGCTGCGCGCGCTCGACGAATACCACGAAGTAGGTGACGCCGATCACCAGGATGATGAGGGCGAGCGCCACCGGGCCCTGCATTTCGCCCGAGCTCACCGCCTCGGCGGTGTTACCCACCGCCCCGGGGAGTCCCGCGACGATTCCCGAGAGGATGATCATGGAAATGCCGTTGCCGATGCCGCGCTCGGTGATCTGCTCGCCGAGCCACATGAGGAACACCGTGCCGGTGGTCATGGTGACGGTGGCGGTGAACAGGAACGGCCAGCCGTGTACCAGCGTCAGGCCGCCCTTCTCCAGGGCGCCGGCAGCGGCAAACGACTGCACCAGGGCGAGCGCCACGGTGCCGTAGCGGGTGTACTGGGTGATCTTGCGCCGCCCCGACTCGCCCTCCTTGCGCAGCTCCATGAGCGTCGGCACCACCATCGACATCATCTGGATGATGATGGAGGCGGAAATGTAGGGCATCACGCCCATGGCGAAGATCGACAGCCGCGACAGCGCGCCGCCCGAGAACATGTTGACGATGCCGAGAATGGTATTGGAGCGGTCGCCGAAGAAGCGCGCGACTTCCGCCGGGTTGATTCCCGGCACCGGGATGAAGGTACCGATGCGGTACACCACCAGCGCGCCGATGAGGAACAGCAGGCGGCCGCGAATCTCACCGAAGCGGGCGGCTTCGCTGAACGCGGCGGCGGGATTGCTTACGCTAGTGTTCGCCATGTGGATCCTGGCAAGCTTCCTCTACGCCTCGATCGTGCCGCCGGCGGACTCGATGGCCGCCCGCGCACCCTTGGTGACCGCGATGCCCTTGAGCGTCACCGCCTTCTTGATCTCGCCGGCGAGCACCACCTTGGCGCGCTCGGTCCCGGCAGGCACCACGCCCGCCGCAATGAGCGCGGCGAGGTCCACCACCGCGCTGTCCACCTTGGCGAGCTCGGCGAGGCGCACCTCGGCGCGCGTGCGCTTCATATCGGAGCGAAAGCCGACCTTGGGCATGCGCCGCTGCAGCGGCATCTGGCCGCCCTCGAAGCCGACCTTGTGGTAGCCGCCCTTGCGCGCGCGCTGGCCCTTGGTGCCGCGCCCGCAGGTCTTGCCCTGGCCGGCGGAAGCGCCGCGGCCGACGCGCAGGCGCACGCGCCTGGAGCCGGGGGCGGGCTTGAGTGTGTTCAGTCGCATAGCCTCACTCGTCCTTCTCGACGCGCAGCAGGTGCACGGCGGCGGCGATCATGCCGCGGTTCTCGCGCGTATCGGCAACAAGCACGCTCTGACGGATACGCCGCAGGCCGAGGCCGCGCGCGCAGGCCGCGATGTTCTTCAGCTGCCCGTGCAGGCTCCTCAGCAGCGTCACTTTCAGTTGCGGTTGCGCCATGTCAGTTTCAGTTCGTGATCTCTTCCACGCTCTTGCCGCGCTTCGCCGCGATCTCATCGGGCGAGCGGATCTTGGCCAGCGCGTTCATGGTCGCGCGCACCACATTGATCGGGTTGCGCGAGCCGTAGCTCTTCGCCAGCACGTTACGCACCCCGGCGCACTCGAGCACCGCGCGCATGCCGCCGCCGGCGATGACCCCGGTGCCGTCGGAGGCCGGCTGCATGTACACGCGCGTGGCACCGTGTGTTCCTGTGACCGCGTAATGCAGTGAATCGTTTCGCAGCGCGACGTTGATGAGGTTCTTGCGCGCCTGGGTCATCGCCTTGGAGATCGCCACCGGTACCTCGCGCGCCTTGCCGAAACCGTAGCCCACCCGCCCGGCGGTATCGCCCACCACGGTCAGCGCCGTGAAGCCGAACTGCCGGCCGCCCTTGACGACCTTGGCGGTGCGGTTCACCGCCACGAGTTTCTCGACGAACTCGTCTGCGGGCTGGCCCTTCTCTGGTCTTGCCATATCTGTCCGTCCTGACTAGAACTCAAGGCCCGCTTCGCGGGCGGCATCCGCGAGCGCCTTGACGCGCCCGTGGAACTGGAAGCCGGAGCGGTCGAAAGCGACCTTGCTCACCCCCGCAGCCTTGGCGCGCGTGGCGATGGCGCGGCCGACCGCCTTGGCTGCCTCGACGTTGCCGGTGGTCTTCAGGCCTTCGCGCACCTCTTTCTGCACCGTGGAGGCCGCGGCGATCACCTTGGCGCCGAGCGCGTCGGTCACCTGCGCGTAGATGTGCTGCGGCGTGCGGTGCACGCTGAGACGCGCTACGGCGAGGTCGCGGATGTGAGCGCGGCTCTTGAGGGCGCGCCGCTGCCGGCGGGCCTTCTTGGTGATGATCATTTCTTCTTGCCCTCCTTGAGGGTGATCTGCTCATTCGCGTAGCGCACACCCTTGCCCTTGTAGGGCTCGGGCGGCCGAATGCCGCGGATCTCGGCGGCCGTCTGGCCGACCTTCTGCCGGTCGATGCCCTTCACCACGATCTCCGTCTGGCTCGGGGTCTCGATGGTGATGCCTTCCGGAATCGCCACGTTCACCGGGTGCGAGAAGCCGAGCGTCAGGTTCAGGCTCTTGCCCTGCACCTGGGCGCGAAAGCCGACGCCCACCAGCTCGAGCTTCTTCTCGTAGCCCTTGGTGACGCCGCGCACCATGTTGGCGAGGTGCGCGCGCGTGGCGCCGGCGCGCGTGCGCGCCAGCCCCGGATCGGCGTAGCTGATCTCGAGCTGCTTGTCGCTCTGCACCACGGATACTCCCGTGGTGAGCGGCAGGCTGAGCGAGCCCTTGGCGCCTTTGATGGTCACCGCGGAAGGCGCGATGGTCGCAGTCACGCCTGCAGGCAACTCGACCGGGGATTTGGCAATTCTCGACATAACGCTCTCTATCGGTCACTCACGCGACGATGCACAGGACCTCGCCACCCTGCCCCGAGGCGCGCGCCTGGCGGTCGGTCATCACGCCCTTGGGCGTCGACACGATCACCGTGCCCATGCCCCCCAGGACCTTCGGCAGCTCGTCCTTGCCACGGTAAATGCGCAGTCCCGGCCGGCTGACGCGCTCCAGGCGGTCGATCACCGGACGGCCCTCGAAGTACTTCAGCCCGATGGTGAGCCGCGGCTTGCCGCCCTCGGCATCGAGGCGGAAGTCACTGATGTAGCCCTCGTCCTTCAGCACCTTGACGATGGCGGTCTTCAGGCGCGAGGAGGCGAGCTGCACCTCGCTCTTGCCCGCGGTCTGGCCGTTGCGGATGCGCGTCAGCAGGTCGGCGATCGGATCGGTCATGCTCATGCGGCGCCCCTCACCAGCTCGCCTTGGCGAGGCCCGGGATCTCACCGCGGCTCGCGACCTCGCGGATCTTCACCCGCGACAGCCCGAACTTGCGGTACACCCCACGCGAGCGCCCGGTGATGGCGCAACGGTTGCGGTGCCGCGACGCACTGGCGTCGCGCGGCTGCGCCTGCAGCTGCGCCTGCGCCGCCACACGCTGCTCGGGCGAGCTCTTGGGGCTTCTGATCAGCTCCTTGAGCTTGGCGCGCTTCGCCGCGTACTTTTTCACGATCCCCGCGCGACGCTTCTCGCGCTCGACCATGCTCGTCTTCGCCATATAGGTATAGATTTTCCGGTTACTTGCGGAACGGGAAGTTGAATGCCTCGAGCAGTGCTCGCCCCATGCGGTCGTCCCGGGCCGTGGTGGTGATGGTGATGTCCATGCCACGCAGCTGATCGACCTGGTCGTACTGGATCTCGGGAAATATGATCTGCTCCTTCACGCCCAGCGAATAGTTGCCCTGGCCGTCGAAGGCGCGCGGCGAGACGCCGCGGAAGTCGCGGATGCGCGGCATCGCGATGTTGATCAGTCGGTCGAGGAACTCGTACATGCGTCGGCCGCGCAGCGTCACCTTGGCACCCACGGCGAGTCCGGCGCGCAGCTTGAAGGAGGCGATGGCCTTGCGCGACTTGGTGATCAGCGGCTTCTGCCCGGTGATGCGGGTGAGATCGGCGACCGCCGCATCCATCACCTTCTTGTCGGCGACCGCTTCGCCGACGCCCATGTTGAGCGTGATCTTGCTGATGCGCGGCACCTGCATGACGTTGTCGATCTTCTGCTCGGTGCGCAGCTTCGCAATCACCGTCTCGCGATAGAACTGATGCAGCCGCGCCGGGCCGGTGGGCCGTGCGGGCTTCGCGACCACGGCCGGCGGGGCCGCCTGCGCGGCGGCAGCCTGCTTGGGCGCCTTGGGGGTCTTCGGCTGCTTGCCGCCCTTGCCCGTCTGGCCGCCGGCTTCTTTGCCTGCTGCTGGTTCAGACATCGAGCATCTCTCCGTTCGACTTGAAGAAGCGCACGCGCTTGCCGTCGGCGAGTGCCTTGACGCCGATGCGGTCGGCCTTCTTCGCGGCCGGGTTCCAGATCGCGACCTTCGACCCGTGCAGCGGCATCTCCTTCTCGATGATGCCGCCCGGCTTGCCGGCCTGCGGGTTGGGCTTGGTGTGCTTCTTCGCCATATTGACGCTCTCGATGAGCACGCGGCCGTCGGCGAGCACCTGCAGCACCGCGCCGCGGCGGCCCTTGTTGCGGCCCGACAGCACGATCACCTGGTCGCCTTTGCGGATCTTCCTCATCTCAAAGCACCTCGGGAGCGAGCGAGATGATCTTCATGAACTGCTGGTTGCGCAGCTCGCGCGTCACCGGCCCGAAAATGCGCGTGCCGATCGGCTCGAGCTTGTTGGTGAGCAGCACCGCCGCGTTGCCGTCGAAGCGGATCAGCGAGCCGTCCGCGCGCCGCACCCCGCGCGTGGTGCGCACCACCACCGCATCGTAGACCTCGCCCTTCTTCACCTTGCCGCGCGGGATGGCGTCCTTGACGCTCACCTTGATGACGTCGCCCACGTTGGCGTAGCGGCGACGCGTGCCGCCGAGCACCTTGATGCACATGAGCGTGCGCGCGCCGCTGTTGTCGGCGGCATTCAGCATTGTGCGCATCTGGATCATGATTCAAACCTGCTTTCGCTCGTGACCGTGGCAGCGCCGTCAGCGCCCGGCGGCCTTCTGCACGACCTCGAGCAACCGCCACGACTTGCGGCGCGACACGGGGCGGCACATGGTGATGGTGACGAGGTCGCCCTCGCCGCAGGCGCCGCTCTCATCGTGCGCCAGCAGCTTGGTGGTGCGGCGGATGAACTTGCCGTAGGTCGGATGCTTCACCAGCCGCTCGATCTCCACCGCAATGGTCTTGCGCATCTTGCTGCTCACCACGCGCCCGGTGAGGGTGCGCGCGCCACGCGCTTCGACAGCGCCAGGCACCGCCGCCGCGGGCGCCGCGCTCTCGGTTGCCGCCGGCTGCGGCGCCGCGCCCGCCGGCTGCGCCTTGGTCTTTTTCGGACTCACTTGTCATTACCTCCGGCTGCCTGCTTCTCACGCAGCACGGTCTTCAGGCGCGCGATATTGCGCCGCACCTTGCCGAACTGGTCGGGCTTGGGTTGCTGCCCGGTGGCGCGCTGCATGCGCAGCGCGAACTGTTCCTTGCGCAGTTTCACCAGCTCGTCGGCGAGCTCGGCTGGCGAGCGGCTGCGCAGCTCCTTGGCTTCCATCTAGCGCACCTGCCGTTTCACGAACGAGGTGGATACCGACAGCTTGGAGCCCGCCAGACGGAACGCCTCGCGCGCCGTCACCTCGTCGACCCCTTCCATCTCGAACAACACCTTGCCGGGCTGCACGCGCGCCACGTAATACTCCACGTTGCCCTTGCCCGAGCCCATGCGCACCTCGAGCGGCTTCTTGGTGATCGGCACGTCGGGGAACACGCGGATCCAGATCTGGCCGCCGCGCTTCACATAGCGCGCCATGGCGCGGCGCGCCGCCTCGATCTCGCGGGCCGTCATGCGTGCGCGGCTGGTGGCCTTCAGTCCGTACTCGCCGAAGGACACGTGGGCGCCGCGCGTGGCAAGGCCACCGTTGCGGCCCTTGAACTGCTTGCGGTACTTGGTGCGTTTTGGCTGCAGCATGCTCATGGGTCAGGCCTTCACGCCTGTGCCGTGGGCTCGCCGGCAGCGGCCGGCGCAGCGGCGGGCGGCACGGCGGCGGCGGGAGCGGCGGCAGCGGCAGGGGCGACCACTGGGGCGGCAGGCGCTGCGACGGGGGCGGCGCTCTCGGCCTCGGCTTCTTCCGCCAGATCGCTCTTGTCGAACACCTCGCCCTTGAAGATCCACACCTTGACGCCGATGACGCCGTAGGTGGTATGCGCCTCCGACAGCCCGTAGTCGATATCGGCACGGAAGGTGTGCAGCGGGATGCGGCCCTCGCGGTACCACTCAGTGCGCGCGATTTCCGAGCCGTTGAGGCGCCCGGACACGCGCACCTTCACGCCGAGCGCACCGGAGCGCATGGTGCTCATCACCGCACGCTTCATGGCGCGGCGGAACATCACGCGCTTCTCGATCTGCTGCGCGATGGAGTCGCCCACCAGCTGCGCGTCGAGCTCCGGCTTTCTGATCTCGGCGATGTTGAGGCGAACGTCGTTGACGTTCATGCCGAGCAGCGCCGCGGTCTCCTGGCGCAGCTTCTCGATGTCCTCACCCTTCTTGCCGATGACGATGCCGGGACGGGCCGTCTGGATGGTGATGTTCACCTTCTTGGCCGCGCGCTCGATCTGGATGCGGCTGACGGAGGCCTCCTTCAGCTTGTCCTTGAGGAACTCGCGCACGCGGAAGTCAGTGTGCACGTGCAGCGGGAACTGCTTCTTGCCGGCATACCAGCGGCTGGTCCAGTCGCGGGTGATGCCGAGGCGTATCCCGATCGGATTGACCTTCTGACCCATGCCTTAGTCCTTCTTACCGTCGCTCACTGCGACGGTGATGTGGCTGTTGCGCTTGATGATGCGCGCACCGCGCCCCTTGGCGCGGGCGGCGAAGCGCTTGAGCTGCGGGGCTGCATCCACCTGGATGAGCGCGATCTTGAGCTCATCGATGTCCGCGCCGTGGTTGTGCTCGGCGTTGGCCACCGCCGACTCGAGCAGCTTGCGCACCAGCTCCGCGCCCTTCTTCGGCATGAATTTGAGCGTGGCGATCGCGCTGCCAACGCTTTGACCGCGCACCACGTCCACCACCAGGCGGCACTTCTGCGGAGAGATGCGCGCGTAGCGCAGTTTGGAAGTCACTTGCATCGTGTTACGTCCTGGCGCGCCCTCAGGTGGCGCTCGCCGCCTCCACCTTGCGGTCCCCGGAGTGCGCCTTGAAGGTGCGCGTCGGGGCGAACTCGCCGAGCTTGTGGCCGACCATGTTCTCGGTGATCAGCACCGGGATGTGCTGGCGGCCGTTGTGCACGGCAATCGTCAGTCCCACCATTTCCGGCACCACCATCGAGCGGCGCGACCAGGTCTTGATCGGCTTGCGATCGTTCTTGGCCGATGCCGTCTGCACCTTCTTCGCGAGGTGCAGATCGACGAACGGGCCCTTTTTCAGTGAACGTGGCATGAGGCTCTCTTAGGCGGCGCTGCGCGGCACGCGTTAACGGATGCGGTTCTTGCGGCGCTGGACGATCATGTTGTCCGTGCGCTTGTTGTGACGGGTCTTCAGTCCCTTGGCGTTCTGGCCCCACGGCGACACCGGGTGCGGGTTGCCCTGTCCGGACTTGCCCTCGCCGCCGCCGTGCGGATGATCCACGGGGTTCATGGCGAGCCCGCGCACGGTCGGGCGTATGCCCTTCCAGCGCTTGGCGCCCGCCTTGCCGTAGCTGCGCAGGTTGTGCTCGTCGTTGCCGACCTCGCCGATGGTGGCGCGGCAGTCGATGTGCACCTTGCGCGTCTCGCCGGACTTCAGTCGCAGGTAAGCGTAGATGCCTTCGCGCGCGGTGAAGGACACCGAGCTGCCGGCGCTGCGCGCCAGCTGTCCGCCGCGGCCCGGTTTCATCTCCACGTTGTGGATGATCGAGCCGACCGGTATATGGCGCAGCGACATGGCGTTGCCGGACTTGATGGGCGCGTCGGCGCCCGAGCGCACCTCGTCACCGGGCTTGACGCCCTTGGGCGCGAGGATGTAGCGCCACTCGCCGTCCGGGTACTTGACGAGCGCGATGTGGCCGGTGCGGTTCGGGTCGTACTCGAGCCGCTCGACAATGCCGGCGATGCCGTCCTTGTCGCGCTTGAAGTCGATGATGCGGTATTTCTGCCGCGAGCCGCCGCCGTGGTGGCGCGTGGTGATGCGGCCGAAGTGATTGCGCGCACCGGTCTTGTTCTGGTGCGCGGTGAGCGCTTCCAGCGGGCCGCCCTTGTGCAGGTGCGAGCGGTCGATCTTCACCACCGCGCGCTGTCCCGGCGTTCTCGGCTTGTACTTGATGAGAGCCATGCTGCGTTGTTCCGTCAGGCCTTGGCGCGGGTTTCGTAGTCGATGGTCTGGCCGGCGGCCAGGCTCACGTAGGCCTTCTTCCAGTCCTGGGTACGCCCGGTGGTGCGGCCGAAGCGGCGCGTCTTGCCCGGCTCGTTCACCACCTGCACACCGGCCACCTTGACGTCGAACATCAGCTCGACCGCTTTCCTGATGTCGATCTTGGTCGCATCGCGCCGCACGCGGAACGTGTACTGGTTGTGGTTCTGCATGGCGAGCGAGGACTTCTCGGTCACATGCGGCGCGATCAGCACGCTCATCAGCTGCTCGCGGTTCATTGCAGGCGCTCCTCGATCAGCTTCACCGCGCCGACCGTCATCAGTACCTTCTCGTAGGCGGCGAGCGACACCGGATTCAACGCCGGCACCTCGATCACTTCCACGTGCGGCAGGTTGCGCGCGGCGAGGATGAGCTTCTGGTCGGTCGCCTCCACCACGATCAGCACCGAGGGCAGCGACCAGGCCTTGAGCTGGCTCGCGAGGAGCTTGGTCTTCGGCTCCTGCAGCGCGATGCCGTCGGTCACCAGCAGCCGCTCGGTGCGCACCAGCTCCGCGAGCATCGAGCGGATGGCGCCGCGATACATCTTGCGGTTCACTTTCTGCGCGAAATCGCGCGGCTTGGCGGCGAAGGTCCTGCCGCCGCCGACCCAGATCGGCGAGCGGCTCGAGCCCGCGCGCGCCTGGCCGGTGCCCTTCTGCGCCCAGGGCTTGCGGCCGCCGCCACGCACCTCGGCACGGGATTTCTGCGCCTTGGTGCCGGCACGACCGGCGGCGCGATACGCCGTCAGCACCTGGTGCACGAGCGCCTCGTTGAACTTGCCGCCGAAGGCCACCTCCGACACCTGCAGCGTGGACTCGCCGTTCACGGACTTGAGCTTCATAGGCTGTTACTTCTTCCCCGCCTTGGCCGGATCCTTCGACGGACCGGAGCCGGGCTTCAGCGGCGCCGTGGTCTTGCGGGCCGCGCGGCGCGCCGCCTTGAGCGAGGCGCGCACCAGCACCTGTCCGCCCTCGGCGCCGGGCACCGCGCCGCGGATCAGCAGCAGGTTTCTCTCGAGGTCTACCTGCACCACCCGCAGGTTCTCGGTCGTCTGGCGCACGGCGCCCATATGGCCGGACATGCGCCGTCCCTTGAACACGCGCCCGGGTGTCTGGCGCTGACCGATGGAGCCCGGCGCGCGATGCGACAGCGAGTTGCCGTGGGAGGCCATGCCGCCGGCGAAATTGTGGCGCTTTATGGTGCCGGCGAAGCCCTTGCCGATCGTCGTACCGGTGACGTCGACCTTCTCGCCTTCCTTGAAGAGGTCGCATCGCAGCTCGCTGCCGGCGGTGAGCTCGGTCTTGTCGGCCGCGGCGAGGCGAAACTCGACCAATGCGCGCCCCGGGGCGACGTTGGCGCGCGCGTAGTGGCCGTTCACCGCCTTGGAATAAAGCTGCGGGCGGCGCGTGCCGTAGGTCACCTGCACGGCACGGTAGCCGTCCTTGTCCTGCGTCTTCACCTGCGTGACCCGGTTCGGCAGAACCTCGATCACGGTCACCGGGACCGTCTCCCCGGCGTCGGTAAACACGCGCGTCATGCCGGCCTTGCGGCCGACCAGCCCGATACCCATTGCAAAATCCTCTCGATCCTCACGCCGACCCCTTGGGGGCACGACGCCTGGCCCATCGGCTGTGGGCTAAGTCATTGAGACAACAGGAGATTTGCACAGCCGTGAGGCCGTGCTGGTCTCGAGTGGTCTTGGAGCTCTTCAAAGGCCCCAAAGAGGCCTGCTCCAACCGCGCCCGATGCCGTTTGAGCGACCGGCCGCCTCAGGGTTTCCCGGGGGGCCGAAAAGGGCGCGCAGTATAGGCGCGCCCGGCGCTTCGATCAACCGCGGATTAAGGCGCCCGGTGGACGCCGTCAGCGCCTGGGCTCAGTTCAGCTTGATCTGCACGTCGACGCCTGCCGGAAGCTCGAGCTTCATGAGGGCGTCCACCGTCTTGTCGGTCGGGTTGACGATGTCCATGAGGCGCTTGTGGGTGCGCAGCTCGAACTGATCGCGCGCGTCCTTGTCGGCGTGCGGGGAGACCAGCAGGGTGAAGCGCTCCATCTTCGTCGGCAGCGGCACCGGGCCCTTGACGGTGGCGCCGGTGCGCTTGGCGGTCTCGACAATCTCCTTGGCGGAGCTGTCGATGAGGCGATGGTCGAACGCCTTCAGACGGATGCGGATATTTTGATTGGCCATCGCGGTAGTCCTTGGTTACTTACTTGAGGATCTTCGCCACGACGCCGGCGCCGACGGTCTTGCCGCCCTCGCGGATCGCAAAGCGCAGCCCGTCCTCCATGGCTATCGGGCTGATCAGCTCGATCGTCATCTTGATGTTGTCCCCGGGCATGACCATCTCCACC